>Ga0209676_1000338_pt1 | contig 89337 bp, 76 predicted proteins | sample AraplaCvi_mLB_r2_FD_184282 | JGI IMG/M metagenome (GOLD analysis project Ga0209676, IMG submission 184282) | Arabidopsis root microbial communities from North Carolina, USA - plate scrape MF_Cvi_mLB_r2 (SPAdes) (version 2) | ecosystem: Host-associated > Plants > Roots > Endosphere | place: USA...
AACTGATTGAACTGGTGCCGGATGGCGCGGGCGGCTGGCTGGAACGGCCTGCATCGCTTGCGCTTGAAGATCAATGAATGATTATGGGGATAGCACGATGACCTTTTCCAACGCCATGCTGCAGCGTGCCGTCCGGCGCCCGAAGCTGATCCACCTGTGCGCGCTGGGAGTCGCGCTCATGGTGGCCAATGGCACGCTGATGGCGGCCACGCCGGCCGTTGCGGCGACCACCCAGGGGGCCGGCGCTGCGCCGGCCGCCGCGCCGGCCTCGCTGGCGGTGTCCAAGATCGACTTCAAGCGCGGTGAAGACGGCAGTGGCCGCCTGATCCTGCAGTTCGACGGCAAGGGCGCCAACCCGGACCTGCGTACGCAGGGCAACAGCGTCGTCGTCGACGTCGGCAACGCGACCCTGCCGGACACCCTGCAGAAGTCGATCAACGTGGTCGACTTCGCTACCCCGGTGCAGCGCATCGACCCGAAGCCGTACGGCGGTGGCACCCAGCTGGTGCTGAACACCAACACGGCCTTCGAGTCGCTGGCCTACCAGACCGACAACGAATACGTGGTCGAGATCAGCCCGCGCAAGAGCGCTCCGGCCACCGGTGCGATCAACGCCACCACCGTGACCCAGGCTGCGGCGGCGGTCGCCCAGCGTGGCTACAGCGGCAAGCCGGTGACCTTCAACTTCCAGGACGTGCCGGTGCGCACCGTGCTGCAGCTGATCGCCGAAGAGTCGAACCTCAACGTGGTCGCCTCCGACAGCGTCGCCGGCAATGTCACCCTGCGCCTGGTCAACGTGCCTTGGGACCAGGCGCTGGACATCGTGCTGCGTGCCAAGGGCCTGGACAAGCGCCGCGAGGGCGGTGTGATCTGGGTCGCGCCGCAGCCGGAGCTGGCCAAGTTCGAGCAGGACAAGGAAGACGCCCGCATCGCGATAGAGAACCGCGAAGACCTGGTCACCGACTACGTCCAGATCAACTACCACAACGCCGCGCAGATCTTCAAGGCGCTGACCGAAGCCAAGGGCATCGGGGGCGGCAGTAGCGGCGGTGGTGGTGGTGGTGGTGGTGGCGGCAGCAGCTCGCAGGAAGACAGCGGGTTCCTGTCCTCACGCGGTCGCCTGGTGGCCGATGAGCGCACCAACACGTTGATGATCAGCGACATCCCGAAGAAGGTCGCGCGCATGCGTGAGCTGATCAACGTGATCGACCGCCCGGTCGACCAGGTGCTGATCGAAAGCCGCATCGTGATCGCCACTGACACCTTCGCGCGCGAACTGGGCGCCAAGTTCGGCATCTCCGGCCGGCGTGACAATGTGTGGTTCGGCGGCAACACCGACCAGAACCACAACAACATCGACGACAACGGCCAGGCACAGCAGGAGTACGCCGAAGCGGTTGCCGAATGGCAAGCCAACGGTGGTCCGGCGCCGGTGCCGCCCGGCCAGATCTTCAACACACCGAACTTCAACTGGAACCTGCCGGTGGCAGCGGCCAGCAACCCGGGTTCGCTGGCGCTGTCGATCCTCAACGCGGGGTACCTGCTGGACGTGGAGCTGTCGGCCATGCAGCAGGAATCGCGTGGCGAAGTCATCTCCAACCCGCGCGTGGTCACCACCAACCAGCGTGAGGCGGTGATCAAGCAGGGTAAGGAAATCGGCTACGTGACCATCACCGGTGGAACCAGCGGTCAGGCTGCAACGCCCAACGTGCAGTTCAAGGAAGTGCTGCTGGAGCTGAAGGTCACCCCGACCATCACCAACGACAACCGCGTGTTCCTTAACATGTCGGTCAAGAAGGATGAAGTCGAAAGCTACATCGTGCTGGACGGCTACGGCCAGGTGCCCTCGATCAACCGCCGCGAAGTGAACACCGCGGTGCTGGTCGACGACGGCCAGACCGTGGTGATCGGTGGCGTGTATGAGTTCACCGACCGCAACAGCGTGAACAAGGTGCCGTTCCTGGGCGATGTGCCGTTCCTGGGCAACCTGTTCAAGAAGCGCAGCCGCAACAAGGACAAGGCCGAACTGCTGGTCTTCGTCACCCCCAAGGTGCTGCGCGTGGCCAAGACCAACTGAGCCACCGCTCCCGCAGCTTGACCAGGATCCGGCGCCCTCCAGGGCGCCGGATTTTTTTTGTTCACCGCAGGGCAAGGTGGTGGAACTATCCTCGTGGGCATGACCTCGGCCCCGCATTGTTCCGGCTGCACCGCACAATGCTGCCGACTGACGGCGGTGCTCGCTGCATCGGAATCCATCCCGTCGCATCTGACCGTCGACATGGGCGACGGGGTGCGCGCCATGGCCAAGGCAGCCGATGGCTGGTGCGTGGCGCTCGACCGGGCGACCCAGGCTTGCCGCATCTATTCCGGGCGGCCGCAGGTGTGCAGGCGATTCAAGATGGCCGGACCCTACTGCAGCGCGATCTTCGATGGCGTCCCTCGAACGTAGACGCGTTCAGGCAATCTTGATCCCGCTGCCGTCCCCGCCCTGCCATCATGGGTGCGGAACCTTACGCCTGTCGCGTGGTCAGATGGACCCATGAACCTGCCACCCCCCATGCCTGCAACCGACCCCATGTCCGCCACCCCCGCTCCGGAGCACGATCGCCTGCACGCCGGCTTCCGCGCGCTGCGTGAGGCGCTGTCGGCCGAAATCGTCGGCCAGGATGCCCTGGTCGAGCGCCTGCTGACCGCGCTGCTCGCCGACGGCCACCTGCTGGTGGAAGGTGCGCCCGGGCTGGCCAAGACCACCGCCATCCGCGCTCTCGCAGCGCGGCTGGAAGCGGACTTCTCGCGCGTCCAGTTCACCCCGGACCTGCTCCCGGCCGACTTGACCGGCACCGAGATCTGGCGCCCGCAGGAGGGCCGCTTCGAATTCGTACCCGGCCCGATCTTCCACCCGATCCTGCTGGCCGACGAGATCAACCGCGCGCCGGCCAAGGTGCAGTCGGCGCTGCTGGAGGCGATGGGCGAACGCCAGGTCACGGTAGGCCGGCATACCTACGCGCTGCCCACGCTGTTCCTGGTGATGGCGACCCAGAACCCGATCGAACAGGAGGGCACCTTCCCGCTGCCCGAGGCGCAGCTTGACCGGTTCCTGATGCACGTGCGGATCGGCTATCCCGATTCCACCGCGGAAGCCGAGATCCTGCGCCTGGCCCGCGAACGTGCCCGCGACGCGCTGGGCAAGCCCGCGCCGACGCCGTCGCGCATGCCGCTGGAGGACGTGTTCGCCGCCCGCCGCGCGATCCTCGACCTGCACATGGCGCCGGCACTGGAGCGTTATCTGATCGAACTGGTACTGGCCACCCGCGACCCCGCCCGCTATGACCCGGCATTGGCGCGACGCATCGCCTGGGGCGCCAGCCCGCGCGGCTCGATCGCGCTGGAACGCTGCGCGCGGGCACGCGCCTGGCTGGCCGGCCGCGACTTCGTGACCCCCGACGACGTGCGCAGCGTGGCGCCTGATGTCCTGCGCCACCGCGTGCTGCCGAGCTACGAAGCCACCGCCGAAGGCTGGGACGGCGAACGCCTGGTCTCCGAACTGCTGGCCCGCGTGCCGGTGCCCTGAGCGCGGCATGCACCTTCCCGACGACACCGCTGGCGCGGCGTTGGCCGGCAACGGCGTACAGCCGAGCCTGGCCGAACTGGTCGCCCTGCGTGGCAGCGCGCACCGGCTGGCGCCGGCGCGACGCGGCCGCCTGGCGCACGCCGGCCAGGCGCCGTCGCCGATGCGGGGGCGTGGCATGGAGTACGCCGAATCCCGCGAGTACGTACCCGGCGACGATGCCCGCCACATCGACTGGCGGGTCACCGCGCGTACCGGGCGCGCGCATACCAAACTGTTCCAGGCCGAACGCGAACGGCTGACCCTGCTGGTCGCCGACACCGACCCGGTGCTGTACTTCGGCACCCGCGTGCGCTTCAAGTCGGTGCAGGCGGCGCGGGTCGGCGCGGTCGCGGCCTGGTTGGCGCAGCGCCAGGGCGATCGGCTCAGCGCGCTGCGGGGCAGCCGGTCCGAAGCCCCGATCGCGCCGGCCGGCGGCACCCGCGGCGTGCTGCGCGTGCTCGATGCGTTGACCCGCTGGTATGCGGCACCTCCGGCCGACGATGCCGGGCTGGACATGGCCCTGCAGCAGGCCGCCCGCCTGTTGCGACCCGGCGCCCGCGTCGTGGTGCTCGCCGACCCGGCGCGCGCGGCCGCCATCGACATTCCGCGCTGGACCGCGCTGGCCATGCACCACGAAGTGCAGCTGCTGCTGATGGCCGACCCGCTCGAACTGGCGCCGCCGGACGCGGTGCTGCCGTTCCTGTCGGAAGACCGGCAGGTCGTACTCGACCTGCACGACAGTGCGGTGCGTGCGCACTGGCACACGCGCTTCGTCGAACCGCTGGAAGCGCTGCAGCGCAGCCTGGGTGCGCGTCGCATCCAGGTGCACGTGGTCAGCACCGACGATGCCAGCGACTGCTGGCTTGGCCCATTGCCGTCGGCCGTGGTCGCATGAGCGCCGCCACCTCGCTGCCACTGCGCGACGTGCACCTGCCACCGTACCCGTCGTGGTGGCCGTTGCCGCTGGGCTGGTGGCTGGTGCTGGGCGTGGTGGCGCTGGTCGCGGTGTTGCTGTGGGCGTGGCGCGCGCAACGCCGCCGGCGCGAACGACGCTGGCTGCAGCTGTTCGATACCGCCGTGGACGATGCCGGGGCGGGCGCGGGGCAGGTTGCCGCCATCGCCGAACTGCTGCGCCGCGCGGCGCGGCAACGCCAGCCAGGCGCCGAACTGCTGCAGGGCGAGGCATGGCTGGCATTCCTGGACGCGCCGGGCAGTCGCGCGTTTTCCGAGGGCGATGGACGCCTGCTGCTGGACGGCGGGTATCGCCGCACGCTGGAACCGGCCGCCGTGGATCGGCTGCGCCAGCTCGCGCGCGCGCGTTTCCTGGCGCTCATGAGCGGGCGGGTCCGATGATGCAGAGCTTCTCCGCTTGGCTGCCGTGGCTGGAAAGCCTGGCCTGGCCGTGGGCGCTGCTGGCGTTGCCGCTGCCATGGGCGATGCGCTGGTGGCCACGGCGCGACGGTGCCGCACCTGCCCTGCGGGTGCCGTACGCAGCCGGGACGCTGGCCGCCTTGGGCCAGGCGGGCGGCGTGGCCGGGTGGCGGCTGGGCCGGCTGCTGCTGTGGCTGGCGTGGGCCAGCCTGTGCGTGGCGTTGGCGCGACCGCAGGCGTTGGGCGAGCCGGTGGCGCCGCCGCAGCAGGGCCGGCAGATGATGCTCGCCGTGGACGTGTCCGGCAGCATGAGCGAACCCGACATGATGCTCGGTGCGCAGGTGGTGCAGCGGTTGTCCGCAGCCAAGGCGGTGCTGGCCGACTTCCTCGACCGCCGCGCCGGTGACCGGGTCGGCCTGCTGATCTTCGGCGAACGCGCCTACACCCTGACCCCGATCACCGCCGACCTCACCACCGTGCGCAACCAGCTCACCGACAGCGAGGTCGGCCTGGCCGGCCGCGATACCGCGATCGGCGACGCGATCGCACTGGCGGTAAAGCGCCTGCGCGAACAGCCCGAGGGGCAGCGCGTGCTGATCCTGCTCACCGACGGGGTCAGCAACGCCGGCGTGCTGCAGCCGCTGCGCGCGGCCGAGCTGGCCAGGGCCGAGGGCGTGCGGGTGTACCCGGTGGCGTTCGGCGGCGACGGCGGCATGAGCCTGTTCGGGGTCCAGATCGCCGCCGGCGACGACCCGGTCGACGAAGCCACCCTGCGCCGCATCGCCGAGCTCACCGGCGGCCGCGCCTTCCGTGCGCGCAACACCGATGAGCTGGCCGGCATCTACGCCGAACTGGACCGGCTGGAACCGGTCACCGCCGCCGGTGCCGCGGTGCGCCCGCGCATCGAACGCTACGGCTGGCCGCTGGCGCTGGCCATGCTGCTGGGTGCGCTGGCCTGGCTGCTGCCGAGGCGCTGGGCATGAACATGACCGACCTTCCGCTGCACCTGGCCCGGCCACACGCGTTGTGGGCGCTGGCCGCGTTGCCGCTGATCGCGCTGCTGTGGCAGTGGCGCCGCCGCCGCGGCAGCGTCTGGCGCCAGAACGTCGACCCGCACCTGCTGCCGCACCTGCTGGCAGCGGGTACCCGCCGCGCCTGGGCCGGCCTGGTCGTGCTGCTGCTGGGCTGGACGCTGGCGGTGCTGGCGTTGGCCGGCCCGGGCTGGCGGCAGCTGCCGCAACCGCTCTGGCAGGCGCCGTCACCGCTGGTGGTGGCGCTGGATCTGTCGTCGCGGATCACCGCCACCGATCTGCCGCCGTCGCGCCTGCTGCAGGCGCGGGCCAAGCTGGCCACCCTGCTGCGCGAGCGCAGCGGCGGCGAGCTGGCCCTGCTGGTCTACGCCGACGATGCCTTCACCGTGGCGCCATTGACCGCCGACCGCGGCAACGTCGCGCTGTACCTGGACGCGCTGGCCCCGGACGTGATGCCACGCGACGGCCAGCGCGCCGACCGCGCCATCGAAGCATCGGTCCTGCTGTTGCAGCAGTCGGGGGCGAGGGGCGGCGACATCCTGCTGCTGACCGACCGCGCCGACGATGCCGCGCGTGCTGCTGCCGCCGTCGCCCGTGCGCAGGGGATCCGGGTTTCCGTACTCGGCCTGGGCACGCCGGCCGGCGCCGCCTACCGCAGCCGTGACGGCCAGATCGAGCGCGCGCAGCTGGAGCCCGACACCCTGCGCGCGCTGGCCGATGCCGGTGGCGGACGGTACGCGACGGTGGCCGACGGCGATGCCGACCTGCGCGCGCTGGACGTACTGACCCCGCGCAGCGACGCCGGCGCAGACGATGCCCGGCAGGGCGAGGGCCTGACGTGGCGCGACGAAGGGTTCTGGCTGCTGCCGCCGCTGATGCTGCTGTCGCTGTGGGCCTTCCGGCGTCGCGGCGCCGTCGCCGTGGTCGCGCTGTGCCTGCTGGTGCCGCTGGCCAGCCCCGCGCCGGCCCATGCGGCCGAGGGTTCGTTGTGGCAGCGCGACGACCAGCGCGACCAGCGGCGCATTGCCGCCGGCGTCGATGCCTACCGGCGCGGTGATTTCCCGGGCGCCCAGCAACACTTCCAGGGCATCGACGGCCCCGAAGCGCACTACAACCTCGGCAACGCGCTGGCGCGCCAGGGCCAGTTCGATGCCGCGATCGCCGCCTACGACGAGGCGCTGCGGCAGCGCCCGGGCATGCCGGATGCGGTGGCCAACCGCGCCGCCGTGGATGCCGCGCGCAAGCGCAAGCCACCGCCGGGTGGCGGGAAGCAGCAGAACCGGCAGCAGAACCAACAGCAGAACCAACAGCAGCAGAACCAACAGCAGCAGAACCAGCAGCAGAACCAGCAGCAGAATCCGCAGCAGCCGGACCCGGCAGGGCAGGGCCAGGCCGATCCGCAGCCGGGGCAGGGCAGGCCGGACCCGGCCGAGCAGGCCCGGGCCGACGCCGCGCAGCGCCAGCGCATGGACGAGGCACTGCAGCGCCAGCAGGCCGGGGACGGAAAGACGGCTGCGCAGCGCCAGCAGGCGGCGGAGACGCCACAGCAGCGTGAGCAGCGCCAGGCCGTCGAAGCGTGGATGCGGCGGGTGCCGGACGATCCGGGCAGCCTGCTGCGGGCCAAGTTCCAGCTGGAAAACGAACGCAGGAAACGGGAAGGACCATGAACCCAGCGACCTCCACGCGAGTTTGGTGGCGCGCCTGCGGCTGGCTGCTGCTGGGCGTGAGCAGCCTGGCCAACGCACAGACCCGGGCCTGGCTGGATCGCGACGCGATCAGCGACACCGATACGGTCACCCTCAACATCGAGTCCGACGCCGGCATGCCGGACTACACGCCATTGCAGGCCGATTTCGAGCTCAGCGGCCAGACCAGCAGCCGCCAGGTGCAGTGGAGCCAGGGCGCGATGCAGTCACGGTCGTTGTTCGGGGTGGCGCTCAGCCCACGCCGCAGCGGCGTGCTGACCGTCCCGGCGCTGCAGGTGGGCAACGCGCGGACCGCGCCGCTGCAGCTGACGGTGTCGGCCAGCAGCAGTGCATCGGCGGCGGTGCCCGGCAACGCCAAGGCCTTCGTCGAAACCGAGGTGGACGATGCCACTCCCTACGTGCAGCAGAGCGTGGGGGTGGTGGTGCGTCTCTACTACGCCTCGCAGCTGCTCTCCGGCGAACTCGGCGTGGACACACCGGACGGTGCTTCACTGCAGCGCATCGGCGAGGATCGCAGCCTGGTCCGCGAGGTCAACGGACGTCGTTACAACGTGGTGGAGCGGCGCTACCTGCTGATCCCCGAACGCAGTGGCCCGCTGCTGCTGCCGGGCGCGCGCTTCAACGGGCGCAGCGCCGGCGGCTTCTTCGACGACCTGTTCGGCGGCGACGGTCGGCTGCGCGCCAGCGCCCCCGACCGCACCCTGCAGGTGCGTGCGCAACCGGACGCGGCGCCGCAGCCGTGGCTGCCGCTGCACGACCTGCGCCTGCGCTACACCGCCGCGCCGACCCACGGCCGTGCCGGCGAGGCGATCACGGTGGTGGTCGAGGCGGTCGCCGACGGCGCCACCCGCGCGCAGTTCCCCGAGCTGCCGGCGCTGGATGTCGGCGCCGCTGCGCAGGTGTTCGCAGAGCCGCCGCAGTACGACGAGACGTTCGACGGTGGCACCCCGCGGTTGACCCTGACCCGGCGTTACTCGGTCGTGCCGCGCCAGCCCGGCACGCTGGTCGTTCCGGGCCCGCGGATGGACTGGTGGGACGTGCGCGGCGGTGGCCCGCGCACCGCCACGCTGCCCGACCTGCGGGTGACGGTGGCGGCCGGTGCGTCCGGCCGGGCGCCGGCGCCGCTGGCGCTGGACACCACCTCGGCGCTGCCGGACACCACGGCGGCAGCGGACGACAGCGTGGCACCCGCCCTTGCCGACAGCAGGCCGTGGGGATGGATCGCGGCCGCGACCGCCTTCGCGCTGCTGTGGCTGCTGACCCTGGCCTGGGCGTGGCGGCGCCGTCGCCCAAGCGCCGTTGCTGGCGGCAGCGCGCCCGCCCCCGCCTCCGCTGCACCGGGCGGCCACGTGCCCTCGCGCGCCGACCTGCGGCGGGCGCTGGACCATGAGGGCCTGGATGAGATCGTGACCGTGCTGGCGGCCATGGGCGGGGTGCGGGCCGAGCTGGACGCGGTGCTCGCGCACCTGGCCGACCCGGCCCAGCGCCAGGCCCTGCGCGACATGCAGGCCGCGCGCTGGAGCGCTGCCGGGGGCGACATGGCCCAGGCACGGCAGGCCCTGCGCCGGGCCTTCCATGACCGACCGCACTGGCAGCCGGTCGCCGCGCCGGCGAATACTGCGCTGCCGCCGCTGTATCCGCCGGCCCGCTGAAGGAGCCGGAAGGATCGGCTTTGCTAAGCTCTTTTACTTATCTTCAAGGAACGCCGCTCCGATGACCGACGCCGCAACACCCCGGCAGAAGCTGCCACTGCACTGGAAAATGGCTATCGGCTTCGGGCTTGGCCTAGCGCTCGGCCTGATCGTCCACGCCATCGGCGGCGGCATTCCCTGGCTGCCCGACGCGGCCCGCGCGGTGATGACCTACCTGACCACGCCGTTGTCGGGTCTGTTCCTCAACCTGATCTTCATGCTGATCGTGCCGCTGATCTTCTCGGCGCTGGTGATGGGTGTGTCGGAGATGGGCGACATCCGCGCGCTCGGGCGGATCGGCTGGAAGACCCTGGCCTATACCGTCCTGCTGTCGGGTGTGGCGGTCGGCCTCGGCCTGGTCCTGGTCAACCTGCTCAAGCCGGGCGTGGGCGTGGACCCGGCCATGGCCCAGCAGCTGCTGCAGGAGAACGTCGAGCGCAGCCGCGAGATCGTGGCCAACATCGGCGAGCAGCCCAAGGGCATGGACATGCTGTTGTCGATCGTGCCCAGCAACGTGCTGGCCGCCGCGTCCAGCAACGGGGCGATCCTGTCGCTGATGTTCTTCGCGCTGATGTTCGGCATCGGCATGGTGCTGTCGCCGGACGAAAAGACCGCCCCGCTGCGCAAGGTCATCGAAGGCGTGTTCGAAGTCTCGATGACCCTGATCAACCTGGTGATCCGCCTGGCCCCCTACGCGGTGGCCTGCTTCATGTTCAACCTGGCCGCGATCTTCGGCTTCGACCTGCTGATCCGCCTCGGCGCGTACGTGGGCGTGGTGGTGCTGGCGCTGGGCCTGCACATGGTGGTGAGCTACGGCGTGGCGGTATGGCTGTCGGGCCGCTCGCCCCTGGCGTTCTTCCGCGACACCCAGGAGGCCACGGTGATGGCCTTCTCCACCGCGTCCAGCAACGCCACCCTGCCGACCGCGCTGCGCGTGGCCGACCAGATGGGCCTGCCGCAGAAGGTCTCGCGCTTCGTGCTGACCGTGGGCGCCACCGCCAACCAGAACGGCACCGCGCTGTTCGAGGGCGTGACGGTGATCTTCCTGGCGCAGTTCTTCGGCGTGGACCTGAGCATCACCCAGCAGCTGATGGTGATGGTCGTCTGCATCCTCGGCGGTATCGGGACGGCCGGCGTGCCCTCCGGCTCGCTGCCGGTGGTGGCGATGATCTGCGCGATGGTCGGTGTCGACCCGATGGGCATCGGCCTGATCCTGGGCGTGAACCACTTCCTGGACATGTGCCGCACCGCACTCAACGTTACCGGTGACCTGGCCCTGACCACGCTGGTAGCGAAGGGTGAGAGTGATGATGGTCACACTTCGGAGCGTGTCGTACCCGGCAATTGATCGCGCACGGAATGCCATGGATACTGACCCCCGCGCATGGAAGGCGTCGGGGTTGGCGTCGTGCGGGGAAAGGAGTACTACAGATGAGGAAGTATCTGATCGCGGCCACGCTTGGCCTGCTGGCCTTCAACGCCAGCGCCAAGTCGGAATGCCCGAACTACAAGCAGGTCGGCAGCTATTTCGCGGGCCGTACGTTCACCAGCTGGGACGTGGTCCCGGTGAGCGCGGAGGTTGCCTACAAGCGGATCAAGATCGAAGGGGTGAAGTCGGGCCTGACCCTGAGGTCGGAAGACAAGGAATCGGGCCTGTTGATGTTCGAACAGAACACGCAGGGCAGCAAAGGCCAGGTCACCCTGCCGTGGAACGTGGCCATCACCCCGCAAGGTGCCCACGCGTCAAAGGTCGAGGTCACCAAGCTCACTCCCGGTGGCTACATGACCGGCGAGAAGTTCCAGCGTGAGTCCACCTGCGCGGTGATCAACGCGGCCACCGGCGAAAGCTGACCGCCCACGCCCGGATCCAAAGCGCCCCGCCTTGCGGGGCGTTTTTGTTGGTGTTCCGCAGCCGTCTTCGCGGCCCTGACTGGCCTGACCCGGCCGGTGGACTATGTGACAAGCTGCACAATTACTACCGAGAGTATGACCCCACAGTGGGGAGATACCTGCAGAGCGACCCGATTGGCTTAAATGCCGGCGTAAGTACCTACAGTTACGTCGTGTTTAATCCGACTCGATTCGCCGATCCCCGTGGGCTGAAAATTACTCTGGTGACCACCTGCGATTTTGGAATTGGGAGCCACTCGGCAATCCACATCGCACGGCCTGATAAGCCTGATTTCCTATATGATCCAGCTGGTTCATATTCGCCCGGTGGGCGTCGGGGAACCGGTGGGATGTTCGAGGGTGATGATGCCAGCTTGGCGGCATACGGCAAATACCAGAATGGAACTGGGAGCCGCGTCGAGTTTACTGTCATTCCTCTGACGCCGGAGCAGGAGGCAGCCCTCATTGAGAATGCAGAGGAGTGGGGCGATCCGCGTGGTTTTGGATGTGCTGCCTCGGTTTCGGGTGCATTGGGCGGTATGTGTGGAATCACTCAAACGATGCGTCCTGGTGTACTGAACGATATGGCGAAGGAGGCTGAATGTCCGGTCAAGTGAAAGCTAGACTGGTTGCTACCTTGGTTTGTTTCCTTCTCTCAGTTGCCATCAATATTGCAGCGTGGAGGTGGATCGCGGCTTTTGTGCGAATTGAGGAAATGCGGATTCCCTATATAGCAATGATCTCATTGTTTCTTTCGGCCGCGTTCTATGGGTTCTCGTCGATAAGCAAAAGGTTGCCAATGCTGGCGGTCGTCGCGGTCGGTGTCTTTGCCGGGGTGGTGTGCGGGACGATCGCCATCACCCTGTCCAATTTGGCACTTGGTGATGGCCTTCAACGCCTCATCGTCAGCTTCGAAAGAGATGGGGCAAAGGCTGCGTTGTTTGACGTTCCGGTATCGCTGTTGCTTGGCAGTTGGGTCGTAGGGGCTCTGTCTTTTTGCGGTTCCTGCTTGCAATTAAGGAGAGCCTGTGCCGTGAAGTTGAAGGGTTTAAGTTCAAAGCCCACCTAGGCTTCGTGGTTGGTGGGGGAGGATCGCTCCGCCACGAGCTTCGATTCATCCACGTAAGCTTGGTTCCGCTCTGGTCATGTTTGTGAAATCAACGCGGCATCCCTGTACCCTGGCTTTAAGGCCCGTTTGTCAAGGGGCGGGCGTAGTGCTGAAGCTCCAGCGCGAAAGCGCTGGAGCTGCGACAATAGCGTGCCCGCAGCCAGCGGGAGCCTCCCGACCCCGACAGAACCATGACGCAGCCCACCCGCCGCCAGTTGGCCAACGCCATCCGCTTCCTTGCCGCCGATGCGGTCGAAACCGCCAAGTCCGGTCACCCCGGCATGCCGATGGGCATGGCGGATATCGCGGAAGTCCTCTGGAACGACTATCTCCGTCACAACCCGAACAATCCGAAGTGGTTCAACCGCGACCGCTTCGTGCTCTCCAACGGCCACGGCTCGATGCTGCAGTACGCGCTGCTGCACCTGAGCGGCTACGACCTGCCGATCGAACAGCTCAAGCAGTTCCGCCAGCTCGGCAGCAAGACCGCCGGCCATCCGGAACACCATGAAACCCCCGGGGTCGAAACCACCACCGGTCCGCTCGGCCAGGGCCTGGCCAACGCGGTCGGTTTCGCGCTTGCCGAGAAGCTGCTGGCCCAGCGCTACAACCGCCCCGAGCACGAGATCGTCGACCACCGCACCTGGGTGTTCCTGGGTGACGGCTGCCTGATGGAAGGCATTTCCCACGAAGCGGCCTCGCTGGCCGGCACCTGGGGCCTGGGCAAGCTGGTCTGCTTCTGGGACGACAACCACATCTCCATCGACGGCAACACCGCAGGCTGGTTCACCGACAACACCCCCGAACGTTTCGAAGCCTATGGCTGGAACGTGGTGCGCGGCGTCGATGGGCATGACCCGGACAGCATCAAGGCCGCCATCGACAGCGCGCTGGCGCAGGGCGACAAGCCGACCCTGATCTGCTGCCGCACCACGATCGGTTTTGGTTCGCCGGGCAAGGCCGGCAAGGAATCCAGCCACGGCGCACCGCTGGGCAAGGACGAGCTGGAAGCCACCCGCAAGCAGCTGGGCTGGAATTACGGCCCGTTCGAGATTCCCGAAGACATCTACGCCGGCTGGCGTGCCGGTGGAACCGGCACCCTGCGCCAGGCCGAGTGGGAACAGCAGTTCGACAAGTACGCCGCGCAGTTCCCGGCCGAAGCCGAAGAGCTGACCCGCCGTTCGGAAGGCGAGCTGCCGGCCGATTTCGTGGCCAAGGCCGACGCCTACATCGCCCAGGTCCAGGCCGAAGGCCAGACCATCGCCTCGCGCAAGGCCTCGCAGCTGGCCATTGAAGCCTTCGCACCGCTGCTGCCGGAACTGGTCGGCGGTTCGGCCGACCTGGCGCACTCGAACCTGACCCTGTGGAAGGCCAGCAAGTCGGTGGCCACCGACGACCCGAACGCCAACTACGTGTACTACGGCGTGCGCGAGTTCGGCATGACCGCCATTGCCAACGGCTTGGCGCTGCACGGCGGTTTCATTCCGTTCGACGCCACCTTCCTGGTGTTCAGCGATTACGCCCGCAATGGCGTGCGCATGAGCGCGCTGATTCCGGCGCACGCCATCCACGTCTACACCCATGACTCGATCGGCCTGGGCGAAGACGGCCCGACCCACCAGCCGGTCGAACACCTGGCCTCGCTGCGCTACATCCCGAACAATGACGTGTGGCGTCCGTGCGATGCGGTCGAATCGGCGGTCAGCTGGAAGTCGGCGATCACCCGCCAGGACGGCCCGAGCTGCCTGGTGTTCAGCCGCCAGAACCTGCCGCACCAGCCGCGCAGCACCGAACAGGTGGCGCAGATCGCCCGTGGCGGTTACGTGCTGGCCGACGCCGAAGGCGGCGTGCCGGACGTGATCCTGATCGGTACCGGTTCGGAAGTGGGGCTGGCCGTCGCGGCCAAGGCCGAACTCGACGCGGCCGGCATCAAGGCCCGCGTGGTCTCGATGCCGTCCACCGATGTGTTCGATCGCCAGGACGCGGCGTACCGTGAGTCGGTGCTGCCGAACGCCGTGCGCAACCGCGTGGCGGTGGAAGCCGGCGTCACCGGTTTCTGGCGCCAGTACGTGGGCCTGGACGGTGCCGTGGTCGGCATCGACACCTTCGGTGCCTCCGCACCGGCTGAAGCGCTCTACAAGCACTTCGGCATCACCACCGATGCGGTGGTCGCCGCTGCGAAGGCGCAGCTGGCCAATTAAGCGCCAGCAACCGACGTAGCCCAGACGGCGCTTCCCGAAACGGAAGCGCCGTTTTCATTTGGGCGCCGGGCGCCGGGAGTCGGGCGATGGATCTGCCGTTCCCAAACGACTGCCGACACGGGGGGGCGCTGCTGGGACGCATGACCTTCGAACGGAAACGCGCCTTCGTTCCAGGTCATGCGTTACCGGATGGTGCACCGCCATCGGCAGTCGTTTGGGAACCGACTCTACCGGCGCGCGCTGCGCGCCGCTTCAATGCCGGGCCACTCGTCCAGCGTTACGCGGTGCGCGCCAATCCAAGCCGCACCAAGCGCGCTTCCACCTTTTCGCCGAACGTCTTCGGTGCGTCCAGCCCCATCCGCTGCAGGTACACCACGTCGCCGTCGCCGGCCTGCTGGGTCAATGCGGCCAGCACAGTGCGCAGCTTGGCGCCGCGCGTCTGCGTGTTCTGCTTCAGCCAGCCCAATGCCTTGACCAGGTGCTGCTCCACCTCGCTGAAATCGCTGCCCAGCGGGTAGTCGGGCAGGGCGCCGGACTGGCGGAACGGCGCCAGCGACGCGCTGACCGCGGCGGCGGTATTGCGACGCGCCCAGTGCTCGGGCGCCACGAAGCCGGTGTCCAGTTTCTCCGAGGCTTTGGCGGTCTGCAGCAGCTCGGCCTGGAACGCGGCATCGGTGATGCCGGCCATGCCGACCACGCAGTCCTCGTCGGTCAGGTTGCGCAGGTCGGCAATGCCGTATTCGTTGATGTAGACGTCGCGCAGGTGGCGCGGGATCGTCGTGTGCCCATAGTTCCAGCGCACGTTCGACTGCAGCCGGCCCTTGTCCTCGCGCACCGCGCGGAACATCAGCGCGCTGCGGGCCTCCGGCAGGGCGTGCGCCATCGCCACGAAGTTGTACTGGCCGCCCACGCCCGACACCACGCGGCCGTCTTCCAGCGCATCGGACACCGCCGCACCCAGCGCGGTGGCCATCATGCACGAGTTGAAGAAACGCGCATGCCGGCGCTGCAGGCGTTCGAGCGTCTCATTGCCGCCGTACAGCTGGTTGATCTCGCTGATCCGGCGCATGCCGATCGCGCTGCGCTCCGCGTCCGGCAGCTCGCGCAGCCACTGGTAGAACTCCGGCGAGCCCAGGTAGAACGCACCGTGCAGGTACTCACCCTCGGCCTCGAGCGTGGCGTGGTCGATGGTCAGCGTGCTGCCGCTTTCGATCCGCTCCATCAGTGCCAGGTCGTCGTGCACCTTGCGCCGGATCACCCCGGTCTGCACCAGCCGGCGGAACCCTTCATTGAGCATTTCGCTGCAGCCGTAGAGGCCGACCTCGAACGGCTCCAGCCCTCCACATTCCAGTACCGTGGGATGGCTGGCCAGGGTCGGGTCCAGCGCGTGCAGGATCTGCCGGTAGCGCGCGTTGTCGGTATGGCGGAGCACCAGGGCATGGCTGATCGCATCGGCCAGCGTGCCGATGCCGATCTGCAGGGTGCCGCCGTCGCGCACCAGCGCGCTCGCGTACAGGCCGATCGCGTAGTCGGCATCGGTGACCGGTTGGCGCGGCAGCCCGAACAGGGCCGGGTAGGGCGCCGGCGGGGTGATCACCAGGTCGAAGAACGACACATCCACCGTCGCCGACCCGCCCAGGTAGGGCAGCTGCGGATCGATCTCGGCGATCAGCAGCGGCCGCGGCAGTCCGCGCGCCAGCATCGCGTCGATCGTGTCCTGGGTGATGTCGTTGTTGCACGACAGCGACAGCCGCCGGTCGTCGGGACGCATCGCCACCTTCTGCACGATCGCATGCGGCGCGCGCTGCGCCACCGCGTCGGCGGCATGGGTGTAGTTGAGGCTGGTGTAACCGCGCTGCGCCTGCGACGAGCCGAGCAGGGCGCCGGACTGCATGTAGAACTCTTCCACCTGCACGTGCGCCGGCAGGCGGTCGCGCACCATTGCGTCGGCATAGGCCAGGCGCGGGAAATCCTCGCCGAAGTGGCGGGCCGCGAACGGCGCCATGAAGCGCGCCTCCAGCCCGCCGCCCGGCTTGGGCGGGTTGAGCGACAACGCGGTGTAGATCTGCAGCGGGCGCGACGGATCGTTTTCGACCCGCGCATACAGCGCATTGAGCAGCCGATGCGGCTTGCCCAGCGCCAGTGGCGCACCGATGCGCAGCGGCCCGTCCACGCGCTGCAACAACCAGTCGGTGGCCGCGTCCAGATCGGTGAGGTGCTCGGTCATGCGGTGCGTTCCTGCAAAGGCTTTCCGGCATTACAGCATTTCCGGTTTGAACGGCTCTCGACATGGGGGCTTGACACGGTGAAAGATTACGCGTGTAATCGGTTCGTCGATTACGGGTGTAAATGATGAGCCAGATCAGTGAAGCCGAAGCGGTGGTCATGGAAGTGCTCTGGAACCGGCATCCGCTGGGTGCCGATGAGGTGGTGGCCGCGCTGGCACAACGCGACTGGGCCGAGCCAACCATCAAGACCCTGCTCAACCGCCTTCTCACCAAGGGCGCGATCAGCGCCAGCCGAGACGGCCGGCGCTATCTCTACTCGCCGCTGCTGCAGCGCCACGCCTGGGTCGCCGAACAGAGCAGCGGCCTGCTGGACAAGCTGTTCGCCGGTCGCGTGGCACCGCTGGTGGCGCATTTCAGCGAGCGCGGCGAACTGAGCGCGCAGGACATCGCCGAACTGAAGAAACTGATCCAGGAGCTCGACCATGACTGAGCTGCTGCAGGGCCTGGTGCAGGCGAGCTTGTGGTTGGCGCTGGCGGTGCTGCTGCTGGCCGCGCTGCGCCCGCTGCTGCGTCGCCTTGGGGGGCCGGCGCTGGTGTACCGCAGCTGGTGGCTGCTGCCGCTGCTCGTGCTGGCACCGTTGCTGCCGGGTGCTCCGCTGGCGCTGACCGACAGCACGCCGGTGCTGGCGCTGGGCACGGCACTGCGCGCGCCGCCGGTACCGGACGATGCCCGGCTGTGGCCGCTGCTGCTGGTCGCGCTGTGGGGCGCCGGCGTGCTGCTGTGCGTGGCGGTGCAATGGCGGGCCCAGCGTCGCTTCGAGCGCGGGATGGGGTCGCTCCAGGCACGCGCCGACGGCACCTGGCAGGCCAGTGCCGACCCCGGGCTGCCGGCGCTCGTGGGCCTGTGGGCGCCGCGGGTGGTGGTCGGCCCCGACTTCGAGCAGCGCTTCAGTGCCGCCGAGCGCGACCTGATCGTGCAGCACGAGCGTCAGCACCGTCGCCATGGCGACCACTGGGCCAATGCCGCGCTGGCGCTGCTGCGCTGCCTGTTCTGGTTCCACCCGTTGCTGCCGTGGGCGACGCGCCGCTTCCTGTGCGACCAGGAGCTGGCCTGCGACGCGCGCACGGTCGACCCGCATCCGGCCCTGCGCCGGCTCTACGCCAACGCGCTGCTGAAGGCGCAGTTGGTCCACCCGGTTGCGCCCATGGCCTGCCACTGGCGCAGCCAACCGATGTTGAAGGAGCGTATTGCCATGTTGAAGGAACAGAAGCGGACGGGGATGCCGTGCTGGTCGGGGCAGGTGCTGGTGGTGGGGCTGTGTGCTGGAATGGCCACCGTGGCGTGGGCCAGCCAGGGCGGGGCAGGCGGGCAGGGGGCACTCGCGGCCGATCCGGCACCTGCGGCCGGGCAGCCCGCCAAGGCCCGCCAGATGGCGCCGCCGGTGTATCCCAAGGCCGCGTTCGACCAGGGCATTTCGGGCCGGGTGGTGCTGCGGGTGGAGGTGCGCGCCGATGGAACGCCGGGCGACATCCGCGTGCTCAGCTCACAGCCTGCCGGCGTGTTCGATGAGGTCTCCGTGGCCGCGGCCAGGCAGTGGACGTTCGACCCCGCGCAGCGGGACGGCAAGGCGGTGGCCGCCGCGCTGAAGATTCCGCTGACGTTCTCGATGAACGATCCGGAGCCTGCCTCGTGAGGCAGGGCGCCGCCTGGCTGGCGGTAACCGCGCTGCTTGCCGGGTGCGCCACCACGCCGCAGCGCACCGTGGCGGACACGCGTGCCGAGAACGTAGGACACCAGCGCCTGCCACCCGCTGCGGGTGGAGGGTCTGGGGTGGTGCAGGCGTATGAGATGCAGCCGGGCGAGGGCTACCGCATGCCGCAGCTGTACGCCGGTCCCGACCCCGTCGTCGGCGCGCGCGACCCGCGCACCGAGCTGGCGCCGACCACGGTGTGCCTGCAGGTGGTGGTGGACGCGGAAGGCAGGGTGGAGCGCAGCGTGCCGTTGAGCGATCGCGAGGTCTGCAAGCCGGGCGTCGCGGCGGAGAACGCGCCCCTGTTGGCGGCCGCGCAGGAGGCGGTGGCGCAATGGCGCTACACGCCGGCGGCGGTATGCCATTTCGCAGCGGGCAAGGTGCCGGACAACCGTGGCGACTGCACCGCGGCCGAGCGGATCGAGCCAGTGGCGGTGAGCCTGTTGTATGCGTTCACGTTCGAGATCGTGCACGGCCGGCAGGTGGTGGAGAGGCGGTAGCGCTACGCGCCGCCCTGGATGTTGGCTTTCACGGCGGGGTGCATCAGTTTCGGCTCGGGCAGGGTCGCGTCGCGCGCCTGGCGGGTGGCCACGAACGCGGCTTCGCTGACACCGGCGTGCAGGTGGATGTTGTGGGCGCGCTGCGCGCCGATGGTGGTTTCGTTGGCGACGGGGCGGCCGTCCGGACCGTAGTCGTGGCAGATGAACACCCGGGTGGCGTCCGGCAGCGCGAGCAGGCGCTGGATCGAGCGGTAGAGCACGGCCGCGTCGCCACCCGGGAAATCGCAGCGGGCGGTGCCGCCATCGGGCATGAACAGCGAATCGCCGGTGAACACGGCATCGCCGATGCGGTACGCCACGCTGTCGCTGGTATGGCCAGGCACGGCAATCACTTCGGCGCTGATCTCGCCCAGCGCGAAGCGTTCGCCGTCGTCGAACAGGTGGTCGAACTGCGAGCCATCGGTCGGCATGTCCAGTGCATAGCGGGGCGCGAAGGTGCGCTGCACGTCGACGATTCCCTTGCCCATCGCCAGCCTTGCCCGTGGCCACTGTGACTTCAGCTGGCGTGCGGCGCTGATGTGGTCGGCGTGCGCATGCGTTTCCAGCAGCCAGCGCACGTCCAGGCCGTTCCCGGCGACATGCGCCAGCAACGGCTGCACAGGCGCGGTGTCCGTAGTGCCGGTGTCGGGATCGAAGTCCAGTACCGGATCGATCACGGCTGCCTGCCGCGTGGCCGGGTCATGCACCACGTAGCTGAAGGTGTGGCTGTCGGGATGGAAGAAGCCTTCAACATGCAGCGCCATGGCCGTGTCCTCAGCGGTTGCCCAGGGTGTCGTTGAGCAGCACGGCCAGGCGTTCGCCGGCCAGGCGCAGCTCGCGTTCGGCCACCGGCAGGTAGGTGGCGGTGTAACCGGCATCCAGCGTGCGCTTGTCCGGGTAAACGCCAGGTGCAATGGCGATGCGGCAGCTGGCCTGCGCCCACTGCACCGCATCGGTGGCAATGGCCGAACGCTTGCCCACCTTCGGCTTGGGCAGTCCAGCCAGCCGCGCGGTGTAGGCGTCGTCGTCCAGTTTCAGGGTGTTCAGCAGGCCGCTGTCCCACAGCGAATGCAGGTTGGTACCGCGGCCGTTGAACTGCACCTGGAAGTCGTTGCCGCCCTTGTCGTGGCCGTAGCCGGCGTGCATCGGCTGGTGGATGTCGCCGACGAAGTGCACTACGAACTTCAGCGCCTGTGCGCGTTCGGCGTCGGAACGGCTGCGGTCGCCGAGGATGGCGGTCTGGGCCTTGAGCGCTTCGACCACGCAGTTGCCGTTGCGGCAGTTGCGTTCCACGTCGTACTGGCAGTCGTCTTCGCCGATGTTCACGTAGTGCCAGCCGGCGGAGCGCTTGCCCAGGCCAGGATCCTTGGCGCGCAGTTCGTCGGCCCACGGTGCAATGGCGGCCAGGGTCGGGGTGGGCTCGCTGGCCAGCAGCCGGACCACTTCGGCGCGGGCCTGCGGGGTGAGCTTCGGTTCGGCGACGCGGGCGACCAGGCGGTGGCCTTGCGCGCCCCAGGCCAGGGCGTCGGTGGATACCAGGGTGAGTGCCAGCAGCAGCAAGGACGAGGACAGCAGGGAGGCGATTTTCATCGCCCCATTCTACCGTGCGCAAAAAAGCCCCGGCTTGCGCCGGGGTAATGTCATGCGGCGAGGGGTGGTGCGCGGTGCGGTGCTGGTCGTGCGATCAGAACTTGAAAACGTAGGCGACGCCGTAGGCGAGCGGGTCGATGTTGACGGTGCCGAGCTTCTCGCCGTTGAGCTTGACGTCGCTGTCGATGTCGATCCAGCGCACGTCGACGCGCAGGGCACCGTTGCTGCCGATGGCGAAGTCCAGGCCGGCGTGGGCGGCCAGGCCCCACGAGTCGTCCAGTTTCAGCGTGCTGCCGGCCAGCGCGCCGCCGGTTTCTTCACTGAAGAAGGTGGTGTAGTTGAGGCCGGCACCCACGAACGGGGACACCTTGCCGGTGCTGTTGAAGTGGTACTGCAGCGAGACCACGGGCGGCAGGTGCTTGGTGCTGCCGACGCGGCCCAGGCCGTTGATGTTGATGTCGTGCTTGAACGGCAGTGCGGCCAGCAGTTCGATGCCCAGGTTGTCGGCGATGAAGTATTCGCCGGTGATGGTGGGCTTGATGTCGCTGTCGACGTCGACCTGCAGGCCGCCGGCGAGGGTGCCGTTGCTGGACTTGGGGGCGACCTGGTGCACGCCGGCGGCAACGGTCCAGTCGCCCTTGGACTGGGCCATGGCGGGGCTGGCGGCGAGGACCAGGGCGGCGGCGAGGCTGGCGGGCAGGAGGAGGGAGGTGGTGCGCATGATGCGGTCTCGTTGCGGGGGTGGAATGGGGCCAGTTTTCCCGCTTGCCCGTTGCGCTGCCTTGATCCGGATCAATCCGGGGATCGGGGTGTTGTAACCGCTTCCTGTTTCGATCCCGGGGGCCGGCCGGGGCCGGGCTTTGCTAGAATGGCGTCCCCTTACCATCGGCGCCGCACTGTGGCGGCTGCAGGAGCTTGTGAACATGGCAATCAAGGTTGGCATCAACGGTTTCGGCCGCATCGGTCGCAACGTGCTGCGTTCGGCCGTGCTGAATTTCGGCAATGACATCGAAATCGTCGCCATCAACGATCTGCTGGAGCCGGATTACCTGGCGTACATGCTGAAGTACGACTCGGTGCACGGCCGCTTCAAGGCAGACGTGGAAGTGGCGGGCAGCGACCTGCTGGTCAACGGGAAGAAGATCCGCCTGACCCAGGAACGCGATCCGGCCAACCTGAAGTGGGACGAGGTCGGCGTGGACGTGGTGATCGAATCCACCGGCCTGTTCCTGACCAAGGAAACGGCGCAGAAGCACATCGATGCGGGCGCGAAGAAGGTGATCCTGTCGGCGCCGTCGAAGGACGATACGCCGATGTTCGTGTTCGGTGTGAACGACAAGACGTATGCGGGCGAGGCGATCATTTCCAACGCGTCGTGCACCACCAACTGCCTGGCGCCGCTGGCCAAGGTGATCAACGACAAGTGGGGCATCAAGCGTGGCCTGATGACCACGGTGCACGCTGCGACGGCCACCCAGAAGACCGTGGACGGTCCGTCGAACAAGGACTGGCGCGGTGGCCGCGGCATCCTGGAAAACATCATTCCGTCGTCGACGGGTGCGGCCAAGGCGGTGGGCGTGGTCATTCCGGAGCTGAACAAGAAGCTCACCGGCATGAGCTTCCGCGTGCCGACGTCGGACGTGTCGGTGGTCGACCTGACCGTGGAGCTGGAAAAGGAAGCCACGTATGCCGAGATCTGCGCGGAAGTGAAGGCGCAGAGCGAAGGCGCGCTGAAGGGCATCCTGGGCTACACCGAAGACAAGGTGGTGGCGACCGATTTCCGCGGTGAAACCCACACGTCGGTGTTCGACGCCGACGCCGGCATCGCGCTGGACGGCACGTTCGTGAAGCTGGTGTCCTGGTACGACAACGAATGGGGCTATTCGAACAAGTGCCTGGAAATGGCCAAGGTCGTTGCTGCGAAGTAATCGCTGCGTACTGATGTTGAGAGAACGGCGGACTTCGGTTCGCCGTTTTTTTTGGCTCTTCGCGTGTTGGATATTGGCGCACGATCTTCGATCAGGTTCGTCGCGAGGGTGGGGGCCCCGCCGCGGCCGGCAGGCCCCTATGCAAATGTCCCCCGGCGGCGGCCTGCGGCCGCCCCCTCCTCCTTTACTTTGCCAGGGACCTACCGGCCGCGACGGGGCTGGGCTTGCGGTTGGCAATGAAAAAAGCGGATGGCGCGATGCCAGGCCGGTGGGGCGAGTGCGGGGCCGCCGTGCCCTTGTGGGCGAATTAAAAGGAGGAAGGGGGCGGCCGCAGGCCGACGCCGGGGGAAATTTGCCCACAAGGGCACGGCGGCCCCGCGCTCGCCCCACCGGCAGCCGCGTCTGGATGAGCCCGTACCTCCAATTCAGTTAGCATGGGCCCGCTGCCACCTGCGCCATGCTTCTGCTGGTGTTCGGTGGCGTTCCCTTGAGGATGACGCGGAATGGAAGCTTTGATTGTCCTGGCAGTACTGGTGCTGTTGGCCGTGCCGGTGTTGCTGATCGTGGCGCTGGTGATGATTTCCGGGTTGCGCCGAAGGGTGGCAGCTTTGGAGCAGGCCCGTGGCGACAGTGCCCAACCGGCGGCCCAGCCTGCCGTGAGTGCTGCATGGGAAGAGCGCCCTTATGCGCCGGCCCCCGTGGTTGCGCCGGCACCTGCACAAGAGGTTCCGATGGGCGTTGCGGAGCCCGTGCCCGAGCCGTTTGCCGCCGCTGCGCGGGTTGTGCCGCCGCCGCTGCCTGCTGCCGCCGTTCCCTCGCCCGAGCCCTTCGTTCCGCCGCCGCCGCGGGGGCCGGACCTGGGCGAACGTGTTGTCGGGACGATCAAGCGTTGGTTCACCGAGGGCAACGTGCCGGTCAAGATCGGCATGCTGGTGCTGCTGGCCGGCGTGGCTGCGCTTCTGAAGTACGCCAGCGACCAGGGCTGGCTGGATGCGCCGATCGAGCTGCGGCTGGCTGCGATTGCTGCCGGGGCGTTGGCGGGGCTGGTGTTCGGCTGGTTGCAGCGCGAGCGTCGGCGGCTGTTCGCGCTGGCATTGCAGGGCGGGACGATCGGGATCCTGCTGCTGACCATTTTCGCGGCGTTCAAACGCTATGGGTTGATCGACCCCGGCCCCGCGTTCGTGATGAGCATCGTGCTGATCGCAGGCATCGGTGTGCTGGCGGTGGTGCAGAATTCGCGCACGCTGGCGGTGCTGGGCATCCTGGCCGGGTTCATGGCACCGATCTGGCTGTCCACCGGCAGTGGCAATCATGTGGCGCTGTTCTCGTACTACGCGGTGCTGAATGCCGCGATCCTGGCGATTGCGTGGTGGCGTCCGTGGCGTGTGCTCAATCTGCTGGGCTTTGCGTTCACCTTCGGCATCGGTACGTTCTGGGGCGTGCTGCAGTACAACGCCGACAAGTTCGCCAGCACCGAGCCGTTCCTGCTGCTGTTCTTCACGTTCTACCTGGTGATTCCCATCCTGTACGCGCGCCGCCAGCCAGCGGAGAAGCGCGATCTGGTCGATGGCAGCCTGGTGTTCGGCACGCCGTTGATCGCGTTCTCGCTGCAGGCCGGCATGCTGCACGATGACCGCCTGCTGCTGGCGCTGTGCGCGCTGGCGCTGGCCGCGCTGTATGCGGGGTTGGCCTGGGCGCTGATCCGGCGCACGCGGTATGCCGCGTTGGGTCAGTCGCATGCGGTGCTGGCGGTGGGCTTTGCGACGTTGGCCGTGCCGCTGGCCTTGTCCGCGCGCGCCACGGCCAGTGTGTTCGCGCTGGAAGGCGCGGCGCTGGTGTGGCTGGGCCTGCGCCAGCAGCGCCTGCTGCCGCAGGTCGCCGGTGCGCTGCTGCAGCTCGGCGCTGCGTTCGGCTTCGTGGTGGGGGCCGATTACTGGTTCAACGACGCCACTGCCATCGCCAACCCGACCTTCATGAGTGGGCTGCTGCTGGCCCTGGCCGGGTTTGCCTCGGCCTTCAGCTACCGGCGTGCTGGCCGCGACGCGCCGGCCATCGTGTACTACCTGTGGGGCCTGCTGTGGTGGCTGGGGGGCGCCAGCCATGAGGTCACCCGCTTCGTTGCCTTCGCCAGCCGCCCGGACGCGCTGCTGGCGGTGGTGGCGGTGACGGCGTGGATCGCGGCGGAGGTGCACCGGCGCATGCCGGCGCGCGCGCTGGTGTTCACCACGTTGGCGATGCTGCTGTGCGCGTTCCCGCTGGCGTTGTGGCAGGTGGATATCCATCGCCAGCCGTTCGCCGGCTACGGTGCGCTGGCCTGGGCGGTGTTCGCCGTGCTCGGCGTGCGCAGCCTGTGGTGCCTGCGCGCCGGCCAGGACCGTGCCGCCGTCGCGGCGCAGTTCATCTGGTGGCTGCTGTGGCCGACGGTGGTATCGCTGGCCGCGTCGTGGCTGGCCGAACGCTTTGAACTGGCGCAGGGCTGGGCGCTGGCGGCGACGTTGCTGCCGTGGCTGGCGGTGGTGTTCGTCGCGCTGCAGCGCTGGCATTGGCTGACCCTGCCGCTGGGCGAGCGCTTCAACGCCGCGCGCCCCGCGCTGCAGGGCACGTTGTTCGCGGTGCTGGGGCTGGCCTGGGTCGGCTTCCTGTTCGCGCCGGGCGCGGCGCGGCCACTGCCCTGGGTACCCGTGTTCAATCCGCTGGAGCTGGCGCAGCTGGCCGTGCTGGCGCTGCTGGCGCGCTGGTTGTGGCAGGGCGCGGCGCCGGCCGCGCTGCAGGTGCGCCGCGTGCCGGTGCTGGCACTGGCCGGCTTCGTCGCGCTGACCAGCATCACGCTGCACGCCGTGCATCACTGGGGCGGGGTGGCATGGAACGGTGTGCTGTGGTCGTCGACCCTGGCCCAGACCAGCCTGACCGTGGTCTGGAGCGTGCTGGGCGTGATCAGCTGGGTGTGGGGATCGCGCCGCGGGCAGCGCGCCCTGTGGCTGGTCGGCGCCGTGCTGATGGGCGTGGTGCTGGCCAAGCTGGTACTGATCGATCGCCAGCATCTGGGCAACCTGCTCGGCATTGCTTCGTTCATCGCCTACGGCCTGCTGTGCACGGTCGTGGGTTACCTGGCGCCGGCTCCGCCGCGCGCGCCGGAATCCGCCATGGAGCCACAACCGTGACCCTTCTTCATCGTGTGATCGCCGCCGTTTCTCTGCTCGTCGCCGCCCCTGCGCTGCACACCGCCGACGCGCGTGAGGCGTATCGGGAGCAGTGGCCGCTGCAGCTGTCGGCACCGCAGGCCGGCGCCTACCGCCTGACCCTCGGCGAGGATCAGTACCGCAGCGCGGTGTCGCCGTTGCTGGCCGACGTGCAGGTGTTCAATGCGCAGGGCCAGGCGCTGCCTGCGGCGCTGCTGGCCGCCGACCAGCCGCTGGCGCAGCCGGCGCAGTGGCAGGCGCTGCCGTGGTTCCCGCTGCCGGCACAGGGCAGTGGCGCCAGCGACGACCTGCAGCTTCTGACCGAACGCAATACCGATGGCAGCGTGCGCCGGGTCGAGGCGCGACTCGGGCGCAGCGGTGGCGGCGCGCAGCCGGGCGGCTGGCTGGTGGACGCCAGCACGCTGGAGAGCGGCGTGCAGGCGCTGCGCCTGGACTGGCAGTCGGCGCAGGCCCTGCAGGTGCGGGTGCGGGTGGAGGCCAGCGACGACCTGCGCGACTGGCAGGCGGTGGCCGAGGGCGTGCCGCTGGTGGACCTGCAGCACGACGGCCAGCGACTGCAGCAGCGTCGCATCGAGATAGGCCGGCAGGCGAAGTACTTCCGCATCCTGCCGCAGGGCAGCGACGTGCTGCCGCCGTTGACCGCGGTGCAGGCCGAGCGGGTGCCGACCGCGCAGGCGATCCAGTGGCAGTGGCGGCCGCTGGCCGGCATGGCGGGCAAGCCCGGGGAATTCGAGTACACGCTGGACGGCCGCTTCCCGATCGCCCAGGCCGACCTCGCCACGAACGACAACAGCGTGGTGCAGTGGACCCTGCTCAGCCGCGATGATCCCGGGCAGCCGTGGCAGGTCCGTGCCGGTCCCTGGGTGGCCTACCAGCTGCAGGACGGCAGCGGGCGCAACCAGTCGCAGGCACAGTCGCTGGCGGTTCCAACCAGAGACCGCTTCTGGAAGCTCACCGCCTCGCAGGCGCAGGCGAGCACGGCGCCCACCCTCAAGCTGGGCTACCAGCCCGAAGCGCTGGTCTTCCTCAGCCAGGGCGAGGCACCGTTCAGCGTGGCCGCCGGCAGCGTGCACGCGGCGCGCAGCGATGCGCCGGTGGGCACCGTGATCGCGCAGCTGCGCGAACAGCGTGGCGCGCAATGGCAGCCGGCGGTGGCCAGCGTGCAGGGCCCGGCACAGGTGCTCGGCGGCGACGCGGCGGTGCAGCCGGCCCGCGACTGGAAGCGCTGGCTGCTGTGGGGCCTGCTGGTGCTTGGTGTGCTGGTGGTGGGTGGGTTCGCGATGAGCCTGTTGCGCCAAGCGGGTAGCGCCAGGGAGTGACGACCAACGGTCGTCACCTACCGGTCGATGTACCGGTGGCTCCCACGGTAGGTAACGACCGTTGGTCGTTACGCATCCCGGGGGGCCGTTACAATGGGGCGCCTGCGCCGTGCGCGGCGCCCTTTCCTTTTCCGCCAAAGAGTTGCTGCCCCATGTCCATCGTTCGCATGACCGACCTCGACCTTTCCGGCAAGCGCGTGCTGATCCGCCAGGACCTGAACGTGCCGATCGAAGACGGCCGCATCACCTCCGAACAGCGCATCACCGCATCGCTGCCGACGTTGAAGCTGGCCCTGGAAAAGGGCGCGGCGGTGATGGTCACCTCGCACCTGGGCCGTCCGCAGGAAGGCGTGTGGAGCGAAGCCGACTCGCTGGCGCCGGTGGCGCTGCGCCTGTCCACCCTGCTGGGCGTGGACGTGCCGCTGGTGCGCGATTGGGTCGACGGCGTGGATGTCGCCCCGGGCTCGATCGTGCTGCTGGAAAACTGCCGCATGAACGTGGGCGAAGGCAAGGACGACGAAGCGCTGTCGCGCAAGTACGCCGCGCTGTGCGATGTGTTCGTGATGGACGCCTTCGGCACCGCGCACCGCGCCCAGGCATCCACGCACGGCGTGATCCGCTTCGCCCCGATCGCCGCCGGTGGCCCGCTGCTGATGGGTGAACTGGATGCGCTGGCCAAGGCGCTGGACGCACCGGCGCAGCCGCTGCTGGCGATCGTGGCCGGCAGCAAGGTCAGCACCAAGCTGGAATTGCTGGCCAACCTGGTCGGCAAGGTCGACCAGCTCATCGTCGGCGGCGGCATCGCCAACACCTTCATCGCCGCCGCCGGCCATGCGGTGGGCAAGTCGCTGTACGAGCCGGACCTGCTCGAGACCGCGAAGAAGATCGTGGCCGACGCCAAGGCGCGTGGCGCCGACATTCCGCTGCCGACCGACGTGGTGGTGGCCAAGCAGTTCCTTCCCGATGCCGAAGCAACGGTGAAGGCCGTCACCGAGGTCGCCGACGACGACCTGATCCTCGATATCGGCCCGCAGACCGCCCAGCACTACGCCGGGCTGATCGCCAAGGCCGGTACCGTGGTGTGGAACGGCCCGGTCGGCGTGTTCGAGTTCGAAGCCTTCAGCCACGGCACCGAAGCACTGGCCCGCGCCATTGCCAGCTCGCCGGCGTTCTCCATCGCCGGTGGCGGCGACACCCTGGCCGCGGTGGACAAGTTCGACATCGCCAACCAGGTCAGCTACATCTCCACCGGTGGCGGTGCCTTCCTCGAGTTCCTCGAAGGCAAGACCCTGCCCGCCGTCGCCGCCCTCGAAGCACGGGGCGCGTGATGGGGGCGGGCACCCCCGACACCCTGTTCTTCGACCTCGACGGCACCCTCATCGACTCCGCACTGGGCATCACCCAGTGCGTGGCGCACGCGCTCACCGAGATGGGCAAGCCGGTGCCGCCGTACGCGGAACTGCTGCGCTGGATCGGCCCTTCATTGCGGATCAGCTTTGCCGCCGTGTTCGACGATCCCGCACGCATCGAGCAGGCGGTGGATTACTACCGCGAACGCTTCGACGTGGTCGGGTGGCGCGAACACGAGGTCTACCCGGGCATCGGCCAAGTGGTGCAGGACCTGCATGCACGCGGGCACCGGCTGGCGATCGTCACCGCCAAGAACGAGCCGCATGCACGGCGCATCGTCGAGCACCTGCCGTTCGGCGCGTGCTTCGATGACGTGATCGGGGCCACCCCGGACGGGTCGCGCAGCAGCAAGCCGGACCTGGTTGCCGAAGCGCTGCACCGCCTGCAGCTGGCGCCGGCGGCGTGCTGGATGATCGGCGACCGGCGCATGGACATCGAAGGCGCACGCCACCACGGCATGCGCAACATCGGCGTGCTGTGGGGCTTTGGCGGCGCCGAGGAACTGCAGGCAGCCGGTGCGCAGCACCTGGCGGAAACCCCGGAAGCCTTGCCCGCGTTGATCGCATGAGCCCGCGGCGGCGTACCGTACGCCGCCGCATGTCGTGATCGCGTCCCACGCTGTCCTGCGCGGTCCGCCTGGACTGTCCGCAAGACAACGGGCAAACCCAGTGATGCCAACGCTGTAAACGTATTCATGGGACGTGAAGGGTGTGGTAATTTCGATTCTTTCCCGGGAGCCCATCCACCATGATTGAGCGTCAGCGCCGTACGAAGATCCTTGCCACCCTCGGTCCGGCCACCGATCCGCCGGGCGTGCTGGAGGATCTGTTCCGCGCCGGCGTGAACGTGGTCCGCCTCAACTTCAGCCACGGCGATCCGTCCGGCCAGGCCAAGCGCGCCGCCGACGTCCGCGCTGCCGCCGCGCGCGTGGGCGTGGAAGTGGGCATCCTGGCCGACCTGCCCGGCCCGAAGATCCGCATCGAACGCTTTGCTGAAGGCAAGATCCACCTCAAGGCGGGCGACCGCTTCGATCTGGTCGCCTCGCCGAGCGCACCGGCCGGCGATACCACCCAGGTGGGCGTGAGCTACCTCGGCCTGCCGCAGGACGTGGGCCCCGGCGACGTGCTGCTGCTCGACGACGGCCTGATGCAGCTGCAGGTGGTGGAAGTGCAGGGCGAACGCATCATCAACACCGTGCTCAACGACGGCGTGCTGTCCGACCGCAAGGGCCTGAACAAGCAGGGTGGCGGCCTCTCGCTGGGCGCGCTGACCGAGCGCGACAAGGAACTGATCGGCATCGTCGCCAAGATCGGCGTGGACTTCATCGCCGTGTCGTTCTGCCGCAACGCGCAGGACATGAACGACGCGCGTGCCATCGCCGAACAGCACGGCTGCTATGCCGCGCTGGTGTCCAAGATCGAGCGCACCGAAGCGATCGAGAACCTGGAAGAAATCGTCGACGCGAGCGACGTGGTGATGGTCGCCCGTGGCGACCTGGGCGTGGAAATCGGCGACGCCGAGCTGCCGGGCCTGCAGAAGAAGATCATCAAGGCCTCGCTGGCCCAGAACAAGGTGGTGATCACCGCCACGCAGATGCTGCAGTCGATGGTCGAAAGCCCGATCCCGACCCGAGCCGAAGTGCTGGACGTGGCCAACTCGGTCATCGACGGCACCGACGCGGTGATGCTGTCGGCCGAAACCGCTGCCGGCGCCTACCCGGTCAAGGCCGTGGAAGCCATGGCGCGCATCTGCCTGGGCGCCGAGCGCCAGTTCCAGACCGAGACCGATTTCGGCGCGTCGCCGCGCAACCTCGAGCGCGCCGACCAGGCCATCGCCATGGCCACCATGTTCCTGTCCCAGCACGTGGGCGTGCGCGCGATCGTGGCGATGACCGAATCCGGTGGCACCGCGCGCTACCTGTCGCGGTTCCGCGCCTCCGCGCCGGTGTACGCGGTGACCCGCCACGACGGCGCCCGCCGCCAGATGGCGCTGATGCGCGATGTGTTCCCGATCAACTTCGACAGCCGCGGCCTGACCCCGCGCGAAGCCGCGCGCGGCAGCATCCGCCTGCTGGTGGAAGCCAACCAGCTGCAGGCCGGCGACCGCGTGGTGTTCACCAGCGGCGAGCACATGGAAACCCATGGCGCCACCAACACCCTGCGCCTTTTGGAAGTGGGCGAAGACGGCCGCGCCAGCGGGCTGGGCGACCTGTAAGAAGACCGTGGAGCCGGGCACAGCCCGGCTCCACGCGGGGTTTCGCGGTAGCGCCGGCCGTTGGCCGGCCCAGGCGGAGTGATCCACCCAGGGCACATGACTGCCCGTGAAAGCGGTTCCAGATTCCGTGAACGGCCAGTTCACGGAAGGCGCCCGCTATAATCGTGTTTTTCCCGCACCCGCCACAGGAAATACATGAGCATCGAACAGCTGGCTGAAACCGCCCAGGCCATGGTCGCCCCGGGCAAGGGCATCATCGCCATCGACGAATCCACCGGTACCATCGCCAAGCGCTTCGCCAGCGTCGGCATCGAGAACACCGAAGAGAACCGTCGTGCCTACCGCGAGCTGCTGCTGACCACGCCGAAGCTCAACGAGCATATTTCCGGCGCGATCCTGTACGACGAAACCATCCGCCAGTCGACCAAGGACGGCGTGCCGTTCGCCAAGTACATGGCCGATCACGGCATGATCCCGGGCATCAAGGTCGACAAGGGCGCCCATCCGCTGGCCGGTTGCCCGGGCGAGATGGTCACCGAAGGCCTCGACGGCCTGCGTGAGCGCCTGCAGGAGTACTACAAGCTGGGTGCGCGCTTCGCCAAGTGGCGTGCGGTGATCAACATCGGCGAAAGCATTCCGTCGGGCACCTGCATCGAGTCCAACGCCCACGCGCTGGCCCGTTACGCCGCGCTGTGCCAGGAATGCGGCCTGGTGCCGATGGTCGAGCCGGAAGTGATCATGGACGGCGACCACGACATCGAGACCTGCTACGAAGTCACCGAAGCCACCCTGCGCTCGCTGTTCGACGCGCTGTACCAGCAGAACGTGCTGCTGGAAGGTACCATCCTGAAGGCGTCGATGGTCATCTCGGGCAAGGGTTGCGATGAACAGGCCGACGTCGAGGAAGTGGCCGAATCGACCGTCATGTGCCTCAAGAGCACCGTGCCGGCGATCCTGCCGGGCGTGGTGTTCCTGTCCGGTGGCCAGAGCGATGAGCAGTCCACCGCCCACCTCAATGCCATGAACCAGATGGGCAACCTGCCGTGGCCGCTGAGCTTCTCCTACGGCCGCGCCATGCAGCAGGCCGCGCTGAAGCTGTGGGCCAAGGACACCAAGGCCAACGTCGCCAAGGCACAGCAGACCGTGTACGACCGCGCCAAGGAAAATGGCCAGGCCGCACTGGGCAAGTGGAACGGCTGATCCGCGCCGCACCTGCGTAACAAAAACGCCGGCGGTTTCGCCGGCGTTTTTTTTTGCCCGTAGAGCCACGCCCTGCGTGGCTGGCGGGTTGCCGGCCTACGGCAGCCACGCAGGGCGTGGCTCTACCGTGGGGCAGGGCAGTCCTGGGGCCACATCGCCCGGTTGCCCCAACGTAGCCAGTGCCGACTGGTACACCTTGAAGGTCGCCGCGTTGTAGGCCACCAGGATGATCCGCTGCGGTTCGCGGTGCGAACGCTGCCAGGCCAGGGTTTCGGTGGCGGCGATCTGTGCGGCCTGGTGCAGCGGATAACCGAACACGCCGCAGCTGATCGCCGGAAACGCGATTGAACGCAGGCCCATCTTCTCGGCCAGCTGCAGTGACTTCCAGTAACAGTTCGCCAGCAGTGCCGGCTCGTCGCGCGTCCCATCCTGCCAGACCGGTCCCACGGTATGCAGTACATGCTGCGCCGGCAGTTGGTAACCGGCCGTGGCGCGCACCTCTCCGGTCGGGCAGCGAACGCCCGGGCGGAGCTCCGGCAGCGCCGCGCATTCGGCCAGCAGCTGCGGGCCGGCGGCGCGATGGATGGCGCCGTCCACGCCACCGCCGCCCAGCAGTGACTCGTTGGCCGCATTGACGATCGCATCCACCGCCAGGGTCGTGATGTCGCCCTGCCACACTTCGATCTTCATGCGTACCGCTCCTTACTGATACCGGGTCCATACAACGGGATGACTGCCACCTCACACGCTAGCGGCCAGGGCATCTAGGCTGCGTCATCATCGTCTCAGGCAGTGCGACCCGGAAACGTGGACGCCCACCTTGAGGGTGGGCGTCGGAGGGGGGGCATGGATCCCGTTCAGGGCAGGCCGGCCAGCCAGTCGTCGTCCGAACCTTCGTTGATGTCGGCAAACAGCGGCGTGGAGAAATAGCGCTCACCGGTATCCGGCAGCATCGCCAGCAGCACGCTGCCCGGCGCGGCCTTCGCGGCCACGTCCAGCGCGCTGGCGACCGTGGCGCCGGCCGAGATGCCGACGAAGATCCCTTCCTCGGCCGCCAGCCGACGCGACGTCTCGATGGCGCGGGCGTCGTCGATCTTCAGCAGTTCGTCGAAGACCTCGCGGTTGAGCACGTCCGGCACGAAGTCCGGGGTCCAGCCCTGGATCTTGTGCGGCTTCCATTCGGCCCCACCCAGCAGCGCTGCCCCTTCCGGTTCGGTGGCGATGATCCGGGTTTCCGGGCGCGCCACCTTGAGCACTTCGCCCACCCCGGTGAGGGTGCCGCCGGTGCCCCAGCCGGTGACGAAGTAGTCCAGGCGCCTGCCGGCGAAGTCGCGCAGGATTTCAGCGGCGGTGGTGTTGCGGTGGTAGGCCGGGTTGGCCGGGTTGGTGAACTGGCTGGCCAGGAACCAGCCATGTTCTTCGGCCAGTTCCCGCGCGCGCTTGACCATGCCCGAACCGCGCTCGGCGGCCGGGGTCAGGATCACCTTGGCGCCATAGGCGCGCATCAGCTTGCGGCGCTCGATCGAGAAGGTTTCCACCATGGTGGCCACGAACTTGTAGCCGCGCGCGGCCGCGACCATGGCCAGCGCCACGCCGGTGTTGCCCGAGGTCGCCTCGACGATGGTGTCGCCGGGCTTGAGCACGCCGCGTGCTTCGGCGTCCAGGATGATCGCCAGGGCCAGCCGGTCTTTCACCGAGCCGCCGGGATTGAACGATTCCACCTTCGCATACAGGGTGACGTGGTCGGGGGCGATACGGTTCAGGCGCACCACCGGGGTGTTGCCGATGGTGTCCAGGATCGAGTTGTACAGGGCCATGGGAAACGCTCCGCGGATTCGATGACGGGCCACGGACGCGCCGCGGCGGGAGGGAAGGGCAGCGCAGGTGGCTTTCACGCGCCGGGCGCGACCGGGGTCCGCCAGACCGTAGCGCCGGCATATGACCGCGCGAAATGACCTGATACCCTTCATAAACAACATTTGGTTATAAGCTGGTGACGGCAACTGGCTTACAGTCGGTCGACCCTCCCTCCCTGCCTGCGCGCACGCCCATGACGCTGACCCAACTTCGTTATCTGGTGGCCATCGCCGACGCCGAGCTCAACATCACGCTGGCCGCCTCGCGGGTGCATGCCACCCAGCCGGGGCTGTCCAAGCAGCTCAAGCAGCTGGAAGATGAACTGGGCTTCCTGCTGTTCGTGCGCAAGGGTCGCAGCCTGGAGGCGGTGACCCCGGCGGGCGTGGAAGTGATCGGTCGCGCGCGCGCGGTGCTGTCCGAAGCCAACAACATCCGCACCTATGCCGCCAACCAGCGCCGGGAAAGCCAGGGCCAGCTGATCCTCACCACCACCCACACCCAGGCGCGCTTCGTGCTGCCGCCGGCCGTGGCGCGGATCAAGCAGGCCTACCCGCAGGTGAGCGTGCACCTGCAGCAGGCCGCCGAAAGCGACGCGCTGGACCTGCTCAGCCAGGGCGATGCGGATATCGCCATCATCAGCACCGCCGGCGCCGAACCCACCGCCGGCATCGCCATCCCGCTGTACCGCTGGCGACGGCTGGTACTGGTGCCGCGCGGGCACGCGCTGGACCGCCCGGGCGCCGCGCCGGACCTGCAGGCGCTGTCCACCCAGCCCCTGATCAGCTACGAATCCTCCACCCGCGGCAGCTCCTCGCTGCAGCGCGCCTTTGCCGCCTCCGGGCTGACCCCGGACATCGCGCTGACCGCGCTCGATGCCGACCTGATCAAGACCTACGTGCGCACCGGCCTGGGCGTGGGCCTGCTGGCGGAAATGGCGGTGAATGCCGGCGATGAAGACCTGCGCTCCTGGCCCGCCCCGGCGCCGATCGACGAATGCATCGCCTGGGCGGTCCTGCCGCGCGACCGGGTACTGCGCGACTATGCGCTGGAACTGGTGCACGTACTGGCCCCGCAGATCGACACCCGCGACCTGCGCCGCGTGATCGACGGCAACCAGGAGGCCGATTGGCCGGTGCCGCCGACGTGGGAATCGTTGACGCAGACGATTACGGTCTGACGTCGCCCGACCAACGGTCGGGCGCTACCGCAGGCGCCGCTCCCACTGGCGTGCATCATGCCGGGCGCCAGCTACCGGTAGGTGACGACCGTTGGTCGTCACACGGTGCCTGCGACGCTTGGTCGCACATGCACATTCAGCGGCCTGACTGCACAACCCCGCCGTTACAATCGCAGTGATGAACCGCCGTCGTCGCCCGTACGCCGTCCTGCTGCAGCTCGCCTTCGTGGCGACGCTGCTGATGGCGCTGGCGCCATTGGTGAGCCGCTGGCAGCAGGCCCAGGGCCCGTCGGTGATGCTGATGCCCGGTGGCATGGCGCACGTGATGCCGCCGCAGGAGATGGCCGCGCACGCGGTGCCGGCGCATCACATGACGATGCACGGTTCGTCCTTGCACGACATGTCCATGCACGACATGTCGCGCCATCCCGCAGCGCCGGCCGCTACCGCACCCGCCGCGCCCATCGATCCCCACGCCGGCCATGGCGAGGCCTGCGAATACTGCATGATGGCCTCGCGGCTGATGCCGTGGCTGGCCGTCCTGATCCTGCTGCTGCCGGCCCTGCGGGTCATCGCGCCACCCGTGCTTCGCAGCGTTGCCACTCCGCGCAGCCTGCACTGGCCCGCCCACGCCGCACGCGGGCCGCCGCTTTACGCCTGAAACCGCCACCTCATTTTCCTGCTGCGCGACGCCGTCCCGGCGCCGTGCACCTGTGCGTTTTCCGGAGTTCCACCATGACTTTGACGTCCCGCAGCGCGGGCGCACTGACGCGCCTGTCTGTTTCGCTTTCGTTCGCCCTGGCCGCGCTGCCGCTGCACGCCGCCGAACGCGACCCCGCCCGCACCCTCGACACCCTGGTGGTCACCGCCAGTGCCCCGTCCTCGCCGCTGCAGTGGGTCACCGACCCGCGCCTGCCGCGCCAGCCGGTACCGGCCAGCGACGGTGCCGACTACCTCAAGACCGTGCCCGGCTTTGCCGCCATCCGCAACGGCGGCACCAATGGCGACCCGGTGCTGCGCGGCATGTTCGGTTCGCGCCTGAACATCGTCAGCAACGAAGGCAATCTCATCGGCGCGTGTCCCTCGCGCATGGACAACCCGCTGTCCTACATCGCCCCGGAAACCTTCGACCGCCTGACCATCATCAAGGGCCCGCAGAGCGTGCGCTGGGGCGCAGGCGCCTCGGCCGGCACCATCCGTTTCGAGCGCGACACCCCGCGTTTCGACGCCCCGGGGATCGACCTGGACGCCAGCGCACTGGTCGGTTCGCGCAACCGCAACGACCAGGTGCTCGACCTCACCGCCGGCGCCTCGCAGGGCTACGTGCGGGTCAATGGCAACCGCTCCGAAGCCGACGACTACGAGGATGGCAACGGCGAGGTCGTGCCCTCCAGATGGCGCAAGTGGAACAGCGATGTCGCCCTCGGCTGGACCCCCGATGCCGATACCGTGCTCGAGCTTTCCGCCGGTACCGGCGATGCCATCGCCCGCTACGCCGGTCGCGGCATGGACGGCGCCGCCTTCAAGCGCACCAGCTACGCCGCCCGCTTCGAACGCGACAACCTGCCCGGCGCCTGGGACAAACTGCAGGCCAACGTCTACTACAACGACGCCGACCACCTGATGGACAACTACACCCTGCGCACGCCCAACCCGGACAGCAGCATGCCCATGCCGATGGCCGCCAACGTCGACCGCCGCACCACCGGCGGCCGCATCGCCTCCGAGTGGCGCTGGCAGGACATCGCCATCGTCGCCGGACTCGACGCACTCGACAGCCGCCACCGCAGCCGCAGCGGCATGGGCCGCAATACCTACCGCCAGACCCCGTGGGCCGGCGATGCGCGCCAACGCAATCGCGGCATGTTCACCGAAATCACCCTCGGCGAAGGCACCCCGCAGCGCTGGGTGGGCGGGCTGCGCATCGACCGCGCCGAGGCCACCGACGAACGCGCCAGCGCCGGCATGATGGCCATGCCCAACCCCACCGCCGGCCAGACCCGCCGCGAAAGCCTGGGCAGTGGCTTCCTGCGCATCGAGCGTGACCTGGGCAGCGCACTCACCACCTACGCCGGCATCGGCCACAGCGAGCGCATGCCCGACTACTGGGAACTGTTCTCCCCCGACATGGGCCCGGTCGGCAGCATCAACGCCTTCAGCAGCGTGCAGCCGGAAAAAACCACCCAGCTCGACCTCGGCCTGCAGTACCGCACCGACCGCCTCAACGCGTGGGTCTCGGCCTACGCCGGCCGCCTGCAGGACTACATCCTGTTCACCTACCGCGACGGCGGCATGATGGGCAGCAGCACCCAGGCGACCAATGTCGACGCCCGCATCGCCGGCGCCGAAGCCGGCGCCGACATCGCCCTCGCGCACGGCTGGACGCTGGGCGGCACCCTGGCCTATGCCTGGGGCGAAAACCGCACCGACGGCAGCGCCCTCCCGCAGATGCCGCCACTCGAAGCCCGCCTGAGCGCCGGCTGGCAAGGCGCGCGCTGGAGCGCCGGCGCACTGGCCCGCGCCGTCACCCACCAGCACCGCATCGCGACCGGGCAGGGCAATGTAGTGGCCCGCGACCTCGGCCCCAGCGCGTGCTTCGCCACGTTCGCACTGAGCGCGGGCTACCGCTTCAGCGACGCACTCCAGCTCAGCGCCGGCATCGACAACCTGTTCGACCGCGCCTACAGCGAACACCTCAACCTTGCCGGCAGCGCCGACTTCGGCTTCCCGGCCGACCCGGTACGCATCAATGAACCGGGCCGCACGCTGTGGATGAAGGTGAATTACAGGTACTGAGGCAGGTGCCGACCGTTGGTCGGCACGCCACGCGGGCACGCCACACGGGTAGGGTCGGTTCCCGAACGACCGCCGTGAACGCTCCAGCACCCGGTAACGCATGACAATGATCGGCGCAGGCTCCGGCTCTTCCACGGCCACCGCAAACGCCAGCTTCGGCCAGGGTCATGCGTTACCGCACCGACCAGCAGGGTCGGCGGTCGTTTGGGAACCGACCCTACCGCCGAGCCCGCTACCGCGTTCCAGCGGAGACGCAAACCGACATGCGCTGACACACGCCGTTACAAGCCCGCGATACCCCAGCACGAAAGGCGTTGCGCCTGCTACCAGGCGATGTGAAGACCCCGGTAAACGCTTGGCACATATGCCTGACAGGTGTCGCCGCTACACTCGGCGGTCGTGGAACATCAAGGGTTGTACTTCATGTCGGGACGCATCACCGCGCGCATCGTAGCTGGCCTCTGCCTGGTCCTCCTGGCCGGCTGTGGCAGCAAGGACGAAGCCGCCCGCCGGCAGGCCGAAATAGTGCCCGTCACCACCCAGGTCGTACAGACCTCGGCTTGGAGCGACACCCTGCAGGCACTCGGCACCGCCAAGGCCCGCGAATCGGTGACCATCACCGCCAAAGTCAGCGAAATCATCGAAACCGTCCACTTCGACAGCGGCCAGCAGGTCTCCGCCGGCACCCCCCTGGTCACCCTGCGCGGCCAGGCCCAGGAAGCCGCCCTCCTGCAGGCCCAGGCCACCTTCGCCGAAGCCGACCAGCTCTACAAACGCCAGCGCGAACTCGCCGCCCAGCAGCTCGTCGCCAGCGCCACCCTCGACACCCAGCGCGCCATCCGCGACGCCGCCGAAGCGCGCGTCCGCGAAATGCAGTCCGACATCGGCGACCGCCGCGTGCGTGCCCCCTTCGCCGGCGTCCTCGGCATCCGCCAGGTCAGCGAGGGCTCCCTGGTCACACCGACCACCGTCATCGCCACCCTCGACGACATCGAACGCATGCACGTCGACTTCCAGGTTCCCGAAGCCGAACTCGCCTCACTGACCGAAGGCGACACCGTCAGCGCCACCAGCGTCGCCTATCCCGGCCGTACCTTCGACGGCAAAGTCGCCACCATCGACACCCGCGTCGACCCCGGCACCCGCGCCGTCACCGTACGTGCCGACTTCATCAACGCCGACCACGCCCTGCGCCCCGGCATGCTGCTGGATGTACGCATGTTCCGCCCCGAGCGCCAGGCGCTGGTCATCCCGGAAATCGCCGTCGTCCAGGTCGGTCGCGATTCCTTCGTGTTCCGGGTCAAGCCCGACCATACCGTGGAACGCGTCGACGTCGTCAGCGGCGCGCGCCGCTCCGGCGTCGTCGAAATCCGCGAAGGCCTCAAGGCCGGCGAACGCATCGTCATCGACGGCACCGGCAAACTGCGTCCCGGCCTGAAAGTGGACGACAGCGCCGCCCCGGCCGCCACCCCGGCCGCACCTTCCACCAGCCCGGCCGACGAGCCGGCTGAAAAGGCGACCACCCCCGCACCGGCCGGCAGCCCCCGTGCACCCGCCGGCGCCACCACCACCGTCGCACCCACGGGCCGCGCCGGATGAAACTCTCCAACATCTCCATCCAGCGGCCCGTGTTTGCCGTGGTGATGAGTCTGCTGCTGGTCGTGCTGGGCATCATGTCCTTCACCCGCCTGACCCTGCGCGAACTGCCCGCCATCGACCCGCCCATCGTCTCGGTCTCCGTCGACTACACCGGTGCCTCCGCCGCCGTCATCGAAAGTCGCATCACCCAGGTGCTCGAAGACGCCCTCGCCGGCATCGAAGGCATCGACACCATCAACGCCCGCAGCTCCAACGGCCGCTCCCAGGTCAGCATCGAATTCACCTCCAACCGCGACATCGAAGCCGCCGCCAACGATGTGCGCGACGCCGTCAGCCGCGTCGCCGACCGCATGCCCGAAGAAGCGCGGCCGCCGGAAATCGCCAAAGTCGAAAGCGACGCCGACCCGATCATCTGGTTCAACATGACCTCCTCCAGCATGAACACGCTGGAGCTGAGCGACTACGCCGACCGCTACGTCGTCGACCGTTTCTCCAGCCTCGACGGCGTCGCCCAGGTCCGCATCGGCGGCCGCCAGCGCTATGCCATGCGCATCTGGCTCGACCGCGACCAGCTCGCCGCCCGCGGCTTCACCGTCGGCGACGTGGAAACCGCACTGCGCAACGAAAACGTGGAACTGCCGGCCGGCCGCATCGAATCGGCCGACCGCGATTTCACCCTGCGCGTCGAACGCAACTACGTAAAGCCCGAAGACTTCGCCACCATCCCGCTGGGCAAGGGTGCCGACGGCTACGTCGTGCGCATGGGCGATGTCGCGAAGATCGAACTGGCCTCGTCCGAGCGCCGCGCCTACTACCGCAGCAACGGCGAACCCGGCATCGGCCTTGGCATCGTCAAGACCTCCACCGCCAACTCGCTGGACGTCGCCCGCACCGCCCGCGCCGAAGCCGAGCGCGTAGGCCAGACCCTGCCCGAAGGCACCCACATCTTCGTCGCCTTCGACAACACCACCTTCATCGAAGCCGCCGTCGACCGCGTCTACGCCACCCTGGTCGAGGCCATGCTGCTGGTGCTGGTGGTGATCTGGCTGTTCCTCGGCAGCTTCCGCGCCGCGCTGATTCCCGCCGTCACCGTCCCGGTCTGCCTGGTCGCCGCCTTCATCGCCCTGTACGCCTTCGGCTTCTCGATCAACCTGCTGACCCTGCTCGCGCTTGTGCTGTGCATCGGCCTGGTGGTGGACGACGCCATCGTCGTGGTGGAAAACGTGCAGCGCCGCATCGACCTCGGCGAACCCCCGCTGGTGGCTTCCAAACGCGGTACCGCGCAGGTCGCGTTCGCGGTCATCGCCACCACCGCCGTGCTGGTGGCCGTGTTCCTGCCGGTCGGCTTCCTCGAAGGCAACACCGGTCGCTTGTTCCGTGAACTGGCGGTGGCCCTGGCCGCGGCGGTCGCGCTGTCCGCGTTCGTCTCGCTCACCCTCACCCCGATGATGGCCTCCAAGCTGCTCAAGCCGCACACCGGCCAGCCGCCCAAGGGCCTGCACGGCTTCATCACCCGCAACCTGGACCGCGTCTCGGCGTCCTACGGCCGCGTGCTCGACGCCCACGTCGGCAGGATCTGGATCTACGTGGCCGTCATGGTGCTGTCGCTGGCTGCCAGCGCGCTGCTGCTGAAGGTGCTGCCGTCCGAGCTGGCCCCGGCCGAAGACCGTGGCTCGTTCCAGATCATGATCGACGGCCCCGAAGGCGCGGGCTACGACTACACCGTCGGCCAGGTGCAGGAAGTGGAAAAGATCGTCGGCGACTTCGTCGGCGAGGGCAAACCCATCGTGCGCGCCAACCCGCGGGTTCCCGGCGGCTTCGGCGCCAGCGAGGAAATGCACACCGGCCGCATCAGCGTGTTCCTGCAGCCCTGGCGTGAACGCGCCACCGCGACCCCCGACGTCGCTGCCGAACTGCAGAAGCATTTGGACACCATGCGCGGCGTGCGCGTGCGCACCCAGGTCGGTGGCGGCCTCGTGCGCAGTGGCGGGCAACCCTTCCAGATCGTGCTGGGCGGCCCCGAATACGCCGAAATCGCCCAGTGGCGCGACCGCATGCTCGAGCGCATGGCCGACAACCCCGGGCTGGTCGGCGCGGATTCGGACTACAAGGAAACCCGCCCGCAGATGCGCGTGAACATCGACCGCCAGCGCGCCGCCGACCTCGGTGTCTCGGTCACCGCGATCGGTTCGGCGCTGGAAACCATGATGGGATCGCGCCGCGTCACCACCTTCGTCGACAACGGCGAGGAGTACGACGTGCTGGTGCAGGCCGGACGCGAAGGCCGTGCCTCGCCGGACGACCTGGCCGCCATCCGCGTGCGCGCCAGCAACGGCGAACTGGTGCCACTCTCCAACCTCGTCACCCTCAGCGAAGTGGCCGAAGCCGGCAACCTCAACCGCTTCAACCGCCTGCGCTCGATCACCATCAGCGCCGGCCTGGCCCCGGGCTATCCGCTCGGCGAAGCGATCGCCTGGGCGCAGCAGACCGCGCGCGAAGAACTGCCGCAGCACGCGCAGATCGACTGGAAGGGCGAATCGCGCGAGTACCAGAACGCCGGCAGCGCCGTGCTGCTGACCTTCGCCATGGCACTGCTGGTGGTGTACCTCGTGCTGGCCGCGCAGTTCGAAAGCTTCATCCACCCGCTGGTGATCATGCTCACCGTGCCGCTGGGCGTGCTGGGGGCGCTGCTTGGCCTGTACGTCAGCGGCGGCACCATCAACCTGTTCAGCCAGATCGGCATCGTCATGCTGGTGGGGCTGGCGGCGAAGAACGGCATCCTGATCGTCGAATTCGCCAACCAGCTGCGCGACGAAGGCCGCGACGTGCACCGGGCCATCGTCGAATCGGCGATGGTGCGCCTGCGCCCGATCCTGATGACCTCCATCGCCACCGTGGTCGGTGCGATTCCGCTGGTGGTCGCCGGCGGCCCGGGTTCGGCCAGCCGCGGCACCATCGGCATCGTGGTGATCTTCGGTGTCACCGTCTCCACCTTCCTGTCGCTGTTCGTGGTCCCGGCCTTCTATTCGCTGCTGGCCCCGTACACGCGCTCGCCCGAGGCCGTGGCCCGCGAGCTGGAGAAGCAGGAAGCCGACACCCCGTCGGTGGGCGGCCATGCCTGACCGCCCGCTGCGGCTGGAAGGCGACGGATTCGTGCTGCGCCCCTGGCGCAGCGACGACCTCGAGTCCCTGCTGCGGCATGCCAACGATGAGGCGGTCTCGCGCGGCCTGCGCGACCGCTTCCCGTTCCCCTACACCCGCGACGACGGCGAGGCGTTCCTCGCTGGCCGGATCCTGGCCCCCGGTACGCTCAGCCTGGCCATCGAGATCGAAGGCGCCGCCTGCGGCAGCATCGGCGCCCAGCCGGGCGTGGCCGAGCGTGGGCACAGCGCCGAACTGGGCTACTGGCTGGGCCGTGCTCACTGGGGGCAGGGCTGGATGACCCGGGTGGTGGGCCTGTTCGCGCCGTGGGTGATGGACGAACTGCGCCTGTTCAGGCTGCAGGCCGAGGTGCTGGATTTCAACGAAGGCTCGGCCCGGGTACTGCTGGCCAACGGCTTCCAGGAAGAGGGCACCGCCCGCTGCGCGGTCTACAAGCGCGGCCAGCTGCACGACCTGCGCCGGTTCGCCCGCGTGCGTGAACGGGTGGACTGCGGGCCGTCGAGTTTCGTCCCGACCAACGGTCGGGACCTACCGTAGAGGGGCCGCCGGCGCGAAGCGGCACCTGGCGCGGTGATTCTGCCAGCGCCGAGCGATGGTAGGCCACGACCGTTGGTCGTGGCGGCAGCCGCCGGGTTGATCAATCGGCCCTATCGGGCTGGCGCGCTATGGTGGAGAATCGACCGGGTCCCTTCCAGCCGACGGGACGTCCTTCATTTTCCGCCGACTGGAGAGAGCGCGTGGAAGCAGTAGTTGAGTTCATCAATGGCATCATCTGGAGCAAGGCACTGATCTTCCTGTGCCTGGCCGCCGGCCTGTTCTTCAGCGTGCGCACGCGCTTCATGCAGCTGCGCGGCTTCTTTGAAATGTGCCGCCTCACCGTGCAGGGCGAAAAGTCCGAAGCGGGTGTGTCCTCGTTCCAGGCGCTGGCGATGTCCATGGCCGGTCGCATGGGCATCGGCAACATCGCCGGCGTGGCCACCGCCATCGCCTTCGGCGGCCCCGGTGCGATCTTCTGGATGTGGGTGATGGGCTTCCTGGGCGCGTCCACCTCCTACGTCGAGTGCACCCTGGCGCAGATCTACAAGACCAAGGATGCCGAAGGCCGCTACCGTGGCGGCCCGGCGTACTACATCGAAAAGGCCATGGGCCTGAAGTGGTATGCGATGGCCTTCGCCATGGCCACGATCGTCGCGGCCGGCTTCCTGATGCCGGGCGTGCAGGCCAATGCGATCGCTGACAGCATCATCAATTCCTGCCGCGGCGGTTCGCTGTGCGGGCCACTGGATGGCCAGTTCATGGGCATGGAATCGGTGCAGGCCTTCAAGCTGGGCATCGGCATCGTGGTCGCCCTGCTGCTGGGCGTGGTGATCTTCGGCGGCGTCAAGCGCATCGCCAACTTCGCCGAAGTGGTGGTTCCGTTCATGGCCGCCGGCTTCATCCTGATGGCCATCGTCATCATGATCCTCAACTATGACCGCGTGCCGGACATGTTCCGTACCGTGTTCAGCAGCGCCTTCGGCGCCCACGCCGCGTTCGGCGCGATGATGGGCCTGGCGGTGGAGTGGGGCGTCAAGCGCGGCATCTACGCCAACGAAGCCGGCCAGGGTACCGGCCCGCACGCGGCCGCGGCCTCGGAGGTTTCGCACCCGGCCAAGCAGGGCTACGTGCAGGCGTTCGCGATTTATTTCGACACCATGATGGTGTGCACCGCCACCGCGTTCCTGATCCTGGCCGCCGGTACCTACAACGTGTACTCGCCCACCCCGGGTGCCGAGCCGGTGTTCGCCGGGCTGGCCGGTGTCGCCGAAGGCGCGGGCTACGCGCAGGCCGCCGTGGAAACCGTGCTGCCGGGCTGGGGTTCGGGCTTCGTGGCGATCGCGATCTTCTTCTTCGCCTTCACCACCATCATGGCCTATTACTACATGGCCGAAACCAACCTCAGCTACCTCAACCACAACCGCAAGCGCCCGCTGACCGTGCTCGCGCTGCGCCTGGGCATCATCGGCATGGTGGTGTTCGGCGCCTTCCACAACGCCAAGATGGCCTGGGCGCTGGGTGACATCGGCGTGGGTTTGATGGCGTGGTTGAACATCGTCGCCATCCTGATCGTGCAGAAGCCGGCCCTGATCGCACTGCGCGATTACGAGCGCCAGAAGAAGCTGGGCCTGGATCCGACCTTCGACCCCGATGCCCTGGGCATCAAGAACGCCGATTTCTGGCGTCAACGCAAGCTGGAGCCGTCCCGTAGTGAATGATCCCTGGAAGAACGCCCGCCGCCCCTCGTCGCGACCGCCGCGGGCCACCCCGCTGCCGCCGCGCGAAGGCGGCACCCCGCCACCGCCGGGGCGCGGCAACGACGAACTGCGCCTGTACGGCTGGAATGCCGTGCAGGCCATGTTCGAGCGCCGCCCGCAGGCGCTGCGCAAGCTGTACCTGGCCGACGCGCTGATCCCGCGCCTGCAGCCGGTGCTGAAGTGGTGCGTGGCCAACCGCGTCGGTTACCGCGTGGTGGAAGAGGGCGACCTCAACAAGCTGGCCGCCACCACCCACCACGAAGGCGTGGTCGCTGACGTGGTGCGGGCGCCGATGCTGAGCCTGCCGGAATGGCTCGATGGCCTGCCCGCACGCAAGCCGGTGCTGGCACTGTGGCTGGATGGCGTCGGCAACCCGCACAACTTCGGCGCGATCCTGCGGTCGGCGGCGCACTTCGGCGTGGCCGGGCTGCTGCTGCCGCCCGATTCCACGCTTGCGCTTTCCGGCGCGGCCGCGCGCGTTGCCGAAGGTGGCGCCGAGGCGGTGCCGCTGGTGCGCCTGCCGGCGCTCCCGCAGGCGATGGAGGCCCTGCGCGCCGGCGGATTCGGCCTGGCCGCCACGCTGGTGGAGGGCGGCGACAGCCTGTTCAAGTGCGCCTTGCCGGAACGGCTGGTGTACGTCATGGGCGCCGAAGGCGAAGGCATGGATCGCGCGTTGGCGCAGACCTGCGACCTGCAGGTTTCCATTCCGGGCAGCGGTGCGGTGGAAAGTCTGAACGTTGCCTCGGCAACGGCGGTGCTGTTGTCGCACTGGTACGCACAACGGTAGACGACGACCGTGGGTCGTCGTGCTTTGAACGGGGCAACGCAAACGCGCGCTGCCCCACGTGATGTGATCGACTTCTCCAATGAAGTCACGCTTACACGGGATTCGGATTTTTCGGATGGTGTGCAGCGATCCTGCTGCGCCACAGTGAAAAGCAGCACTGCACTGCGTAGGTGAGGAGAGACACCCACCCAGTGCGGCGCCGTTGTCCGGATCACGGTCTGTCCGTGGCGCTCACCGCGTGGGGTGTGATGAATCCCGGTAGCCCGGCCCTCTGGCCGGGCTTTTTTTTCGCCCGCTGCACGCCTGCGGGTGACATGCGACAAACCACGCCTGGAAATGGGAATTTCCGTGCTTCGACCAAAGCGTCGTTTCGGGCCGTCCGCGATGGATTTCCTGTAGCGCGTGCAGCGCTCTGGTCCTGCCTGCAACCGTGTTTGGCGTGATGAGCCTGTTCGCGTGTGCGCCCGTGCACAGAACCCCACAATCGCGTGATTTACCGATATTTAACGGCTTGCTTCCTGTGCAGATTGCCGGTGCGGCGGATTGGCCCGCCGCATCCACCCGTCACCACGGAGGCATTCCATGAAGCCCATTGCGCTGCGCTCCCTGCGCTCATCCCGTTCCGCCCTGAACGCCGCCCTGATCGCCGGCCTGTGCCTGCCTGCCGCCGCGTCCGCCGACGAGCGCACGCTCGACGGTGTCAATTTCATGGGCCCGCTGATCACCCCGAACCCGGCCGGTATGCCCAAAGGCGGGCTGTTCATCGAGCCCTACCTGGTGCGGATCAACAGCGACAGTTACTTCGACGGCGAAGGTCGCCGGCATGACAGCGAAGGCCGCAGCAGCGCGTGGCTCACCGTGGTGCCGATCGCCTACGGCCTGGGCCAGCGTGTCACCGCGCAGGTCAACCTGAGCGCCTCGCGCGCCGAGACCGGCAGCGACCGCAGCCGTGGCTTCCGCGCCGGCGATACCACCGCCATGGTGCAGTACCTGCTGCAGGCGCCCAGCGCCGACGGTACGCGCCCGGCGATGTCGGTGTCGCTCAGCCAGCGCTACGCCACCGGCAGCTACGACCGCATCGACGGCAACCCGCTCAACGCGCAGGGCGACGGCGTGCAGCGCACCACCTTCGGCCTGGGCGTGCAGCAGGTGGTATGGCTGCCCAACGGCCGCCCGCTGCGCTGGCGCAGCCAGCTCAGCGCCAGCCCCGCGCCGGCACGCGTGGCGCTCAACGACCACAGCGTCTACGGCACCCCTGAAGGATTCCGCGGCAACATCGCGCCGGGCTCGCTGATCGGTCTCTCCGCCGCCGGCGAATACAGCTTCAACCCGAAGTGGGTGGGGGTGATGGAGGTTGCCGTCAGCCGCCAGAGCGACCGCCACCTCAGCGGCTATGCGCCCGCCGCCGACGGCAGCATGCAGCGCTTCGACGAGCGCCGCCCCGGCAGCCGCAACGTTACCCTCGCACCGGCCGTGCAATACCACTTCAGCCCCAGCGTCGGCCTGATCGCCGGTGTTGAATTCACCGTGGCCGGGCGCAACACCGGCAGTTACATCAATCCGCAGGTCGCGCTGGGCATGTTCTTCTGATGGGCGTCGAGGATATCGTCGCCCGCCTGCTGGGCATCGTCTGGAGTCCCGCGCTGGTCGGACTGTGCCTGCTGGTGGGCCTGTATTTCAGCGTGCGCACCCGCTTCGTGCAGCTGCGCGGCCTGCCTGAAATGCTCAAGCTCATGTTCCAGGGCCGCAGCTCGGCGGCGGGGGTGTCCTCGTTCCAGGCCTTGAGCCTGTCGCTGTCCAGCCGGGTCGGCGTGGGCAACATCGCCGGCGTGGCCATGGCGATCGCCTACGGGGGGCCCGGTGCGATCTTCTGGATGTGGATCGTGGCGTTCCTGGGCGCCTCCAGCGCCTTCGTGGAATCCACGCTGGCGCAGATCTACAAGCAGCGCGACAGCAAGGGCATGTATCGCGGTGGGCCGGCGTATTACATCGAGAAGGGCCTGGGCAAGCGCTGGTATGCGGTGCTGGTCGCGCTGAGCACGGTGGTGGGCTGTGGCCTGCTGTTGCCGGGTACCCAGTCCAACGCCATCGTCAGCGCGCTCGACGAGGCGTGGGCGTTGCCGGGCTGGATCACCGCCGCCGGCATCGGGACCGTGGTGGCGATGGTGATCTTCGGTGGCGTACGCCGCATCGCCCAGGTGGCGCAGGTGATCGTGCCGTTCATGGCGCTGGGCTACCTGCTGGTTGCCGCCGTGGTGATGGCCCTGAACCTGGACGCGGTACCGGAGATGTTCGCCATCATCCTGCGCAGTGCGTTCGGCCAGGACGCCGCGTTCGGCGCCATGATCGGCACCGCCATCCAGTGGGGCGTGCGCCGCGGGGTGATGAGCAACGAAGCCGGCATGGGCAGCGGTGCCCATCCGGCTGCAGCGGCCGAGGTCTCGCATCCGGTCAAGCAGGGTCTGGTGCAGGCGTGCTCGGTGTACATCGACACCATGGTGGTGTGCAGCGCCACCGCGTTCCTGATCCTGTCGACCGGCGCGTACAACGTGTATGACCCGGCGGTGCCGTCGCAGTGGATCGTGGCGAACGTACCCGGGCTGGAAGCCGGGCCGCGGTTCGTGCAGCAGGCGGTGGAATCGGCATTGCCGGGGTTCGGGCGCTCGTTCATCGCGCTGGCGATCATTCCGTTCGCCTTCACCACGATCCTGGCGCTGTACTACACCGCGGAAACCAACGTGGTGTACCTGGTGCGCAACCGGCATTCGCCTTGGGTGATGTCGCTGTTCCGCCTCGGCTTCATCGGCGCCATGCTGTATTCGGCGCTGAACACCGCCACCGTGGCCTGGTCGCTCGGCGACATCGGCGTGGGTCTGATGACCTGGCTCAACATCATCGCGCTGCTGCTGCTGCAGAAGCCGGCGTTGGCCGCCCTGCGTGACTACGAAGCCTCGCGCGGCGCGGGGCAGGACCCGGTGTACCGGCCGGACAACGTTACGCTGCCGGCCAGCACCGTATGGCTGAGATAACGCGGGGGGTAGAGCCGTCTGTTAGACGGCTGCCGTTGGGTCAATGTGCAGCGGACTAACAGTCCGCTCTACCAAGGGCACGTGCAGCGGACCAACGGTCCGCTCTACCAGGTGACAGCGCTTTGCGCTGTCACTCGTTCGGCGGGGTGGTCGCCTTCGCTTCGCTGCCAAAGCTGCCATCGGCTTCCGCGGCCAGGTAGGCGAACACCGTGTAAGCGGCCACGTTCTGCGCCAGCGCCGCCGGCTCGATCTTGTCGAGCGTGTCGTCGGCGGTGTGGTGCAGGTTGAAGTAGTCGGTTCCGTCCTGTGCCAGCCACGCCCACGCGCCGCCCTTGGCCGCCAGCGGACCGATGTCCGGGCCCGGGCCGCCCTTGTCGGCCACGTACTCGATGCCCAGCGGCTTCAGCACTTCGGCGATCTGGCGGGTGGCCTCGCGCGAGCCTTCCGGGTTCGGCGAGCCGGTGTTGAAGGCATAGATGCGGCCGGCACCGAAGTCGCTCTCGGCAGCCAGCTGGTGCAGGGCGATGTCCTTGGCATGCGCTTCGGCATAGGCCTTGCCGCCGTACAGGCCCTGCTCCTCGTTGGCGAACGCCACCACGCGGATGCTGCGCTTCGGGGCCTGCTTGAGCTGGCCGATCAGGTGGCCGGCGGCCATGGTCAGTGCCACGCCCGCACCGTCATCGATCGCGCCGGTGCCCAGGTCCCAGGAATCCAGGTGACCGCCGATCACCACCACTTCCTTGGGCAGGCTGCGCCCGGTGATCTCGCCGATCACGTTGTACGACGTGGCGGTGCCGTCCCAGCCGCAATCCAGGCTCAGCTTGACCGTGGTCGGGCCCAGCGCGACCAGGCGCGCCAGCTGGTTGGCGTCGGGTACCGACAGTGCCGCCGACGGCACCGGGGTCAGGCCATCGTCGAACCGGGTGATGCCGGTGTGCGGGACGCGATGCGAATCGGTACCGGCCGAGCGCATCACGAAGCCCACCGCGCCCTTGCGGATCGCCTCGGACGGCCCCTTGCTGCGCACCGCGCCGCCCTTGCCGTAGTCACGGCCGTCGCGGTAGGCGGTCATCTGGTAATCGACGAAGGCGATCTTGCCCTTCAGCGAACCTTCCGGCGCGGCCTGCAGTGCGGCCAGGTCGGCGAAGCGCACCACCTCGGCCTCGACCGTGCCGCCCGGGCTGCCGCCCAGTGCGGTGATCGACAGCGGCTGGGCGTGCTTGCCCGTCACCTGCGCGTGTTCGCTGCGGCGCTCCCATTTCGGGAAGGTCACCGGTTCTTTCCAGACCCTGTCGAAGCCCAGTGCCTTGAATTTCGCCTCGGCCCAGGCCACGGCGCGGGCGTCGGCTTCGCTGCCGGCAATGCGCGGGCCGATTTCGGTGGTCAGCGACTCGACCACCTTCCAGCCGGTGTCGTCCTTCAGGGCCTGCTCGCGGAGTTCAGCGGCGGTGGCCAGCGATTTCGGCGGCAGGGTGGTGGTGCCGGTCGCGGCGAACGCCGGGGCGGCCAGCAGGGCAAGGGAAGATGCGATGGCAAGGACGCGGCGACGCATGGGACGGACTCCGGGGCAGCAGGGCGTAAGCCCCCGAGCTTAGCAGCCTGCCCGCAGCGCACATGGGCGCAAGGTCATGGTTGGGCGGATGCTGATTTCCATCGGTGGTTCGGCGACGACCAACGGTCGTCGCCTACCGACATGTCTGCGGTATGCCTTCCAACGACCCATACCGGACGACGAACGCCGGCGGGCCCCCCCCGCGCGGCACGCTCGCCAACGGGGTACCGCACGCACGCGGCATGCTCGCCAACGGGGTGCCGCACGCACGCGGCACGCCCGCCAACGGGGTACCGCACGCACGCGGCATGCTCGCCAACGGGTTACCGCACGCGCGCGGCACGCCCGCCACGGTAGGTACCGACCGTTGGTCGGTACGCCGTCACAACGCTCTTACTTTTTCAGGTTGTCGCGGATTTCGCGCAGCAGCACGATCTCTTCCTTCGGCGCCGCCGGCGCTGCTTCCTTCTTCCGCGCCACGCGGTTGATGACCTTGATCAGCAGGAAGATCGCGAACGCCACGATGATGAACTGCACCAGCGTGTTGAGGAAATCGCCGTAACCGATCACCACGGCGGGAATCTCGGTGCCATCGGCGGCAACGCGTGCCGGCGCCAGGGTCCACGCCAGCTCCGAGAAATCCACCCGGCCGATCAGCCAACCCAGCGGCGGCATGATGATCTTGTCCACCAGCGCGGTGACGATCTTGCCGAACGCCGCGCCGATGACCACACCGACCGCGAGGTCGATGACGTTGCCACGCATGGCGAATTCCTTGAACTCAGTCAGCATTCCCATCGGGTTCTCCTGTAACGGGGGATATCAAAGGACGCTGCAGCGTACCGCGGTGCGTGTCGTCATCCGGCGATGACGCCGTGGCGCTCGGCCACGTTTTCCAGGCGCGCGCTGAAACGGTCGCCCGGCTTCAGCGCCGCTACGCCGGCCGGCGTGCCCATGAACACCAGGTCACCGGCGCGCAGCGCCCACAGCTTCGACAGTTCGTGCAGGATCTCCGGCACGTTCCAGATCATCTGGTCCAGCAGCGATTGCTGGCGGACTTCGCCATTGACCTCCAGCGACAGGTTGAGCGCGGCAAGATCGCCCACTTCACCGGCCGGTACCAGTTCGCTGACCGGCGCGGAATAGTCGAAGCCCTTGGCCGGATCCCACGGATGGCCCTTGGCCTTGGCCGCCGCCTGCAGGTCGCGACGGGTAAGGTCAAGGCCCACGCCATAGCCGAACACCAGCGCCTCTGCCTGCTCGACCGGCAACTCGCCGGCCGGCGCATCACGACCGATCGCCACGACCAGCTCCACTTCGTGGTGCAGGTCGTGGGTGGCGGGCGGGTAGGGGATGACATGCACATCGTCGACCACGATCGCATCGGCCGGCTTGCTGAAGAACATCGGGCGGCCGCGATCATCCGCGGCGGGAACGGCAGCGCCCATTTCCTTGGCATGGTCGGCGAAGTTGCGGCCTACGCAGTACACGCGGCGCACCGGGAACGTGCCGCCACCCGCAACGGGAATGCGGGTCGGCTCGGGCGTGGGGATTACATCAGTCATGCGCGCATCCAGAAGCAGGGGATGCTGGCAGTGTAGTGCCGACCGTTGGTCGGCAACAATGTCGGACGGAGCCGCCCATGTAGTGCCGACCGCCTATGTAGTGCCGACCGTTGGTCGGCAAGAAAGCCTCAACGCGACAGCGGCAGCGCCTGCTTGCGCACCACGCGGTACTCGCCTTCCACGACCTGCGGGTCGGCCGCACGCACCGCCTGGCGGCGGTTGGCCAGCAGCTTCCAGGCCACGCCGGCAATGATCATCGCCGCGCCCACGAACACGCCCACGAACACCAGGGCGGCCAGGATCGCCAGACCGAGCAGACCCACCGCAACGCGCACCAACGGATGGCGCGGCTTGCGCGGCGCAAACAGGGAGCGGAACTGGTTGAACTGGAATCGGTTGTACATGGCGGTTCTTTGGCTGAAGTCAGCGAAGTGCCAGTATCCCGGCACCGTTCTGTCATTGAGTGAAAAATACGTTAATCACGACGCTCGTTCATTTGAAATCAAGCACTTGTGTTCATCGCGGAGCCAGCCAGATGAGGGCGTGCGACAATGCTGCATCCCGTCCTGGATCGCGTTTTCATGTCTGTTTCCGATGCTCCCGCCGCTGCCTTGATCGCCCTGGAACGCATTGCGGACGGGGGATTTGCCGAAGCCGAGGCGTGCATCGACGGCGACCACGAGCCGCTGGTGCTGTACCGCGAGGGTGAGCGCGTGCGCGGCTGGCTCAACATCTGCCCGCACGCCGGCCGCCGGTTGGACTGGGCGCCCGGCCAGTTTCTCAAGAGCAAGGCCGGTGACCTGGTCTGCGCCGCGCATGGCGCGTCGTTCTCGCTGACCGATGGCGAATGCGTAGCGGGTCCGTGCAAGGGCGACCGGCTGCGGAGTGTGGCGCTGGAAGTGCGGGACGGGCAGGTTTTCCTGGCGTGAGGCATGCCGACCAACGGTCGGCATCTACCCGTTCCATGCCGACCAACGGTCGGCATCTACCTGTGCCATACCGACCAACGGTCGGCATCTACCGGTAGGTACCGACCGTTGGTCGGTACACCACTCAGAACATCAGGTTGATCATCGCCACCACCACGATGGTGTAGATCAACGACAGCGGCGCACCCACCCGCCACAACTCGCGCGGGGTGTAGTTGGCCGGACCGGTGATCATCGAAATCACCGGGTTTGACGCGGTCATCAGGTTGTTGGATGCCGACAGCGCCACGATCAGCGCGAAGGCGGTGGGGCTGCCGCCGGCCGCCAGGGCCAGGTTCACCGCGATCGGCACCATCACGATGGTCGCCCCCACATGGCTGATCACCAGCGAGAACACCGTGGTCAGCAGCGCCAACGCAATTTCCAGCACCCACACCGGTATGCCGGTCGGGAGTCGGTCGATGGTATGCCCGGCCACCCACGCCGCCGCGCCGCTGCTGTCCATCGCCCAGCCCAGCGGGATCAGCCCGGCCATCATGAACACCGTCTTCCAGTTGATCGAGGCGTAGGCCTCGTCCATGCGCAGCACCCCGGTGAGCAGCATGCCGGCCACGCCGGTCATCAGGGTCAGCGCCACCGGCAGCCTGGAGGTCAGCGCGATCAGGATGGTGATGGCGAAGATCGACATCGCGATCTTGAACTTGTGCGGCCGCTGCTCGCCCTTCGGGTAGTCGGTCACGACCACGAAGTCACGGCTCTTGGCCGCCTGCGCCAGATCGGTCCAGATGCTGTGGAACACCAGCATGTCGCCGGCGCGCAGCGGCACGTTGCGCACGTCTTCGCGGATCACCTGCTTGTCGCGGTTGATCGCCAGCAGGCTGATCCCGCGCTGCTTGCGCAGCCGCAGGTCCGACGCGCTCTTGCCGATCACTTCGGAGGTGGGCGGCACCACCGCTTCGGAAATGCCGGCGCGGCTGGGGTTGAACAGGTCGCCCAAATGTTTCAGGCGCGAGGACATGCGCAGGAACTGGTTCTGCGCGAAGTCGCTCACCTGCTGGCGGCTGCCCATCACCCCGAGCACGCTGCCCACCCAGATGCGCATTTCCGCCGGCGGCGCCAGCCGGGTGTCGTTGCCCGTCTTCAGCGCCAGCATCAGCGGCGCATCGTGCACGGTTTCGGCCTCGCCCAGGGTCATGCCCACCAGCGGGCTTTCGGCGCTGACCACCAGTTCGAACACGTCGCCCTCGATGCCGTAGGTCTTGGCGAAGTAACTTTCGGTGCGGGCCGGGGTGACCCCGTCGTTGGCCAGGGTTTCCTCTTCCACCAGCTTGCGGTCGCCGAAGTAGCGGAAGTACAGCAGCGACGCGACCAGCAGGGCCAGGCCGATCGGCAGCGGCGCGAACATGCGCAGCGGCTCGATGGTGGCCAGACCCGAGGGCAGGTTGTTGTTGGCCGATGCGAGCAGATCGTTGAGCAGGATCAACGGTGAATTGCCGACCATGGTCAGCGCACCGCCCATCACGATCGCCGCGGCGATCGGCAGCAGCAGGCGCTGCAGCGTCAGCCCGGTGCGCGCCACCAGCCGCGACGCCACCGGCAGGTACAGCGCCATTACCGACGGGTTCTGCATGAACGATGAGTTCAACCCGGCAATGGCCGTGGTCATCATCAGCAACCGTGTTTCAACGCCATGCCCGCGCCGCAGCAACCATGCCGCCAGCCGGTTCAGCGCGCCGGTGCGGTCCAGCCCGGCGCCGAGGATGGTGGTGGCGATGATGCTCATCACCGCGTTACCGGAAAAACCGCCGAAGATTTCCTCCGGTGCGATCAGCCCGGTCACGCCCAGCACCACCAGCACCACCAGCGCCACAACGTCGGCGCGGATGCGTTCGAACAGGAACATCGCCATCGTGAAGCCGACCAGCCCCAGGACGAGCTTCATGTCGGTGGTCAGCGTCAGCGTGGTGTCCATGGGGTGGTGCGGTTCCTAGTGTGGGATCAGGTACGGTCGTACAGCAGGTCCCACACCCCGTGGCCGAGTTTCTGGCCGCGGGTTTCGAAGTGCGTCTGCGGCCGCCATTCAGGCCGCTCCACCTGGCCACGCGGACCGGCACGGTTGACCAGCCCCGGGGTGGCATCGAGCACCTCCCACATTTGCTCCGCATAGTCTTCCCAGTCGGTGGCGCAGTGCAGCCGCCCGCCCACGCGCAGCTTGCGCACCAGCAGCTCGGCGAACGCCGGCTGGATCAGGCGACGCTTGTTGTGGCGCTTCTTGTGCCACGGATCGGGGAAATAGATCCGTACCTCATCCAGCGCGCCGTCGGCGATTTCCTTTTCCAGCACCTCCACCGCGTCGTGGTGGTACAGGCGCACGTGATCGGAATTGTCGTCGGCCAGTCCGTTGAGCAGGCGGCCCACGCCGGGGGCGTGCACTTCCAGCCCGATGTAGTCGCGGCTCGGATCCTGCTGCGCGGCGAAGCGCAGCGCGGCACCGTTGCCGAAGCCGATCTCCAGCACCTTCAGTGCATCGCGCCCGAAGGTGGCATCCAGGTCGCGCGGCTCGCCGGTGAAATCCAGCCCGAAACGCGGCCAGCGGTCATCGAACGCGCGCTGCTGGGCCGGGGTGAAGCGGCCCTGGCGCAACACGAAGCTGCGCACCTCGCGGCGGCCTTCGGTGACGGTGAAGGGCTTGGGCGGCGCCTTGGCGCCTGCGCTGTCGAAGGGATTGGTCATCAGCCGATCAACCCGTCCACCGGCGACGATGCACTCGCATAGCGCTTGCGCGGGATGCGCCCGGCCAGGAACGCCTCGCGCCCGGCTTCCACTGCCTTGCGCATGGCGCTGGCCATCAGCACCGGGTTGCGCGCACCGGCAATGGCGGTGTTCATCAGCACGCCGTCGCAGCCCAGCTCCATCGCGATCGCCGCGTCGGACGCGGTACCCACGCCGGCATCGACGATGATCGGCACCTTCGCGCTTTCGATGATCTCCAGCAGGTTGTAGCGGTTCTGGATGCCCAGTCCCGAGCCGATCGGCGCCGCCAGCGGCATCACCGCCACGCAGCCGATCTCTTCCAGCCGCTTGGCCAGGATCGGATCGTCGGAGGTGTAGACCATGACCTCGAAACCGTCCTTGACCAGCTGTTCCGCGGCCTTGAGGGTCTGCACCACGTCCGGATACAGCGTCTTCTGGTCGCCCAGCACTTCCAGCTTGGTCAGGTTGTGGCCGTCCAGCAGCTCCCGCGCCAGCCGGCACGTCCGCACCGCGTCTTCGGCGGTGTAGCAGCCGGCGGTGTTGGGCAGGATGGTGTAGCGGTCTGGCGGCAGCACATCCAGCAGGTTGGGCTCGCCCGGGTTCTGCCCGATGTTGGTGCGGCGGATCGCCACGGTCACGATCTGGGCGCCGGCTGCGTCGGTGGCAGCACGGGTTTCATCCAGGTCCTTGAACTTGCCGGTCCCGGTCAGCAGCCGGGAGGCGTAGGTCTTGCCGGCGATCACCAGCGAATCGGGGGAAGAATGAGCAGTCATAAGCGAATTATCACACAGCCCACTGCGGCACAGACCCGGTAGCGCCGGCCGTTGGCCGGCCCACGCGACCCGTCAATCGTCACCCGCCCCCCAACGCGTGCACGATCTCCACCACATCGCCTTCCTGCAGCACATGCGTGCCGTGCAGGCTGCGGGTCACGATCTCCCCGTTGACCTCCACCGCGACCCGGCGCTCGGTGAGGCCATCTTTCAGAAGCAGGTCCAGCACAGTGGCACTTTGCGGAAGCTGGCGGTGTTCGCCGTTGAGCGTGATGTTGAGGAAGTTCATGGCGTGATTGTCCCCCAAAGTCGTTACTTCTGCGTACCCTTGCGCCCCCACCGATGCCCGTCCCGGCTTGTCCCGCCTGTGTTGCCAGCGCCCCTGGCCCCTGCCATGCCGCAGCGCAGCGTGATGTACCCGGGGTGCAGTGGAACCATGGCACCGTGCGCCGGCGTACGTCGGCTGTCCTCACCCGAAAAGGAGTTTTTTCCATGCTGCTCAGCAAGCGTCCCCTGCGTTCCCTGATGGCCGTGGCCATCGCCCTGGCCGCCGTGCCGGCGATGGCGCAGTCGCCCTATTCGAAGACCGTCTTCATCGGCGACAGCCTCACCGACCAGGGCTACTTCCGTCCGCTGCTGCCGGCCTCGGTGCAGCCGGTGACCGGCCAGTTCACCACCAACCCGGGCTGGGTCTGGGCGCAGTACGTAGCCGACTACTACGGCACCAACGCCACCGCGCACGGCAATGGCCAGAACGGCGACAATTACGCCATCGGCGGCGCCCGCGTCGGCGTCGACAGCACCCAGATCCTGGCCCCGGGCACCCCGGCGATCCCGGTCTACTCGCTCAAGACCCAGACCGCGCAGTACCTGGCCGCCAACGGCGGCAAGGCCGACGCCAACGCGCTGTACACCGTGTGGGGCGGCGCCAACGACCTGTTCGCCATCCAGGCCGGCGCACCGCTGCAGGCCACGCTGGGCGCGGCCGTGACCGACCAGGTCGGCATCGTCGGGACCCTCCAGGCGGCCGGCGCACAGTACGTCGTGGTGCCGACCCTGCCGGACATCGGCCTGACCCCGGCCGCGCGCGCCGGCGGCGCGGTGGGCATGGCCCAGGGCACTGCCCTGGCCAAGGCCTACAACGACGCCCTGTTCGGTGGCCTGAAGGCCGCCGGCCTGCAGGTGATTCCGGTGGATACCTTCCACATCCTGCAGGAAATCGTCGCCAGCCCGGGCACCTACGGGTTCGTCAACGTCACCAGCCCGGCCTGCACCACGGCCTCGTCGCTGACCTGCAACCCGACCGCCTACGTCAACCCGAACGCGGCCAACAACTACGTGTTCGCCGACGGCGTGCACCCGACCACCGCCACCCACCAGATGCTGGGCCAGTACACGCTGTCGATCCTGGAAGCCCCGCGCAACCAGCAGATCCTGACCCACTCGGCACAGACCGTGGGCCGCGCGCGTGCCGACCAGGTCGGTTCGCACCTGGACGGCCGCCCGGCCGATGGCCTGAGCTGGTGGGGCGGCCTGCGTGGCGACATGAAGCGCTATGACCACGCCGACCTGTACGACGGCATGGCCCCGGCCGGCCTGTTCGGCATCGACTGGGCCAAGGACGGCATGGTCGTCGGCGGCTTCGGCGGCTACGGCCGCATGGATGCCGACTTCGGCAACAGCAAGGGCGACTTCACCCAGTCCGATGCGACCCTGGGCCTGTTCGCCGGCTGGTACGGCGACAACGTGTGGGTCAACGGCCAGGTCAGCTACAGCTGGCTGGATTACGACGTGACCCGCCGTGTTCAGCTCGGCCCGGCCGAACGCACCCACACCGGCTCGCCGGAAGGCAGCAACCTCACCGTGGCCCTGAACGCCGGCTATGAATTCGGCACCGAAGGCGGCTTCCGCCATGGTCCGGTGGCCGCCGTGATCTGGCAGCAGGTCAAGCTGGACGGGTACGTCGAATCCAACCCGAGCGCCACCGCGCTGGGCTACGCCGACCAGGACGCCGACTCCACCGTTGGCCGCATCGGCTGGCAGGCCCGCTTCGACGGCGGCAGCGTCAAGCCGTACGTGCAGGTCACCTACGACCACGAGTTCGAGGATGGCAAGCAGGCCAGCGCCTGGCTGCAGACCATGCCGGACGTGGGCATGTACAAGGTGCCGGGCCTGGAGTTCGACAAGGATTACGCCACCGCCGTGCTGGGTGCGCGCATGAACCTGTTCGGCCTGACCAGCAACATCGGCATGAGCACCACCGCCATGCAGAAGCGCCAGCGCGACGTGAGCCTGTTCGCGACCGTCAGCGGCAGCTTCTGAGGTAACGCCGGTCCCACAGAGGTAACGCCGGTCCCACACCGGTAGGGCACGACCGTTGGTCGTGCCGCAAGCAACGGGCGGCTGATGCCGCCCGTTGCCTTTTAACCCCCCGGGCAACTAAACTTCCCCGGCACCAAGCGGGTGTAGCTCAATGGTAGAGCTGTAGCTTCCCAAGCTACTGACGAGGGTTCGATTCCCTTCACCCGCTCCACGGTTTGCTCAGCAAACCATGGAGCGTGGCGGCATGCCACCAGATCCCCGCGCCTGTCGGCGCGGCCCCTTGACTCAAGGGGCCTGTTACTTCGATCTGTTTTCCTGACGCATTGTTCAGGCAGCGCCATCACCAGTCGATCCGGCTGCGACCCCTCTCGCAGCGGCATCTTTTGTCGGATTTGCCTCTCGATCCCCTGATAGCAGCCGGCCACCATGTGGGCCAGGGTCTGGAGATGCGTGATGACTGCAAAGAACCGGTTTGGCGCTTTGATCAGGGGCTATTGCTCTGTGATCGAGTTGCAGCCGACGTTGTCGCGCAAGGCGGCAAGAGACGCGATCATCGATGCGCAGGCCGGCAATCTGTATGACGTCTGGTCGCAGGTGGGCGACCTGCTCAGGGAGGCGCAGTGTGAGTTCTCACGGCATAAGAAGAGCGACGGGGCAGCGTAGGGTCGGATCCCGATCGACCGCCGACCCTGTCGCCCAGCGCGACGAACGCATGGCCTCCACCGCAGCCGCTCCGTGCGCGCTGACACTCCGCTATCAATCTCCTTGCGCCGCATTAACCTGGCAGCGGTGACCATCCATCCGTCGGCGTCCTGCGCCATCGATGGAGCACCCACATGCCTGGTACCAACAAGTCCATCCTGCTGCAGGCCAACGAGGCCATTGTTGCAGGCGACAATGAGGGATTCCTTTCGCACTGCACCGATGACATCCGCTGGACGACGGTGGGTGAGGGCACGCTGGAGGGCAAAGAGGCGGTTCGGCAATGGATGAAGGGCGCCTACGCCAGCCCACCGCAGTTCAAGGTTGATCACCTCATCGCCGAAGACGACACGGTGGTGGCGCTCGGCACCATCGTGGCCAACGGTGATGATGGCCAGTCAACAGAGTTCACCTACAGCGATGTGTGGCGCTTCCGGGACCGGAAGATGGCCGAACTGCGCGCGTTTGTTGTCCCGACACAGAAGTCGCGATAACCCTAGCTGTCACCGTAGTTGAACCGCTGCAGGATGCCCGGCACCTGCAGGGAAATCTCCCGTGCGAGGAAGCCCAGCGGGCCGACCGAGTCAGCAAGCAACCGACCCGCTTCCCCGTGCGTCCACACGCCCCACAACGCGGCCTCCATCGGCGTGGCACCACGCGCGGCGAAGCCGGTGATGAGCCCGGCAAGTGCATCGCCGGAGCCGGAAGTGCCGAGGCCGGGGCCGCCACCCTCGTGGAGCCACGCCTCGCCATCGGGCCCGACGATGAACGTTCTCGGCCCCTTGAGGACCACCACGCTGGACGTGGCACGCGCCATCTCGATGGCATGCTCCAGCGGGTTGCGCTCAACGTCCTCCTTGCGCCCGCCACACATGAACGCCATCTCGCCCGCGTGCGGGGTGAGGATGAACGGGGCGCCCGCTCCGGCGCACACGCCGCCATTGAGCGCACCAGCGTCCAGCACTACGGTCGCCTTCATCTGATGCAGCCGCGCCGTGAATCGGGTCAGGAACGGCGTGGCGCGCATTCCCGGCCCCACGAGGACGGCGTCGCATTGCTCCAAGGCGGCTTGCAGGGCAGGGCTGCCGGGCGCGATCTCGCCGGTTGCGTCCTCGGGCAGACCAAGCACCAGCGCTTCGGGAACCGCGACGCCCAGCGCCGTGGCACAGGAGCGCACCGTCGCGATCTGCAGCTTGCCTGCCCCGGCGCGCAGCGCCGCCTCCGCAGCCAGCAACGCCGCGCCGGGGACCTGGACCGAGCCGCCCACGACGCACAGACGCCCCCGGTCCTCTTTGCTGGTCCCAGGCGCCGGCAGGGGCATCGCCTGCAGCGCGGCCGGGGTCAGGTCACGGACAACAGGCCGGTCCATTTCACCGCGCTCCCGCCGGCGTATCCGGCGCGCCGGTGCGGCCTTGCTGCGCCAGTTCGGCAGGAACGAAGTTGGTCGCCACCAGTTCCAGCGCATCACCGGCGTCGGATGCCCGGTATTCGGTCACCCCGCAGTTGGGCACATCGCCTTCGCGGTCGATATCGAGGATCGCGCGCTCATCCAGTCCTTCCAGCAGGTAGCGCATGCAGTTGACGATGACCTGATGGCCCACGACCATCACGTTCGCACCCACATGGCTGCGCTGCAGGTCGGCAATCACGCCGCGCAGGCGCAGGATGACGTCGCACCAGCTCTCGCCACCGGGTGGCCTGAAATAGAACTTGCCCACCAGCTTGCGCTGTTCGGCCAACTCGGGAAACGTCGCCCGGATGCCGCTAGAGGTGTATCGGTCCAGTACCCCGAATTCTTTTTCGCGAAGCCGCTCATCCACGATCAAGGCGTTGCTGGGATGGCCAAGCACGGCCGCAACGGCTTCGGCGGTCTGGCGCGCCCGCACATAGGGGGACACCAGCACGACGGTCGGGCGATCCGCTTCGGGCATCTTCCCGACCCAGTCTGCGAGCGCCGCCGACTGGCGTTCCCCCAAGGCAGACAGGGGAACATCGGCATCGCGGTGCTCCAGTTCGATCAACGTGTTGCCCTCGGCCTCGGCGTGGTCGCGCGCCACGTTGCCTGCACTCTGGCCATGCCGGACCACCCATATGCGGTCCGGCCATCGGGCGGTAACGCCCTCCATCGCACTTTTCTGGTCCACCTGCACCTCCTGGCTGGCTGGGCGATCACCTCGCGGCGTTGATCACACGCTAGAGGGGCCTTTGTTATGCATACGCGTAGCATCGTGAAGACCGGCTACACGGTACTGGCGAAGCGCCACGCATCGCCGCACATCTCATGGATGTCCCGTTGTGCGGTCCAGCCGAGCAGGGCGGCGGCGCGCGTGGGATCGGCGTAATAGCAGGCCACGTCGCCGGCCCGCCGGGCCACGACCTGGTAGGCCAGCGGATGGCCGCACGCCGCGGCATACGCGCGTACCAGGCCCAGTACCGACACGCCCACGCCGGTGCCAAGATTCGCCACCCGCAGGCCGGGCGCCTGCAGGGCCAGCCGCACGGCCGCAACATGCGCTTCGGCCAGGTCCATGACGTGCACGTAATCGCGCACGCAGGTGCCGTCGCAGGTGGGGTAATCGTCGCCGAATACCCTCAGCAGGGCGGTCTCCCCGGAGGCGACCCGGCCCAGGTACGGCATCAGGTTCTCGGGCACGCCCAAGGGCGACTCCCCAAGCCCGCCCCCGGGATGCGCGCCGACCGGGTTGAAGTAGCGCAGGGTCACCACGGAAGCGTCGGCGTCGGCCGCGCAGACATCGGCCAGGATCAGCTCAACCATCATCTTGCTGCGGCCGTATGCGCTCTCCGGCCGCAACGGATGGCCTTCCTGCAGCGGAAGTGCGTCCGGCTCGCCGTACACCGTGGCCGACGAGCTGAACACCAGACACGGCGGACCCTGCCGCGTCATGGCCGCAAGCAGCGTCAGCGAGCCGCTGACGTTGTTGTCGTAGTACATCACCGGCTCGCGCACCGATTCGGCCACCGACTTCACCCCGGCGAAGTGGATCGCCGCCAGGGGCTGGTAGCGGTCGACAATGGCATTCATGGCGGCGGCGTCGCGCACATCGGCGTGCTCGAACAACGGGCGGCGGCCGCTGATCGCCGCGATGGCCGACAGCACGTCCTCGCTGCTGTTGCTCAGGTTGTCAACGACCAGCACGCTGAATCCGGCATCCTGCAGGCAGACGCAGGTGTGCGACCCGATGTAGCCGGTGCCGCCGCTGACCAGGATCAGCGGCGTGCCGGTGGGCTGGAAGGCCAGGCCGGAGTCCGGGCCCTGGGTAGCGCGCGCGGCGATCATGTGGTGCCCGCCCGGCGTACGGTCAACGCGCTGCGCACCTGTTCGGCCGCGCGGCGCCCGGCCAGGAAGGCATGGTCGGAGTTGTAGTACTCCCACTCGCTGTAGCGGCCGGCCAGCACGATGTCGTGGGTGAGCAGCCAGCTGCGGATGGTCTCCACGTTCGCCGCGCGCATGTGGTCGTAGAGCACGTAGGCATATGGCATGTCCACGATCGATGCGGTGAGCACCGTGTCGTCGGCGGTCATCATGCCTACCTCGATGCACTCGCGGATGCAGCGTTCGATCAACGCATCGCCGTCGACCGGCAGCGGCTTGGTCGGCGAGTAGGTGATCTCACAGGTGAGCCCGAAGCCGCCGGGCGGGTTGTTGTGCGGGCTCGCGTTTCCCTGCACGAAGATGCGATGGAAGATCGTGTCTTCCGGGTAGTAGATCCAATGCTTGTCGGTCAGGTTTTCGCGCCCGATGCCCAGGTTCACGCAGCGCACTGAAACATGGCGCAGCCCGGCCGCGGCGGCGCGCACGCGCTCAGGCGCTTCGTCGCCGATCAGGCGCACGAACTCGGGCAGGGGCAGGGTGCTCACCAGCTGCTGCCAGCGCATGCGCTGGCCGTCGGCGAGGGTCACCTGGCGGCGTCGCACCGATATTGCCGTAGCGGTCTTGCCCAGCAGCAGCTTGCCCTCCAGGTGCGGCAGGAATCCGTCCATCAGCGCCTGGAAGCCGCCGCGCAGCGGGTAGCCGAACCGTGCATTCGGACCGACCGGCGATGCCACCGGTTCCAGCGCACCTTCGATCATTTCCTCCAGGTTCGGCATCGGCACGCGCCCGCCCAGCCACGAGGTCTCCATTTCGCGCAGCGGGACCGTCCACAGCTTGACGTTGTAGGGCACCGCGAAGTGCTTTGCCACGCCCGCGCCCCACACCTGGTAGATGAACTCCTCGAAGTTGGCCGGCGTGCCGCGCCGCGCGAACGGGGTGACCTTGGCCGGGGTGGCCAGGTCCTTCGGATCGCCCACGCCCTCCGCATCCGGCACCACACCGTCGGCACAGCAATCCATGGCGTCATTGGCGGCCATGGCCGGCAACTCGCGCACCGCCGTGGCCACCGGCCTGGCCGGTGCCGCAGCACTGCCGTCGAGTGCGCCGAACCGCGCTTCGATCGCCCCGACCAAACACTCCTTGAGCACCGCCGGTGGCAGGCCATGCAACGCGCCCTGGAACGGGTAGCGGGTATGTACGCCCTTGCTGAACACCCAGGCTTCGCGGTTCTGCCAGTGCAGGTTGTCGCCCAGCAGTGTCTCGTAGAGCTTGAGCACGTAGGCGTCGTTGGAAAACATGATGTGGCCCGCATGGTCGAAGCGGAAACCCTGGTCGTCGATCGAGCGGCACCACCCGCCCACCGTCTGCTCGCGTTCCACCAGCACGCTGCCCTCGCCATAGTGGTACGCCGCCGACAGGCCGGTGGGCCCGGCGCCAAGGATCAGGCACGGCACCGGTGCGTCCTCGATCGCCACCACGTTATCACCGCCCAGGTAGGCTTGGGCGCGGGCGTTGAGCCCATCGGCCATGGCCTGCACCACGCAGGTGGCCATGTCGTCCGCGGTCTGGTCCCAGGAGGTGGCCGCGGTAAGACGGTCCTGCACGGCAATCCGCTGCTGTCGCGCGGGTTCCTGTTCGGCCAGCGCGCTTTCGCACGCACGGATGAAGGCCTCGGGGGTCTCGCCCACCTGCACGCCGGTGGCATACAGCCGCACCACGTCGCGCACCGGCGTAGTCACCACCGGCTTCCGGGCCGCCATGTATTCCAGGGTCTTGGTCGGGCTGATGAAGGCGGTGGAGGCATTCATCGCGAACGGCAGCAGGCAGACATCCCAGCCGGCGACCAGGCCGGGCAGCTCGGCGTAGTCGCGCTGGCCGAGGTAGTGCAGGTTGGCGGCCTGCGGCAGGGTGGCTGGGTCGATCTTGACCACCGGGCCGACCAGGTCGATCTGCCAGTCCGGATGCGAGGCCGACAGCGCCGCCAGCAGCGCCAGGTCCAGGCGCTCGTCGAGCACGCCGAAGAAGCCCAGGCGCGGCGAAGCGCCCTGCGCGGCGGGTGGCAACGCGCGCCGGCCCTGCGCGAAGTGGGCTACATCCACGCTGCTCGGGAAGCACAGCACCTTCGGGTTGTGTGGCGCCTTGGCATCCTGCAGCGCGGGGCCGCCGGTGAACACCAGATCGGCCACCTCCAGCAGCGTGCGCTCGCGGTCCATCAGGCGCTCGGGCGCATTCCTGAACGCGCCCAGCTCATCCATGCAGTCGTAGATGATCGCGCCCGGGGCCAGCCCGTGCAGCAGGGGCAGCGCCATCGGCGTGTACAGCCATACCGCCATGCCAGGCTCGCCATTTTCAGCCAGCCAGCCCTGCAGCAGTTCGGCCAGCGCAGGGAACTGCGCGTCGGCAAAGCCGGGGTCGGCAATCGGGGTGTGCGGGCGCAGTACGGTCACGCCGATGCAGGGCCGCAGCACCTCCAGCCAGGCCGGGCTGCCGGGGTCATGGACCGGCTCTTCGAAAACCACCACATCCCACCGCTGGGCAAAGCGCGAGAGCAGGTGCTGCGGGCGCTGGTAGACGAAATCCCAGCGGAGATGCGAGAAGACAAGGAGCTGGTGCATGGTCGGGTGTCCTGGGGAAGGTGATGCGGAAAGGCCGGCGGACCGCGCCGCCAGGTAGGCCTGGGCGTAGTCGCGCACGAGTACGGGTGACGCAGTGGGCGATCGCGCAGGGATGTCCCACAGACCGCTTTGATGCCAATGACCGGGGTCTTCCCAATCCGGACGATCCATCACCGGATACAGGCAGATGCCCTCGATCGGGACGCCGCCTGCAGTGGCGTGGTCCACCTGGGTGACGACCTCGCGCAGCCAGGCCGCGCGTCCGCTGCCCACGTGGCTGGTCTCACTGAGGGTCATCGGCAGCCAGTAACGCTCATGGACCTTTCGCAGCAGCCGTGACAGCGGCAGCCGCAGGGGATCATCGCGGTGCCAGTCCAGGGAGCGGTGGCTGCCAGCCTCCCACTGGTTGCCGTGGTAGTAGTTCAGGCCGATCAGGTCCACGCAGGCGGGATCGCCGCCCAGTTCCGGCCGCGTGCGTCCGATCAGCGCGTCCATCACCTCGAACTGGCTCTCGCAGTGCTGCAGGGCCTCGCCGCGCAGACCGGGCAGGTCAGGCGGGGTGGCGACGTGGATCAACGGTTCAACCCACATCATTCGCGCCCCGGCATCGATCTCGCGAAACGCACGGCACCCTGCCAGCGCGGCGCGGATCAATCGTGATTTCAGCCGTCCCGCATCGTCATGACGGTCCCCACGATGTGGATGGATCAACCCCGTGCGGGTCGCTGCCCAGCACAGGAACGACAGTTCATTGATCGGCGTCACGATGCGCGGCACGGCGTGCGGGTAACGGCTCAGTGCGACAGCCGTCGCCCTGCAGAACCGCGCGAAGCGTTCGACGAACTCATCGTCGTCGCCGTCCAGCAGATCGATATCCCCCGGCGTGCCGTAATGCATCAGCGTCCAGCGGATCTCGATGCGCTGGCGCGCCGCGGCCTGCATGCGTGCATGCAGATCGTGGAAGTCGAACACCCCTCCGTTGTCGGACAAGCGCCAACCGACGCTCTCCCGCACCGACGTGAATCCCATCCGGCGCAGGCGCCGGTAGTCGGCATCCAGCCGACCCAGGTGGCCGCTGTCGCGGGCCATCGACAGCGGTCTCCCGCTGCCGTTGACGTGGTCGGCGCCTTCGAAGCCGCCGATCCACTGCACCGTCGTCAACCCAGCAGGGCGTCGGCAGGCTCGTCGCCGCGCACGCGTCCCGAGCCCAGCTCGGCACCGGTAAGCGGGTCGGAATCAGGATCGGACGCGGTGCGGACCGCCAGCGCGTCCAGCGCATCTTCCTGGGCTTCGGTAAGGCCATCAACGGTGGCTTCGCCGTCGCCGCCGTCCAGCGCGTACTGCTCTTCGCGCGACGAGATCACGGTCCACTGCTCGCCGCTGTTCCACGGCCCTTCCACGTCCCCATCGCCCTGCGACATGTCCATGTACACATCGGTGAACTCCGGATCGCCCGGCAGCTTGCCCGGCGGGAAGTTCGGTTCAATGGCATACAGCGCCTTCTCGAACGACTTCTGGTGCGCGATCTCGCGGGTCATCAGGAAGCGCAGCGCGTCCTTGATGCCGGGGTCGTCGGTCACGTTGATCAGACGCTCGTAGACAATCTTGGCGCGCGACTCGGCTGCGATGTTGGAGCGCAGGTCCGCAGTCGGGTCGCCGATCGAATCGATGTAGGCCGCGCTCCACGGCACTCCGCTGGAGTTGACCAACGCCGGCCCGCCGCCATACAGGATGGACTGGGTGTGGCTGGTGCTGTTCTGGGTCAGCCCGCGCATCTCGATCGCTTCGATCATGCCTTCGGAGAGCTCGCCCTTGACGCCCTTGTTGAGCATCGCAATCACCGAGCCGATGATCTCCAGATGGCTCAGTTCTTCCGTGGCCACATCCAGCAGCAGGTCCTTGCGACCGGCGTCTTCTTCGGCCAGGGCCTGGGTGAAGTAGCGCATGGCGGCGGCGAGTTCGCCCTGCGGGCCACCGAACTGCTCGAGCAGCAGCGCGGCAAGCGCGGGGTCGGGGCGTTCGACGTGCACGGTGTACATAAGGCGCTTGTTATGCATGAACATGGGGCGTAACTCCTGGATGGCAGGGGCGTGTGCCGCTGCGTGGGTGGGCGGGTCGGATATCGACCACACCTGCCGGCCCGGTAGTGGGCGTCGTTCGGCGTTCTGATGCATTCGACGCTACGCGGCGCCCCGTGAGGGTGGGCAGCGGATGAAGTGAGGGTAGAGAGACAAGCTGCCTATACAGGTGCGCTGCGCGCTGAAGTGTTCAGATCCATGGCGCATCGCGAGGCCGTCATCCGTCTTTGGCCGCTGCGCGCTATGCTTCGCGCTTTCCCCATCCCCATGCCGCAATGAAACTGGCCATCCTTTCCCGCAACAGCAAGCTGTACTCCACGCGGCGGTTGGTAGACGCGGCGCGTTCGCGGGGGCACACCGTGCGCGTATTGGACCCGCTACGCTGCTACATGCGCATCGCCGCCAACGGTTTCACCCTGCACTACAAGGGCCGGCCCATCACCGGGGTGGACGCGGTGATTCCGCGCATCGGTGCTTCGGTCACCCGCTACGGCACCGCTGTGCTGCGCCAGTTCGAGATGATGGGGGCGGTTACGCCAAATCCGTCCGACGCGATCCTGCGCGCCCGCGACAAACTGCGCGCGCACCAGATCCTGGCCTCCAAGGGCATCGACATGCCGGTAACGGTGTTTGGCGACAACCCCGACGACACCGTGGACCTGCTGTCCATGCTCGGCCCGCCGCCGCACGTGGTGAAGCTCAATGAAGGCACGCAGGGCAGGGGGGTGATCCTGACCGAGAAGGCCAGCGCCTCGCGCGGCATCGTCGAAGCCCTGCGGGGCCTGTATGCCAATTTCCTGATGCAGGAATTCATCGGCGAAGCGCAGGGCGCGGACCTGCGCTGCCTGGTGGTGGGTGACCAGGTGGTGGCGGCGATGCAGCGCCAGGCGCCGGACGGCGACTTCCGTTCCAACCTGCATGCCGGCGGCAGCGCCCGCGTAGCCAAGGCCAGCCGCGCCGAGCAGCAGGTGGCCGTGCGCTCGGCACGCGCGCTGGGGCTGGGCATCGCCGGGGTCGACCTGATCCGCTCCAGCCGTGGGCCGCTCGTGCTCGAAGTGAACTCCACGCCCGGCCTGGAAGGTATCGAGGGCATCAGCCAGGACGATCTGGCGGGGAAGATCATCGAACATGTCGCAGCCCAGGTGGCTGCGGTAAAAAAGCCTGTAAAATCAAAGAATTGAAAATTAACGGGTCGGTCCGGGCGGGTTTTAACACCTGTTTAATCGCCGCCCGCGTAGGCTTCAACGAACCGCAGCTCTGCCCTCCTCAGCAGATAACGGTAATCGGGAATGACTTCAGGCCCAGGCGGGATCCGTCTGGGCCTTTTTCTTCGGCCGCCGAAGGTCCCTTGTTCCTGCCCGGCCAGACTCGTACAGTTCAGGTTCGTTCATGGAGGATGGAGCTACACATGGTTCGTTACACCCCGATTCTGCTGGCCCTGCTCGCGATGGGCACTGCCAATGCCAAGCCGAAGGACCTGCCCGTGAGCATGACCGGCGATGCGCCGGTAGCGGCCCAGATCCAGAAAGTGGAAGCCGCCCTCGTCAGCGAGGACTACAGTGAGATTTCCCTGGAAGACAAGAGCCGCGTGCAGCAGGCACTGGGCCGGATCAAGCTGAAGATGGACGGACACACCCTGGTCAGCGATCTCAGCCCGCAGGATCGAACGGCCGTATTCAACGATCAGGAAACGATCAACACCGTGCTCAACCGCGCGCGGGAAGACAGCCGCATGGTGTGCCGCCGCGAGCGCAGCACCGGCAGCAACATGGCCCAGAGCGTCTGCATGACCGTCGCCCAGCGCCGCAAGGCGCAGGAAGACGGCCGCGCGGCGATGAGGAACCAGCAGAACTTCAACAATTTCCAACCGGGTAGTTGATGTTGACGCCGCCAAGGCGCACGTCGATGTCTACTATCAAGAATCGAGCCTGTATCGCTGAGCAGCGGCCGGGCCATCTCTCATGCAATAGAGGTCACAGTGCGAATTCTTGTAATTGAAGACAACAGCGACATCGCCGCCAACCTTGGCGACTACCTCGAAGACCGCGGCCACACCGTCGACTTCGCCGCCGACGGTGTGACCGGCCTGCACCTGGCGGTCGTGCATGAGTTCGACGCGATCGTGCTGGATCTCAATCTGCCGGGCATGGACGGCATCGAAGTCTGCCGCAAGCTTCGCAACGAAGCGCGCAAGCAGACCCCGGTGCTGATGCTGACCGCCCGCGATTCGCTGGACAACAAGCTGGCCGGCTTCGATTCCGGTGCCGACGACTACCTGATCAAGCCGTTCGCGCTCCAGGAAGTGGAAGTACGCCTGAATGCCCTGTCGCGTCGCGGCAAGGGCGTGCAGACCCGGGTGCTGGAAACCGGCGACCTGGAATACAACCTGGACACCCTGGAGGTTCGCCGCCAGGGCAAGCTGCTGCAGCTCAACCCGACCGCGCTGAAGATCCTGCAGGCGCTGATGGAAGCCGCACCGGCCGTGGTCACCCGCCAGGAGCTGGAAACCCGCGTGTGGGGCGAAGAGCTGCCCGATTCCGATTCGCTGCGCGTGCACATCCACGGCCTGCGCGCCGTGGTCGACAAGCCGTTCGAGGTGCCGTTGATCCAGACCCGCCATGGCATCGGATACCGCATCGCCGCGCCGGAAGTCTGATCCGGTGAGCGACAGGGGAAGCCGCCGCCGCGCGCCGTACCGGCGCCGGCTGCGCAGCCGCATCATCGTCTCGTTCGTGCTGTTGGGCTTCTGCCTGACCACGCTGTTCGCGTTCGCCACGAACTGGACGCGCGCGCGTGTGGAGAACCAGCTCGTCGAAGATGTGATGAACCGCAACATCGACGAATACGCGCGGCGGTTCCAGCTGGACCCGTCGCGCAGCCCCGACCTGCCCGTGCAGCAGATTCGGGCGTTCGTGTATCCCGCCGACAAGTTCGATCGGGTCCGCGAGGAGCGCCCCGAATGGGCCGCGTTCTCCAATGGCAACTACAACGTCAGCGGGATGGACGAGGAGAACAACCCCTTCTCCTACAAGCTGGCGGTGCGCAAAACCCCGGAGGCGTGGTTCTTCCTCGCCTACGACATGACCGAAAGCCTGCGTGGCGAAGGCCAGTTGAACCGCGCGCTGTTCTTCTCGGTGCTGGTGTTCAGTGCCCTGTCGCTGGTTCTGGGCTGGTGGTCGGCGTCGAAGGTGATGAAGCCGGTTTCGGACCTGGCCGCGCGCCTGCGTGCGTATCGCGGCGGCACCAGTGATCCGGAGCCACTGGCGCCACGGTTCCCGGACGACGAAGTGGGGCAGCTGGCACAGGCCCTGGATGATTATTCCGCGCGCCTGACCGAAGTGGTCCAGCGCGATCGTGAGTTCAATGCCGACGTCAGCCACGAGCTCCGCACCCCGCTGGCAGTGATCCGTGGCGCCACCGAGCTGCTGCTGACCCGTCCCGACCTGGACCCGAAGGTGCTGCAGCGCCTGCAGCGCATCCAGCGCGCCGAACAGCAGTGCACCGACCTGATCGGCTCGCTGCTGCTGCTGTCGCGCAATGAGCGCGGGCAGGGCAGCAGCAACGTGGCGCGGGTGGCTGAACAGCTGCTGGATTCGCACCGCGCCCAGCTCGGTGGCAAGCCGCTGGAGCTGATCCTGGAAGGCGACCGCGAGCTGGTCATCGACGCGCCCGAATCTGCCCTGTCGGTGGCCTTGGGCAACCTGATCGGCAATGCAGTGAAGTACTCGCAGGAAGGATCGGTGCGGGTGGTGGTCACCGGCAACCGGGTGGAAGTGATCGACAGCGGCCCCGGCCTGAGCGCCGAAGACGCGGCCAAGCTGTTCCAGCGCGGCTACCGCGGCACCCATGCCGGCCACTCGCAGGGCGGCGGCATCGGCCTGTCCATCGTCAGCCGCCTGTGCGACCTGTACGGCTGGCAGGTACACGTACGCCCAGGCGAGCAACGCGGCGTAATAGCCACCCTGACGTTCTCCCCAGCGTAGCGACACACCATGCGTGTCCCACGGACACCCGCCCGAAGCCGGAAACATGGAACGACCATGATCTACGTGGGACACGCATGGCGTGTCTCTACGCGGCCAATCGCCTGTACATGGCGTCCAACCGCTCCACCTCGGCCTGCAGCTGCTCCGGGTGCCCATCATTGACCACCACATCATCGGCCAACCCCAGGCGTTCCTCGCGGCTGGCCTGTGCGGCAATCATCCGATCGGCAAGATCAGCAGTCGTGCCGTCACGCTGCATCAGCCGCGCATGCTGCACGGCCACCGGCGCATCCACCACCAGGATCCGGTCCAGCCATGGGTAGCGCTGGCGGCCACCGGCTTCGGTCAGCAACGGAATGGCCGCAATCGCGTACGGGCTGGCAGCCTCCTCGCAGGTGCGCCGCAGCAGCTCGCGGATGGCGGGGTGGGTAATGGCTTCCAGCGCCTGCCGCTCCTGGGCGGAGGCGAAAATGCGCCCTCGCAGCGCGGCACGGTCCAGCTGGCCATCGGCCAGCAGGATCCCGGAACCAAAGTGCGCCACGATCCGGTCCAGGCCTTCGCTGCCGGGCGCCACCACCGCACGGGCGACGACGTCTGCATCAGCCACCACGATGCCCAATGCCTCGAAGCGACGGCTGACCTCGCTTTTGCCGGCGGCCACGCCGCCGGTCAACCCCACCACGAACTGACTCATCGCCGTGCCCTCAGCGCAGGCCGGACATTCTCATGTACGCGTCGATCAGCGGCTCGCCCCACATGAACACGATCCAGCCAGCAATGGCCAGGTAGGGCCCGAACGGGATCGGCGTGGCATGGTCGCGGCCGCGCGAATACAGCCAGATGGAGCCCAGGATCGCGCCGATCACCGACGACAGCAGGATGATCGGCAGGATGCCCTTCAACCCGCACCAGGCGCCCAGCGCGGCCAGCAGCTTGAAATCGCCGTGACCCATGCCTTCCTTGCCGGTGATCTGCTTGAACAGCCACCACACCGACCAGAGCGACAGGTACCCGGCGATGGCGCCCAGCAGGGCCGGCTTGGCCGGCATGTACAGGTTGTCGATACTGCCGATCAGCCCCAGCCACATCAGTGGCAGGGTGAGCTGGTCGGGCAGCAGCTGGGTGCGCAGGTCGATCCCGGACAGGGCGACGAGGAAGCAGCTCAGCACGATGGCGCCAAAGCCCTGCCACCCGAAGCCGAACTGCCAGACGCTGGCCACCACCAGCAGCCCGGTGATCAGTTCCACCAGCGGGTACTGGATCGAGATCGGTGCGTGGCAATGGCGACACTTGCCGCGCAGCACCAGCCAGCTGAACAGCGGGATGTTCTCGTACCAGGACAGCTTGTGCTTGCAGTGCGGGCAGTGCGACGGCTCGACCACGATCCCGGGCGGGGGTGGTTCGTAGATGTCCGGCAGCTCCAGCACCTCGCGGGCGTCGCGCTTCCACTGCCATTCCAGCCTCTTGGGGAGGCGCAGGATGACCACGTTGAGGAAGCTGCCGATCAACAGCCCCAGTGCGGCCGCGGCGGGATAGCCGAGGCCGGGATGCTGGTCTAGAAATGCCATGGTGTCCTTAGCCGACGACGGCGCCGAGTTTGAAGATGGGCAGGTACATGCCGATCACCATGCCGCCGACAATAGTACCAATGAACACCATGATCATCGGCTCCAACAGGCTGCTCAGGGAGTCCACGGCATTGTTGACCTCCTGCTCATAGTACTCGGCCACCTTGAACAGCATGGTATCGAGCGCACCGGCCTCTTCGCCGATGGCGGTCATCTGGATGACCATGTGCGGGAAGATGTTGACCTGCTTCATGGCCATATTGACCGGGTAGCCTACCGCCACGTCGTCGCGCATCCGCAGCACGGCCTCCTCGTACACCTTGTTGCCGGTTGCGCCGGCTACGATGCCCAGCGCTTCGACCAGCGGCACACCGGCCTTGAAGGTCACGGCAGTGGTGCGGGCGAAGCGGGCGATGGCGCTGTTGTTCATGATCTCGCCGATCACCGGCACCTTCAGGATCAGGCGATCCATGGTGTGTTGCAGCTTGGGCGAGCGCTTGTAGGTGTAAATGAACCCGGCAAAAGCGCCGCCGAAGATCAACCCGATCAGCCACCAGTACGACACAGTGAACCGGGACAGGCTGACGATCATCTGGGTGAAGGCGGGCAATTCCGCGCCGAAACCGGAGAACACTTCTTCGAATTGCGGCACCACGAAGATCAACAGGATCGCGCTGACAATGATCGCCACCGCCACCACCATGGCAGGATAGAACAGCGCCTTCTTGATCTTGCCCTTCAGCGCTTCGATGTTCTCCTTGTAGGTGGCCACCGTGTCCAGCACGGTTTCCAGCACGCCAGCGCCTTCACCGGCCCGTACCAGGTTTCGGTAGAGCTCGTCGAACTGCACCGGGTGTTTGCTGATGGCCTCATACAGTGACGAGCCACCCTCGATATCGGTGCGGATTCCGTCCACCAGCTTCTTCATGCGCGGATTCTTGTGTCCGCTGCCAATGATTTCCAGGGCGCTCACGATCGGCACGCCGGACTTCATCATGGTGGCCATCTGGCGGCTGAAGAAGGAAATGTCCTTCGCCCCCACGGCTTTACCGGCCGCGCCGAACAACGGTTTGGGCTTGGGCTTGACCACCCCCGGCATGATGCCTTGGCGGCGCAGCTCGGCGCGCAGCAGGTTGGCGTTCTTCGCCACCTGCTCGCCCTTCATCTTCACACCCCGCTTGTCGGTCCCCTCCCAGACAAACGGCTGCATCTCCATGGTGCTACGCGCCACGGGCTCTTTCTTGATCGCACTACGGCTGACAGACATGTAAGGCTCCCCGGCCGCGCCATCCCCAGGCGGGCTTCTGGCCGAATGGTAGCCGGTTCCGGCCCGCAGTGGCATCCCTCTTGCACGGCAGACCATGACCTGCGGCACGGGCCGGATCCGTCAGAAGGTGACGCAGCACGTCACTATGCTGGGTGGGTCTCACTTTGTTGCGCGGGGGGTTCCAATCCTGAAGATTGCTGCCATCATTGCGCCGGGGAAATGCTGGGGAGCATTGCCGGGAACTTGGCACGCAACCTGCTATCAACCACCCGCACGGGCGTCAGCCTTGCTCGGCCGGTCCATCGGCCAGGCTTCGTCCCAGTGTTCGCTAACTATCTACCTCTAGGGGATGTACACATGAAGAAGCAGCAGGGCTTTACCCTTATCGAACTGATGATCGTTGTCGCGATCATCGCCATCCTGGCCGCCATCGCACTGCCGGCGTACCAGGACTACACCGTCCGTTCGCGCGTTGCTGAAGGCATGGGCCTGGTGTCCGCTGCCAAGGTGAGCGTTGTCGAAAACGCTGCCAACGGCAACGCCTTCGCCAGCGGCTACACCCCGCCGACCGCCACCCCGAACACCGCTTCGGTTGGCATCGCTGCCAACGGCGTGATCACCCTCACCACCACTGCTCGCGCAGGCGGCGGTACCATCGTCTTCACCCCGTCCCCGGCCCTGGTTGTGGGCACCCCCCCGGCCAGCAACGTGACCTGGGTCTGCAACACCGGCGGCACGCTGGCTGCGAAGTTCCGTCCGGCCGAATGCCGTCCGTGATGTTTGAAGTTCAGTAGCTGAAAAAAGCCCCGCACATGCGGGGTTTTTTTTGCGATAAATTACGCTACACGCCTGAAAGTCGTCCGGGGAACCACGCATGAACGCTATTGCTACCGCCAACCTTGTCGGCATTACCGGTATCGCGCGCCGTCTGGTACAGGACGGTGCGCTGGAGGAAGCCGCCGCCCGCGAAGCAATGGCCAAGGCAAGTGCGGCCAAGCAGCCGCTGCCACAGTATTTCGCAGAGAAGAAGCTGGTCACCCCGGCGCAACTGGCTGCGGCCAATGCACTGGAATTCGGCATGCCGTTGTTGGACGTCAACGTGTTCGACAGTGCGCAAAGTGCGATCAGCCTGGTGAGCGAGGAGCTGCTGCGCAAGCACCACGTGTTGCCGTTGTTCAAGCGGGGCGGAAAGCTGTTCGTTGGCACCAGCGACCCGACCCACTCACTGGATGAGATCAAGTTTCACACCAATCTGGTGGTCGAGCCGATCCTGGTCGATGAGGACCAGATCAGGCGCACGCTGGAGCAATGGCAGTCCAAGCATGACGCCCTGGGGAACTCTCTCGGCGGCGATGACGAAGGCATGGGAGACCTGGAGGTCTCGGTCAACGACGACGAGGGCGGCACCACGGAATCCGGGGTGGATGCCAAGGGTGATGACACCCCGGTGGTGAAGTTCGTCAACAAGGTGCTGGTGGATGCGATCCGCAAGGGCGCTTCCGATATCCATTTCGAGCCTTATGAAGATGATTACCGCGTGCGGTTCCGTATCGACGGCCTGCTGAAGAACGTGGCCAAGGCACCAGTCAAGCTGAGCCAGCGCATTGCTGCGCGCCTCAAGGTCATGTCGCAGTTGGACATCGCCGAAAAGCGCGTGCCGCAGGACGGGCGCATCAAGCTCAACCTGTCCAAGACCAAGCAGATCGACTTCCGCGTCAGCACCCTGCCGACCCTGTTTGGTGAAAAGGTGGTGCTGCGTATCCTGGACGGCAGTGCCGCCAAGCTGGGTATCGATAAGCTCGGCTACGAGCCCGAACAGCAACGACTGTTCCTTGAGGCCATCCACAAGCCCTACGGCATGGTGCTGGTCACCGGCCCCACGGGGTCGGGTAAGACGGTGTCGCTGTATACCGCGCTGGGAATCCTCAACGACGAAACGCGCAACATCTCCACTGCCGAGGATCCGGTAGAAATCCGCCTGCCGGGTGTGAACCAGGTGCAGCAGAACGTCAAGCGCGGCATGACCTTCGCCGCTGCTCTGCGCTCCTTCCTGCGACAGGATCCGGACATCATCATGGTCGGCGAAATCCGTGACCTCGAAACGGCTGAAATCGCGGTCAAGGCGGCGCAGACCGGGCACATGGTGCTGTCCACCCTGCATACCAATGACGGCCCACAAACGATCGCCCGACTGATGAACATGGGCATTGCTCCGTTCAACATCACCAGTTCGGTGACCCTGGTCATTGCACAGCGTCTGGCTCGCCGGTTGTGCAGCAACTGCAAGCGTCCAGCGAACCTGCCGGACAACGCGCTGCTGGCGGAGGGGTTCACCCAGGCCCAACTGGATGCAGGTATCACCCTCTACGAACCGGTTGGCTGCGACGAGTGCACCGAGGGCTACAAGGGCCGAACCGGTATCTACCAGGTGATGCCGATGAGCGAAGAGATCTCGGTGATCGTCCTGGAGGGCGGCAATGCAATCCAGATTGCTGAGGCTGCGCAACGCGCCGGCATCAACGATCTGCGGCAATCCGCTCTGGTGAAGGCGGCAGCCGGCACTACAAGCTTGGCCGAAATCAACCGTGTGACCAAGGACTGATAGCGTTCTCTTGGCACGATAAGTGCTTGCCAGTCAGTTGAATGGCCGACTGGGGGGCATGTAGTGAAGAGTGCGAAGGGGTTCACCCTGATTGAGTTGATGATCGTTGTGGCGATCATCGCGATTTTGGCGGCGATTGCCTTGCCTGCTTATCAGGATTACACGATACGGGCCAGGGTAACCGAGGCTTTGCTGATTGCATCGGCTCCCAAGGTTACGGTGGGGGAGAACATCAATAGCGCCAATGCGTTGAACGCGACGGCCTGTCGGGGCGTGGAAGGACAGGCGACGGCAACAACCAACGTGGTGTCAATGACGTGTACTGGAAACGGCGTCATCACGGTGGTCACTACGCTGAGAGCCGGAAATGTGACCGTTCTGCTGAGGCCGAGCTTCACGCAGGATGACGCCATCCGTTGGGCGTGCATCAGAACGGCGGGCGAGAACAGCCACGTACCGGCGGGGTGTCGGAGCTGACGGGATTACGGGGGCTTCTTTATTTGTGAGGCTGGTTCCAACCGCTTTGCCCCGGGCATGTCATCATCCGCTCTGGCTCTTTGAGTGCGCTGTACGGATCGCGGCACCGACGCTATGCCGCCCTAAACGGAACTGGGTATGCGATCTGCAACGAGTTGGAGTGCGGGCAGCAAGGCAATGGCATTAGGAATGCTCGCCGCCGCGACGGTGTTTTCTGCAGGTGCTCAGAACGACGGGAAACCCACCTGGAGTTTGAAGGCATCCACTCCCACCGCCAAGCTCGTGGGCGAATGGGAACTGTCGAATCCCCCCGGAGCCGCAACAGCGAGGCCCGGCTCCAGCACCCCCGGGGTAGCGCAGGTCGGCGTGACCAAAGGTGCTTCGTTCCAACTTTCGGTCAAGCTTGTGAGCCCGACCGGCGTCGTTAAAGACGTTACAGGATCCCCAAAGCTCATCTATCGACCGAAGGGCTGCATGTCGATCGGGGCCAACGGGATTGCGACGGTTCTGCGCTCGGCCCCTGCGCCGTGGACATGCAATTCCGGCGATCCGGTGCCGCTCACCATCATCTACGCCGATCAGTCGACCGGTGTTGCGGCAGTCAACATGTACTTGTTCAAGATCAATTGAGATCGTTGGATCTGGCGCAGGCTGGCCGTTGATCCGCCATTGCGCTATCAGGTTTGGCCCGAAGAATAATGGCGGCGCCGTGACATGCCGCGCTTGAAGGACTTTGCAGAGGCTAAAAGGACTGCAGCTTCGTGGTCGACTCGCTGTCGCCGACCTCAGCTACCAATTTCGGCAGCGGCGCAATAGGCAGGGACGCACACTGGGGCTTGGCTCACGTGCAAGCGTTCACGCCGCCGTGCGACGGTGCGTCATCGGCTTGCTGTTGCTTGCGCTTGCGATGCTTATCCCTGCCTGCGCAAAGGCTCAGGTCAAGATTCCCGAGAGGACATGCGGGATGATGCGCTCATCGTTGCCAGTGATGTATTCGGCCACCGGTCAGTCGACTAATTCCATGGCTTGGCACCTGGAATAACTAATGTCCAAAGAATGGCTTATTCAAGTTAAAGGGCTCATCAGGCGTGGCGATGCTCGAATACCAGCGGAAGTAGGAGTATCGACGCCCGAATCCGTTGATGGTGAAACGGAGTATCGATGCCGAATTCGGTTATCGCCATTCTTGAGGAGGGAAGTTGAAATTGCTGGCATGGATTCTCAACAAGCCGAGAAACTAGCCACTGCCTTCGCCAAGTCGATCATAGGAGATGAGCTGCTGGAAGACGAAGCCGGCCAGGGGATTCAATGGTAGATGCTCGTCGCTGGTGTACTCTGCTGAAAGGGGAGTGCTCAGACGCAAATAGAGGAAGGCTTCAATCAATAGTGGCAGCCGGAGCGTACGACGAATTTTTGCGTCCAAGCGCAGGTGGGATGACAGTGGTCGACATTCGGGGGTTGTGCCATGAGACCGCGTGGAAGTGTCCTGCTATTGGCTGTGCTGCTAGTCCAAGGTTGTGCTGCTGAACTCCGTCGTAACGCAGCGTGCCCTTTGCTGGACATCGACTTCGTCGGTGTCAAGGATCAGGGCTCGTTGCAGGCTCGAGAAGAGTTCACGATACGTAGCTCAGGCGCGCGTTCCAGCGATATCCCTCTTGGAGATCCCGGTCGCTCCTTGGCTGATGATTACTACGTACGCGTGCTTCGCCGAGATTCGGCGAGCTCGGAATGGCGGGAGGATGATCCCGATCTCGGGCATTCGAGGGCGCCAGCGGGTGCGAGGCCACTCGCCTCCGTTCGATGCGTTGGGATGTGGCGTGTAGTGTATGGATTGCTCAGATAGGGATTTCAGGTTTTCAAGTGCAGGAGACTGGTGTGAGTGACGTGACGTGTCAGGAGATGTTTGATGATGTCGAGTTCCATGATGGCGTCATCAATTCAGTTTCCCTATCAATTGTTGAGCGAACATGCGAGATCGACTTAAGCCTTGGTGACTACAAGGTGGGTAGGGCGAGATCAGCGTGCTTGCTCTCCTGTGCGGGCACGGAGGAGTTCTTCGGGCGATTTGGTTTTGAGGAGTTGGCCCGCAACGCTTCATTCGGGAACATCCAAGATGGTCGCGTTGACGCCTCACGCGGAAGTCTTCGGCTCTACCTGGCGGGAGGGCTCGTCGAGGCGGCCGGTCGTGATGTGCGGTTGGCTGCACTGCCTCGGCCAATGGATGCAGCCGAAACGTCGCGCGTTCGGGCTGGCGGTGGCGGGTTCAAGAAGATCGAGGGTATGGAGTTGGATTTTTCATATCTAGAATCGATCCATTTCTCGCCTGCCGCCGGTATTTGCTCCATGAATCTGCTCATGCGCAAGGGAGGCATTACCTCAGAGCCCCAGCCTGTGACGATCGCATTTGGTGGTGTGACGTCCTGCCTGGCCAAGCTGGATGTCGCCTCGCTGGCGGGCGAGCACCGGTTTGGCAATGTTCGAAGCTGCATAGTTCACCGTAAGCAGAATATGATCAGGATGTACGTCAGCGATGGCTTCATTGAAGTGGTCGCGACGCGCGTCTCGATTGTTCAGCCATGACAGCTCGCGAAGTCTTGCCGTGATGCTGTTGGTTGGTACGCCCATGATCGTAGTTTGCGGTTTGTCGCTAAATGGATCCAAGTCTTCTTGATCAGTGCTTGAGTCGCAGGTCGAGCCACAAGCCTTGCGGGGTCGGTGGAACGGGCCGAGAGGCTGTGCCAGATCCATATCCAGATCCACGTCCTGGTCGCAAGCGAGGAAACATTCGGTCCGCCAGACCTTGGTAGCGTCTGCTTGGATGAGTCAGATTCCACAGGCTGTATAGACCATCCGGCTGACGCCTCGCGATGCTCAACGAGGAACTTTGGCGCCAGATTATTGAAGGGTGTGAGGTGGCAGCGAGTCTCGAGCAACGTGCTGAGTCGTACCGTGCCGCCGTGCCCTGGAAGTCGTATGCTTCCCTCGGGCGTGCGCGCCAGTTCGAATTCAGGGACACGCGGGAATGGGTAGATGAGCTTCTGAAGGGATGCGGGTATGAAAGACGTAACGGGTCAAATGCAGAGATTCAAGGAAGCAAGCCGGCATATCTGGAATTCCTACCTGATGCCTGGCGAAGGTGTCCTGGACATGGCGGTGGAGGATTCTTTCCTCCAGATCGAGCGAGAGCTGCTGCGCAGCATCGTGCTCGAGGGGAGTGCCGCCGCAGATCAATACGGGCACTCCGCTATTGGTGGCCTTATCGTAAAGCCAAAGCCCCTGCACCGGGAAGTGCCTGTCCAGTTTGCCCGTGCCGGGTCAGATGGAAATAACTACTGGAGCGAGGACGAGCGGGTTGCAGCTGCCGATATTCCCAAGCTTGAGTTCGTGGACTTCTTCGACTGGACGCACTACGGGTACGTTGACTACGCCATTGTTCGCGCAGCCGACTCTGGCTCTGGGCGGCGGGTGCTGATCCAGGCCTTGTACTGTGATTTCTGGTGGGACGCCATGGACGGCGGGTCTCAACCTTAATAGGTCCGAGCGCGGTCCTGGGTGGGAAATGAGAACGCGACCAGCCACTTGCAGGCCAATGGAAGCTTTAGGGGGTTAGCCGGCTATGTACAGATTGTCCGTCGCACTTTGGATTGCCGAGTTCCTTTCTGGCTCGGTGTCGAGCGATCCGGCTTATGCAGGCCCAGGTTGCGAGTGTCCGCCCATGCAGCTAATTACACTGGGTAGTACCGACCAGTGGAGGGGCGTTCTGGCCGATTTCCCAAACGAGAGTTTGGATGTCAGTGTTCCCATGGACGCGGCTTTCCTCGAACAATTTGGTCCGGATGCTACGCTTAGTCTGAAAATGAGTAGTATTGCAACACGCTGCGAGGTTGATTCCGAATCGGTGCGCGTAGGCGACCTGACCGGTCGGATTGGTGACGATGATCATGGATAAGTTCGTGTTTCATCTCTTCTACGTCGCCGTGGCCATCATCATCAGCCGAACGTGCGCGGTAATTCTTGCGCGTCGAGCTGTGGAGAAGACCGCGGGCGAGGAAGTTCTCGCTAAGCTGCCCCTTTTGGCGTCCAGAGACATCGGCGATATGCAGGACACCTTCTACGGGTGCGTGCTGGCGATCAGAACGGGTTCCTTGCGCAGGCCTGCGACCATGGCTGCGCTTGTGCAAATGTGCCTGTGGGGCGTCGTCGTTGCCCTGCTGTTGATGATGGCCGTCGTGGGTATTATTGACATTGTGAAACACGCAAAAGGGGAGTGATCGTGTATCCGGATACGGAAAAATCAAGCCCCGGGAGTTCAATCTATGAGCGCGGGAAAGTTCAGGCTCCACACGTGCACGTCAAGTATGCCCAAGACGAGCAGATATACGTCAACTGGACCCCGGGACGTCAGTCGGGCATCGAAGTGAACGGGCTTCGTGATCCCGGGTTTGGCCCTGGACCGGTGTACTACGCTGATCTGGATTTGGTCGAGGTCAGGCTGAGTGATTGGGTAGCGCAGAAGGGAGAGGCCGGACGGGCAGGCCTTGCGTATCTTTTAGAGACGCTGGCCGGTAGCCCCGACCTTGAGCTCGGCGACGAGACCGTTCTCTGGAAGAAGCGGTGACCTTGCCTTCCAACGTGAGAGGGCGTGATCATAGAGCTCCCGAGGAGTAGGGAAGTGAAGTACGAAGACGGGTTTGAGGTGCTGCTCCATGACCAGGTGGATCTGGGTGGGGGGGTGACCGGAACGGTTGTCGCGGTGCTAGATACCGGGATGTACACCCCTGACTATCTGGAGGAGCATTGGGGTTACCTTGCACAAGGCGCCCTGGTGAAATCGTCGGAAATGGGCTTGGTGCATTTTCCGTATCCCGATGTTGATTTCACGCTAATTCGGCGCGGTTGAGGTGCCTTGCGGTCTGGTTGGCCTGGGGGGCGTCCGTCCATGCTGCGAAGTACGCGCTGTCGCCGACCGTTCGATCGGCGCACTATGGCCTACGTGCGGACCTGCGTTTTTCGTCTTTATCAATCTGCAGCGACGGCTGGGTTACAAGGTCAGCGTTATGAGCAGTTGGTAGTGCAGGCACAGGCGCAGTTTGCGCTCGTATTTGATGAGCCAATCGGAACGGAAGAAATGTCGCTGCAGGTCCCCAAGGTGTCATGAGATCATCCCGAATGGCTAATTTGCCAACTGCAGTGACGACCGAGTACGACCGCCTCGTTAGCGCGGATGACTGGGATGGCGTGAGGGTCCTGCTCGCGCCTCTTGTGGAGTTCGGTCTTGCAGAGGCGCTTTACCTATCGGCCATGTCGAGTCAGCCGGGCGAGAGTGAAGAGCAATTCCACGCACGTCATGTCGATTCTGTGAGAGTGGCGGCGAAATCGGGCTACGCGCCTGCGCTATTCATGCAAGGCATGTATCACTTGTTCGGTGACCTGGCGCCATTGGACAAGAAGCTGGCAGCAGAGAGTTTTGCGGCCGCAGCTCGTCAAGGCTACCCCCCAGCTCAGTATGAGTACGGGCTCTCGTTGGTGCATGGGGTCGGCGTTTCCGCCGATGTCCTGAAAGGGATGCGCTTGATTCACGCTGCCGCTTCTGCGGGGAATGAGGCCGCCCAGGAGTTTGTTCGAGCCGAGGGCGACAGTGCCGGGCTGTAGATGGCTACGATCGGTAAGGTCGGCGGAGACTTAAAGCCGTCCTGATGGCGCTGGGGTGTTGGTCAGGTCAAGTGAGGCTCGGACGGACGACTGAATTCGTCACCGGGCGAAGTAGTCACGGCGCTACCGTATTGATCGGTGCTTGTGCTGCAGGTCAAGCGACAAGCTCTGTGAGGTACGGCAGAAGGGTCGAGGCGTTGAGGAACAAAACAATGAGTAATGAACCCCCTCAGTCTACGCTCCAAGCGCTGGCCGTCATCTATAAGAACGGTGGCGGTCCTTCCAGTGCGGTGTACGTGAAATACGGGGGTGACAAAGCGGTTTACCAGAAGTGGGCGCCCCGGCGTCTCTGAAGACGACACTGTGTGAAGACACGCTCGATGACCGGGGTGCGGCGTCTTGGTGAGAACATGCGGGATGATGCGCCCAAAAAAATCAAACGCAACGGGGCGTGCCCACTTGCCGTTGGGACTTCAGATGAAAATGGAATTACCAGAAATCAGAGTTTTCGTCCACGGATGGCCTCCCTACACCGGCGCGCAGGTTGAACTCGCAATGGTCTCAATGGATGAGTACACGATTGGGAATCTTCAGCGGGCAGTCTCGGACGCCGTGAGCATGGTTGATCAATCGGTTGGAGGCGCGGAGCTTCCGCTCTTGAGGCCTCAATTGTCCGTTTGGCTCCGAAGCGAACGGGGTGTGTGCGCCAGGATGAGGCTTTCCGCGGATTTGATCCGGAGGATTTCAGCTGCGGGCGCCAGCATTGACTTCGATCCTATGTACGATGGGATGGAGTATCTTCGCTCGGAAATGACCGACGCGCGGGTGGCACCGCCCGAGGTTAGTGCCTTCGTTCTTGGCTCTGATCCAGGCTCTGGAGCGGAAAAGGTAATCGCGAGGTCGACCTGTGGCGTGTACAGTTTCGAGAATGTTGAACTGTTGATCTACGCCATGCTGAAGGACGCTTGTGTCGAGGTAGGTGAGTTGCTGCCTCGATGGAACCCTCGCGTCTTGCTGCAGCCGGCTCTTCGCCGCGATGATCGAGCCAGCATGCACTTCACTTCAGACGTGATACGGAAAATTGCAGAAGCCGGTGCATCACTGGAATTCGATCCCTCCGTTTATGTCGACGTGGAGGATCAATCCAGACTGCTCGATGGCTGCTGATTGCCCGGGCGGCGGATAGCTGGAACGTCGCGGGCTTCCGCATCTGAGTTTCCAAGCTCAGGGTAGTGGCGGGCAATACAGTCGTGGGTGCGAAGCAAGACCGCTGCGGAATTGGGTGGCCGTGTGGCCGTTGGTCAACAAGGCTCAGGGAGGTGCTATGAAGTATGTTAATAATGGACCAGGCATTGCTGTAGGTGACTCGGTGCTTGTTGAAGGCGATATAAGAGGGTTGGTAATTTGCGATTTTGACAACTGGCAATGCTTGACTGGCTATGAGGGTTGGTTGACCAAGGAGGAAATGGTGGGTGGGGGATTTCTGTCCAGTGGTGTCTTGATCGAAACTGCGGAAATCGGCATCGTCCACTATGCCTTGCCTGACGATGAAATCGCTTTGGTTGCTCGGGCAGAGGCAGATCCACACCCTTAGTCGGGATGCTTTGCGGAAATTATGTTTCCGGGATGTGGGCCGCGGTACCTGCGCCTTGCTTGCGATTGCTTGAGTGCCCTGTTCGCGTTCAAGTTGCTGGAGTCCCCAAGAGCGATTGGGTCAGAGACCATGGCGAGCAGGGGCCTGGCCGCGTTTTTTGAATTGCGGGATGTTCTCGATGGCGAATGAGGATTGGACCTGGCCGCAAGCTCGATAGCCTGGCGAAGGGCGTGTCAGGCAAAGTGATGGCATGTTCTTCACCATTGGCGTCTGACTCGATGCCCCGGAACTGGTGCCCCTTCGTTGGGCCAGCCGGGCAGAGCCCGGCTCTACCTCACCGTCTGGTACTTTTGCTGAAGCTTCCACCAGAACCATTGCGAGGTGCTGGAGAACGGGGCCAAGCGTTCTGCCAGGTCCAGATCGACGTCGTGGTCGCCGGCGAGAAAGCATTCTGCCAGATCCTGCGAGATGCCGATGGCGTGGGCGAAGTCCAGTGTGGACGCGCCCATGGGGGCGAGGATGTGTTCGCGCACCAGCCAGCCGGGGTGTTCGTGTACGACGTCGCTGCCCGTATCTGCGCTGCCGAGTTTTTCGATATGCTTTTCAAAGTTCCGCGGCTGCCGGTCGCGGGTTGATTCCGGGTATTCGATCAGGCGGACGATCAACTGGCCGACACCAGCCTCTACGCTGACACTTGCACCGGTTCGGAAGCCTGCCTTTTCCAGCCAGTGTCCGTGTATCGAAAGGCACGGTGCGGCACCGTTGCTGAAGGTGTCCATCCACGGGTAGGTATGCGCGCGCACGGTGTAGTGGCGCGGGCGGGCTGCGGTGGGGAGGTGGACTTCGGGGAAGAGAGGGGTGTTGCGTGCTGAGCGCATGGGGAGCCTCCAAGGGGAAATCTCCCTTGCCGGGTGGGCAAGGGAGCCGGGAGGTTCAAATCCGCGTGGATGCGTGCGGCGTGGAGTATTTCCCCGGTTGAGGGGTCTTGTATTAGCCACCCTCCCGACATGGGACGTCCGTAATTTTGCATCCACTTGGAGATTTGAAGCTCCGTCGCACACCATGCGCGATGATGTGTTGGGCGGCTAGTTGATTGTTTCTGTTGGTTTTGCGGGTTTCGGTAGGCGTTGCCTAAACCTTGTCGCGAGTGGCGCGGGTTTGGGCGGAAGTGCGACGGTGGTGCGGTTTGGGTGAGTTGGTCGCGTCATGGTTTACGTGGGACACGCATGGCGTGTCGCTACGCGGATCACGCAGTTGGCGTAGTGACACGCCACGCGTGTCATCGCGTCAACAGGTCGAACGTAGTGACACGCCATGCGTGTCATCGCGGTGACTGGCGAAGCCGGAGTCGCGCGGCCCCGGGATAAGAACGTGACGATCATCGCGCCCAGCCACGCAGGGCGTGGCTCTACGGGTTTGTTGCTTAACGTGGAATTCAAGCCGGCTTCGGATTCAATCCATTCCCAGCTTTTTCAGCTTGTACCGCAACGCCCGGAAGGTGATCCCCAGCTGCGCCGCGGTCTTGGTCTTGTTCCAGCGGTTCTCTTCCAGCGCCTTCTGGATCGCGGTGCGTTCCATCTGTTCGATATACGAAGGCAGCGCGCCACTGCCCGCGGGCAGGTCCACCACGGCTTCTTCATGCGCTGCCACGGCCGCGCCGGTCTGGCGCACGGCCCCCGGTTGCGGCAGGCGCAGGTCGCTGGCGCCAATGCTGTCGCCTTCGGCCAGGGCCAGCGCACGTTCCAGGATGTTCTCCAGTTCGCGCACGTTGCCCGGGAAGTGGTACGCGCCCAGCGCGTCCAGCGCCGAGGGCGCCAGCAGCGGGGTGGGGCGGCCGTGGGTGCGCGCCAAGCGGGAAAGAATGGAGGCCGCCAGCTGCGGCAGGTCACTACGGCGCTCGCGCAGCGGCGGCACGCGCAGTTCGATCACGTTGATGCGGTAATACAGGTCGTGGCGGAAGCGCCCGTCTTCGACCAGGTCACCCAGGTCCTTGTGCGTGGCCGACAGGATGCGCACGTCCACCGGCACTTCGGTGGCCGAACCCACCGGGCGGATCTGCTTTTCCTGGATGGCGCGCAGCAGCTTCACCTGCATCTGCAGCGGCAGTTCGGCCACTTCATCCAGGAACAGGGTGCCGCCATGCGCGGCCTGGAACAGGCCGGGCTTGTCGGCGTGGGCGCCGCTGAAGCTGCCCTTCTTGTGCCCGAAGAATTCGCTTTCCATCAGTTCGGACGGAATGGCGCCGCAGTTGACCGGCACGAACGCGCCCGGTGCGCGCGCGCTCTGGCCGTGGATGGTGCGTGCCACCAGCTCCTTGCCCACGCCGGATTCGCCCAGGATGTACACCGGCGCCTGGCTGCGCGCGACCTTGGTGATGGTGGCGCGCAGGCCGTCCATGGCGGCCGACTCGCCCAGCAGGCGGGCGGTGGTGTCGCTGGTCAGCGGCGGCGGGGCCGGGCGCTCGGTGTTGTTAAGTTCGAGCGCGTGCTTGACCAGGCCGCGCAGCACCGAGATGTCCACCGGCTTGCTGACGAAGTCGAACGCGCCGGCCTTCAGTGCTTCCACCGCCAGGTCCATGCTGCCGAAGGCGGTGATCATCGCCACCGGGGTGCGCGGGTAGTGCTGGGCGATTTCGGTGACCAGCTCGATGCCGTTGCCGTCGGGCAGCCGCATGTCGGTGATGCACAGGTCATAGGGGTTGCTGGCCAGCAGCTCGCGCGCTTCGGCAAGGTTGGCGGCGGTGCTGATGCGCAGGCCCATGCGGCCCAGGGTCAGTACCAGCAGTTCGCGGATGTCGCGTTCGTCGTCGACGACGAGGGCGCTGCGGGTTTCGTTCATATGGGGGAAAGATAGCCGAGTGCGGTTGATAACGACAAATTGTTGACGCCCGCAGGGGAGCGGGTCATTGCGGCAGCATGGTGTGCGGGCCGGGCAGCACCAGCCGGAAGCACGCACCGCCTGCCGGCACCGACACGTACTCCAGGCTGGCCTGGTTGGCGCGGCACAGTTCGCGGGCGATATACAGGCCCAGCCCGGTGCCGTGCTCGGAGGTGGTGAAGAACGGGCGGAACAGCTGCGCGGCCACCGATTCGGGAATGCCCGGGCCCCGGTCCATCACGTCGATCACCGCAGAGCGGTCCTGGCGCGCCACCCGCAGCCGCACCCGGGCCGGGTCCTGGCCGGTGCGGCCGTACTTGAGCGCGTTGTGGACCAGCACGGTGAGGATCTGGTGCAGGTGGCGCGGGTCGACCAGGCCATGCACCGAGGAGGCGCTGATGATCGGCTCGATGCTGTCCGTTTCCAGGGTCAGACTCTGCTTGTACTCCAGCACGAAGCGGCGCACGAACGCGGCCAGGTCCAGGTTTTCCGGGTTGGCCCGTTCGCGCCTTGCCAGCCCCAATACGCTTTCGACGATGCCGTTGGTGCGCTGGCACTGCTGGTGGATGATCTGCAGCAGGCGGCGGTCGGTGTCGCCGATGGCGGTGGACTCTTCCAGCAGCTGGGCGGCGTAGTTGATCGCCGCCAGCGGGTTGCGGATCTCGTGGGCCAGGCTGGCCGAGAACCGGCCCATGGCCGACAGGGTGAGCGACTCGGCGCGACGCGAGACCACGCTGGAGTCGTCCAGGAACACCAGGGTGAGGTCGCTGCCGGCCAGCAGGCGGGCGAAGCGCGGCTGCACTTCGGGCTGGTCGGCGGAGAGCTGCAGCGGGGTTTCTTCGTTGGCCCAGCCATTACGCCAGCGCTGCAGGCGGCGGCTGAGGTCGGGGGCGGCGCTGCCCAGGTCGAGCAGGCCGGTGCCGCTGTTGCCGTCGTTGTCGCCGATCAGGGTGGAGGCCGCTTCGTTGGCCAGGGTGATGCGGTTGGCCGCGTCCACCACCAGCACGCCGGTGCGCATGCGGCGGATGATCAGTTCGTTGATCTGGAACAGGTTGGCCACCTCGTCGCCGCGCTGGTTGGCCAGCTGCTGGTTCTGGCGGGCACGGTTGCCGACCTGGTAGCTGACGAACGCCAAGGCCAGGAAGCTGCTGATGAACATGGCCAGCTCGGCCAGGGTGCGGGTGGGGTCGCCGGTTTCCAGCAGGTTCCACACGTAGCCGCCGGCGGTGGCGGCCCCGGCCGTCAGGGCAAGGCCCATGCCCCACGACAGCGGCAGCAGGGTCGCGGCGGCGGCGATGTTGAACAGCAGGGCCATGGAGAGGCCGGCGCTGGCGCCGGGCAGGGCATGGGCCAGCAGCACGGTGGCGGCGATGTCCACCAGCAGGCTGGTCACCACGGTGCGGCGCAGCCAACGGTCGTTGCGGCCGAGCATGAGGATCAGCAAGGACGCCACCAGGTAGCTGATGCTGACGATCGCAGCCAGTTCCGGGTGGGTGGACTCCCCCACCAGCCCGCTGAGTGGGCTGAACAACAGCGCGGCGATGACCGCGGCGATCAGCACCCGGTACAGGGCGAAGAAGTACAGCTCCCGCTTCGGCAAGGACTCGATGCGGTCGATCAGTGAAGCGCTGGGTGACACGCCGGAACTCCCCTTCTGGCTGTCGGGTGGTGAAGCCGGGCAGAGCCCGGCTCTACCGGCCCCCCGCCGTAGAGCCGGGCTCTGCCCGGCTGCTCGTATCCTCACAGTATAGGAAACCCACCCGAAGATGGGTGGCCTGCGCCAGGCCGCGCATTCTGCCCGCTTGCGACCCGCGCCCCGCCTGCCCTGGCCGACGCAACTGACTGAATGGCGGTGGAAAAGTTCCACGGCGGGCTGCCGGTTTCACACGCATTTTGCGCCTGCGCGCCGGGTCGTCCACAATAGTGGGCCCGCCGCGGTCCGTGCGTGCGGTCGTTCCTATTCCCACGGTGACGCATGAATTTCCACGAATACCAGTCAAAA
>Ga0209676_1000340_pt1 | contig 88869 bp, 72 predicted proteins | sample AraplaCvi_mLB_r2_FD_184282 | JGI IMG/M metagenome (GOLD analysis project Ga0209676, IMG submission 184282) | Arabidopsis root microbial communities from North Carolina, USA - plate scrape MF_Cvi_mLB_r2 (SPAdes) (version 2) | ecosystem: Host-associated > Plants > Roots > Endosphere | place: USA...
GACGCCTCTGCCGCGCACCGCTGTGGTGAGCAAGCTGTGGGACTACATCAAGAAGAACAACCTGCAAGACAAGGCCAACAAGCGCAACATCAACGCCGACGCCAAGCTGAAGGAAATCTTCGGCAAGGCCCAGGTTTCGATGTTCGAACTGGCTGCGCTGATTGGCAAGCACGTCAAGTAAGCGTTCGGGGGCCTCGTGCTCCTGAGTCAAAAAGCCCGCGTCATGCGGGCTTTTTTTTCGCCTGCAGCAAGCCCTCGCCCGCCTCGAAGAAGCGCGCGGGCGTGCAGCCGAAGTGCTTGCGGAAGGCCTCGATGAAGGCACTCACCGAGCTGTAGCCCACCGTCAGCGCCACCGCCGTCACCGGCTCGCGCAGGCTCAGCAACTCCACAGCCTTCAGCAGACGCGCCTGCTGGCGCCATTGCGTGAAGCTCAGGCCGGTCTCGGCGGCGAAGCGGCGCGTGAGCGTGCGACGGGCCATGCCGATGCGATCGGCCCACTCGTCGATGCCGTCGGCCAGTGACGGATCGTCTGCCAGCGCACGCGCCATCGCCACCAGCCGCGGGTCCTGCGGCATCGGCAGGTGCAGCGACTCGCGCCCGCCGGCCGCCAGTTCGTCGACCAGCACGCCCACCAATCGCGCGCGGCGGGGCTCCTGCAGTGCGTCGGACGGGTCCAGCGACATCAGCCGCGCCACCAGCTCCCGCACCAGCGGCGTGGCGGCAAAGACATGCGGCCCCTCCGGCAAGGCCTGCGCCACCGACGCATCGATGTGCAGGTGCCATCCCGCCGTGGCCCCGAAGCTTTGCGCGGCATGGGCGCAGCGCGGCGCGATCCAGCCGATCCATCCCGGCGGCTGCACCCAGCGCCCTGCGGGCGTCTCGATGACCTGCAGGCCTTCGCGCAGCGCGAACAGCTGGCCGGTCTCGTGTGCGTGGCAGCCCGTGACGCGCGGTGCCTCATGCGCGTAGCGCCAGAGCGTGGCAGGCGATTCAGCCGCCATGACTGGCCCGCACGCGGTATCGATTGGCCCCGCGCCGCAAGCCGGGGACCGCCCCGCTGCCTAGCATCGAAGGCATCTCCACCAAGGAATCCCCATGAAAGCGCAAGACATCATTCCCGACGGACAGGACTTCACCGTCATCGAGGGCCACACCGTGCGCAAGGGCTCGGTCGGCGCCTTCCTCGCCAATGCGCGCGTGCTCGAAGACGCCAACGCCACGGCCGACGAACGCCGCGTCGCCCGCGACGACCTCGCATCGCTGATTCCCACGCTCGACGCGCTCGGCCTGTTCGACGTCTTCGAACTGCGCTCGCCCGCGCTGCGCGACGAGGTGGCCCGCCATCGCGTGACGCTCAGCCCTGCACCTGCTGCTTCGCCGCGCGCGTGATCGACGCCAGCGTGCCGCGCGTGGTGATCACTTCGGGGTCGAGCGGGATCTCGATCAGCGTGCCCGTGTCGGCCGCCAGCGCACGCAGCAGCGCGGCTTCGAACTGCGCCGTCTCGGTGACGCGCTCGGCCGCGTAGCCGTAGGCGCGCGCCAGGGCGCAGAAGTCGGGGTTGCGCAGCGCGGTGCCGCTGGTGCGCTCGGGGTACTCGCGCTCCTGGTGCATGCGGATCGTGCCGAACATGCCGTTGTTGAGCAGCACGACGATGCTCTTGCCGCCATGCTGCGAGGCCGTTGCCAGCTCCTGCCCGTTCATCAGGAAGTCGCCGTCGCCCGCGATGGTGAAGGCCACGCGCCCGGTGGCGATGCTCGCGGCAATGCCCGCCGGCACGCCGTAGCCCATCGCGCCGCTGGTGGGTGCCAGTTGCGTCTTGGCGCCCTTGGCGAGCCCGTGGTAGCGGAAGTAGCGATGCACCCAGCTCGCGAAGTTGCCGGCGCCGTTGGTGATGGCCGCATCCGCCGGCAGGTGCTTCTGCAGCAGCGCCACCACGGCCGCCATGTCGACCGCACCGCGCGGCGTCTCGGCCGGCATGCCGGCGAGCGCCTGCGGCTGCAGCCAGGCTTCGTAGTCGGCGTGCAGCTGCTGCGTCCAGGCTTCCCATGGCAGCGAGGGCGGCGCGCTCAGCACCTCGAGGCTGCGCGCCGCGGCGCTCATGCCCGCGTTGATCGCCAGGTCGGCCTGGTAGACGCGGTTCAGCTCCTCGGCGCTCGCATGGATGTGCACCAGCGTCTGCTTGGCCTTCGGCGCTTCGAGCAGCGTGTAGCCGCCGGTCGTCATCTCGCCCAGGCGCGGGCCGATGGCCAGGACCAGGTCGGCGTCCTTCACGTGCTGCGCGAGCTTCGGGTTGATGGCGATGCCCACGTCGCCCGCGTACTGCGGGTGGTGGTTGTCGAAGGTGTCCTGAAAGCGGAAGGCGTTCGCCACCGGCAGGCGCCAGTTCTCGGCGAAGCGCTGCAGCGCCTGTGCGGCCTGCGGCGTCCAGCCGCCGCCGCCGGCGATCAGCAGCGGGCGCTGCGACTTCAGCAGCAGTTCGCGCAACGTGCGCAGCGCGCCCGGGTCGCTCCACGGCTGGACCGCCTCCACGCGCGCCAGCGGCCGTGCCGCCGTCTCGGTGCGCAGCATGTCCTCGGGCAGCACCAGCACCACCGGGCCCGGCCGGCCGTTCATCGCGGTGGCGAAGGCGCGCGCGATGTATTCGGGAATGCGGTCGGCGTCGTCGATGCGCTCCACGCGCTTGGCAAAGCCCTTGGTGCTCGGCCCGAAGAAGCTGGCGTAGTCCACTTCCTGGAAGGCCTCGCGGTCGCGGAAGTCGCTGCCGACATCGCCCACGAACAGCACCATCGGCGTCGAATCCTGGAACGCGTTGTGCACGCCGATCGAGGCATTGGTCGCGCCCGGCCCGCGCGTCACGAAGCACACGCCCGGGCGCCCCGTGAGCTTGCCGTGCGCCTCGGCCATGAAGGCCGCGCCACCCTCCTGCCGGTTCACCACGAAACGCGCGCGGTCGCGGTACGCATGGAAGCCGTCGAGCACCGCCAGGAAGCTCTCGCCCGGCACGCCGAAGGCGAGTTGCATGCCTTGTTCGACCAGGCACTCGACGATCAGGTGGCCCGCGGGTTGTGATGTACTCATGGAAAGTTCGAACCTCAGTTGCAAATGTCTCCGGCGATTATGTGTGCCTGCCTTCCACGCCTTGTCTTAATTCCCCAATTGGTTAAATTCGCGTCATGAAGGCCCCCAAGGACTCTTTGCCCGAAACGCTCGAGCCGCGCTCGCGCGACGCCGACCGCTCGCAACTGGCCATCCTCGCGTCGGCGCGCGACGAGTTCGCCGCACGCGGCCTGGCCGGTGCGCGCATGGACAGCATCGCCGAGCGCGCCGGCCTGAACAAGCGCCTCATCTACTACTACTTCGGCAGCAAGGACGACCTGTTCCTGGCCGTGCTGGAGCGCGTGTATGCCGACATCCGCGCCGCCGAGCAGCGCCTGCACCTGGACGAGATCGAGCCCGTCGAGGCGATCCGCCAGCTGGTGTCGTTCACCTGGCACTACTACCTGGAGCACCCCGAGTTCATCACGCTGCTCAACAGCGAGAACCTGCACGGCGCGGCGCACCTGAAGCGCTCCGAGCGCATCCAGGAGATGAACTCGCCGCTGGTGCAGCTGCTCGACGCCGTGCTGGAGCGCGGCAAGAAGGACAACCTCTTTCGCGCCGGCGTCGACCCGGTGCAGCTGTACATCTCGATCGCCTCGCTGTGCTACTTCTACCTCTCGAACAACCACACGCTGTCGGCCATCTTCGGGCGTGACCTGCGCGCCCCCAAGGCGATGGCGCAACGCCTGTCGCACATGACCGATCTCGTGCTGGGCTACGTCCTGCACTGAGCCTTCGGGCGCCCCAGGCGCCCTTTTCACTCCTCCGGGTTTTCACCAAGCAGCGTCGGTTGACGCTGCGGCGCAGCCGTTCCTACAATTCACTAATTCACTCAATGGTGAATTGATGACTCAAGAACTGCGGCCCGACCGCGCGGAGACAACCTTGAAGCAATTTGCACGCACCACCCTCCTGGCCTCGCTGACCTGCCTGGCCACCCTGCTGCCGGGCCTGGCCGCAGCGCAGAACGGCTACCCCACCAAGCCGATCCGCGTGATCGTTCCGTTCGCCGCCGGCAGCACGACGGACATCATTGCCCGCGCCATCGCCGACAAGATGGGCACCAGCATGGGCCAAGCGCTGATCATCGAGAACCGCGGCGGCGCCAGCGGCACCATCGGCCAGCAGGCGGTGGCCACGGCCGCGCCCGACGGGTACACGGTGATGATCCATTCGTCGTCGCACACGGTGAGCCCTTCGACCTTCGCCAAGCTGCCCTTCGACACGGTGCACGACTTCGCGGGCGTCACGCCGATTTCGTCGCTGCCCAACGCGCTGGTCATCTCGCCCAGCAAGAACATCAAGACCCTGCCGCAGCTGCTGGCCGCCGCGCGCGCCAAGCCCGGCAGCATGAACTTCGCCTCGGCCGGCCAGGGCAGCGCCACGCATCTGAACGCCGAGAAGTTCAAGATGGCCGCGAAGATCGACGCCACCAACATCCCGTTCAAGGGATCGGGCGAGGCCGTGACGGAAGTGCTGTCGGGCCGCGTCGACTACTACTTCTCGCCCATCGCCCCCGTCATCGGCCAGATCAAGGAAGGCCAGCTGCTGGCGCTGGCCGTGGGCTCGCCCAAGCGCGCCGCCGCCCTGCCCGACGTGCCCACCACCACCGAAGCCGGCGTGCCCGGCTCCGAGTTCAACTTCTGGATCGGCATGATGGCGCCCGCCAAGACGCCGCGCGACATCGTCAACCGCCTGCACGACGAGGTGGTCAAGGCCCTGGCCACGCCCGAGGTAAAGGAGCGTTTTCTCAAGCTGGGCGCCGACGCCTGGACGCTCAAGCCCGAGCAGTTCGACGCCTACATCAAGGACGAGATCACCAGCAACGCGCAACTCGTGAAGGCCGCCGGCCTCGCGGTCCAGCAGTAACAGCAGACACACCGAGGTCTCGCACCGCGTCGTGCACGCGGGGCAGCCCGGCCTGCCCCGGCGTTGCCACGCGCCACGCCGACCGAAGACCCTTTCTCTTTTTCCCCGTATCTCCCCAAGGAACCCACGATGGCCATCCAACGTCTCGGAATCATCATGCACGGCGTCACCGGCCGCATGGGCATGAACCAGCACCTGATCCGCTCCATCTGCGCCATCCGCGCCCAGGGCGGCGTGACGCTGTCGAACGGCGACAAGGTCATGCCCGACCCGATCCTCATCGGCCGCAACGCCGAGAAGATGGAAGCACTCGCCAAGACCCACAACATCGCGCGCTGGGGCACCGACCTCGACAAGGCGCTCGCGAACAAGGACGACACCGTCTTCTTCGACGCCGGCACCACGCAGATGCGCCCCACGCTGCTGGCCAAGGCCATCCGCGCCGGCAAGCACGTGTACTGCGAGAAGCCGATCGCCACCAACCTCAACGAAGCCGTCGAGATCGCCCGCCTGGCCGACGAAGCCGGCAAGGCCACGGGCCTGAAGCACGGCGCGGTGCAGGACAAGCTCTTCCTGCCCGGCCTACGCAAGCTCGACATGCTGCGCCGCGCGGGCTTCTTCGGTCGCATGCTCAGCGTGCGCCTGGAGTTCGGCTACTGGGTGTTCGAGGGCGACCTGCAGCCCATCCAGCGCCCGAGTTGGAACTACCGCAAGGAAGACGGCGGCGGGATGATCCTGGACATGATGTGCCACTGGCGCTACGTGCTGGACAACCTGTTCGGCGAGGTGAAGTCGGTGTCGTGCATCGGTGCCACGCACATCCCCACGCGCTGGGACGAAGCCGGCAAGCCCTACGAGGCCACCGCCGACGACGCGGCCTATGCCACCTGCGAACTCACGGGCCACAACGGCGAGCCGGTGATCGCGCAGCTCAACATGAGCTGGGCCACGCGCGTGCGCCGTGACGACCTCGTGACCTTCCACGTCGACGGCACCGACGGCTCGGCAGTGGCCGGCCTGTCGAGCTGCCGCGCCCAGTCGCGCGTGGCCACGCCGCGACCGGTGTGGAACCCCGACGAGAAGCAGACGATGAACTTCTTCGACCAGTGGCAGGAAATTCCGGACTCGCAGGTCTACGACAACGGCTTCAAGATCCAGTGGGAGCACTTCATCCGCCACGTGGTGGAAGACGCGCCCTACAAGTGGACGCTGCCCGAAGGCGCCAAGGGCGTGCAGCTGGTCGAGGCCGCGCTCGCATCTTGGCAGGAGCGCCGCTGGATCGACGTGCCCACGCTGAAGGTCTGAGGAAGAAGAAGAAGAAGAAGACAAAGCCATGGCACTGTCGCTGACCCTCCCCACCGCGAGCGGCGCACTCGCGCCCTACGCCCTGCGCGGCACCGCGCCGGTCAAGCCCGAAGCGGGCGTCAAGTTCAACCGCATCGCCTACTCGGCCGCGCACGTCGTGGCCGACCCGCTCGCCGCCATCGATCCGTGGCTGCAATGCGCGGTCGACTGGGACACCACCATCGCCTACCGCCGCCACCTGTTCTCGCTGGGCCTGGGCGTGGCCGAGGCGATGGACACCGCGCAGCGCGGCATGGGCCTCGACTGGCCCACCTCGCTCGAGCTGATCCGCCGCTCGCTCGACGCCGCGAAGGACGTGCCCGGCGCGCTCGTCGCCTCGGGCTGCGGCACCGACCACCTGAATATCGACGACGTGAAGAGCGTCGAGGACGTGATCCGCGGCTACGAGGAGCAGATGGCCGCCATCGAGGCGCTCGGCGGCAAGCTGATCGTGATGGCGAGCCGCGCACTGGCCCGCGTGGCCAAGAGCCCCGCCGACTACGAGCGCGTGTACGACCGCATCCTGAGCCAGGCCAAGCAACCCGTGGTGCTGCACTGGCTGGGCGACATGTTCGACCCGGCGCTCGCGGGCTACTGGGGCACCAAGGATGTCGATGCGGCGATGGACACCGCCGTGGGCATCATCGCGGCGCATCCAGACAAGGTCGATGGCATCAAGATTTCGCTGCTCGACAAGGACAAGGAAATCGCGATGCGCCGCCGCCTGCCCAAGGGCGTGCGCATGTACACAGGCGACGACTTCAACTACGCCGAACTGATCGCCGGCGACGGCTTCGGCAGCGAGCCGACGCACGGCAAGAGCGATGCGCTGCTGGGCATCTTCGACGCCATCGCGCCCGCCGCGAGTGCCGCGCTGGGCGCACTGGCGCAAGGCAACAGCGAGAAGTTCCACGCGATCCTCGGCCCCACGGTGCCGCTGTCGCGCCACATCTTCGCGGCACCCACGCGCTTCTACAAGACGGGCGTGGTGTTCATGGCCTGGCTCAACGGCCACCAGAAGCACTTCACGATGGTCGGAGGCCAGCAGAGCACGCGCTCGCTGCAGCACTTCGCCGAGCTCTTCCGTCTCGCGGATGCAGCCAACCTGCTGGAGCAGCCCGAGCTTGCGGTGCGGCGCATGAAGACGCTGCTGGCACTGCACGGCGTGGAAGGCTGATGGCGACCATGCGCGACTTTTCGCAAAACCACGACTGGCTGTCGATCAACACGGCGACCATCCGCAAGCAGTCGGGCGCCGAGGTGCCGCTGGACCGCCTCATCGACCAGTGCGCCGAACGCGGCATCCGCGCCATCAGCCCGTGGCGCGACCAGGTCGCGGCCGTCGGGCTCGACAAGGTGGCCAAGCAATTGAAGGCGCACGGCATCGGCCTCTCGGGCTACTGCCGGGGCGGCTTCTTTCCTGCGCCCGACGCGGCCGGCCTGAAGGCCGCGCTCGACGACAACCGCCGCGCCATCGACGAGGCAAAGACGCTCGACGCACCCTGCCTCGTGCTGGTCGTCGGCGCCCTGCCTGGCGCGCTCGACGGCAAGGCCGCATACAAGGACATCGCCCGCGCACGCAGCGAGGTGCGCGACGGCATCGCCGCCTCGCTCGACTACGCGCGCGAGGTCGGCATGCCACTGGCCATCGAACCCCTGCACCCGATGCAGGCGGCCGACCGCGCGTGCATCAACACGCTCGAGCATGCGCTCGACCTGTGCGACGAACTCGATGCGGGCAAGACCGGCATGCTCGGCGTGGCGCTCGACATCTACCACGTGTGGTGGGACCCGAAGCTGCAACAGCAGATCGCCCGCGCCGGCCGCGAACGGCTGCTGGCGTACCACGTCTGCGACTGGCTCACGCCGACGCGCGACCTGCTCTCCGATCGCGGGATGATGGGTGATGGGGTCGTCGAATTGAAGAAGATTCGCGGGTGGGTCGAGGACGCGGGCTTTGCGGGTTTCAGCGAGGTCGAGATCTTTTCGAACCTGGACTGGTGGCAACGGCCTGGGGCCGAGACGCTCGACGTCTGCATCGAACGACACCGCAGCGCGGTCTGATCGATCCGGCCGAAGCGAAAGGCAGCCGCTTGTGCTGCAATTCGCCCCATGGCTGACCCCACCCTCGACGACCTGCGCCGCTACGCCGTCGCGCGCACCCTCTTCACGCCCACGACGCTGCCCGCCGCCATCCGCAAGCTCGGCTTCGTGCAGGCCGACCCGATCCGTGCGCCGGCGCGTGCGCAAGACCTCACGCTGCGCCACCGCGTGAAGGACTACCGCGCAGGCGATCTCGAAAGCCGCTACGCGCGGCTCGCGATCGAGGAAGACTGCCTCGTCAACTACGGATTCCTGCCGCGCGAACACCTGGCGCTGATGCATCCGCGCGAGGCCAAGAAAGCCTGGGACGCCGACACGCGCCGCAAGGCCGCCGACGTGCTGGCCTATGTGCGCGAGCACGGCCCGGTGCATCCGCGCCAGGTCGAGCAGCACTTTGCGCACGGCCGCATCCAGAACTACTGGGGCGGCTCCAGCAACGCCACCACGCACCTGCTCGACGGCATGCACTACCGCGGCCTGCTGCGCGTGGTGCGGCGCGACAGTGGCACGCGGGTCTACGAGGCCGTGAGCCATCCGCCCGCCGACGACAGCCACGCCGGGCGCGCGCAGCGTGCGGCGGCGCTCATCGAACTGGTGGTGCGCAAGTACGCGCCGTTGCCGGCCACGAGCCTGACCTACCTCGTGCGCCTGCTCGGCTACGGCGCCCCGCACCTGGCCGCACAGACGCAGGCGGCGCTGCGGCTGGCGCGCGAGGAACTGGCCAGTTGCCGCATCGACGGCACGACGTGGTACTGGCCCGCCGACGAGAACCCCGTCTCGCGCCGTCATGCGCCCGACGATGCGGTGCGGCTGCTCGCGCCCTTCGACCCGGTGGTGTGGGACCGCCGCCGCTTCGAGCTGCTGTGGGGCTGGACGTACAAGTTCGAGGCCTACACGCCTGCGCCGAAACGGCAGTTCGGCTACTACGCGCTGCCGATGCTGTGGCACGACCGCGTGATCGGCTGGGCCAATGTGAGCGCGCCCGAAGGCCGCCTGCAGCCGGCCTTCGGTTATGCCGACGCGAAGAAGCCGCACGGCGCGGCCTTCCGCGCGGGCCTCGATGAGGAACTGCACCGCATGACGCAGTTCCTCGCAGGCCGCTGACGCGGCCTTTTATAATCGCCCGCCTCAGCCAGCCGCCCGCGCCCGCCGCGAGCCCGCCAGCCGTCTTCGAAGGAACGAAGACGCAGCAGCCCGAGCGACGACACATCCCGTCGTCGCCCCCGGCCACTGCCCCCACGACGCCGTAGACACACAACACCAGCCGGATGCGCTTTCCTTTCGGAATGCGCCACGGCACGCGCTCGTTCGTTTCCGTTTTTTTCGATCGCACCCGAGAAGCCATGGCGCGCCTGACCGCGCCGCAGCCACTCCCCCGCCCTAGACACGTCCGACGCAGGACACAGGAGAAGCTGCACATGACACTCAAGAATCGTCGCCCCGGAACGCCGCGCACGCGGCGGGGCTATGCCACGCTCGCGGTCACCGCCGTGGCGCTCGCCGCCAGCGCACACGCCCACGCGCAAGAAGCCGCTGCTGCCGAAACGCGGCAGGCACTGCCCACAGTCACCGTCTCGGGCGATGCCGGCGAGACCGCCACCGGCCCCGTGACGGGCTTCGTCGCCAGGCGCGGCAGCACGGCCACCAAGACCGACACGCCGCTGATCGAGACGCCGCAGGCCATCTCGGTCGTCACGCGCGACCAGATCGAAGCCCAGGGCGCGCTCACCCTGCGCGAGACCACCAACTACACGGCCGGCGTGGTGTCGAGCTACTTCGACAGCCGCGTGGATTCGTTCAAGGCCCGCGGTGGCGACGCCGTGCAGTACCTCGACGGCCTGCAACGCACCTACGGCACCTACAACGCCAGCCGGCCCGACCCGTACATGCTGGAGCGCGTGGAGCTGCTGCGCGGCCCGTCGTCGGTGCTGTACGGCCAGGGCGGCATCGGCGGCGTGCTCAACCTCGTGTCGAAGCGCCCGCAGGCCGAGACGCAGCGCGAGGTGCAGCTGCAGCTGGGCAACAACGCGCGCAAGCAGATCGCCGCCGATTTCACCGGCTCGCTCGACCCCGAGAGCAAGTGGATGTACCGCCTCGTGGCCGTGAGCCGCGACAGCGGCACGCAGGTCGACCACGTGTCGGACGACCGCACCGCGATCGCCCCCTCGCTCACCTGGCGCCCGAACGCCGACACCTCGCTCACGCTGCAGGCGTCCTACCAGAAGGACAAGAGCGGCTCGCTGATCGGCTTCTTCCCTTGGCAGGGCACGCTGCTGCCCTCGCTGTACGGCCGCATCCCGACCTCGACCTTCACCGGCGAGCCGGGCTTCGACCGCTTCGACACGCGCAGCACCTCGCTGGGCTACCTGTTCAGCCACCGCCTCAACGACACCTGGACGGTGCGCCAGAACCTGCGCTCGACCGAGAGCAAGGTCTGGTACAACACCTCGTACACCAGCTTCACGGCCAACCGCCTCACGGGCCGTCCGGCGCGCCCGGTGTTCAACGCCGACCAGCGCACCATCGAACGCGACCTGAGCAGCGACATCAACGGCGGCAAGATGCTGCTGCTCGACAACCAGGCCGAAGCGCACTTCAAGACCGGCGAGGTCGAGCACACCCTGCTGCTGGGCGCCGACTTCCAGCGCAACACCACCTCCAAGCTCTCGGGCCGCGGCCGTGCGGGCGCGCTCGACGTGTACGCGCCGGTGTACGGCAACTACACGGCGCCGACCAGCTACACGCGCGCACCCGAGGTGGTGCAGAAGCAGGCCGGCCTGTACGTGCAGGACCAGGTCAAGTACGGCCGCTGGATCGGCCTGCTGGGCCTGCGCCACGACAAGGCCACCACCGACACCGAAGGCCGCCCCGCCGCGGCGGCCGACGACAAGGCCACCACCAAGCGCGCCGGCCTGGTCTACCTGGCCGACGGCGGCTGGGCGCCGTACCTGAGCTATGCCGAATCGTTCCTGCCGCTGGGCGGCGTCGACACGTCGAACAACCCCTTCAAGCCGCAGCGCGGCAAGCAGTGGGAAGCCGGCGTGAAGTGGGAGCCCGCGGGCCAGCGCACCTCGTTCATGGCGGCCGTGTACGACCTGCGCGACACCAACCGCAAGACCCCCGACCCGACCAACCCGCTCAACAGCGTGCAGCTCGGCGAAGTGCACGTGAAGGGCCTGGAGCTCGAGTACAAGGGCAGCATCGCGCGCGACTGGGACTGGATCGCCTCGTACGCCTGCACCGACGCACGCGTGTCGAAGAGCAACGGCTCCGACCTGGGCAAGCGCATCTCGGGCGTGCCCAAGCACACGGCCTCGGCCTGGGTGACCAAGCGCTTCTCGATCGGCGGCCTGCACGGCTTCTCGGCCGGCGGCGGCGTGCGCTACCTGGGCAAGTCGTACGACGGCATGGACAGCAACCCCGCGCCCGCGGTCACGCTGTTCGACGCGATGTTCGCATGGGACAACGGCCCGCTGCGCCTGGCGCTCAACGTAGCCAACCTGACCGACAAGGTGCAAATCACCACCTGCCTGGCGCGCGGCGACTGCTTCTACGGCCAGCGCCGTACCCTGACCGCGAGCGCGACGTACCGCTTCTGAAGCAAATCCCCGCGCGCTCGAAGGTCTGGCGCGCGGGCGACAACCGGCCCGGCGGCGTGCTTCTAGAATCGCGCCGTCGTCCGGTTCGCCGGACGGCAAGCGTTCTCAGGGCGGGGTGCAATTCCCCACCGGCGGTGATGGCAACGAAAGTTGCACAAGCCCGCGAGCGCCTCGGGCCTGTCACAGGTTTGAGGGTCAGCAGATTTCGGTGCGATTCCGAAGCCGACGGTCACAGTCCGGATGAAAGAGAGCGCGAAATGCGGGCATGCCTGCGCGCCTTGCTTTGCTCTTTTTGGGCGAACCGGCGCGCGAGCGGGCCTGTGGTTTCGTGCGCCCTGATTCAGGAAACCTGCTTTCAAGAGGCACACCATGAGTCAGATCAACGACCTTCCCCTTTCTGCCGTCACCGCGTCGGGCTCGCCGCGCGGCCAGCGCATCGCATTCGTCGAGGCGCAATGGCATTCCGACATCGTCCACCAGGCACGCGACGCCTTTCTCGAAGAGATGGCGCGCCTGGGCGTGGCGCGCGAGCTCATCGACATCTTCGATGTGCCCGGCGCCTTCGAGATTCCGCTGCACGCCAAGCGCCTGGCCAACTCGGGCAAGTACGCGGCCATCATCGGCTGCGCGCTGGTGGTGGACGGCGGCATCTACCGCCACGAGTTCGTCGCCAACACCGTCGTCAGCACGCTGATGTCGCTGCAGCTGGAGACCGACGTGCCGATCTTCTCGGCCGTGCTCACGCCGCACCACTTCCACGAGCACGTGGAGCACCGCAAATACTTCCACCGCCACTTCGCGGTCAAGGGCACGGAAGTGGCCGAGGCCTGCTTCAAGACGCTCGAGGCGCTGGACAAGGTCGACGCGCTGCTGGCCGCCTGAGCCGCCTGAGCGGGTTGGCAAGAGGCGCACGCCTGCAGTAACCTGCGCGGATGGCCTCTCCATCCGCCCCGGCGGTCGCAGCAGCAGCCGCCGCCGACCGCTACACCCTCTATGGGGCGCCCGGCTCGGGCGCCACGCCCATCCATGCCGCGCTGACGCTGATCGGCGCGCAGGTCGACACGGTCGACATCGCCCCCTGGGAGGGCGAATCCGAGCGCGAGCGGCTGACCGGCGTCAACCCGATGCAGCAGGTGCCCGCGCTCGTGCTGCCTTCGGGCGAAGTCATGACCGAGAGCGCGGCCATCCTCATCTGGCTGGGCGACCGCTACCCCGAGGCCGGGCTTTGCCCCGCGCCCGGCGATCCGCGCCGCGCGCAGTACCTGCGCTGGATGGTCTACCTGCCGGCCTCGATCTATTCGATGTTCTGGGTGCGCGACGAGCCTTCGCGCCTCGCGGCCGATGCCGCCGCGCAGGCCGTGGTGCTCGAGCGCACGGCCGCGCGCATCGCGCACTGCTGGCACCTCATGGACACGCAGATCGACGAACCTTCGCCCTACCTGCTCGGCGACAAGCTCAGCATGCTCGACCTGTACGTGACCGTGGTGTCGCGCTGGACGCCGACCCGCCGGCGCTTCTACCGCGTGGCGCCGCGCATGGCGCGCGTGGTGCGGCGCGTGGACGCCGACCCGCGGCTGGCGGCGTTCTGGGCGGCGCGCTTTCCGTTCTCGATGGATGCGGACGAAGAGACAAGCTGACGCCCGCTCTTCTCTTCTCATAATCGACGCCATGACCGCACGCACACCGACCACCGCCTACCCGATGACGATTTATCACAAGCCCAACTGCAGCACATCGCGCAACGTGCTGGGCTTGATCCGCGAAAGCGGCGTGGAGCCCGAGATCGTCCTGTACCTGGAAACGCCGCCTTCGAAGAAGAAGCTGCGCGAACTGGCGAAGGCCATGGGCCTGACGGCGCGCGACCTGCTGCGCACGAAGGAAGCGCCTTACGAAGAGCTGAAGCTGGCGGACGAGAAATTGACCGACGACCAGCTGTTCGACGCGATCGTCGAGCACCCGATCCTGCTGCAACGCCCGATCGTGGTGTCGCCGCGCGGCACGCTCATGTGCCGGCCGTGGGAACGCGTGCGCGAGATTCTTCCCGCTTAAATCGGTTGATCTTCGGGCTGCTGCGCCAGCCCCCACGCGACATGCTCGCGCACCAGTTCGCTCGGATGTCCGGCGCGCGTGGCCAGCGCTTCCTTCGCGCCGCCCTCGCCTGAGCGCACCGCATTGCCCAGCGCCACCGCGATGTTGCGCAGCCAGCGCTCGTGGCCGATGCGGCGGATCGGGCTGCCTTCGGTGCGGCGCAGGAAGTCTTCCTCGCTCCACGCGAACAGCTCGGCCAGCGTGCGGCCCGTGAGCCCCTCGCGCGCGTCGAAGTCGGGCAGCGTGCTCTTCTTCGCGAACTTGTTCCAGGGGCAGATCAGCTGGCAGTCGTCGCAGCCGTAGATGCGGTTGGCCATGAGCGGGCGCAGCTCCACCGGAATGGCGCCGGCGTGCTCGATCGTCAGGTACGAGATGCAGCGGCGCGCATCGAGCCGCTGCGGCGCGACGATGGCGCGCGTCGGGCACACATCGATGCAGGCGCTGCAGCTGCCGCAGTGCGCGCTGACGGGCTCGCTCGGCGGCAGGGCCATGTCGACGTAGATTTCGCCCAGGAAGAACATCGAGCCCGCGTCGCGGTCGAGCACCAGCGTGTGCTTGCCGCGCCAGCCCTGGCCGCTGCGCGAGGCGAGCTCGGCCTCGAGCACCGGCGCCGAATCGGTGAAGGCGCGGTGACCGAAGGGGCCGACCTCTTCGGCGATCTTCTCGGCCAGTTTGGCCAGGCGGTTGCGCAGCACTTTGTGATAGTCGCGGCCCCGCGCGTACAGCGACACGATGGCCTCGCCGGGGCGGCGCAGCCGGTCGAACTCGATGGCCTGCCACTCGGCGTCGGTGTCGCGCGGCAGGTAGTCCATGCGCGCGGTGATCACGCTCACCGTGCCCGGCACCAGCTCCGCGGGCCGCGCGCGGCGCGTGCCGTGCGTTGCCATGTATTGCATTTCTCCATGGAACCCATGGGCCAGCCATTGCATCAGACCGTCTTCGGCGCTCGACAGATCGACGCCCGCGATTCCGATTTGGGAGAATCCGAGTTCCCGGGCCAAGGCCTGAATACGAGCAACGAGTGGATGGCTGACGATCACTTGCCGATTGTAGAAACGCGCACCCTGCGCTGGCAGGGTGAAGACGACACCGACGCGCTGGCGCGCGCGCTCGCCGCATCGCCCGCATTGCGCGACGCTTTCATCGCGCTGCAGGGCGACCTGGGCGCCGGCAAGACCACCTTCGTGCGTCACCTGCTGCGCGCGCTCGGCATCACCGGGCGCATCAAGAGCCCCACCTACGCGGTGGTCGAGCCGCACGAGGCGCCCGACGGGCTGGCCATCTACCACTTCGACTTCTACCGTTTCGCCGACCCGCGCGAATGGGACGACGCGGGCTTCCGCGACATCTTCGCGGGTCCGGGCCTCAAGCTGGCCGAGTGGCCGGAGAACGCCGCGGGGCGCACCCCACCTGCCGACCTAGCTATTAAAATAGAAGCAATGACCGACGACACCCGCAGCGTGACCCTCCTGGCGAACACCCCTCGCGGCAGCGACCTGCTGGCGTGCCTGGCCGCATGAAGGCGACCGGCCTGAAACGGCGCGTGCTGCTGCAGGGCGGCAGCATCGCGCTGATGCTGGGCGTGCACCAGATCGCGCGCGGCGCCAGCATCCTCGCCGTGCGCGTGTGGCCCGCCGCCGACTACACCCGCGTGACCATCGAGTCCGACGCCCGCCTCAACTCGCAGCAGCTCGTGGTCGGCAGCCCGCCCCGGCTGGCCGTGGACATCGAGGGCATCGACCTGAACACCGAGCTGCGCGACCTGGTCGGCAAGATCAAGCCCGGCGACCCGTACATCAACGGCCTGCGCATCGGGCAGAACGCACCGAAGGTGGTGCGCATCGTGTTCGACCTGAAGCAGACCGTGCGCCCGCAGGTGTTCTCGCTGGCGCCCGTGGCCGCCTACAAGCACCGGCTGGTGCTCGACCTGTACCCCGAGCAGGCCATCGACCCGATGGAAGCGCTGATCGCCGAGCGGCTGCGCGATGCGCCCAAGAACGGCAGCAGCACCGCCACCGCCCCGAGCAACGGCCCTGTCGTCGCCACCGCCCCGCCCGCACCCGCCGCACCGTCGCCGGCCCCCGCGCCCGTGCGCCCCGCCATGCCGCCCGTCGACCCGCTGGGCGACCTGATGGCGCAGCAGGCCGCGCGCCCCGCGCCGTCCGCGCCCGCACCGGCCTTGCCGCCCGGCGGCATGCCGCTGCCGCCGGCACCGCCGCCCGTGGTGGCCGCGGCGCCCCCGGCCCGGCCCGTGACGCCGCCCGGTCCGCCGCCGCGCGCCACGGCCAGCCGCACCGACCGCATCATCATCGTGGCGCTCGACCCCGGCCATGGCGGTGAAGACCCCGGCGCCATCGGCCCGAACGGCACGCGCGAGAAAGACATCGTGCTGCAGGTGGCGCACCGCCTGCGCGAGCGCATCAATGCGGCCAGCGTCAACGGCAGCCCGATGCGCGCCTTTCTCACGCGCGACGCCGACTTCTTCGTGCCGCTGGGCGTGCGCGTGCAGAAGGCGCGGCGCGTGCAGGCCGACCTGTTCGTGAGCATCCACGCCGACGCCTTCACCACGCCCGCCGCGCGCGGCGCCAGCGTGTTCGCGCTGAGCCAGAGCGGCGCCTCCAGCAGCGCCGCGCGCTGGCTGGCCAACAAGGAAAACGACGCCGACAAGGTCGGCGGCGTGAACGTGGGCAACCACGAGGCCCAGGTGCAGCGCGCGCTGCTCGACATGAGCACCACCGCGCAGATCAACGACAGCCTGAAGCTCGGCGGCGCGATGCTCGGCGAGATCAAGGGCATCGGCGCGCGGCTGCACAAGGCGCAGGTCGAGCAGGCCGGCTTCGCCGTGCTGAAGGCGCCCGACATCCCGAGCGTGCTGGTCGAGACCGCCTTCATCAGCAACCCCGAGGAAGAAGCCAACCTGCGCCGCGCCGACTACCAGGAAAACCTGGCCGACGCGCTGATGCGCGGCATCCAGCGCTACTTCGCGCAGAACCCGCCGCTCGCGCGCAGCCGGCAGCTCTAGGCTAGAAGCCCGCCACGCGGGCGACCCACGTGGCCAGGTAAAGACCGACGCCGAAGACGCTGTGCGTGATCAGGCTCTGGAACCGCGCCATCGCCGGGCGCGGCGTGCGGCGCGCCGCAAAGCCCGCCCCCATCGCCGGCTGCATCACGCAGAACGGCAGGAGCACGGTGCCGATGCCGACGAACAACGCAGGCACCAGCGTCGGCTGGCGCGCCCACGCCAGCCCCCAGCCTGCGAGCAGCACGGCCGCGAACGCGATGCCGAGCAGGTAGTGCGCGGTCCAGCCGATGGCGCCCTCGCCCGCCACGCGCGGCGACTTGCCGATGGGGTCGTGAAAGAAGCGCCCGCGCGTCAGGTGCACGAGCCAGCGACCCACGAGCGCGTAGTCCAGAGAGGGAATGCCGAACAGGCGCTGGCGCAGCACGGCCCACAAGTCCATCACCACCGTCGCGCCGGCGCCGATCCACAGCGTGCGCAGCGCCCATTCGACGGCTTCAGACATGGCCACGCTCCCGCACCGGCGCGCGCGCCGCGATCATCCAGCAGGCCGCGACAAAGCGCACGTCGTCTCCCTGCACATAGGGCGCGAAGGCGGCATGCAGCGTCTCGACGACCTGCGCGTGCGTGGCGGCATCCACTTCCTGCAGGACCAGGCCGACCGGCCCGAGCCGCGTGAAGTAGTCGGCCAGCGCCGTCGCGGGGAACGCGCACTCGACCTCGAAGGGCTGGATGTCGACCTCGCCCCATCCGCTCGCCTCGAGGATGCCCGCGACCCGCGCGCGGTCAGCGAACGCGAACTGGCCCGGTGCGTTCGGCTGGCGCGGCGGCAGGCCGGGCAGCAGCGGCGCGGCGGCGCGCTCGGCAGTCGTCATGAACGGGTTGTCGGCCCCGCCGCGCCAGGCGATGCAGCGCAGGGCCGCGCCGTCGGTCGCCGCGTGCCGCAGGTTCGTGAAGGCCCGCACCGGGTCGTCGAAGAACATCACGCCCAGGCGCGAGATGACCGTATCGAACGCGGCCGGCTCGAAGGCGTGGCCCTGCACGTCGGCGCAGACGAAGCGGGCCGATGGGAGCACCTCGCGCGCGGCGCGGGCCTTCGCCGCCTCGATCATCGGCGCAGAGATGTCAACGCCGAGGCACTGGCCCGCCGGGCCGAGTTGCCGCGCCACGGCGAGCGTCGTGCGGCCGGTGCCGCAGCCCACGTCGAGCACGCGGTGGGCGCCCACGGCGCGCACCGCGTCGCTCAGCCGTGCTTCGAGCGGCTGGAACATCGCGTCGAGCACGGCCTGCGTCCGGACCCAGGCGCTGCCAGCGTGGCCGTTCCACAGGGCGGCCTGCTCGGCATTGGCGGGAGATGTGTCGTCCATGATCGTTTTCCTTCAGGTGCCTTCAAGCGGCGAGAGCTAGACTGTGCCAATTCAAGTCGACTTGAAGTCAAGAGGGGGCCGGCACATGGACATTTCGGAAGTCGCGCAACGCGCCGGCGTTCCCGCCTCGACGCTGCGCTTCTATGAAGAAAAAGGGCTGATCGCCTCGACCGGCCGGCACGGCCTGCGCCGCGTGTTCGCGCCCGAGGTGCTGGAGCGGCTGGCGCTCATCGCGCTGGGGCGCGCCGCCGGTTTCTCGCTGGAAGAAATCGGCCACATGTTCTCGCCCGAGGGCAAGCCGCGCATCGACCGGCAGGTGCTCGCGGACAAGGCGCAGGACCTGGACCGCACGATCCGCCAGCTCACGGCGATGCGCGACGGCCTGCGGCATGCGGCGGTCTGCCCCGCGCCCAGCCACATGGAATGCCCCACCTTCCGCCGCATCCTGCGGGCCGCGTCGTCGGGTGCGCTGGAAGCCCCGAAGAAGAAGGCGCCGAAGCCGCGAACCCCCTAGCCACACGTGCTTTCAGGCGTTGCGTTCCGCAACACGCGCCCCTGCGCACAGGCAAGCGCGGCAGGCTCCTACACCGCGAAATGCATACTTTTGACCATGATGAGCCATCACTCTCGAAAGGTGGACCTCATGTTGAAGACACGTCTCTGGATCGCCGCTGCAGCTGCCACTTCGGTCATGACGCTGGCAGGTTGTGCGAGCGGTCCGAACCAGAACCTCGGCACCGGCATTGGCGCACTCGGCGGCGCGGCGGTGGGCCATGCGATCGGCGGCAACACGGGCAGCACGCTCGGCGGCGCGGCCATCGGCGGCATCATCGGCAACCAGGTGGGCCGCAACGTCGACGAGCGCAACTACTACAACCAGCAACGCTACCCGCGCGGCAGTGGCTACTACCCGGACAACGGGCCGCGCTACTGATTGATCCTTCCAACCCTCAACGAAAAAACGCGCCCTCCGGCGCGTTTTTTTCTGCGGCAAGCCAGGAGTGGCTCAGGCCTGCGACGCCGCCGCCCGCGCCTTCTCGGCCTTCGAGGCGCGCCACGCGCCGAAGATCGCCAGCAGGCCGGGCACGAAGATCAGCGCCCAGATGATCTTGTCCAGGTGCTGGCGCACGAACGGCAGGTTGCCGAAGAAGTAGCCCGCGGTGGCAATGCCCAGCACCCAGATGAGCGCACCGCCCACGTTGTAGGCCGTGAACTTCGCGCGGTTCATCTCGGCCACGCCGGCCACGAAGGGCGCGAAGGTGCGGATGAAGGGCATGAAGCGCGCCAGCACGATGGTGATGCCGCCGTAGCGTTCGTAGAAGCTGTGGGCCTGGTCGAAGGCCTTGCGGTTGAAGAAGCGCGAGTTCTCCCACTGGAACACCTTGGGCCCGAAGTAGCGCCCGATCGAGTAGTTGCACTGGTCGCCCAGGATGGCCGCCGCGATCAGGATGCCGCAGGCCAGCGGAAAACTCATGAGGCCCACGCCGCACAGTGCGCCAACGATGAACAGCAGCGAGTCGCCCGGCAGGAACGGCATGACCACCGCGCCGGTCTCGACGAACACGATCAGGAACAGCAGCGCGTAGACCCAGGGGCCGTAGGCGACCACGAAGGCCTCGAGGTGTTTGTCGACGTGAAGGATGAAGTCGACGAGAAAGCTGATGATTTCCATGGGCGCGGATTATCCTTGTTGGCATGTCGCACCTTTTCCGAATCACCCCATGATCCAGATCCGCGAAGCCCTCGATACCGACTGGCCCAGCCTCTGGGCTGTTCTCGAACCGACGTTCCGCCGCGGCGACACCTACACCTACCCGCCCGATGTGACGGAAGAACAGGCCCGCCATTCGTGGACGAAGGTGCCCACGCTGACCGTCGTGGCCTGCAACGATGAAGGCGCCGTGCTCGGCACCTATGTGATCCGCCCCAACCAGCCCGGCCAGGGCGCGCACGTGAGCAACTGCGGGTATGTGGTGTCCGAGGCGGCGCGCGGCCTGGGCGTGGCCTCGGCGCTGTGCGAACACTCGCAGCAGCAGGCCCTGCGCATGGGCTTCCTGGCGATGCAGTTCAACTTCGTCGTCTCCACCAACGAGCGCGCGGTGCGGCTGTGGCAGCACATGGGCTTCGCCATCGTCGGCACGCTGCCGGGCGCATTCAGGCATCCGCAGCTGGGCTTCGTGGATGCCTTCGTCATGTACAAGCAGCTGCAGCCTTTCCCCGGCGCGGCATGAAGAAGATCGAGCCCCGGCTCCTGCAGGCCTTCGTGGCCGTGGCCCGCGAGGGCTCGGTGTCGCGCGGCGCGCAGCGCCTGTTCCTCACGCAGCCGGCCGTGAGCCTGCAGCTCAAGGAGCTGGGCGCGCTGGTCGAGCTGGAGCTGTTCCAGCGCACGCCCACCGGCCTGCTGCTCACGCGCGACGGCGCGGCGCTGCTCAACCACGCGGAACATGCGCTGGAGAGCCTGAACGATTTCGCGGTGGCCGCCGAGCGGCTCAAGGGCGGCGTGCGCGGCTCGCTGCGCATCGGCACCATCCTCGACCCCGACTTCACGCGGCTCAGCCCCTTCCTCACCGAACTGGTGGCGCTGGCGCCCGAGCTCGAGACCGAGCTGCACCAGGGCACGAGCGGCGACGTGCTCGCCCAACTGCTGAACAAGGAACTCGACATCGGCTTCTACCTCGGAGACCCCGAGGCCACCGACCTGCCGCAGGCCAGCGCCGCCTCACGGCGCCACGACGGCGAACTGTTCCATTCGCAGGTGCTGGCGCGCTTCAACTACCAGGTGATCGGCCCGAGCGGCTGGGCGCCCCAGGTGCTGGGCCGCGACTGGCCCGAGCTGGCGTACCTGCCGTGGGTGCTGGCACCGGCGACCTCCTCGCATTCGCGGCTGCTGGCGCCGGTGCTGCAGGCCCACAAGCTGGTGCTGAAGAAAGCCGCGCAGGCCGACCAGGAGATGTCGATGCTGGCGCTGGTGCGCGCCGGCGTGGGCATTTCGCTGGCGCGCGACGCGCTGGCGCTGCAGGCCAGCCAGCGCGATGGCCTGGTCATCGCCGACCGCGTGAGCATCGCGTGCGACCTGCGCTTTGTCTGCCTGGCCGGCGCGCTCAAGCGGCCGGAAGTCGACTGCGCATGGCAGGCCCTGTCGCGCGTCTGGCGACAGGCCTTCTGAACGATCAGGCGCGTGCCCGGCGGTCGAGCACGGCCTCGGGCGCCGCAGCAGCCCCACTCTTCTTCGCCACGCGCCAGCCCTTGGGCATGAGCGCCAGCATCAGCGCGGCCAGCAGCGCCGCGCTGCCCAGCGTGTACAGCCCCGCGGCCGAGCCGCCGTGGTTCTGCTCCACATAGGTCCGCAGGTTGGGCGCCACGAAGCCGCCCAGGTTGCCGATGGAGTTGACCAGCGCGATGCCCGTGGCAATGCCCAGGCCCGACAGCCGCTCCGACAGGAAGGCATAGAAGATCGGCGTGCCCGACAGGTAGGTCGACGCACCGATCGACAGCGCCGCGATCGCGAAGATCGGCGAGCCATGCGCCGACAGGCACACGCACACGCCGAAGATCGTGTAGAGCGTGGCCACGGTGACGCGGCGGCGGTCGTGGTGACGGTCGGACCAGCGCGTGACGAAGTACACGACGAACAGTGCCAGCAGCCACGGGATGCTGGTGACGAAGCCGACAAGGAGGCCAATCTTCTGGCCCAGGATCTGCCCCACCTGCGTCGGGAGATAGAAGATGAGGCCGTAGGCGGCGATCTGCACGATGAAGAAGTTCAGCGCGAAAAACATGACCCGCGGATTGCACAGCGTCTGCCACACGGTCTGCGGGCTGTCGGCCGACTTTTCCGCCGCTTCCTGGTCGAGCACGGCCTGCAGTGCGTTCTGCTGCGCGGTCGTGAGCCAGGGCGCGTTGTGCGGCCGGTCGACGATGACGAAGAAGGCCACGATGCCCACCACCACGGCCATCAAGCCCTCGATGAGGAACATCCACTCCCAGCCCTTGAGGCCGCCGATGCCGTTCATGTCGAGCAGCGCACCGGAGATCGGCCCGCCGATGACGAGCGCGCCCGCAAAGCCGAACAGCAGGATGCCGTTGGCCTGCGCACGCACCTTCGCGGGGAACCAGTAGGTCAGGGTGAGCAGCACGCCGGGGTAGAAGCCCGCCTCCGCGATGCCGAGCAGGAAGCGCAGCACGTAGAAGGAGGTCTCGGTGGTCGCGAACATCATGGCCGAGGCCACGAGCCCCCAGGTGACCATGATCCGGCACAGCCAGATGCGCGGGCCGACGCGCGACAGGATCACGTTGCTCGGCACTTCGAAGATCGCGTAGCTCACGAAGAAGATGCCGGCGCCAAGCGCGAAGGCGCTGTTGCTCAGGCCGGTGTCGATCTGCAGCGCCTGCTTGGCGAAGCCGACGTTCACGCGATCAAGAATCGACATGATGTACATGACGATCAGCATGGGCAGCAGGCGCCAGCGCGCCTTGTGGATGGCGCCTGTGACCAGCTCGCCGTAGGGACTCGTGGTTGTCATTGTTGTTGTCTCCTGAATAGGTATGTCTGTCTGGAAGCCGTGGAGGCTAGCCGCGTGCGACCGCGCCGTGGACCGGGTTCGTCACCGAACCCAGCCCGTCGATCTCGACCGAGACCACGTCGCCGCGCTTGAGGAAGCGTGGCGGCTTCAGGCCCAGGCCGACACCCGCGGGCGTGCCGGTGAGGATCAGGTCGCCGGGTTCGAGCGTGATGGCGCGCGAGAGGTACGCGACGAGAAACGCGACCGAGAAGATCATTTCGCTCGTGTTCGACGACTGCACGGCCTCGCCGTTGACGAGGCAGCGGATGCCCAGCGATTGCACGTCGGTCACTTCGTCGCGCGTGACGACGGTGGGCGCGAGCGGGCAGAAGCCGTCGAGCGACTTGCCGCGCACCCATTGCGCCTCGCCCAGTTGCACGTCGCGCGCGCTCACGTCGTTGGCTGCAACGTAGCCGAACACATGCGAGAGCGCGTCCACCTCGCTCACGCCCTGTGCACGCTGGCCGATGACGACGCCGAGTTCGGCTTCCCAGTCGACCTTCTCGGTGAAGCCCTCGGGCCAGGTGATCGCGTCGCCGTCAGCGGCCAGCGTGTTGCTGAACTTGGCGAAGACGACGGGCTTCTCGGGGATGGCCAGGCCGGTCTCGATGCAATGGTCGCGGTAGTTGGCGCCGATGCAGATGATATTTCTCGGTGCGAACGGCAAGGTGGGCTTGACGTCGGCGAGCGGGATCGGATTGCCTGCATCGCTCCAGGCTTTCCCTTCGACGATCTCCTGCATGCGGCTCACATCGACGGGCTGCAGTGCGCCGTCCTTGATGTAGCCCACGCGGGGGCCCTGCGGCGTTTGAACGCTCATCCACTTCATGTCTGACTCCTTCTTTTCTGATTTAAAAAATTCTGGGTGCGGGTTCATTCAGGGCGTGTGCACAGGCCACCGGGTACTTCCCTCCGCGAATGTCCCCCGGGGCTTCGCCCCTCCTCCTTGATTTCGCTGCGGGAAGCACCCAGTGTCCTGAGCACGGGACACATCGCTGGTGCGCGCCGATCAACAACCGCTCGGCTCGACGATCACGTCGATGGGTGCCTTGCGCAGCGAAACCAAGGGGGAGGCCGCAGGCCGGAGGACATTCGCGGAGCAAGGCACCCGTCGGCGGGATCGCGCCCTGAACAGCAACCGTCCTCAGTGATTCCGACGAGGAATCCCCGCCGTCTGTGCCACGCGCTGGTACTTCGTCGCCGGCTTCAGCACCATGCCTTCAGAGAGCGTGTCCACCATCGCGCGCTGGATCTCCTGCCACGGCGTCTGGCTCGCGGGAATCGGGTAGCCGCCCTTCGCTTCGAGGTCACGGGCGCGCGCTTGCAGCACCTCGTCGTCGACGAGCATGTTGACGGTGCGTTCCTTCAAATCCACGCGCACCTTGTCGCCGGTCTGCAGCAGTGCCAGGCCGGCACCCGCTGCGGCTTCGGGCGAGGCGTTGAGGATCGACGGCGAGCCCGAGGTGCCCGACTGCCGGCCGTCGCCGATGCAGGGCAAGGCCGACACGCCGCTCTTGAGCAGGTGCGACGGCGCGCGCATGTTGACCACTTCCGACGAGCCCGGGTGCCCGATGGGGCCGACGCCGCGCATGAACAAGATGCAGCTCGCATCGATGTCCAGCGACGGGTCTTCGATACGGGCTTCGAAATCTTCCGGGCCGTCGAACACGATGGCGCGGCCCACGAAGGCGTCGAGGTCGCCGGCCTGGCTCAGGTAGCGCGCGCGGAACTCGTCGGAGATCACGCTGGTCTTCATGATCGCGCTGTCGAAGAGGTTGCCCGACATCACGAGGAAGCCGGCGTTCTCGCGCAGCGGCTGGTCGAAGGGGCGGATCACGTCGGCGTCTTTCACCGGCGCGTCGGCGCAGTTGGCGGCCAGGGTGTGGCCGTTGACGGTTCGCGCGTCGGTGCGGATCAGGCCGTGGCGGTGCAGCTCGGCCACCACCGCCGGCACGCCGCCTGCGCGGTAGAACTCCTCGCCGAGGTACTTGCCGGCGGGCTGCATGTCGAGCAGCAGCGGCACGTCGAGGCCGACCGTTTCCCAGTCCTGGATGTTCAGCTCGACGCCCGCGTGCTTGGCGATGGCGATGAGGTGGATCGGCGCGTTGGTCGAGCCGCCGATGGCCGAGTTGACGACGATCGCGTTCTCGAAGGCCGAGCGCGTGAGGATGTCGGAGGGCTTGAGGTCTTCGCGCACCATGTCGACGATGCGCCGACCGGTTTCGTAGGCCATCTGGCCGCGCTCACGGTACGGCGCGGGAATGGCCGCGCAGCCGGGCAGGCTCATGCCCAGGGCTTCGGCCAGCGCGTTCATCGTCGAGGCCGTGCCCATCACGTTGCAGTGCCCGGCCGAGGGCACGGTGGAGCCCACGAGGTCGATGTAGCCGGGGAAGTCGATGCTGCCCTTGGCGAACAGCTCGCGCGCCTTGAACAGCGTGGTGCCGGTGCCGGTGCGCTGGCCTTCGTGCCAGCCGTTGAGCATGGGGCCGCCCGACAGCACGATGGCGGGGATGTTGGCGGTGGCCGCGGCCATCAGCGCGGCGGGCGTGGTCTTGTCGCAGCCGGTGGTCAGCACCACGCCGTCGATCGGGTAGCCGGTGAGGATTTCGACGAGCCCCAGGTAGGCCAGGTTGCGGTCGAGCGCGGCCGTGGGGCGGCGGCCGTTCTCCTGGATCGGGTGCATCGGGAATTCCATTGCGATGCCGCCCATCTCGCGGATGCCTTCGCGCACGCGCAGCGACAGCTCGCGGTGGTGGCGGTTGCAGGGCGTGAGGTCGGAGCCGCTTTGCGCGATGCCGATGATCGGCTTGCCCGATTGCAGCTCTTCGCGGGTGAGGCCGTAGTTCAGGAACCAGGCCAGGTGCAGGACCGAGAGTTCGCTGTGTTCGGGGTTGTTGAACCAGGCGGCGGAGCGCAGGGGGCGGGGTGTCGTCATGGCGTCGGCTTTCAGGGTGGTCGGCGAACGCGCGCGGCGGCCCCCTGCGCGGCATGGCGGTGGGCCATGGCGGTGTATTGGGTGTCTCCGGTGCGTTCTTGTTGTGCGAATACGTTGGCGAGAGGGAGCTTAGGTTTTCGCCTTCGCCAAAGCCAATGAGATCGGTTGAGGATCGGTATAAGCGCGCCAAATACACCGCCAACCGCCCTGCTCGGGCGCCGCTTTTAGAATGTTTCCGGTGAGTGCCCTACCCTCCTCCCTCCCCCCCGCCGAGCGCCGCCCGATCCGTGAACTCCCCGACGAGCTGATCAGCCAGATCGCCGCCGGTGAAATGGTCGAGCGCCCCGCCTCGGTGGTGCGCGAACTGCTCGACAACGCGCTGGACGCCGGCGCGCGCCAGATCACCGTGCGACTGGCCTCGGGCGGCGTGCGGCTGATTTCGGTCGAAGACGACGGCCTGGGCATTCCGCGCGAAGAACTCACGGTGGCGCTGCGCCGCCACGCCACCAGCAAGATCGCGAGCCTGAGCGACCTGGAAACGGTCGGCACCATGGGCTTTCGCGGCGAGGCACTGGCGGCCATCAACGCGATTGCCGAGCTCAGCATCCTCTCGCGCTTCACCGGCGCCGACAGCGCCTTCGTGCTCGACGGCGGCACCGGCGAGCTGCGGCCGGTGGCGCGCTCGGTGGGCACCACGGTCGAGGTGCGTGAGCTGTTCTTTGCCACGCCCGCGCGGCGCAAGTTCCTGAAGACCGACGCCACCGAGCTGGCCCACTGCATCGAGGCCGTGCGCCGCCATGCGCTGGCACGGCCCGAGGTGGGCTTCTCGGTCTGGCACGACGGCAAGTTGATCGAACAATGGCGCGCCGCCACGCCCGAGCAGCGGCTGGCCGATGCGCTGAGCGACGACTTCGTGTCGCAGAGCGTCTCCGTGCTGCGCGAAGGCGGCCCGGTGCGCGTGGTCGGCCGCGCCGGCATTCCCGATGCGGCGCGCTCGCGCAACGACCAGCAGTTCTTCTACGTCAACGGCCGCTTCGTGCGCGACAAGGTGCTGTCGCACGCGGTGCGCAGCGCCTACGAAGACGTGCTGCACGGCCAGCGCCAGCCGGTGTACGTGCTGTACCTGGAGATCGACCCCGCGCGCGTCGACGTCAACGTGCACCCGACCAAGATCGAGGTGCGCTTCCGCGACGGGCGCGAGGTGCACCAGGCGGTGCGCCACGCCATCGAGGACGCCCTGGCCGCACCGCGCGCCGGCGATGCGCTGGCACCGGCCGATGCGCCGCCGCAACCCTTCTTCAAGCAGACCCCGCTGCCGCCGAGCGCGAGCTGGTCGCAGCCCGCGATCCCGTTCCAGGCGCGCGAGCGCGGTGCCGGCGACTTCGAGGCCATGTGGCCGCGGCGCACCGAGGAACAGGGGCACGCGCCGGTCACGGCCCCGTCGCAGTGGCAGACCGAAGCGCCGGCGATGTCGTTCCGCGCGCCGGTCGGACTGCCCGACAGCGAGGCCCTGGCCCCCATGCCAGCGCCCGTCATGAACCAGGACGCCTGGCCGTTGGGCCGCGCGCTGGCCCAGCTGCAGGGCATCTACATCCTGGCCGAGAACAGCCAGGGCCTCGTGATCGTCGACATGCACGCGGCGCACGAGCGCATCGTCTACGAGCGGCTCAAGACCCAGCTCGACGGCGCGGCCATCACGAGCCAGCCGCTGCTGATCCCGGCCACCTTCGCGGCCACGCCGCAGGAAGTGGCCACGGCCGAGGCCTGCGCCGAGGTGCTGCCCACGCTGGGGCTGGAGATCACGCCCTTCTCGGCCCGCACGCTGGCCGTGCGCGCCGTGCCCGGCACGCTGGCCGACGGCGACCCGGTGGAGCTGGCGCGCAGCGTGCTCGCCGAACTGGGCCAGCACGACGCGAGCACCGTGGTGCAGCGCGCGCAGAACGAGCTGCTGTCGACCATGGCCTGCCACGGCGCGGTGCGCGCCAACCGCAAGCTCACCATCGACGAGATGAACGGCCTGCTGCGCCAGATGGAAGCCACCGAGCGCTCCGACCAGTGCAACCACGGCCGGCCGACCTGGCGCCAGCTGTCGATCCGCGAGCTCGATTCGCTGTTCATGCGCGGGCGCTGAGCCCGTCATCGGCGGCCGCGCCGACATGCCGCAGCGTGACGGCGGCCAGCACCGCCAGGACCGCGATGCTGACGGCGCTGGTGGCTGCGGCTGCATTCAGTCCCGCGAGGAAGGCGGCTTGCGCCTGCTCGAGCACGCCGGCAGGCAATTCATGCGCAACCGCTGTAGCGCCGGCCAGGCTGTCCGATACCGCGCGTTGAAGCACCACGACCATGCCATCGATCGGCTCGCCCATCCGCGTGCGATACACCGCCGTCGTCAGGCTGCCCAGCGTGGCGATGCCCACGGCCAGGCCCAGCTCCTGCACCGTTTCGGACAGGGCCGAGGCCGATCCCGCCTTCTCGGGCGGCGCGGCGCCCACGACCAGGTCGGTCCCCAGCGCGGCGATGGTGCCCAGGCCGAGGTACACGAGCGAGAACGCGGCCGTGACCCACGCGATGCCATGCGGCGTGCGATCGAGCTGGCTCAGCACCAGGTAGCCCACGACCGAGAGCCCCAGCGCGCCCGCCATCACATGGCCCGGCCGGATGCGCCGCGTGAGCAGCGGCGCGGTGATGCCGGCCACCAGCATGGCAAGCGCCGGCGGCCCCATCCACAGCCCGGCTTCCAGCGGCGGCAGGCCCGCCACCAATTGCAGGTACTGGGTCACCAGCAGCATCGTGCCGCCGACACCGATCAGCCCCACCAGCAGCACCACGAGCGCGACGCTGAAGGCCCGGCTGGCGAACAGGCCGAGGTCGATCAGCGGATGGCGCAGCCGCCGCTGCCGCCGGACGAACCCCAGCGCGAACGCCAGCCCGCCGACGAGCGCCAGCACGGCCCCGACACCGATCCCGTCCTTCGCGACCTGCTTGATGCCGTAGACCACCGGCAGCAACGCAAGCAGCGACAACGCGACGCTGGGCAGATCGAGCCGCCCCTGCTGCGGCGCGCGGTACTCCGGCAGCAGGAACGGCGCCGCCACCAGCAGCAGCCCGACCACCGGCAGCGCCACGAGAAAGGCCGCGCCCCAGCCGTGGTGCGCGAGCAGCAGGCCGCCCACCACGGGCCCGGCCGCCATGCCGAGCGCGAACATCGTCGCCCACAGCCCGATGGCCAGCGCGCGCTGGTGCGGGTGCAGGAACATGTTGCTGATCAGCGCCAGCGTCGACGGCATCAGCGTCGCGCCCGCCACGCCGAGCACGGCACGCGCGGCGATCAGCTGGCCGGCGCTGGTCGAACAGGCCGCGATCACCGACGCCACGCCGAACGCCGCCGCACCGACCATGAGCAGCTTGCGCCGCCCGATGCGGTCGCCCAGCGTGCCCATCGTGACGAGAAAGCCGGCAATCATGAAACCGTAGGCATCCACGATCCACAGCGCCTGCGCGCTCGTGGGGCGCAGGTCCAGGGCCAGCGCGGGCAGTGCCAGGTGCAGCAGCGTGAGGTCGAGGCCGAGCAGCAGGGTCGGCAGCGCCAGCAGCGCGAGCCCGGTCCATTCGCGGGCGCCGGCACGGCCTTCGCGCCTCGCGGCCGGAAGGTGGTCGGAAAGGGAAAGTGAATCGCAAGGTGCGGTCAAAAGGGGCCTCCGGGTGCGCGTTCGGGTTGCGGAAGCCCCATCTTCAGGACAAGATCATCACATTACAATTTAAGCGTTTATCCTATTACTGGAGACAACAGGCTTGATCGAACGCAGCCTCAGCCGCACCAAGAACGAGCTGTCGGAGTTCCTGACCCGGCACCGCCGCAAGCTCACGCCCGCCGATGTCGGCCTGCCCTCGCAGGGGCGGCGCCGCACGCCCGGCCTGCGGCGCGAAGAGGTCGCGGTGATGGCCGGCGTGGGGCTCACCTGGTACACCTGGTTCGAACAGGGGCGCGAGATCCAGGTGTCGCAGAAATTCCTGCTCGGCGTGGCGCATGCCTTGAAGCTGGACGACGCCGAGTGCAGCCACCTGTTCCTGCTGGCCCACAAGCGCCCGCCGCCGCCCGAGGCCCATCAGCAGGCGTCGGTCACGCCCCACATCCAGCAGCTCATGGACGAGCTGCCCACCCGCCCCGCCTACGTGTTCAACCTGCGCTGGGACGTCGTGGCCTGGAACGCCGCGGCCGACGCGCTCTTCGGCTTCAGCGCGCGCGAGCGCGAGGCGCGCAACCTCCTTCGCATGGTGTTCGCCGACCCCGAACTGCGCCCGCGCCTGCCCGCCTGGCGCGACGATGCGCCCGGGCTGCTGGCGCAATTCCGATACGACTTCGCCATTGCGCCCGACGATCCGGCCATGCTGGGTCTGGTCACGGACCTGAAAGCGCTCTCGCCCGACTTCCGCCGCTGGTGGGACACCCCCGACAGCGCGCCCGCCCGGCGCGGGCTCGGATGCGTACAGATGGCCGACAGCGGACCGTTGGAGTTTCACCACGAAACACTCGTGGTCGACACGCACCGGCACCTGCGGATGGCGGTGTATTTCGTGCAGCCGGCACCGGGCTGAACACCGGGGCCTGTGCGGCAGATAAGCGCCGTCAGCGCCCATTTCGAGGGTTTTCGAGGGTTTTGTGGCGTCATCCACGGTGCGGGCACGCACGTTGCATGGTCTCGTGCCAGGCGCCGGCGAGCGCTGCACAGGGGGAGCTGACACGCGATGCCGACGCGTTTCAGAAAGCAAGCAGATGAACTTTCGGCCGACTTTCGCTGTCCCTCCACCCCATGATCAAACGCTGGCCCCTCCTCGCGTCCATCTTTTCGCTCTGTGCCCTCCTGGCAGCCGGCTGTTCGACCCTCGACGAACGCCAGCGCGAATGGATCTTCCAGCCCAGCGACCGCAGCTGGGGCAATTCGGCCCAGATGACCGAAGGCATGCAGGATGTCTGGATCGACTTCCAGTCGTCCATCACCGGTGAACCGGCGCGCCTGCACGGCCTCTGGCTCGGCGGCGCCCCTGAAACCACCGAGACCCCCGTGCTGCTGTACCTGCATGGTGCGCGCTACAACGTGGCCGGCTCGGCACCGCGCATCCAGCGCATGCACGAGCTGGGCTTCTCGGTGCTGGCCATCGACTACCGCGGCTTCGGCAAGAGCTCCAAGGGCCTGCCCTCGGAAGCCTCGGCCCGCGAAGACGCCCGCGCCGCCTGGACCTGGCTGGCCGCGCGCCACCCGCGCCAGCACCGTTACATCTTCGGCCACTCGCTGGGCGGCGCCATCGGCATCGACCTGGCGGCCACGGTGAACGACGAGAGCGGCACCATCGTCGAGAGCACCTTCACCTCCATCGCCGACGTGGCCAGCAGCTTCAAGTGGGGCTGGCTGCCCTTCGGCCCGTTCATCACGCAGCGCTTCGAGGCGATTCGCACCGTCAAGGACATCGGCGCGCCGCTGCTCGTGGTGCACGGCACCGCCGACAGCCTGATCAACCCGACGCTCGGGCGCAAGCTGTACGACGCGGCCACGGTGCCCAAGATGTTCGTGCTGGTCGAGGGCGGTTCGCACCACAACACCAACTCGGTGGGCGCGACGCAGTACCGCGCGGCGCTGTCGCAGCTGTTTCGCATGAAGCCCGAGGACAGCAGCACCGTGGCGGACAGCCGGCCGCAGCCGCGGCTGGTGTCGCCGCGGCCCGCACAGCCTTCATTGCCTTCCGCGGCGCTGTCGCCGCAAGAGGTGCGGGGCGAGGCGCACACGCCGCCCGCCCCCGCTGCCATCTAGCCCGCCTTTTTCAGGCGGTTCCGTTCCCGCGTCAGGCCGAGGCCAGGTCGAACGGCAGCTGGCGCAAGGGCTTGCCCGTCAGCCGCGCGACGGCATTCGCAAACGCAGGCGCGAGCGGCGGCAGGCCCGGTTCCCCCATCCCCTTGGGCGCATCGGCACTCGGCACGATGTGCACGTCGAACTCGGGCACCTGCGTGATGCGCGCCACGCTGAAGTCGCCGAAGTTGCCCTGCTGCACGACGCCGTCCTTCAGCGTGATGGCGCTGCCCTGCAGGCAGGTCGACAGCCCCATCACCGCCGCGCCCTGCACCTGCGCTTCCACGCTGCGCGGGTTCACCGCCAGGTTGCAGTGCACGCCCGAGGTCACGCGGTGCAGCACGGGCTGGCCGTCCTTCACCGACGCTTCGACCACATAGGCCACCACCGACTCGAAGGACTCGTGCACGGCCACGCCCCAGGCGCGGCCTTCGGCCAGCTTCTTCTTGCCGTAGCCGCTCTTGTCCACGGCCAATTGCAGCGCGGCGCGGTGGCGCGGGTGCTTGTCGCCGAAGAGGCTCATGCGGTAGGCCACCGGGTCCTGCTTGGTCGTGCGGGCGATCTCGTCGATCAGCGTTTCCATCACGAAGGCGGTGTGCGTGGAACCCACGCTGCGCCACCACAGCACCGGCACGTTGACCTGCGGGTGGTGCACCGTGAGGCGCATCGGCACGGGGTACGGATCGCGCATGCCCTCGACGGCCGTGGCGTCGATGCCGTCCTTCACCATCGAGCCGGCGAACACCGTGCCCGCGGTGATCGACTGGCCCACGATCACGTGGTCCCACGCGAGGATCTTGCCGCGCGCGTCGAAGCCGATGCGTGCGCGATGCAGGTGCATGGGGCGGTAGTAGCCGCCCTTGATGTCGTCCTCGCGGCTCCACAGCAGGCGCACGGGGGCGTCCTTCAGGCCGGCGGTGCGCGCGGCCTTGGCGATCTCGCAGGCCTCGACCACGAAGTCGCTCGAGCCCACGAAGCGCCGGCCGAAACCGCCGCCCGCCATCTGCACGTTCACCTTCACCTGCGCGGGGTCGAGCTTCAGCGTGCGTGCCGCGGCCTGGCCGTCGAGGTCGGCGGACTGCGTGCCGACCCACAGCTCGGCGCGGCCGTCCGACAGCTTCACGGTGCAGTTCTCCGGCTCCATGGGCGCGTGGGCCAGGTAGGGAAACACGAACTCGGCCTCGAGCTTGTGCGGCGCGCCGGCCAGCGGCGCCATGTCGGCGTCGAACTTGCGGTTGCCGGGGCGCCCGGCCAGTTCGCGGTACTGGGCCAGCTGCTTGTCGCTGTCGACCTTCTCCACCGCCTCGGTGTTCCACTGCAGCTTGAGCGCGTCGCGGCCCAGCTTGGCGGGCCAGTAGCCGTCGGCCACCACGGCCACGCCCTCGGCGCCGCGGTCCAGCGGAATGCGCAGCACGGCCTTCACGCCCTTGACGGCGCGCGCCGCGCTGTCGTCCACCGAGGCCAGGCGGGCGCCGAACACCGGCGGATGCGCCACCACGGCCGTGAGCTGGCCGGGCTGCTTCACGTCGATGCCGAAGTCCTGTCGCCCGCTGCTCTTGGCGCGTGCGTCCAGGCGCGTGGTCGGGCGGCCGATGATTCGGAAGTCTTTCGGGCTCTTCAGCGTGACCGTCTCGGGCACCGGCAGCGCCATGGCCGCTTCGGCCAGCTCGCCGTACCCCGCCTTGCGCCCGCCCGGGCCGATCACCGCGCCGGCCTGCGTGCGCAGCGTGGCCACGTCGACCTTCCAGCGCTGCGCCGCGGCTGACAGCAGCATGGCCCGCGCACGCGCGCCCAGTTCGCGGTACTGCGTGTAGCTGTTCTTGATCGAGTTGGAACCGCCGGTCAGGTGCATGCCGAACAGCGGGTCGGCATAGGCGGCATCGTTGGTGCCGCTGCGGCTGCGCACCAGGGCCCAGTCGGCGTCGAGCTCTTCGGCCAGGATCATCGGCAGGCCGGTCTGCACGCCCTGGCCGAACTCGAGGCGGTTGATGGTCACCGTGACCTCGCCATTGGGCGCGATCTGCACGAAGGCCGAAGGCTGTTGCGTCGGCTTGAGCGCGCCGCCGGCCTTGGCCGGACCGTCGGCCTGCGCCATGGCCAGGTGCGGAAAGGCGCCGAGCACGAGGCCACCGGCGCCGGCCATCTTCAGGAAGCTGCGACGGGGCAGCGTGGCGGCCGCGTCGGCGTCATCGGTCGCAGGCTGGGCCATCAGGCGCTGCAGCGCGCGCGGCAGGTCGTTGTAGTCGATGTTTGGCAGCATGTCGTCGGCTCCTTCAGGCGAGGGTCTTGGCCGCATCGGCCACGGCGGCGCGGATGCGGGCGTAGGTGCCGCAGCGGCAGATGTTGCCGGCCATGGCCGAGTCGATCTCGTCGGTGCTGGGCTGCTTGCCCTTGGGCAGCGACTGCAGGAAGGCGGTCGCGCTCATGATCTGGCCGCTCTGGCAGTAGCCGCACTGCGCGACGTCGTGCTTGACCCACGCGGCATGCACGGCCGCGCCGACGCGGTCGTTGCCGCCGGTCACGGCTTCGATGGTGGTGATCTTCTTGCCCTCGGCCGCGGCGATGGGCGTGATGCACGAGCGGATGGCCTGGCCGTCCATGTGCACGGTGCAGGCGCCGCACAGCGCCGCGCCGCAGCCGAACTTGGTGCCGGTCATGCCCAGCGCGTCGCGCAGGGCCCAGAGGATGGGAGTGCCGGGGTCGGCGTCGACCGTGTGGTCACGGCCGTTGACGTGGAGCGCGCTCATGTTGGTTTTCTCCGTGGGTGGGTTGAAACGATCTTGTTCACTTGGCGCCGTCGAGCACCCATTGCGCGAGCGCCTGCAGGTCCGCGTCGGGGACCTGGGCTTGCGCGGGCATGGGCATCGCGCCCCACTTGCCCGAGCTGCCGGCCTTCATGCTGGCGGCCAGCTGCACGGCCGTGCCCTTGCCGTCGCCGTAGCGCGCGCCGATCTCTTTCCAGGAGGGGCCCACCACCTTCACGGCGGCTTGGTGGCAGGCCACGCACGCGTACTTCTGCGCCAGCGCGGTGCTGGCAAAGGCGGGCGCGGACCCGGCCATGCTCGCGCCGATGGCCAGTGCGGCCACGAGCGAGGCGGTGATGCGATGCGGATGTCGTTCGTCGTGGGTCATTTCTTTTTTCATCATCGTGGAGGGGAAGCACGGTCCTCGCGCCGCGCGCGGCAGGACTTCACGGCGGCCAGTGTCCGATGAAGCGCCCGCCGCCACTTGCCCAATCCGCGCGCGTTCTTGCCTGAAACAACGAGACTGCGCCAAAAACGCCAAGCGCATGAGAAGCGCCCGCTAGACTTTGCGCAAGCACCCGAAAGGATTCAGATGGAAGTGCTACAGCCGACGCAGCCAGACGATTCGGCCGTCCTCGGTGCCCTGGCCACGGCCGTCGGGCGCATTGCCCGAAACGACGGCGACCACGCCACCGCCATTCCCGAACTCTCGCTGCACCGTCGCAGCGCCGCGACCGAGCCCGTGCACTGCATCTACGGCTTCGGCCTGGGCATCACCGTCGGCGGACAGAAGCGCGCGGCGCTCGGCGACGAGATCTATGAATACGGCGCCGGGCAGTCGCTGCTGATCACGGCCGACCTGCCCGTGGTGGCGCACGTCACCCGCGCCAGCGCGGCGCAGCCCTTCCTGGGCCTCATGATCCGGCTCGATCCGCGCGCCATCGTGCAGGTGGCGACCGAGATGGCGTTGCCCCCGCCCTCCAGGGAGCCCCACAACCAGCGCGCCCTGTCGCTGGGCGCGCTCGACCCGACGCTGCTGGGCACCGTCACGCGGCTCGTCGAGCTGCTGGCCGAGCCCCGGCTCGTTCCGCAGCTCGCGCCGCTGCTGCAGAAGGAAATCGTCGTGCGCCTGCTCGCCGGGCGCCACGGCCCGCAGCTGCAGCGCCTCATGACCGTCGGCTCGCCCAGCCAGCAGGTGGCGCAGAGCCTGGCGTGGCTCAAGATGAATTTCAGGAAGCCCGTGCAGGCGGACGAGCTGGCCGCGTCGGCGCACATGAGCCCGTCGACCTACCGCCAGCACTTCCGCGCCGTGACCGGCATGAGCCCGATGCAGTACCTGAAGCAGTTGCGCCTGCAGGAAGCGCGGCAGCTGATGCTGAACCAGAACATCGATGCCGGCACCGCCGGCGTGCGCGTGGGCTACGAAAGCGCCTCGCAGTTCAGCCGCGAGTACGCACGCCTGTTCGGTGCGCCGCCGCTGCGCGACATCCGGCGGATGCGGGACGCGACAGCCGTCGTCGCCTGAAGCACTGCGTCGCAGGCAAGCCCCGCGCAGCCGTCCGGCGCGCGTCATTTGCTACCCTCGACGCATGCCCCCCGCTTCCCCTGTTCCCCCGCGCTACATCGCGCTCGCCGGCCCCACCGCGTCCGGCAAGACCGCCGTCGCCCTGGCCGTGGCCCGGCTGCAGCCGGTCGAGATCGTCAGCGTCGACTCGGCACTGGTCTACCGCGGCATGGACATCGGCACCGCCAAGCCCACCGCCGCCGAGCAGGCCGCCGTGCCGCACCACCTGATCGACATCCTCGATGCGCGCGACAGCTACAGCGCCGCCGCCTTCGTGGCCGACGCCACGCGCCTGATCGATGACATCCGCGCACGCGGCGCGCTGCCGCTGCTCGTGGGCGGCACCATGCTGTATTTCAAGGCGCTGTTCGACGGCATCGACGCCATGCCCGCGGCCGACCCCGCCGTGCGCGCGCGCCTGGACGCCGAAGCCGCCGCGCTCGGCTGGCCCGCCATGCACGTGCGGCTGGCGCAGGTCGACCCCGTCACCGCCGCGCGGCTCGCGCCACAGGACAGCCAGCGCATCCAGCGCGCGCTCGAGGTGTGGGAAAGCAGCGGCCAGCCGCTGTCGAGCTTCCACGCGAGCGACACCAAGGCGGCCAAGGCCGTCGACGGCGGCGTGCTCGTGTCGCTCGAACCCCAGGACCGCGCCTGGCTGCACGGGCGCATCGCCGAACGCTTCGACGCCATGCTCGCAGCCGGTTTTCTCGACGAGGTGAAGGCACTGCGCGCGCGCGGCGACCTGTCGCCCGACCTGCCCTCGATGCGCTGCGTCGGCTACCGGCAGGCCTGGGAGATGCTCGACGCCTGCGGCGACGCACCGCCCAATGCCAAGGCACTGGGCGAGCTGCGCGAGCGCGGCATCGCCGCCACGCGCCAGCTCGCCAAGCGGCAGATCACCTGGCTGCGCAGCATGCCGCAGCGCACCGTGATCGCCTGCGACGCGCCCGACGCGGTGCAGGCCGCCGTGCGGCACATCGCGCAGATCGCTGGTTCGGCGTCACCCGCATGACCTTGCACCTCTCCAACCTCGGCAAGCACTACGGCGACGCGCCCGTCTTCGAACACGTGAGCCTGCAGGTCGCGCCCGGCGAGTTCGTCGCCATCGTGGGCGAATCGGGCGTGGGCAAGTCGACCTTGCTCAACTGCATGGCCGGCCTCGACACTTGGGACGAAGGCAGCGTGTCGCACGACGGCACCGACATCGGCGCGCTCGACGGCGAGGCCCGCGCGCTGTGGCGGCGCCAGCACGTGGGCTTCGTGTTCCAGGCCTTCCATGTGCTGCCGCACCTCGACGTGGCGCAGAACGTGTCGCTCCCGCTGATGCTCTTGGGCCGCCCGCGCGAAGACGCGCGCGTCGCCCACATGCTCGACGCCGTCGGCCTGCCCGGCATGGGCGCGCGGCTGCCGCAGACGCTCTCAGGCGGCCAGCTGCAGCGCGTGGCGATCGCCCGCGCGCTGGTGCACCGGCCCGCGCTGCTGCTCGCCGACGAACCCACCGGCAACCTCGACCCATCGACCGCCGCAAAGGTGATGGACCTGCTGATCGGCCAGACGCGCGAGCACGGCGCCTCGTTGGTGCTGGTCACGCACTCGGAGAGCGCGGCGGCGCGCGCGGACCGGTTGCTGCACCTGACGGCGAGCGGTATCCGGGCCTGAGAAGAATCAGCCGATCAGCGAGGCGTAGCGCGACAGGTCGACGTTCCCGCCGCTGATCACGATGCCCACGCGCTGGCCTTCGATGGCCTTCGCAGCCGCGATGGCGCCCGCGAACGCGAGGCACCCCGTCGGCTCCACCACCATCTTCATGCGCTCGGCGAAGAAGCGCATCGCTTCGACGAGCTGCTCGTCGGTGACGGTGAAGATGTCGTCCACGTCGCGCTGGATGATCCCGAAGGTGTACTCGCCCAGGTGCTGCGTCTGCGCACCGTCGGCGATGGTCTTGGGCGTCTCGATGTGCACGATCTTCCCGGCGCGCAGCGACTGCTGGCCATCGTTGCCGGCCTCGGGCTCCACGCCATAGACCTTGCAAGCGGGCGACAGCGCGCGCGCCGACAGTGCCGAGCCCGACAGCAGCCCGCCGCCGCCGAGGCACACGAACAGGTGGTCGAGCGGCCCCGTCTCTTCGATCAGCTCCTTCACCGCCGTGCCCTGCCCCGTGAGCACATCGGGGTGGTCGTAGGGCGGAATCATCGTCATGCCGCGCTCCTGCGCGAGCCGTTTCGTCAGCGCCTCGCGGTCTTCGGTGAAGCGGTCGTACATCACCACTTCGGCGCCATAGCCCTTCGTGGCCGCGACCTTGGCGGCGGGCGCGTCCTTGGGCATGACGATCACGGCCGGCATCGACAGCAGGTGCGCCGACAGCGCGATGGCCTGCGCGTGGTTGCCCGACGAGAAGGCGATCACGCCGCCCTGGCGTTGTGCCGCGTCGAACTTCGACAGCGCATTGAACGCACCGCGGAACTTGAACGCGCCCATGCGCTGGAAGTTCTCGCACTTGAAGAAGAACTGCGCGCCCCAGCGCGCGTTGGCGGTGGTCGATTGCAGCACCGGCGTGCGGTGGGCATGGCCTTCGAGCCGCGCGGCCGCGGCGATGACGTCGTCGTAGGTAGGGAGTTGCATGGGTCGAGCTTAGCGGCGGCGCGCCGTTCCTTGCAGCCCCGATGGGTAAAAACCCGGGGATGCGCCCCGCCGCCGAAGTCCGTACTCTGTATACAGAGTTCAGAAAAGGCCCACCATGCCCGCCCAGTTGCTCAGCATCGAAGTCGCCCCCGACCTCGTCGACCAGGTCTACCGCGCCCTGCTCGGCGCCATCAGCAGCGGCGCGCTCGCGCCGGGCGAGCGGCTCACGCAGGAGAGCATCGCGGCGCGGCTCGCGGTGTCGCGCCAGCCGGTGCTGCAGGCGCTGCGGCTGCTCAAGAAGGACGGCTTCGTGCAGGACGCGCCCGGGCGCGGTGTGCTGGTGGCGCCGCTGGAGGCCGAGGCAATGCGCAAGGTCTACCAGGTGCGCGGCGCACTCGACGTGCTGGCCGCGCGGCTGGCGGCGCAGCAGCGCTTTCGCATCGACCCCAAGCTCATCGAGCGCGGCCGGCGCGCGGCGCGCGGGCGCAACGTCGAAGCCATGATCGATGCCGACGTGGCCTTTCACCAGGCCATCTATGCCTCCTCGGGCAACCCGCTGATCGGCCAGAGCGCCGACCCGCACTGGCGCCACCTGCGCCGCGCGATGGGCGCGGTGCTGCAGGCCGAGCCGCAGCGCGAGTCGCTGTGGGACGAGCACGAAGCCATTGCCGACGCCATTGCCGCCGGCGACGTCGAACGCGCCGCGCGCCTGAGCGACGAGCACGTCTCGCGCGCCAGCGACGCGCTGGCCGAGCGGCTCGCGCAGCAGCTGGCACGCACGGCATCCGCATCTGGAACCCCCACCAAAAAAGGAGACAAGGCATGAAGCTGACCCCCGAGCAACGCGCGCAGTTCGAGCGCGACGGCTACCTGTTCTTCCCCGGCCACTTCTCGCCCGAAGAGACGAAGATGCTGACCGAGGCGGTGCCCGACCTGTACAGCAAGCGCGCGGCCTTCAACGTGCGCGAGAAAGGCTCCGATGCCGTGCGCACGAACTTCGCGGCGCACCTCATCAGCGAGCCCTTCGCGCGGCTGGCGCGCCACCCGCGCATGGTCGAGCCGGTGATGGACCTGTTCGACGAGGCGGTCTACATGCACCAGTTCAAGATCAACGGCAAGATGGCCTTCGAGGGCGACGTGTGGCAGTGGCACCAGGACTACGGCACCTGGCTCAACGACGACTTGATGCCCACCGAGCGTGCGATGAACGTGGCCATCTTTCTGGACGAAGTGACCGAGCACAACGGCCCGCTGATGTTCATTCCGGGCAGCCACCGCAAGGGCGTGGTCGATGCGAAGCATGACCTCACGACCACCAGCTACCCGCTGTGGACGGTCGACAACGACCTGATCCGCCAGCTGGTCGACCGCGCCGGCGGCACGCAAGGCGGCATCGTCTCGCCCAAGGGGCCGGCCGGTTCGATGATCCTGTTCCACAGCTGCCTCGTGCATGCCTCGGGCAGCAACCTCTCGCCCTTCAACCGCGTGGCCGTGTACCTGAGCCTGTGCGCGGTCAGCAACCACATCCGCCGCCACAAAAGGCCCGAGTACATCGCGCATCGCGACTTCACGCCCATCGAGGTGCTGCCCGACGACTGCCTGCTGACGCCCTACCCCGTCGAGGTGCCGTGGAAAGACGGCCTGCCCGAGAGCGCGCTGCGCACCTCGCCCGACGTCATCGAAACCGTGGAAGCCTGACCGCCATGAGCCTGCACACCCGCCTGCAACAGCGCGCCGCCGAAGGCCGCCCCATCCGCATCGGCCTGATCGGCGCCGGCAAGTTCGGCGCCATGTACCTGGCGCAGATTCCGCGCACGCCCGGCGTGCAACTGGTCGCCATTGCCGACCTCTCGCCCGCCGCCGCGCGCGTCAACCTGGAGCGCGTGGGCTGGCAGGCCGAGCGCAGCAACGCCGGCTCGGTGCAGGAAGCACTGAAGACCGGTGCCACCTGGATCACCGACGACTGGCAGGCCGTGACGCGCGAGCCCGGCATCGACATCGTGGTGGAGTGCACCGGCAACCCGGTCGCCGCGGTCGACCACTGCCTGGACGCCTTTGCGCACGGCAAGCACGTGGTCAACGTGACGGTCGAGGCCGACGCCTTCTGCGGCCCGCTGCTCGCGCACAAGGCGCAGCAGGCCGGCGTGGTGTATTCGCTGGCCTTCGGCGACCAGCCCGCGCTGATCTGCGATCTGGTCGACTGGGCCCGCACCTGCGGCTTTCCGGTGGTGGCGGCCGGGCGCGGCCACAAGTGGCTGCCGCACTTCACCGAATCGACGCCCGAGACCGTGTGGGGCAACTACGGCCTCACGCCCGAGCAGGCGAAACGCGGCGGGCTCAACCCGAAGATGTTCAACAGTTTTCTCGACGGCTCCAAGCCGTCGATCGAGAGCTCGGCGGTGGCCAACGCCACCGGCCTGGGCGTGCCCTCCGACGGCCTGCTCTACCCGCCCGCGAGCGTGGAAGACATTCCCTTCGTCACGCGCCCGCGCAGCGAAGGCGGCGTGCTGGAGCGCAAGGGCATGGTCGAGGTGATCTCGTCGCTCGAGGCCGACGGCCGCAAGATTCCGTACGACATCCGCATGGGCGTGTGGGTCACGGTCGAGGCCGAGACCGACTACATCAAGAACTGCTTCGAGGAATACAACGCCCACACCGACCCGAGCGGGCGCTACTTCACGCTGTACAAGCGCTGGCACCTGATCGGGCTCGAAGTGGGCATGTCGGTCGCCAGCGTGGCGCTGCGCGGCGAGCCCACCGGCGTGGCCACCGGCTGGAACGCCGACGTGGTCGCCACCGCCAAGCGCGACCTCGCGGCGGGCGAGATGCTCGACGGCGAAGGCGGCTACACCGTCTGGGGCAAGCTGCTGCCGGCCGCGCGCTCGCTGCGCCTGGGCGGCCTGCCGCTCGGGCTGGCGCACAACGTCAAGCTCGTGCGCCCCGTCAAGAAGGGCCAGAGCCTGAGCTGGGCCGACGTGGCGATGGACACCACCACCGCCGCCTACCGGCTGCGCCAGGAAATGGAAACGCTGTTCACGCCCGCGGTGCGCGCCCGCGCGGCCTGAGCGCGGGGCCTGGCGCCTACGTTGCGCCAAAGAGCGAACAGGACAAGAATCTTCTGCTCGGCACCGGTCCGGTGTCGAAATGACCGGTTGCGGGCCGTCATTGTGGTGAGCGATCTTGCTCGGCAAGCTTTTCCTTCACGGAGAAACACCATGCAGTACATGTTGATGTTCTACCAACCCGCGGCCGAATTCGAACAACGCAACGACGCCTCGTCACAGGCCTACCGCGCGAGTTGGGTCGCGTACGCCGACGCGGTGCGCCAGTCGGGCATTTCGCTCGGCGGGCACGGCCTGCTGCCGCCCATGACCGGCACCACGCTGCGCGTGCACGGTGACAAGCGCCAGGTGCAGGACGGTCCCTTCGCCGACACCAAGGAACAGCTCGGCGGCTACTTCGTCGTCGACGTGCCCGACCTCGACGCCGCGCTCGAATGGGCCGCGCGTGCGCCCTGCGCCGCCAGTGGCGGTGTCGAAGTCCGGCCGGTCTTCACCGCCACCGCAGCGGCGGGCGCGAGCCAGACGTGACCACTCCGGCGGCACACCACGCCGCCGAACGCGCGGCACGCGAGTCGTACGGGCGGCTGCTGGCCATCCTGTCCGCCCGCACGCACGACATCGCGGCCTCCGAAGACGCCCTGGCCGACGCCTTCGCCCGCGCGCTCGAGCGCTGGCCCGCCGACGGCGTGCCCGTGCAGCCCGACGCCTGGCTGCTGAGCGTCGCGCGGCACCGCAAGCTCGACGCCTGGCGCCACAGCCGCGTGCAGGACGACGCCACGCAGACCCTGCTGCTGCTCGCCGGCGAGATGGACGAGGCCGACCCCGATGCCGCCACCGTGCCCGACGAGCGCCTGCGCCTGCTCTTCGTCTGCGCGCACCCGGCCATCGACGCCGCCGCGCGCGCGCCGCTCATGCTGCAGACCGTGCTCGGGCTCGATGCCGCGCGCATGGCCGGCGCCTTCCTCACCTCGCATTCCGCGCTGGGCCAGCGGCTGGTGCGCGCCAAGGCCCGCATCCGCGCCGCCGGCATTCCCTTCGAGTACCCGCAGGCGCGCGACCTGCCGCACCGGCTGCGCGACGTGCTCGACGGCATCTACGCCGCCTACGGCACCGGCTGGGACGACGTCGACGGCGCCGACGCCCTGCCGCGCGGCCTGACGACCGAGGCCATCGACCTGGGCCGCATCCTGTGCCGCCTGCTGCCCGCCGAGCCCGAGCCGCTGGGCCTGCTCGCGCTGATGCTGTTCTGCGAGGCGCGCACCGCGGCGCGCCGCACCGAGGCCGGCGCCTACGTGCCACTCGACCAGCAGGACATCACGCGCTGGGACCACGCGCTGCTGGCAGAGGCCGAGCACCATCTGCGCATCGCATCGGCCATGCAGTCGCTCGGGCCTTACCAGCTCGAGGCCGCGATCCAGTCGGCCCACTGCGAGCGCCGCGCGGGTGCCCCGGTGCCGCCCGAGGTGCTGGTGTCGCTGTACGAAGGCCTGCTCGCGCTGCGGCCCAGCATCGGCGCGCAGGTCAGCCTGGCGTGCGCGCTGGCGAATGCGCGCGGGCCCGAGACCGGGCTGCGCGCGCTCGATGCGATTCCATCGGACGAGGTGGCGAGCTACCAGCCGTTCTGGGCGGCGCGCGCGCACCTGCTCGCGGCCGGTGGCGCGCGCGTGGCGGCGCGGCAGGCGTACGACCGGGCGATCGGGCTGAGCAGCAATGGGGCGGTGCGGGCGTACCTGCACGCGATGTCGGAACGGGCCTGAGGCGTTCAGTCCTGCGGCACGGCAACCCCGACCCGCCGCCCTTCGAGCCGGCTGCCACCCTGCGTCAGCGTGACGCCGATCACCTCACCCCCATCGCCGCGCCGGAACACGAACTGCGCGCCGATGGCCGTCACCGCAAAACGATCAGGCCCGGTGGGCGTGAGGCCGTTGTAGGCCTTGCCCGATTCACGCGCCAGCAAGCGCCCGTCGCGCACAGTGAAGCCCAGCACCTGCGCCTTGCCCACGCGGAACTCGCCCGCGTAGTCGGCCAGGCGCTTCGGATCGATGGGCACTTCGGTCGTCGGCACCGGGTAGCGGCTCTTGCCGATGGCGAGCATCACGGGCTGCAGCGGCGCGCGCTGGTTGCTGGCGAGCACGATGAGCGCCTCGCCGGTGTCGGGCGCCAGCAGCCAGAGCGTGCGGTAGCCCTCGGTGACGCCCGCGTGGTAGTAGGTGCGCCGGCCGGTCTCGGGGCCGCGCACCATCACGGCATAGCCGATCTCGGCGCCCTCGTAGCGCGCGAGCGGCGTGAGCAGGCGCGCGGCGGCCGGGCCCAGCGGGCCGTGCGCGCCGGCGAGGATGGCGCGGCTGAAGGCCAGCATGTCGGCGGCGGTCGAGCGCAGCGCGCTGGCGGGCGCGTAGGCATGCATGTCGAAGCGGCGCTGGCGCTGGTCGCCCGCGAACGGCGGCGCCATGCGGGAGGCCTTGTCGCCGAGGGGGATCACGGTGTCGTTCATGCCCAGCGGCTCGGTGATGCGCGCGCGCACCAGCTCGCCCCACGAGGTGCCGTAGCGCAGCGCCAGCAGCTGTCCGAGCAGCGCCATGCCGAAGTTGCTGTAGCGCGCCTCGCACGGCGGCGCGGCGGCCGTCAGGTGGATGCGCGCGAGCGCGGCCCAGAACATCGGCAGGTCGAAGCTGCGGAACTGCTCGGCCAGCGCGGCGCCACCGGTGACACCGTCGGCCATCACGGGCAGGCAGCCGGTGTGGGTGACGAGCTGCCGCAGCGTGATCGCGGCCACGGCGGGCGGCACGCCCTCGGCATGGCCGGCCAGCAGCTTGCCGACGCTGTCGTCGAGCGCCACGTCGCCGCGCTCCACGGCCTGCGCCAGCAGCAGGCCGGTGAAGACCTTGGTGACGGAGCCGATCTCGAACATCGGCTGCTCCGCGCTGGCCGGCGCAATGGCGCGCGCCACCAGCGGCTCGGGGTTGTGGGCGATGCCGTAGGCGGCCTTGTCGCCGCGCAGCACGCCGGCCACCAGCGTGCCGCGCTCGGCGCCGAGCGCGGTGCGGGCCAACACGGCCGGATCGCTGGCGAGCGAGAGCGGTGCGGACGGTGGTGCGAGTTGCGCACTCGCCGCGCCCGCCAGCCAGGGCACGAGAAGCCAGGGCGCCAGCCAGCGGCGGCACCAGGCGGAGGGCAGAAGCCGCATCGTCGGAATCCTCGGGCGTGAAGTCGTCATCGTCGAAAGAGCCGCCATCCTGCCACGGCGGCCACAATGACCCCATGCGTGCATTGCTTTCGACTTTCTCCTGGCAGGAACTGCGCCACCACCCCTGGCGCAACGCGGCGGCCGTGCTGGCCGTGATGCTGGGCGTGGCGCTGGCGTTTTCGGTGCAGCTCATCAACGCCTCGGCGCTCGACGAGTTCTCCAGCGCGGTGCGCTCGGTGAACGGCCAGCCCGACCTCGAGGTGCGCGCCGCGCAGGGCAGCTTCGACGAGGCCGTGTTCGGCCGGCTCGCGCGCCGGCCCGAGGTGGCGCTGGCGAGCCCGGTGCTCGAGTTCCAGGCCCTGGCCCTGGGCCACGACGGGCGCCAGGTGCCGCTGCGCGTGATCGGCGTCGATGCGCTCGCGCTGCCCACCATCGCGCCCGCGCTGATGCCGCAGTCGGCCGCCGGTGCCGACCGCTTCGCGCTGTTCACGCCCGGCCATGTGTTCCTCAACGCGGCGGCGCGCCAGGCATTGCAGCTGCCGCTGCAGCCCGCGACCGGTGAGAGCCTGCAGCTGCGCAGCGGCGCCGCGTGGCAGCGCCTCGCAGTCTCTGGCCATGTGACGGCCGGCGGCGCGGCGCTGGCGGTGATGGACATCGCGGCCGCGCAGGAGCTCTTCGGCCCGCTCGGCCAGCTGAGCCGCATCGACCTGCGGCTCGCGCCGGGCACCGACCGCGCGGCCTTCGTGGCCGCGCTCGAGAAGTCGCCCGATTGGCCGGCGGGCCTGAAGTTCGCCGAGCCGGGAGATGCGGCCGAGCGCGTGAGCAACCTGTCGCGCGCCTACCGCGTCAACCTCACGGTGCTGGCGCTGGTGGCACTGTTCACGGGCGCGTTCCTGGTGTTCTCGGTGCTCGCGCTCAGCGTGGCCAAGCGCGCGCAGCAGTTCGCGCTGCTCGGCGTGCTGGGCCTCACGCCGCGCGGACGGCTGCGGCTGGTGCTGGCCGAATCGCTGGTGCTCGGGCTGATCGGCAGCGCGGCCGGCCTGGCGCTGGGCACCGCGCTCGCGGCCTTCGCGCTGCGCGTGCTGGGCGGGGACCTGGGCGGCGGCTACTTCGAAGGCGTGGCGCCCCGGCTGCACTGGAGCAGTGGCGCCGCGCTGCTGTATGGCGGGCTCGGCGTGGTGGCCGCGCTGGTGGGCGGCTGGTGGCCCGCGCGCGCCGCGCAGGCGCTGCCCGAAGCGCAGACGCTCAAGGGCCTGGGCGCCGCGCCCGCGCAGGGCCGCCACCACTGGCTCGCGCTCGGGCTCATCGGCGCGGGCGCGGCGCTGGCCAACCTGCCGGCCATCGGCGGCATTCCGGTGGCAGCGTACCTGTCGGTGGCCTGCCTGCTGGTGGGCGGCATCACCGCCCTGCCCTGGCTCATCGCGCTGTTGTATGACCGCGTGGCGCCGGCGTTTGCGCGGCGCGTGCTGCCGATGCTCGCCGTCGAGCGCGCGCGACGCATGCGCGGCACGGCCGCCGTGGCGGTGAGCGGCGTGGTCGCGAGCCTGAGCCTGGCGGTCGCGCTCACGGTGATGGTCGCGAGCTTTCGCGAGTCGGTCACGCACTGGCTCGACGTGGTGCTGCCGGCCGACCTGTACGTGCGCGCCACCTCGGGCGGGCGCGGCAGCGGCAACAGCGGCGGCACCAGCAGCACCGACACCGCGACCTTCGCGCCGGCCTTCGTGCAGGCGCTGGCGCAACTGCCCGGCGTGGCGCGCACCGGCACGCTGCGCACGCAGTCGCTGCAGCTCGACCCCGCGCAGCCCGCCGTGACGCTGATCGCGCGCAGCCTCGAAGGCGGCGTGGTGCGCGGCCTGCCGCTGGTGGGCGAGGCGCTGCCCGTGCCGCCCGGGCAGACCGGCATCTACGTGAGCGAGCCGATGGTCGAGCTGTACGGCGCGAAGCCGGGCACCGCGTTTTCGCCGCTGGCCGATGCGATGCGCACGGCGACGCCGCAGGTGTTCTTCGTGGCCGGCGTGTGGCGCGACTACGCGCGGCAGTTCGGCGCCATTGCGATGGACGCACGCGACTTCGAGCGCATCACCGGCGAGCACGACGTGAGCGACGTCGCGCTGTGGCTCGCGCCCGGTGCGTCCGAAGCGGAAGTGCAGGCGGCCGTTCGCGCGCTCGCCTCGCGCACCTCACGCGACGGCGCGGTGGAGCTCGCCTCGGTCGGCCAGATCCGCGCCACCTCGCTGCGCATCTTCGACCGCAGTTTTGCCGTCACCTACTGGCTGCAGGCCGTGGCCATCGCCATCGGCCTGTTCGGCATCGCGGCCAGCTTCAGCGCGCAGGTGCTGGCGCGGCGCAAGGAGTTCGGCCTGCTCGCGCACCTGGGCTTCACGCGGCGGCAGGTGCTGGCCGTGGTGGCCGGCGAAGGCGCGGCCTGGACGGCCATCGGTGCGGTGGCCGGGCTGCTGCTCGGGCTGGCTGTTTCGGTGGTGCTGGTGAAGGTGGTGAACCCGCAGAGCTTCCACTGGAGCATGGACCTGCTGGTGCCGTGGGTGCGGCTGCTGGCGCTGTGCGCGGCCGTGGTGGCGGCCGGCACGTTCACGGCGTGGATGGCCGGGCGTGCCGCGGCGGGGCGCGACGTGGTGCTGGCGGTGAAAGAGGACTGGTAGCGCCCGACATCCGCTGGACCCGTTCCACGGCCTCCTTCTCGCCAGCCGGGCGGCAGGTCTTCGGTGGCCAGGTGATCGGTGTCGCCAAAGGCCTGCCACTGGCCGTTGGCTACCTTGCGGGCCGGTCCGTCGGTCGCAACGCGCCCGGCCACGGCCCTTGATCGCGCGAACACGCCCTAGCCATCGCGGCTAGTGCGTCCGGCCCTGCGTCGCACGACGATCACCAAGGGAACGGATTGCGCCGTGACGCCTTCGGCGGATCGCTCCGTTCCGTCACCCAAGGAGATCGCGACATGCAGGTCGAACGCAGCGTCTATCGTGAGGACCACGAGACATTCCGCACCACGGTGCGCCGCTTTCTCGAACGCGAGTGCGTGCCGCACCAGGCCGATTGGGACCGCGACGGCCAGGTCAGCCGCGAGGTCTGGCTAAAGGCCGGCCGCGAAGGCCTGCTGTGCACCACGCTGCCCACCGAATACGGCGGCGGTGGCGGCGACTTCGGCCACGCGGCCATCATTGCCGAGGAGATCGCGCACGCAGGTGTCGGCGGCCTGTCGATCGGGCTGCATTCGGACATCGTGGCGCCTTACATCCACCGCCTGGGCACCGAGGCGCAAAAACGGAAATGGCTGCCGGGCATCTGCCGCGGCGAGCAGATCCTGGCGGTGGCCATCACCGAACCGGGCGGCGGCTCGGACGTGAAGTCGCTGCGCACCACCGCCGTGCGCGACGGCGACGACTACCTCATCAACGGCAGCAAGACCTTCATCAGCAACGGCTTCCTCAGCGACCTCGTGGTCGTGGTGTGCAAGACCGACCCGGCCGCCGGTGCCAAGGGCGTGAGCCTGGTCGTGGTCGAGACGGACCGCGCGGGCTTTCGCCGCGGCCGCAAGCTCGACAAGGTCGGCATGCGCGCCCAGGACACGGCCGAGCTGTTCTTCGACAACATCCGCGTGCCGGTGACCAACCGGCTGGGTGAAGAAGGCAAGGGCTTCGCCTACCTGATGCAGGAGCTGCCGCAGGAACGTTTCATGATCGCCGTCAGCGCCGCGACCAAGCTCGAGCGCCTGCTCCAGCAGACCCTCGAGTACGTGAAGGACCGCCGCGCCTTCGACCAGACCGTGTGGGACTTCCAGAACACGAAGTTCAAGCTGGCCGACATCAAGGCCCAGTCGGTGGCGCTGCGCACGATGGTCGATCACTACCTCGCGGCGCACATGAGCCGGCGCCTCACCGTGGAAGAAGCCGCGATCGCCAAACTGTTCGCCACCGAGACGCTGTGGAAGTGCATCGACGACATGGTGCAGCTGCACGGCGGCTACGGCTACATGCTGGAGTACCCCATCGCACGCGCCTTCGTCGACATGCGCGTGAGCCGCATCTACGGCGGCACCAGCGAAGTGATGCGCGACCTGATCTCGCGCAAGCTGTAGGCCGGGCAAGCCGGCATTTAAACAAGGAGCATCTTCATGATCGACAGGAACATCATCGGCATGGCTTTCCCGCCCTTTGCCATCACCGCCGAAGCCGGGCAGCTGCGCTTCTTCGCCAAGGCCATCGGCGAGACCGATCCGGTCTACTTCGACGAGTCCGCCGCGCGCGATGCCGGCCACCCCACCTTGCCGCTGCCGCCCACCTTCCTGTTCTCGCTGGAGCTCGCGCGTCCGCCGAGCAACTGGCGCGAAGAGGCCGGCATCGAATTGGCGCGCGTGCTGCACGGCGAGCAGTCTTTTACCTACCGGCGCATGGCCCATGCGGGCGACACGCTGCACTTCGACAGCCGGGTCACCGACGTCTACGAGAAGAAAGGCGGCGCGCTCGAGTTCGTCGTCATGGAAACCCGCGTCACCAACCAGCGCTCGGAGCACGTGGCCGACATCCGCAAGGTGCTGGTGCACCGCAATGGCTGAACAACAAAAGGAACACCCGATGAAGACCCTGAATTTCGACGCCCTCGAACCCGGCGACACCCTACCCCCACTGGCACTCGCCCCGATCAACCGCACGACCCTGGCGCTGTTCGCCGGCGCATCGAACGACCACAACCCGATGCATATCGACCTGGACTTCGCGCAGCGCGGCGGCATGCCCGACGTGTTCGCGCACGGCATGCTGTCGATGGCCTACCTGGGCCGCCTGCTGACGCAGTGGGTCGACCAGCGCAAGGTGCGCCAGTTCAACGCGCGCTTCGCCGGCATCACGCACCTGGGCCATGCCATCACCTGCACGGGCGAGGTCATCGAGAAGTTCGAGGCCGGCGGCGAGGAGCGGGTGAAGGTGGAAATCCGCACCACCAACCAGGACGGCGAGGTGAAGATCCTGGGCGACGCAGTCATCGCGCGCTGACCCGGCCCGAACGTGGTCCCCGGTGCCACGGCGCCGGGGACCGCGCGATCGATCACTGCATGAAATTCGGCCCGGCCAGCTTGACCAGTTCGCGCGTGCGCACCGACTCGCTGGCGATCATGGCGCTGAACGGCTCCCGGCCCGTGCCGGCAAACTCCCCACCGCTGATGCGCACCACCTGCTCGCGGAACGCCGGGTCGGCGGCCGCGCGCACCATCAGTGCCTCGAACTTGCCGGCAATCGGCGCCGGCGTCTTGGCGCGGATCGCAAAGCCGATGAAGGTGAAGAGCGTGTAGTCGGCCACGCCGCCTTCCTGCACGGTGGGCACTCCCGGCATCAACGCATGGCGCTTGCCCGAGGACACGCCCAGCCCCCGCACCTTGCCCGAGGCGATCAGCGGCGCCGCGCCGCCGACATCGGTCAGCGCCGCATCGGCCACGCCGCCGATCACGTCGGCGATGGCCTGCGAGGCGCCCTTGTAGGGAATGGCGTTGAACTTCACGCCCGCCCGGCGCGCGAGGTCCAGCGCGCCCAGCCGGTACGAATTGCCGTAGACACCGATGCTGACCGACCCCGGCGCCTTGCGGGCCGCATCGAGCAAGTCGCCCAGCGTCTTGAACCGCGAGTCGGGCGATGTCACCAGCACGGCCGGAATGCGCACCAGGTCGAGCATCGGCGTCAGGTCTTCCACCTTGTAGGGCAGGTCCTTGATGACCAGCGGATTGATCACCATGGTGCTGTTGCTGACGAGCACCACCGAATGGCCGTCCGCCGGCGCGCCCAGCAGGTTCTGCGTGCCCACGACAAGATCGGCGCCGGGCCGGTTCTCGACGAAGGTCGCCTGCCCCGAGACGGCCCTGAACTGCTCCGCCATCAGCCGCGTGAGCGTGTCGCCGCTGCTGCCGGGCCCGATGGGCACGATGAAGCGCACCGCGCGAGAGGGGTACCCCTCGTCGGCCTGGGCCTGCGAGAGCGTGGGGACGGCCACGGCCACGGCCAGGGCCAGCCACACGGCACCGATCTTCTTGTTCATGTCTTGTCTCCTTGGAGGGTCTTCACGTGAGCGCGAGTGCGGCAGCGCGCGCGGCCTGGTCGTTCGCGTCCTGCTGCGCCTGCATCTCGCGCCACAGGATCTTTCCGGTCGCGGTCTTGGGCAGGGCCTCGACGAACTCGACCAGGCGCGGCACCTTGTAGGCCGACAGGCGGGTGCGCGCCCATTCCGTCACCGCCTCCGGCGCCAGCGTGCCGCGCGCCGCCGGACGCAGCACGACGAAGGCCTTGACGGTCTCGCCGCGGCGCGCATCGAAGGCCGAGATCACGCAGGCCTCCTGCACGGCCGGATGGCCGTACAGCGAGGTCTCGATCTCGGCGGGCCAGATCTTCAGGCCCGCCGCGTTGATCATCCGCTTGAGCCGGTCGGTGACATAGAAATAGCCGTCTTCGTCGTGATGGCCGATGTCGCCGCTGCGCAGGAAGCGCTTGCCGTCGATCTCGATGGTCGCCGCCGCCGTGGCCTCCGGCTGGTTCCAGTAGCCCTCGAACAGGGTCGGCGCGTGGATCACGATTTCCCCGGGGTGCGCGGGCCCCAGTTCTGCGCCCGAATCCGGATCGATCACGCGGGCATCGCAGTTGATGTGCGGCACGCCCGCGCACTGGCGCCGCGCGGCCTGGGGCGGGTTGATGTGCGAAGCGCCGCAGGCCTCCGTGAGGCCGTAGCTTTCGATGAAGGACAGCCCCAGCCGCTCCTCGATCTTGCGGATCAGCGCCTCGGGCATGGCCGTGGCGCCGCCATAGAGGCGCCGCAGCGACGACAGGTCGCGCTGCGCGATGTCGGGCCGCGAGAACACCTCGGCCAGCATCGGCGTGACGGCGCACCAGGCGTACAGGCGCAGCCGCTCGATCAGCTCGACCACCGCGTCGCCATCCCAGCGTGACAGCAGCACGACGGTGCGCCCGACGTAGATCGCCAGGTTCATCACGTTCATGCCGGCCAGGTGGCTGGCCGGCAGCACCAGCAGCTCGGTCTGATCGGCCTGCTCCGACAGCCACTGCACGCGCTGCAGCGATGCATGGGCGAAGTTGCGGTGGGTCAGCATGGCGCCCTTGGGCTTGCCGGTGGTGCCCGAGGTGTAGGCCACCACGGCAAGGTCGCCGCCCCCGCCCTGCATCGGGGTCGGCGCGATGCCGGCCGCGAGCGCGCCGGAGAACGTGTGCAGCACGGGGCCGGCCAACGGCCGCCGCGCCTCACGCACGAACTCGGGAATCTCGAGGAAGGGCACATCCTGCGGCCTTCCGGCCAGCTCGGAGACCGCGCCGACCACGCAGCCGTCCAGGCGGTTGTCGTCGAGCAGGGACTGCGCCCTGTCCATCATGTCCTGCGTGGCGATCAGCACCCGCGCGCCGGAATCGCTGGCATAGTAGGCGACCTCCTCGGCGGTGCTCATGGCGTTCATCGCCACCACCACGGCATCGCATCGCAACACCGCGTAGTAGGCGATGACGAACTGCGGACAGTTCTGCATCAACAGCAGCACGCGGTCGCCGCGCCGCACGCCCAGCCGCTGCTGCAGGTAGCCGGCCAGCGCCAGCGCATCGGCATGCAGGCTGCGGTAGCTGGTCGAGCGTCCGTAGTAGGAGATCGCGACCTTGTCCGGCGCGGCCTCGGCGCTTCTGGCGAGGTGGCTGAACAGGTTGCGATCGGCCACTTCCAGCGTCTGCGGAACGCCGGCGGGCCAGTGTGCGTAGTGGCGGGTCAACCGTGCCATGAAAGCTGCCTTGAGGCGTGCCTGGCTAGAAACCGCCGCGCCCGCCACCGCAGATCAGCGTCTGGCCGGTGACGTAGTTCGACTCCGGAATGCAGAACATGTAGACCGAGCCCGCCGCTTCCTCGGGCGTGCCGGGGCGGCCCAGCGGAATCTCGCTGCTGGCGCGCTCGATGGTCTCGGGCCGCACGCCGATGCGGATCTCCTTGCCCTCGATCTGGATCGTCTTGGCTTCCTTCACGGGCTGCGTGAGCCGAGTGGCGATGAAGCCGAAGGCCACGCAGTTCACGTTGACCTTCATGCGGCCCCACTCCTTGGCCAGCGTCTTGGTCATGCCCACCAGGCCCGCCTTGGCCGCCGAGTAGTTGACCTGGCCCGTGCTGCCCTGCGTGCCCGAGATCGAGGAGATGTTCACCACCTTGCGAAACACTTCCTTGCCGTTCTCGGCCTCGGCCTTGCTCACTTCGCGGAAGTACGGCTGCGCGGCGCGCAGCACCTGGAACGGCGCCTTCAGGTGGCAGTCCAGGATCGCGTCCCACTGCTCGTCGCTCATCTTCTGGATCACGTTGTCCCAGGTGTAGCCGGCGTTGTTGACGATGATGTCGATGGCGCCGAAGGCGTCGAGCGTCGCCTTGACGAAGCTGGTGCCGAAGTCCGGCGCGGTCACGCTGCTGGCGAACGCGACGGCCTGGCCGCCGGCGGCGCGGATCTCGGCCACCACCTCTTCGGCCGGTGCGGCGTCGAGGTCGTTGACCACCACCTTGGCGCCTTCATGGGCGAGCTTCAGCGCGATGCACCGGCCGATGCCGCGTCCTGCGCCGGTGACCATGGCCACTTTGCCTTCGAGATTTCTGTTCATGCTTGCTTTCTCCTGTGGATGAATTTCAAAGGGCGGCCACCACGGCTTCGCCGAGGATCTTCACGTCGCCGTTCTGGTTGGCGCACTGCACTTCGACACGCAGGCGCGGCTCGCCTTCGTGCGCGAAGCGCTCGGTCACGCGGCCGGTGCACAGCGGCACGTCGTGCACCTGCGTGATGCCGGTGAAGCGCACATGCAGGCGCCGCAGCCGCTCCTGCCCCGCCCAGTTCGTGACCAGCCGTCCCACGTAGGCGGCCGACAACATGCCGTGCGCGAACACGTCGTCCAGGCCGGCGTTGCGGGCGAAGTCGATGTCGATGTGAATCGGGTTGTGATCGCCCGAGGCGCCGGCATACAGCGCCAGTGTCGTGCGGGAGATCGCGGGCAGCTGCAGCGCGGGAATGCTGTCGCCCACCTGCAGGTCTTTCAGTGCCGGGGTCGTCATGTGGTCATACCTCCGCGAGCTGGCGTTGCACGAGGGCCGTGCGCAGGTCGGCGATGTGCACGCCGTCCTGGTTGGTCACGCGGGTCTGCTTCACCAGGAACTCCAGCGCCCCGCCCTTCTTGTCGTAGACGTCGACGATCTTCGGCTCGTAGCTGAGGACATCGCCGGCATAGGCCTGTGCGTGGTACTCGTAGCTTTGCTCCGCATGCAGCAGGCGCTTGAGGTCGATGCGGGCCAGCTCCAGCAGCGCGCGCGTCTGGAACAGCCGGCCTTCCAGGCACGACAGGAAGGTGGGCGGCACGCGCAGCGCGCGGTGGCCGGCGTCGCGTGCGGCCGACGCATCGAGGCAGGTGGCATCGGTCTCGCCGATGGCCTGCGCGTACGAGCGCACGGCGCCCTCTTCGACGGTGAGGCTGCGCTTGCCGAGGGCGTGGCCGATCAGGTTGCGGTCGAGCATGTCGCGTCCCTGCTCAGTTGCGGCCGTACAGCGTCACCACGCAGGCGCCGCCCAGACCCAGGTTGTGCTGCAGCGCGAGCGTCACGCCGTCCACCTGCCGCTGGTCGGCCGTGCCGCGCAGCTGGTGCGTCAGTTCGTAGCACTGCGCGAGACCGGTGGCACCCAGCGGATGGCCCTTGGACAACAGGCCGCCCGACGGATTGGTCACCACCCGCCCGCCGTAGGTGTTGTCGCCGTCCTCGACGAACTTCTCGCCCTCGCCCACCGGGCACAGGCCCAGCGCCTCGTAGGTCAGCAGTTCGTTCTGGGCAAAGCAGTCGTGCAGCTCGCAGACGCGGATGTCCGCGGGGTCGACGCCGGCCTTCTCGTAGACCTTGTTCGCCGCCGCCTGTGCCATGTGGAAGCCGGCGTAGCTGATCATCGACGGCGGATCGAAGGAGGCGACCGGGTCGGTGGTCATCGCCTGCGCCAGGATCTGCACGTCGCTGCGCAGGCCGTGCTTCTTCGCGAACTTCTCGGACACGATCAGCGCGGCGGCCGCGCCGCAGGTCGGCGGGCAGGCCATCAGGCGCGTCATCACGCCGGGCCACATCACCTTGTCGTTCATCACGTCCTCGGTGCTGAGCATGTTCCTGAAGATCGCCAGCGGGTTGGCGGCGGCATGCCGGCTGGCCTTGGCGCGGATCGCGGCGAAGGTCTGCATCTTCGTGCCGTACTTCTGCATGTGCTCGCGGCCCGCGCCGCCGAAGGTGCGCAGGGCCTGCGGCAGCTCGGGCACGTCGGCCGTGAGGTCGCTCACGATGTGCGAGACGCGGGCCCGCGTGCGGGGCCGGTCGTCCCAGTGCGACTTGAGCGCGCCGGCCTGCATCTGCTCGAAGCCCAGTGCCAGCACGCAGTCGGCGTCGCCCAGCGCGACGGCCTGGCGCGCCAGGTAGAGCGCGGTCGAGCCGGTCGAGCAGTTGTTGTTGACGTTGACGACCGGAATACCGGTGAGCCCGACTTCATAAAGTGCCGTCTGCCCGCAGGTCGAGTCGCCGTACACGTAGCCCACATAGGCCTGCTGCACCAGCTCGTAGCCGATGCCGGCATCGGCCAGCGCGCGGCGCACCGCGTCGGCGCCCATGTCGGTGTAGCTCGGGCTCGCGCCGGGCTTGGAAAACGGGATCATGCCGACACCGCCGACCAGGACTTTTTCACTCATGGTTTCTCCAGTTCAGTAAGGGGGAAGAAGGAAGGAAAGTCGTAGGCAGCGCGGTGCCTACAGCTTGCGTGCGATGAGGTCGCGCATGACCTCGTTGGCGCCGCCCACCACGCGCGAGACGCGGTAGTCGGTGAAGGCGCGTGCGATGGGGTACTCCAGCATGTAGCCGTAGCCGCCGTGCAGCTGCACCATGTCGTCCAGGCACTTCCACAGCGCCTCGGTGGCGTACATCTTGGCGATGGCGGCCTCCTGCACGCTGAGCTTGCGGCGCAGGTGTTCGCCCAGGTAGTAGTCGACCAAGGTGCGCACGGCCACCGACTGGGCCTTGACGTCGGCCAGCTTGAACTTCGTGTTCTGGAAGTCCCACACGGTCTGGTTGAAGGCGCGGCGGTCCTTCACGTACTCGAGCGTGAGGCCGAGCAGGCGCTCCAGCGCAACAGCGGCATACAGGGCGATGATCAGGCGCTCCTGCGCCAGCTCCTGCATGAGGTAGGCGAAGCCCTGGTTCTCTTCGCCCAGGCGATTGGCCACGGGAACGCGCACGTTGTCGAAGAACAATTCGGCGGTGTCGGCCGCGGGCTGGCCCACCTTGTCGAGCTTGCGGCCGCGGCGAAAGCCCGCGCGGTCGGCCTCGACCATGATCAGGCTCACGCCCTTGGCGCCGGCGGCCGGATCGGTCTTGCACACCAGCAGCACCATGTCGCAGCTCAGGCCGTTGCTGATGAAGATCTTGCTGCCGTTGATGACGTAGTCGTCGCCGTCGCGCACGGCGGTGGTGCGGATCGCCTTCACGTCGGAGCCGCCGCCTGGCTCGGTGATGCCCACCGCCAGGATCTGCTCGCCGCGGCAGATGCCGGGCAGCCAGTGCTGCTTCTGCGCTTCGGTGCCCAGGCGCACGATGTACGGCGCAATGATGTCGGAGTGCAGCGAGAACCCCGCGCCCGACACACCCGCACGGTGCACCTCTTCGAGGACCACCGCCGCATGGCCGAAGTCGCCGCCACCGCCGCCGTATTCGGTCGGCACCGTCACGCACAGCAGGCCTTCGCGGCCGGCCTTGAGCCAGGTCTCGCGGTCGATCCGGCCGGCCTGGTCCCACGCCGCCTGGCGAGGCACGCACTCGCGTTCAAAGAAGCGCTGTGCGCTGGGTCTGAGCATTTCGTGGTCTTCGCGAAAGACCGTGCGATTCACATCCACTGGGAGCTCCTCTCGATGCATCTGTTGATGGAACTTCGGCGTTGGGGAAACCGGTCGCCTTGGGGTTCATGATCGCCACTCGCAGCGCAAGATTCACTAGCCGTAATGGCGAGTCGGCGCACGCATTCAGTCCATCTTTGCCCCCGAGATCCGCACGAGCTTCTCGATGACCGGCCCGCTGGCTTCGAAGCCCTCGCGCGCCTCCTTGGCGCTGTTGCCAACGCCGATCAGGCCGAAGACCTGGAACCGCGCCCTGAGCTGCACGGTTTGAATGGCCGCCCTCGCCTCCTTCTCCAGGCGGGCGAGCACGGGCGCCGGGGTGCCCGCGGCCACCATCATGGTCAGCCCGCCGATGATCTTGAACTCCGGGTCGCGAAAGCCGGCCTCGATCAGCGTCGGCACGCCCGGCAGGTCGTCGAGCCGCTGCTCGCCCACCACGGCCAGCGGCCGCAGCTGGCCGCTCGCGAAGTGCGGCGACAGGGAGCCGGCCGTGGCGAAGGCCCAGGGGATGTGCCCGCCGATGAGGTCCTGGATCATGGGCGCCTCGCCCTTGTAGGGCACATGCGACATGCCGAGTTGCCGTGATTCGCCGAGGTAGGAGCTCATCAGGTGCCCGGACGAGCCCACGCCATAGGAGCCGTAGCTGACCTTGCCTTTGTTGGACCTGGCCCATGCAATGAACTCCGTCATGTTCCTGGCAGGCACATCCTTGTGCACCGCCAGCACCAGGCTCGCATCGCAGATGTGCGTCACGAAGGCGAGGTCCCGACGCACGTCGTAGGGCACCTTCGAGAACGTGTGGTGCGCGTAGTAGATGGGCGTGGTGTGCGTCACCAGCAGCGTGTAGCCATCGGCGGGCGCACGCGCGACAAGCTGCGTGGCCAGCATGCCCGACGCGCCGGGCTTGTTGTCGACGACGATGACCTGCCCCAGCGCCTTGCCCATCGCGTCAGCCAGCGACCGTGCAATGGCATCCGACGCGCCGCCGGCCGGCGCGGGCACGACCATGGTGATGGAACGGGTCGGAAAGCCCTGGGCGAAGCCCGGAGCGCTGCACGCCAGGGCGGCGGCGAGCACGAAGGTCTGGATGCGGTTCATGGCGGGTTCCTCGCCGGACGCACGGTCCGGACAGATGGCAAGACGGACAGGTCGAACGCGAAAGGGCCGCCGGCGCGCTACTCCGGCTGAAGGCCCGTGGTCGTGATGTAGTGCTTCCAGCGCGCCTGGTCTTCGCGGATGGCCTTCGTGAACTCAGCCGAGGCCGCCGGGTAGGCCGCCGTGCCGCGCCGCGCGAAATGCGCCTGGGCTTCAGGCGACGCGACGAACTCCACGGCCAGCAGCGAGAGCTTGTCCACGATGGGCCGCGGCGTGCCGGCCGGCGCGAACAGGCCCAGCCAGCTCGTCAGCGTGGCATCGCCCAGGCCCAGTTCGCCCAGCGTGGGCACATCGGGCAGCGCCGCAACGCGCACCGGGCTCGACACCGCCAATGCCCGGAGCTTGCCGCCTTCGACCTGCGGCACGGCCTGCGACACCTCCAGCATCGCGTAGTCGATGGTGCCGGCGAGCAGGTCGGGCAGCATGCCCGACGAACTCTTGTAGGGCACGTCCAGCGCCTGGACCTTCGCCAGGCCGTTGATCGCCGCGGTCATGACCTTGTAGCCCGATGTGCTGGTGCCATAGCTGAGCTTTCCGGGATGGGCGCGCGCAGCCGCCAGCAAGGCGTCCAGGCTGCGGTACGGCGATGTGGCCGGCACCGTCACCACAATGGGGACCACGGACATGCGCGCGATCGGCAGCAAATCCTTGTTCGCGTCGTAGGGCAGGCTCTTGAACATGTAGGGGTTGGCGGCCACGGCGCTGGCCACCGCCAGCAGCAGCGTGTAGCCGTCGGGCGCTGCCTTGGCCACGTGGTCCGACGCCAGGATGCTGTTGGCACCGGGCCGGTTCTCCACATAGAACGACTTGCCGGTCTTGTCGCTGAGGTACTTGGCGGCCAGCCGGGTGAAGTCGTCGACCCCGGTACCCGCGCCGCTGACCGACACGATGCGCACCGGCCGGTCGGGATAGGCCGCGGGCTGCGCCGTCGCCGATGCGGCAAGGCCCAGCAAGGCCCCCCACAGGCTGAGCCGCAGGACCCGCCGGTGCAGGGTGGTGGCATCTTGCGAGTGCGTGAACATGGTCTTGTCTCCTGGTGAAAGTCGGAAAGCCGCAACGACGGGAACCGTCTGAAAAACTCAATGCCTGCCGTACAGCGTGACCACGCAGGCGCCGCCCAGGCCCAGGTTGTGCTGCAGCGCCAGCCGCGCGCCCTCGACCTGACGCTGGTCCGCAGTGCCGCGCAGCTGGTGCGTCAGCTCGTAGCACTGCGCCAGGCCGGTGGCGCCCAGCGGATGGCCCTTGCACAGCAGGCCGCCGGAAGGATTGGTGACGACACGGCCGCCGTAGGTGTTGTCGCCGTCCAGCACGAACTGCTCGGCACCGCCTTCGGGGCACAGGCCCAGCGATTCGTAGCTCAGCAGTTCGTTGTGCGCGAAGCAGTCGTGCAGTTCGACCACCGGGATGTCCCGCGGATCGACGCCGGCCTGTTCGTAGACCGCGCGCGAAGCGCGCTGCGCCATGTAGCTGCCGACGAAGCCTTTCATGGTCGGCGGCTCGAAGGACTCCTGCGGGTCCGTGACCATGGCCTGCGCCAGGATCGCGACGTCGGTGCGCAGGCCGTGCCGCCGCGCGAACGCGGGCGAACAGACGACCGCAGCCGCCGCGCCGCAGGTGGGCGGGCAGGCCATCATGCGGGTCATCACGCCCTCCCACATGACCTGGTCGTTCATGACGTCTTCGGTCGTCACGACCTTCCTGAACAGCGCCAGCGGGTTGTTCGCCGCATGGCGGCTGGCCTTGGCGCGGATCGCGGCGAAGGTGGACATCCGCGTGCCGTACTGGCGCATGTGCTCGCGGCCGGCGCCGCCGAAGGTCACCAGGTTGCGCGGGATCTCGCCGGCATCGCCGCACAGCGCGTCCTGGATCGGCAGCACGTCGCCGCGCGGGATCGGGCGATCCGGAAAGTTGGAGCGCGTGGCCCCGGGCTGCATCTGTTCGAAGCCCAGCGCCAATGCGCACTCGACCTGCCCGCTCTGTACCGCGGCGCGCGCCAGGTAGAGCGCGCTGGAGCCAGTGGCACAGGCGTTGTTGACGTTGAACACCGGAAGGGCCGTACGGCCCACGCGGTACAGCACGCCCTGCCCGCAACTGGTGTCGCCATAGACATAGCCGGCGAACGCCATCTGCAACTGCCCGTAGCCGATGCCGGCGTCGGCCAACGCCAGGCGCACGGCATCGCCGCCCATCTCGAGGTAGCTGGGGCCCGCGCCGGGCTTGGTGAAAGGCACCATGCCGACGCCGGCGACCAGAACGTTGTCAGTCATGCGCTTGTTCCTTCGCGATTCAGGAGGTGGACCGCCCGGCCGCCATGCGGTCCCAGTCGTAGCGGAAGGCGCCGTCGCGCGCGAAGTCGGCCACGGCCTGGGCGTGATAAGGCGTCTGCATGGCCACGGCCTGCGCGCTGGCCTCGGCCGTGAACATCGCGGCGCAGTCGGTCTCGAAACTTCGGTTGACCAGGTTCTTGGTCATGCCGGCCGCCTCGCGCGGGCCTGCGCACAGGCGCTGCGCGAACGCCCTCGCCTCGGCCTGCAACGCATCGTCCGCATGGACCGCATGCACGAGGCCCCAGGCCTGCGCCTCCTCGGCCCCCAAGCGGCGCGCCGTCAGCATCAGCTCCTTCGCGCGGGACAGGCCCACGATGCGCGGCAGCGTGTGCAGCAGGCCGAAGTCGGGCACGGCACCCAGGCGCGCGAACGAGGCGCAGAACACCGCGCGTGTCGACGCGAGCACGAAGTCCGCCTGCAATGCCAGGCCGAAGCCCGCGCCGTAGGCTGGCCCGTCGACCGCGGCAACCACCGGCACCTCGAGTTCGCGCAAGCGGGTCAGCCACTGGTGCGCCTTGCGCAGCCGGCCGCGCATGTAGTCTGCCGTCGCCACGTTCGGATCGGTCAGCCGTTCGCGCATGAACTTGACATCGCCGCCGGCCGAGAAGCTGCCGCCCGAGCCGGTGATCAGCAGCACGCGGATCTCGCGGTCGCTCTCGACGCGCGCGATCACGTCGACATAGTCCATCTGCAGTTCGGTCGACAGCGCATTGCGCAGCGCCGGGCGCTGATGACTGAGTTCGGCGATGCCGCCCTCGATGCACAACTGCGACGCGCGCAGGGTTTCGGTGGTGTCGTTCATGTCTGTGGTTCCTGGTTCAGTTCAGGCTTGGCATAGCGCTCGCGCAGCGCGCGCTTGTAGAGCTTTCCGGTGGGGAGACGCGGCATCTCGTCGATGAAGTCCACCGAGCGCGGCAGCATGTAGCTCGCGACCTTGCCGCGCAGGAAGGCGATGAGCGCTTCGGCCAAGGCCGGCGTGGGCGCCACGCCGGGCGCGGGCTCGATGACGGCCTTCACGGCCTCGCCCATCTCGGCGTCGGGCACGCCGATCACGGCGGCGTCCTGCACGCTGGGGTGCAGGGCCAACGCATCCTCGATGGCCTGCGGGTAGATGTTCACCCCGCCCGAAATGATCATGTAGAAGAGCCGGTCGGTCAGGTACAGGTAGCCGTCCGTGTCGAGGTGGCCGATGTCGCCGATCGCGGTCCAGTTCGGGTGCCGTGGATGCTGGGCCGCGCGGGTCTTGCCGGGGTCGCGGTGATAGTGAAAGGGCAGCTTGTCGCGCTCGAAGTAGATCAGCCCGTCCTGGCCCGCCGCGAGCTCGTTGCCGTCGTCGTCGCAGATGCGCAGCACGCCCAGCACGGCACGGCCCACCGAGCCGGGGTGCGCGAGCGCTTCACGGCTGTCGATGGAGGTCAGGCCGTTGCCTTCGCTGCCGCCGTAGTACTCCACCACGATCGGGCCCCACCAATCGATCATGCGCCGCTTGACCTCGGCGGGGCACGGCGCCGCGGCATGGATCGCCACGCGGTGGCTGGACAGGTCGAAGGCTTCGCGGGAGGCGTCCGGCAGCTTCAGCAACCGGATGAACATGGTCGGCACCCACTGGCTGTGGGTGACGCGGTAACGCTCGATCAGCGCCAGCGACTCGACCGCATCGAACTTGGGCATGAACACCACGGTGCCGCCGAAGAAGTGCGTGTTGGTCGCATAGGACAGCGGGGCCGCGTGGTACAGCGGCGCCGTCGACAGGTAGACCGAATCGGCGTCGAACTTGTACCGGTGCATCATCATCAGGCGCGGGTCGGCCACGTCGTCGTCGAAGCGCGCGCGGGCCGCCGCGCGCACGATGCCCTTGGGCCGGCCCGTCGTGCCCGAGCTGTACAGCAGCGTGCCGCCCACCCACTCCTCGGCCAGCCGCTGCGCCGGCGCGCCGGCCACGGCCTGCTCGTAGGACTCCCACCCGGGAATGACGCCGTCGATCATCAGCCGCCGCGTGCAGTGCGGCGTGGTGCCGGCCAGTTCGGCCGCGACACCGGCCATCGCGACCGAGGAGATCAGCACCTTCGCACCGCTGTCCTCCACGATGTAGGCCACCTCCCCCGCCGTGAGGAACCGGTTGACCGCCGTCAGCAGCAGCCCCGAACGGAAGGCGGCCCAGGCCACCTCGAAGCAGCGCATGTGGTTCTCCAGCAGCATCGCGATGCAATCACCGCGGCGCAGGCCCTGGGCGTACAGCACCTGCGCGAGCCGGTTGGAGCGTTCGTCCAGTTCGCGGTAGCTGAGGCGCTCGCCGCTGCTGCCGTTGATGACGGCGGGCTTGTCCGGCGTCAGGGCGGCAAAGTCTCCAAGGTAGTTCGCCGTTTTCATGCGGTGCCTCCTGGGGCGGACCGGTGTCCGCAGTCCTTGTTCATGTCACGCGTTCGACGCATTCAGCTGGCCGCTCAGGTCGGCGTTCGGCGCCGCGCGCGCGACGAGGCCGGGCAGCACCTCGCCCAGCTCGGCGACGGTCCAGCGGCTGTCCTTCTGCACGTGAGGGCCGGCGCGCCACCCTTCGGCCACCGTGATGCGCCCGCCCTTGGCGCCGAACACCCGGCCGGTGACGGCGCTGGAATGCACGCTGCCCAGCCAGACGACCAGCGGCGCCACGTTCGCCGCGTCCAGCGGGTCGAACCCCGCGGCGCCGGCCGGTGCCTTGGGGTTGAGCTGGCCGCTCTTGAACAGGTCTTCCGTGAGGCGGCTCATCGCGGTCGGGTAGATCGCATTGACCGTCGCGCCGTAGCGCTCCAGCTCGCGCGACGCCACGATGGTCATGTTGGCGATGCCGGCCTTGGCCGCGCCATAGTTGGTCTGCCCGACGATGCCGTACAGGCCCGACGACGAACTGGTGTTGACGACGCGCGCCACGCGCGGGCGGCCGGCCTTGGCTTCTTCGCGCCAGTACGCGGCGGCATGGCGCATCGGTGCGAAGGTGCCGCGCAGGTGGACGCGGATCACGGCGTCGAAATCGTCGATGTCCATGTTCACGAGCGTCTTGTCGCGCAGGATGCCGGCGTTGTTGACCAGCACGTCGAGCCCGCCGAACGCGGTGATCGCGGCCTCGATCAGCCGCCTGGCGCCCTCCCAGTCGGACACGTCGTCGGTGTTGGCCACGGCCTCGCCGCCCATCGCGCGGATCTCGGCCACCACTTCCTGCGCGGGGCCGTTCATGGCGCCCGTGCCGTCGGGCCTGGCGCCCAGGTCGTTGACGACCACCTTCGCGCCCTGGCGCGCGAACTCCAGTGCGTATTCGCGGCCGAGGCCGCGGCCGGCACCGGTGATGACGACCACGCGGTCCTTGCAGAGCTGTTGCATCTCCATTCCTTTCGTTTCGCTGGGATCGATGTGCCGGACCGGGCGGTCCGCAGCGGCAGTCGCCTGACAGGCGCTGTCGCATGCATCGATGATGCGAAGCCGAAGGCCGCGAGCCACTAGCCGCGATGGCTAGCCGGTGTTCAGTGCAGCCTGGGGGTTTCCCGGACCAGCGAGAGATCGCGCATGCGCGCAACCGCTTCGTCGCGCTCGGCGACGCCCAGCTTGCTGTAGATCTTGCGCAGATGCCACTTCACGGTGTGGGGCGTGACGCCCAGCACGCGGGCAATCTTCTTGTTGGGCATGGCCTGCGCCACGAGGTCGAGCACCTCGCGCTCGCGCTCGTTGAGCAGGTCGACGGCCACGCCTTCGGCTGCGGCGCTCTTGGCCATGCGGACGGCCGCACGTGCGCGTCGCGTGGCCGCTGCCGCCTCCAGCAGCCGCCGCGCATAGAACGCAAGGACCGGGTCGAGCGCCGCATCCGCCAGCAGCGCATCGAGGAGCGACGGCACGTTCGCCGATACGTCCAGCAGGCTGCGCACGAGACCGAGCCGATGGCCCAGCCGCAAGGCTTCGATCGCCTGTTCACGCGCGGTCCGCTGGTTGCCGCGCCCCGACTCCGCGATGGCCAGTTGCAGCCGAAGGGCCGCCAGGATGCGCAACCGGCCAGCCGATTCGGTGCACGCCACGAGGGGCTTCAGGCAATCGACGGCGCCGTCGAAGTCATTCCAGTGCAGGCACATGTCGGCACGCGCACGCTCGGTGATGCGCCAGGTTTCGGCGGCCGTGCCCTTGCCCGCCTCGGCATGGCGCACATTCAGCACCTTGACCCGCTCGAACACCTGGTCGGCCTGCGCGGTCTCGCCTTGCTTGAGATACAGGCGCAGGCGCAGGACCAGCGCATGCGCGAGCAGGCGGTCCAGGCTGTGGCGCACGGCGTAGTCCTCCAGGTGGTCCAGGTGGTCGAGCGCTTCGAGGCGCCGGCCCGCGAGCCAGTGCGCGCACGCCAGGACGACGAAGGCGCGCAGCACCGCATCGGGAATCGAGGCGCGCTCCAGCACCTCGATGCGAGGCTCGAGCAGGCTGCAGGCGGCCTCGAGCTCGTTCCACTCGTAGAGCACGTCGCTTTGCAGGCCCGCGGCCATGCTGGCCACGCCGATGCGGGCGGCGCCGTGTCCTTGCGCCTCCTGCAGTACCGCGCGGAACAGGTGCTCCGCTTCGGTCATGCGGCCTTCGAGCGCAAAGCTCATGCCGGCGAGGCAGCGCGCGATCAGGCCGCGCCCGGTCGAGGTGCCGTGCTGCTGCGCGGCCTCTTCCAGCAGCGCGCGGGCCTCGGCGTAGGCATCGCGGTACATGTGCATCCAGGCCAGCAGGTGGTTGCGCCCGGCGAAGATGGCCTGCGCGTCGTCGGGAATGGCTTCGAGCTGCGGCGCGATCACCAGCAGGGTCTCGGTGTCGTCGCGCTGAAGGGCCAGGCCGCCGCGCAGCAGCGTGAGACCCCGGCGCTGCAGTGCGTCCAGCGTGTCGAATTCCGCCTCCAGCTGCGAGATGCTGCCCTCCAGCGCTTCGATGTCGCGCGCATACAGGCGCAGGTAGGCCGCCACGAGCCGCAGCCCGAAGCGCGCCTGCACCTGGGCCATCGGCAGCCGCCGCATGAGGCCACCCAGCGAGGTCAGTTCGCCCCGGGCCAGCAGGTCGGACGCGCAGGCCTCCACGATGTCGGCTGCCGCGTGCGCATCGCCCGCCAGCACCGCATGGCGCACGGCTTCGTCGAAGTGCCCGTGCGCCTCGAACCAGCGCCAGGCCGCGCCATGCAGCGCACCGCGTTCGTCGCCCGGCAGCCTTTCCAGACGCGCCAGCAGGATCTCGCGCAGCAGCGGATGCACGCGATACCAGGTCTCGCGGTCGTGGCTGCTGACCTGGCTGATGAACAGGTTCTCGCTGTCCAGGCGCGCCAGCCGCAACGCCATGTCCGCACCGGCGTGCGGCAGCACCAGCAACGCGGCGCACAGGGAGGCGCAGAAACGGTTGCACAGGGCCAGCCGCGTGAGCAGCGCCAGCTCATCGGGCGGCAGGTGCGCCAGCACCTCGCCTTCGAAGTAGCTGGCGAAGGCCTGCGCGTCGCGCACCTGCACCCGGGCATACGGGGCGCCCCGCTTGGCCTGCATGTCGACCACGAACAGCTGCAGGCCGGCCACCCAGCCATCGGTGAGCTCGTGCAGCACCTGCACGTCGCGCTTGTCGATGCTGGCCAGCTGCTCGCGCAGGAAGCGCTCGGTTTCCTCGGCGGTGAAGCGCAGGTCGCGCAGGTCGAACTCGCTCACGAGGCCCTGGGAGCGCAGCCGCGCGAACGACAGCGGCAAGGCGGTGCGCGAAGCGAAGGCCAGGTGCAGCCGCGGTGGTGCGTAGTCGAGCAGCCATTGCAGCACCTGGAAGATGCGGGCGTCCTCCAGGTGCTGGAGATCGTCGAGCATCAGCACCAGCTCCCGCGAGCGCGACGAGATGGCCTGCACGACGGTGATCACGGCATGCTCGAGCGCCGACTCGTCGCTGTCCCGCCCCATCAGCAGCGCCGCCTCGCGCACCGCCTCGGGATCGACTTCGCCGATGCTGGCCAGCAGGCAGTCGAAGAAGCGTGTCGGCTCGCAGTCTTCGGCGGACAGTGAGAGCCAGGCGACATCGAAGTCCAGCGCCAGCAGGGCCTGCCGCCAGGCCACCAGCGTGCTGGTCTTGCCGCTGCCCGCGGGCCCCTGCACCACCACGCAGCGCTGGCGCCGGGCCTCCAGCAGCCGCGCCTGCAACGCGTCGCGCGGCACCAGCCGGCGCGACGGGCGCGGCGGAAGCAGCTTGGTGCTGGCGACCGGCTCGATCCTGCGCTCCGGCACCGTCACAAGGCTGGGGTTCAAGGATTCATCCATGGACACGAAGGAAGAGACTCCCCGCAGTATGGAGCGCCGATGCGCAAATCAGCGTCGCGCGGTGCGCCATTCGGCGGCGATGGCGGCGAGGTCGGCGTCCGGCGATTCCTGGGGCGCCCTGGGCATGGCGGGCACGGTGCGGCTGAAGCGCGGCGCCGGGGCCGGTTGCACCACGCCCTCGACCTCGATGAAGGTGCCGCGCGCCTTCATGTGTGCGTGCTGCGGCGCCTCGGCAAAGGACAGCACCGGCGCAAAACAGACATCGCTGCCTTCGAGCAGGTCGCACCACTGTTGCCGCGTGCGCGACTTGAAGCGCTGCGCGATCTGCACCTTGGCCTGTGCCCATGCGCCGCGGTCGTGCTGGTCGCCGAGCGCTGCGGCATCGAGGTCCAGCTTCTGCAGCAGCTGCGCATAGAAGCGCGCCTCGATCGGGCCGACCGAGATCCATCCACCGTCCTGGCATTCGTAGACCTCGTAGAAAGGCGCGCCGGTGTCCAGGATGTTGGTGCCGCGGCGCTCGTCCCACAAGCCCGCGGCATGCAAGCCGTAGAAGGAGGTGGCCAGCGAGGCCGCGCCGTCGACGATGGCGGCATCGACCACCTGGCCCTGGCCGGAGTTGCGCGTCTCCAGCAGCGCCGCGAGCACGCCCATCACCAGGTAGAGCGCGCCGCCGCCCATGTCGCCGGCCAGGGCCAGGGGGATCGAAGGGGCCTGGTCCTTGCGGCCGATGGCGTTCAGGGCGCCGGTGAGCGCGAGGTAGTTCACGTCATGGCCTGCCGCATGCGCGAGCGGGCCAGTCTGGCCCCAGCCCGTCATGCGGCCGTACACGAGGCGTGCATTGCGCGCGAGGCAGGGCTCGGGCCCGAGCCCGAGGCGCTCCGCCACGCCGGGCCTGAACCCCTCGATCAGCACGTCGGCGTTCTCCACGAGTTCCAGCACCTGCTCGACGGCCGCGGGCTGCTTGAGGTCGAGCGTCGCGCATTGGCGGTTGCGCAGCAGCAGGTTGTATTTGGCCGGGCGCTTGACGCCCAGGTCGGCCGCCTCGGTGCGATCGATGCGCAGCACCGTGGCGCCCAGGTCGGCCAGCAGCATGCAGGCCATGGGGCCCGGGCCGATGCCGGCGAGCTCCACGATCCTGATTCCTTGCAAGGGTCCCATTCGCTTGTCTCCTTCTATGCGTGGCGGCTTCCTGCCACGCGGATTGGTCAAAACTCAGGCCAGGGCCGGCGCGGACAAGCGCAGCCGGACGAAATCGAACAGCCCGTCGGGCTGCGCCAGCAGGGCCTCGCCCAACAGGCGCGCGCACTGCGTCTCCGTGCCCGGCACGGCCCGCCACTCATGCAGGCGGCGCGTGTACAGGCCGAGCACATGTTCCTCGGTGATGCCGATGGCACCGAACACGGCGTGCGCGATGGCGCAGACGCTGCGCGCCGCCTCGCAGGCCCGCAGCTTCGCGGTGGCCGCCAGCAACGGATCGGGTTGCACGCCAGCAGCGCTGCAACCCAGCCGCGCGGCCAGCGTGGCCGAATGCGCCTGCTCACCCAGCACGCTGAGTTCCTGCTGCACGGCCTGGAACTGCGCGATCGGCCGGCCGAACTGCTTGCGGTCGCGCGCGTAGTCGGTCACCAGTTCGAGCACGCGCGCCATGGCGCCCGCCATGCCTGCGGCGTGAAGTGCGTTGCAAAGCGCCACGGCATCGGCTGCGCCCGCATCGAAGCGCACCACGGCGAGATCAGGTGTGTGCCACTGCAGGGTGGCCGAAGCCTGCGGGCGCCATGCACCCGGCGTGGCCGTTGCACGATCGCGCGGCAGCAGCAGCCACTCGCCTTGCCAGCTCACGAGCACCTGATGCGCGAGCGCGCCACCGGGCACGTCGCGGCAAACGACGGAACCCGCGTCGCCGGGAACACCCGGTGCGATCGCGATGGGGCCGGCGCCGCGCCGCTCGCCATGCCCCGCCGCAGCCAGCAGTGCGCGCGCGACGGCGGTCTCGCCGAAGGGAAGTCCGAGCCCGGCCTTGCCGGCGGCGAACACGAGCGCGAACAGCTCGCGCAGCGACAGGCCCGCGCCGCCCTGCGCTTCCGCCACGAGTGCATCGGTGTAGCCGAGCGCATCGATGGCCTGCCACAGCGCGTCGGTGGGCGCGCCGGCTTCGACGGCGCGCAAGGTGTCGTCCGTGCACAGCGCGCGCAGCGGGCGTTCGAATTCGTCAAGGAGTGTGTCGTCCATCATGTGTCCTTGTGTGCGGCGCTGCTAGCGAACGCCCAGCCCGCGGGCGATGATGCCGCGCATGATCTGGCGCGTGCCGCCGCGCAGGGAAAAGCTCGGCGCCAGTTGCGTCACGTAGGCCAGGGTCTGCAACAGGCCGGTCGATGGCACCGGATGGTCGGACGCATCGAAGGCCTCCTCGATCCATCCGGGTATCGCCTGTTCGAACTCGGTGCCCAGGTCTTTCACCAGCGAGGCTTCGAAAGCGGGATCGAGCCCGCGGCCCAACTGCTCCGCCACGGCCAACGACATCGCGCGCAGCACCGCCATGCGCGCGGCGATGCGGCCCGCGATGACCTGCGCGCCGGCGGCCGGCGCCGGGCCCTGGCGCAATTCGGCGAGCCAGGCTTCGGCGAGCACGAGGCTGGAGTAGATGCGTTCGGGCCCGCTGCGCTCGAAGGCCAGTTCGGCCGTCACCTGTTGCCAGCCCGCGCCCTCTTCGCCGACCAGCGCATCGGCCGGCAGCTCGACGTCCTCGAAGAGCACTTCGCAGAAATGCCCGTCGCCGCTGAGATCGCGGATCGGCCGCACGGTGATGCCGGGCAGCGTCAGGTCGACCAGCAACTGCGACAGGCCCTTGTGCCGATCTTCCGGCGTGCCCGAGGTGCGGACCAGGGTGCACATGTAGTGCGCGCGGTGCGCATTGGTCGTCCAGATCTTGCGGCCGTTCAGGCGCCAGCCGGTGGCGGTGGGCACGGCCCGCGAGCGGACACCGGCCAGGTCGGAGCCGGTGTCGGGCTCGCTCATGCCGATGCTGGTGAAGAGTTCGCCGCGCGCGATGCGCGGCACGAAGAACGCGCGCTGCGCCTCGCTGCCGTAGCGCAGGATCAGCGGCGCGGTCTGCCGGTCCGCGATCCAGTGGGCTGACACGGGTGCGCCCGCGGCGAGCAGTTCTTCGAGCAGCACGAAGCGCGCGAAGCTGCTGCGCCCGGCGCCGCCATAGGCCTTGGGCAGCGTCAGGCCGATCCAGCCCTGGCGCCCGAGCGCGCGGCTGAAGTCGGCGTCGAACCCCATCCAGGAGCGCGCCCGCACGGCCGGCGCAACGCCGTGCAGCGCCGACTGCAGGAAGGCGCGCACCGGCGCGCGCAGGGCTTCGTCCTCCGGTGGAATCGCGACCAGCGAAAACGATTGCAGGGTGTTCAATGGTGTGTCCTCACAGATGCTTCATCGGGTTTTGCCCGCTTCGTTCGGATGGGTGCAAGCGCCATAATCCGCGTGGCTCCTGCACCGTTTGGCAGCCGCAGCGGGCCACCCGTTACTGCCGCAATCACCGAGACATTCGCCCCCATGGAGCTTCGCCAACTGCGGCAGGTCGTCGTCCTGTCGGAGACGCTCAACTTTCATCGCGCCGCAGAGCGGCTGCACATGGCGCAGCCGCCGCTGTCCACCTCGATCAAGAAGCTCGAGGAAGAACTCGGCGTGCTCCTGTTCGACCGGCTCTCCACCGGTCTGCGGCTCACGGCCGCCGGCGAAGCCGTGCTGCAGAACGCCAAGCGCGCGCTGTTCTTCGTCGACGAGGTCCGCCGCGCGGCCCGCGACGGCGTGGCGGGCGAAGAGGGCCTGCTGCGCATCGGCTTCGTCGGCTCGGCCACCTATTCGCTGATGCCTCAGATCGTGCGCAGCTTTCACCGCCAGTACCCGCGCGTGGATCTGGAGATCGAAGAATCGACCACCACCGACCTGCTGCGGCGCATCGAGGACCACTCGCTCGACCTCGCACTGGTGCGCTATCCGGTGCTGACGCCGACCGCAGCGGAACTCACGGTGCTGCAGCTGGACCACCTGGTGCTGGCCGTGAGCGCCGATTCGGCCTTCGCGCAGCGCAGCGAGATCGCCATCGCCGAGCTGGAGGGCGAGCCCTTCATCGCGTACTCGCGCACGCTGGTGCCTACCATGCACGTGCTGACCATGCAGGTGTTCCAGGATGCCGGCGTGCAGCCGCGCATCACGCAGGAGGCGGTGCAGGTCCAGACGATCCTCGGCCTGGTGGAAAGCGGCCTGGGCATGGCGCTGGTGCCGGCGGTGGTGCAGCGCTACGCCAGCAACGGCGTGCGCCTGATCCCGCTGACCGACATGCCCTCCAAGTACACCGTGGGCATCGCGATGGCCACGCTGCCCGACGCCTTGACGCCGGCCGCACGCAATTTCATCGCGGTGGCGCATGCTGCTGTCCAGCCTTCTGCAACGCAGCCACCGGCTCAGTCTTCGTAGCCGATGTTGGCGGTCTTCACGATGCGCCGGGTCTTCTCGATCTCGGCCCGCTGAAACTCGCCGAAGGCCTGCGGCGCGCCGTAGAACACCGCCCCGCCCTGCAGGGTGATGAAGGTCCTGGCCTCGTCGCTGTCCATCAGCTCCTTGATGGCCTGTGACGCCCGGGTGAGCACGGGCTCGGGCACGCCCGCGGGAAAGAACACGCCGGTCCAGGCATACGACTCGTAGCCGGGCGTGCCGCTCTCGCTCACGGTCGGCACCTGCGGCAGTTCCTTGATGCGTTCGTTGGCGGCGACGGCCAGCGCACGCACCTTGCCGCCGCGCAGCAGCGGCATCACCGCGCTGACCTCCGCCATCGTGTAGTCGATGTTGCCGCCGGCCAGGTCGGTCATGGCCGCCGAGGTGCCCTTGTAGGGCACGGCCGTGGCCTTGATCTGGTTGCGCTCGTGCAGCAGTTCGAGCGCGACGCGGTAGGTGGCGGTGCCGCTGCCGAAGTTGAGCTTGCCCGGCGCCTGGCGCGCGGCCACCACCAGGTCCTGGAGGGTCTTGAAGGGCGAGCTGGCGGGCACGACCAGCACCATCGGGAAACGGGCGATGCGCGCCAGCGGCTGGAAGTCTTTCACCGCGTCGTAAGGCAACTGCCGGAACACGGCCACGTTGGTCACCATCGGCGAGTTGCTGGCGACGAACATCGTGTAGCCGTCGGCCGGTGCGGTGGCCACGGCGCGCGCGGCGATGAAGCTGTCGGCACCGGGCCGGTTGTCGACGAGGAAAGGCTGGCCGAGTTTTTCGCTCAGATGCCTGGCCAGGAAGCGCGCGGTGGTGTCGGCGCCGCTGCCGGGCGGCAGCGACACGATGATCTTGACGGGCTTGTCCGGATACCCGGCCGCGGTCGCCAACGCGGCGGCGCAGCCCAATGAAAGCGCCAGCAGCCAGCGCGCGAGGAAAGGGGTCTTCATGTCTCTGGTTCCTTGTCGTTGTCGTCCGGCCCGGTCATTGCGGGTCCGATGCCTGTCTTCCTACTCGGCCTCGATGCCCGCGGCCTGCACCGCGCCGGCCCAGCGCTTGAGCTCCGTGCGCAGGTAGGTGCCGAACTGCTCGGGCGTGGAAGACTGGAGCAGCACGCCCTGCGGCTCAAACTGGCCGCGCAGGCCCGGGTCGGCCACCGCCTTGTTGACGGCTTCGTTGAGGGCCTTGACGATGGCCGGTGGCGTGCCCTTGGGCACCAGCAGGCCGTGCCAGGTGGGTGCGTCGAAACCCGGGATCAGCGACTCGCCCAGCGCCGGCACGCCGGGCAGCACGCCGATGCGCGCCTTGCCGGCCACGGCCAGCGCACGCACGCGGCCGTCGCGGATGAAAGGCAGCGACGAGTTCACGGCGTCGAGCAGGAACTGGGTCTGTCCGCTCATGAGGTCGGCCATGGCGGGTGCGGTGCCTTTGTAGGGCACATGCATCGCATCGAGCTTCAGGGCCTGCAGGAACAGCGCGACACCCAGGTGCGTGACGTTGCCCTGCCCGCCCGAGCCGTAGGCGAGCTTGCCGGGCCGCGCCTTCATGTACTGCACGAACTCCTCGATGTTGGCGACGGGCAAACTCGGGCTTGCCATGAGCACGGTCGGGATCAGCGCGGGCAGCGCCACGGGCACGAGGTCGCGCAGCGTGTCGTAGGGCAGGTTCTTGTGCAGCGCCGGGCTGATGGCTAGGCCCGACGAGTGGTACAGCACCGTGTAGCCGTCCGGTGCCGAGCGGGCCACGAACTCGGTCGCGATGTTGCCGCTGGCGCCAGTGCGGTTGTCGACGACCACCGGCTGCCCCAGCAGTTGCGAGAGCTTGAACCCGATGGCACGTGCCACGACGTCGGTGGGCCCGCCCGCAGCGTAAGGCAGCACCAGCCGGATCGGCTTCTGCGGCCAGGCTTTGGGTTCATCGGCCGCGCGGGCCAGGGGCATCGCTGCGAGCGCACCCGCAGCGGCAAGGATGTGGCGCCGTTGAAAGGACATGTTCATTCCCCGCTGTCAGGCGCGCGCCGCGGCACGGGCCTTCGCCGCATCGAGGAAGGCATCGAGCGCGGACTCGTGCGCAGCGGTGTGGTGGGCCAGCGCCTGGAAGCCTGCCGACATCTCCAACACCGTGTCAAGCCGCGCGTGCTGTGCTTCGCGCAGCAGCCGCTTGGTCATGCGCAGGGCATGCGACGGATTGCTGGCGATGCGCTGCGCGAGCCGCAATGCCGTGGGCATCAGCGCATCGGGCTCGACCACATCGGAGACCAGCCCCCACTGCAGGGCCTGCGCGGCATCGATGGGATCGCCAGTGAAGGCCATTTCGCAGGCGCGCGACATGCCGACCGCGCGCGGCAGCAGCCACGCGCCGCCGTCGCCCGGAATCAGGCCGAGCTTGACGAAGCTCTCGGCGAACACGGCCGTGCGGGACGCGATGCGGATGTCGCACATGCAGGCCAGGTCGCTGCCCGCGCCATAGGCCGGCCCGTTGACGGCCGCGATGGTCGGCACTTCGAGGTTGCACAACGCCAGCGGCAGGCGCTGGATGCCGTCGCGGTAGGCGTAGCGGCTGTGCACCGGCTCGCCGAGCCCGCTGCCGATGGTGTCACGTAGCGTCTTCAGGTTGCCGCCCGACGAGAACGCCGTGCCCGCACCGGTCAGCACCACGGCGCGCACGGACAGGTCGCGGTTGACGGTGTCGCACAGCGCGATCAGCGACTCGACGGCATCCGCGTCGGACAGTGCATTGCGGGTCTGCGGACGGTTCATCGTCACCACGGCCACGCCGCCGTCGCGTTCGATCTTGAGGAAGTCTTCCATGTCAGTGCGCCTTCTTTTCGTCTGCCGGCTTCATGCGCATCATGCGCAGCGGCGTGTAGGTGAGAACGGTCTTGCCATCCTGGTTGAGAACCGAATTGCGGGTGCGCACGAGGCCGCGTCCCGGCTTGGCGGTGGGGCGTCGCTCGATCACTTCGCATTCGACATGGATCGTGTCGCCCACGAAGGTCGGCGCGGCGATGTCGAGCTCTGCATTCAGGAACGCGAGGCCCGTGCCCTGCATGGACGGCGTGATCAGGCCTTCGGCGAAGGCATAGACCAGCGCGCCCGGCACCACCCGGCCCGCGATCGCCATGTGCGCCCGGTCGCTGGTGTCGGTGAACAGTTCCTCGTTCAGCCAGCTCAGGTTGATGAAGCTCACGAGGTCCGCCTCGGTCACGGTGCGGGCACGGGAACGAAAGCGCATGCCCGATGGCAGCTCGTCGAAATGGAAGCCGGTGTTCAGCTGGATCAAGGGTTCGCTCCGTTCGGGTCCATGCGATGGCGGTTCAACTCGCTTCGGAAATCAGTTCGGCGGGCAACAGGGTGGCGCCCTGTGCAGCCAGCGCTTCGATCTGCGCCGCGCTGTAGCCGGCCTCGGCCAGCACCTCGGCGCTGTGCTCTCCGAGCCTAGGCGCCTGGCGCACCACCGTGGGGGGCGAATCTGACCATCGCGTCGCGATCGCCATGGCGCGCAGGCGCCCTTCGCTGGGGTGTTCCACGGTTTCGAAGAACCCCACGGCCTTGAGATGCGGATCGTCCATCAGCGACTCGAGGGTGTGCATCGGCATGACGGGGATGTCGGCGGCTTCGAGCCGTGCGGTCCAGTCGGCCGATGTGCGGGTCTTCATCACCTGGCCCACCAGCTGGTACAGCTCGCCGATGTTCTCGGTGCGCCGGCCGATGGTGCTGAAGCGCGGATCGGCCTCCATCTCCTGCGACTTGCCGATCAGGCCGAAGAAGGTCTTCCACTGCTTGTCGTTGTAGATCAGCACGCACAGATGGCCGTCCAGCGTCGCGTAGGGACGGCGGTGCTCGTTGAGCAGCCGCGCATAGCCGGCAGGCCCGATCGGCGGCTCGAAGGTGCAGCCGCCCATGTGGTCGCCGAGAACGAACTGCGCCATGGTCTCGAACATGGGCACGTCGATCGATTGCCCCCTGCCCGTGCGCTCGCGGTGGAAGAGCCCCGCCGACACGGCGTTGGCCGCGCTCATGCCCACGATGCGGTCGACCATGGCACTGGGCACGTAGCGCGGCACGTCGGCGCCCGCGCGCACGCCCAAGGTGGGAATCGCGGCCGCGCCCTGGATCAGGTCGTCATAGGCCGGCTTGGCCGCATAGGGCCCGTCTTGCCCATAGCCGTACACACCGACATACAGGATGCGCGGATTGACGGCAGCAATGGCGGCGTAATCCAGCCCCAGGCGCGCCATGGCCTGCGGCCGGACGTTGTAGATGAGCACGTCGGCATCGGCGGCCAGCCGCAGCAGCGCCTCGCGGCCGTCGGGCTGCTTGAGGTCCAGCACCACGCTGCGCTTGCTGCGATTGGCGTGCAGGAAGATGCCGCCCATGCCGGGGTTCCGGCCGGGCCCGATGCCGCGCACCGTGTCGCCGCCGGGCGACTCGATCTTGATGACGTCGGCGCCCAGGTCGCCGAGGATCTGGGTGGCATAGGGCCCCATCAGCACCGCGGTCATGTCGATGATGCGCACACCGTCGAGGGGTCCGCTCATGGGGCCACCTGGCTTTCTGGAGTCGGCGCTGCGGTGCAAAAAAGGAAGCGACCCGCCGCTTCTGTCCTTGTGTCCATTCGGTCTCCCGTATCGTTGAAACGATGCTAGGGGAACCGGTGTTGGCCGTGAAATACCGTCTTCATGTCGGGCGATACGCATTGGGTATCGGGTGCTCGATCGGACAGATCGTGCGTCCCGCAACCACGCCCACCCGAACGCCGGCGAGATCGGCAGCAGCAAGTTGCTACCGGTCCGGCGCCGCCCGCAGGCGGGATTTCATTTCTCCAAGCGTGGCGCGCCGGCGCGCAGCGGGGCGACGACTTTCTCCTGCCATCGCCGGGAAAGTCCGCGTCGAGGCAAAGCGCCTTCCGCCCGCACGGTGTGACCGGACGCATGCGCGCAGTAGTCCAGGGCCTGGCGAAGTGCCGTGTCCACCCGGCGCAGGGAGATGCAATGCCGGTCCGCCACGTCCTGGCGGGTCATCTCCTCGATCTGCAGTGCCACGAGCACCGAACGATGCCGATGCGAAAGCCGCTGCATCGCCTGCTCCACGGCCTCCACGGCCGAACGCGCCTCGGCGATGGCATCGGGGCCGGGCGCGTGATCGGCCAGGAGATCGAGTGCCGTATCCCATTCGCCCACGTACTGCCAGGACCGGTCGCTGCGCAGGCGGTCCATGGCCAGGTTGCGCGCCGTTCGATAGACATAGGCCCCGGGACTGCGCACGGGCTCCGATGCCGTCATGTCGCCCAGGCGCAGCCAGGCGTCGTGCAGGCACTCGCTGGCCTGGTCGGAACAGCCGAGATCGCGGGCCAACCGGCGATGCAGGTACGTGTAGTTCGCCGTCAGGAATGCCCGCAGCGCCACGCCGGCGGGCTCGCCGTGACCCATGAATGGCCCTTGAAAACAAGGACCGGGATCGAACTCAGCCGCGGACATCGTCTTACTTGCCGGCATGACGCAACCTGCTCCTCTCGGCGTCGGTCAGCAACGACATCACCGACGCGTCGAACTGGTTGCCGTGTCCAAAGACCTGCACAGGGTTGGCAGGGTCGTACCGAGGCGAAGCGCCCGCCTGCGCGCCGGGGCGTGGCGGCGACGATGCACCCGCACCGCCCGACGACAAGCTGTCGTTGCCGAAGCCCAGCACCCGCACCGTGAAGACCGAGGGCAGGTTCTGCCGTGCCGCGGCCCGCTCCTGTCGCATGGACTCCTGCGCCGCCATGGCCGCCGCCGACGCCGCCGCGCTGGCGGTGGTCAGTGCCCCGATGTTCACCGCGGCCACCACCGGCAGCCCGGTCGTTTCGCCCTTGACCTGGATGTTGTCGGCGTTGCGCACCTGCAGCGCGGCGATGTTGAGGTTGCTGGCGACCCGGATGCCGGCATCGCCCGCATCAATGGTGCCCCTCGGTGCGACCAGGTCCACGTCGCCTTCGCCCACGGTGCCGATGCCGGCGCCGCTCATGTCGCGCTTTTCCTGCACGGTGATGTTGCCGTCTGCGTCCGACGTGACTTCCGGCGCCTGCGGGATGCGCACGGTCTTGGCGCCGCGGCCGGCGTCGATGTCGCCCTGGCTGGACCACAACACCTGGTCGCTGCCCAGCGGCTCGGCCTGCGAGACGAAGGACAGGATGCGCGAGCGGTTCACGATGATGTCCCGGTCGGCGAACACGTTGACCTGCCCCGGCGAGGCCAGCGTCACCAGGCCGTATCCGTCCGGCACCACCGCGCCCAGCCCCGCCACCTGCAGGCCGCCGCCGGGGGTGAAGACGTTGATGTCGCCGCCCTGGTGGGTGCGCGCCGCCATCCGGGTCGCGGCGATGCTGCCCACGCCGGACCAGCTGCTGCGCCAGTTGTCCGGCAAATCTGCGGCGTAGCGCACGGGCTGGCCTTCGGCCGTCGCACCGCGGAACAGCGTGTCGATGGCCGCGGAGCCGCGGCGGTAGCCGCCGTTGATCGGGCCGTTCTGCCCATCGCCCCCGTTCTGGTCGCGCCCTCCTTCGCGCAGTTCATAGACAAAGACCTGGCGCAGGAACTGCTCGCGCACCAGGGGCGGCAGTTGCCGGTATTGCTCCCACGCCTGCTGCGGGCTCAGCTTGCCGTCCGCAGTGCCGGTGAGGCTGGCGACCTTGTCGGCACCGAGCATGCCTTCCACGAAGGACACCAGGCCCCGGCGCGCCAACTTGGCCAGGTCGCCGCGGTTTTCCACCCCGTCGCTCAGGTACAGCGGCGCCACGGTGCCGTCGGCCAGGGTGGTCTTCAGATAGTCCGGCATGGCGGCCACGTTGGCCGGGTTCAGGTAGGCCCGCTCGAAGGCGTCGTAGCTGGCGGCCTTGTTCATGCCGGCCATCAGGGTGATGCCGGCGCCCTCGGCGGGCAGGGCCTTGATGACGTTCGATTCTTCGCCGAGCGGCGTTGCCGACACGTAGTCCCAATAGCGATTGGCATTGGTGTACAGCGACAGGTTGTTGCCCTGGATGTCGCGCCCGGCCAGCAGCAGCAGGGATCCCGGCCCTTGCAGCGCGGTGCGGCTGCCCCTGTCGTAGTAGTAGGCCGCCGCGTCGCCGCTGTATCGCGCATAGCGGTGCGACAGGAGCCTGTTGGCGACAGCCAGGATGTCGTTGCCCGCCGCCAGCATGGTGGTGTCGGTGGGGCGCAGGTTGCGCGCGCTGAGCTCGAAGTTGCGGATGTCGGTGCCGGCCTGCACGTGCACCGATTCCGACGCGATCAGATTCAGGTCGCTGATGGAACCGGTCGCCGCGTACAAGCGGCTGGGCGTGAAGTCATGCACCTGCATCGGCAGCACATCGGGGTTGTCGAACAGCTCCATGCCATTGAGGCTGTTGGTCAGGAACGTGTTCGTCACCGAGAAGCCGCCATAGACCGACTTCAGCGGCGCGCCGAACGCCGATGCCCCGCCCAGCGTGATCGTGAAACCCATCCACGGCCGGAATATCGACGGCCACTTGTCCAGCGTGGTCTGGGTCATGACGATGGCACCCGTGTTCTGCAGGCTGCTGCCGCGCAGGAAGCGCAGGTCTTTCGCGGCCAGCAAAGACAGGTCGCTGCTGTTCGCCGGCGCCATCGCCAGCAGGCCCGCGACGTCGATGTTGCCGCTCAGGGCCGACACGCTGACCTTGGCCGGGTACAGGCCCACCATGTCCGTCTGGAGCTTGGTGTCCGTCATGCCGCTCACCAGCCTGGTGGTGTTCTCCGTGTCGTTTCCTGCCACGAATTCCGACTGGTTGACCAGGCGCACGTTGCCGCCGGTGGACACCAGGCTGACGGCGCTGCGCTCTGTCTGACTGCTCATGAACATCGCATGGCTGGACGCGCCGCTGGTGTCCCGGTCGGCCTGGTCGACGTAGGCACGGCGTATCTGCATCGGGTCGATCACGGTCTGCAGGACCAGGTCGCCCAGCGTCTGCAGCTTGAGCGTGGCGTCCGACAACGCCAGCACGGGCGCGATGTCGTAGGAATAGGCGGTGTTGGGCCAGCTGCTCGAGATGCCGGTCAGGGCATAGCCGGAGGCGCTTGCGCCGGCTTCGATCTCGCCGGCGCCGCGGCCCACGTAGTACTGGCCGGCCTTCAGGGTGCCGCCCGCCGCCACCTGCAGCTGCCCGCCGTTGCGGGTCACCGTGGAGGCCGCGGCATCGCCAGCGGAACGCCCGCCCGTCACGCGCATGGTGCTGGGCAAGGCCACCACCAGGTTCACCAGGTCGCCGCCCGCCGACAGCTTCACGTTGCCGCCGCCCAGCGCGCCCAGGCCCTGCTGGAAGCTGGCGTGGTTCACCCACCAGCTCGGTTGCTGGCCCCGGGCGGACATGACCGGCGCCCAGCTCTCGCCCATGTTGTACGCGTCGTAGTAGCCGGTGGGACTGCTGAGATCTCCGCCATAGCGGCCCTGGCGGAACAGCCATTCGGTCAGGATCTGGTCCGAACGCGCGCCCTGCGCGGTGGGCGCACGCACGCTGCCCTGGACCGCGACATCCACGTGGCCACCTGCGGTGCCGTACTGGGCATCGACGCTGGCGGTGTCGAAGCCGCCGCCCAAGGTGGGATCGGCCTCGGCCCGGCCTGCGGTGTACAGCGCGGACTCCTTGTGCGCCAGCACGAGGTCGCGCCCGGCGCGCACCGTCAGGTCGCCGCTGCCGGTGCGCACCAGCTTGCCGGCGCCCGACTCGGTGCCGGCCGTGCCCACGCGGATCGTGCCGGTGTCGGCTGCAAGCGCGCCCGATGGCCGCGTGGCCAGTGCATCGACCGACCCCAGGTCCGCGCCCGCCACCAGGCGCAGGTTCCACGACGCGGCCTGCTGCAGCCGCGCCGCCCGGCCCGCGCCGTTGTCGCGGCCCGCCACGTCGAAGCCGTCGCTCAGATGGCCGTCGATGTTCAGGTTGCCGCCGGCGCGCAGCGTGAGCGTGCCTTCGCGGTGCGCCGCACCGAAGCTGTCGAACAGGTTCCAGTCGCGGCCCAGCGTCAGGTCGCCCGGGCTGGTGATCTCGATGCCCGCCGCCAAGGTGTAAGCGGCGGCGTTGCCACCCAGCCTCGCCAGGATGCCGATGTGGCCTGCAAAGGCATTGGCCTCGGCGATCGCCTGCGGGGCCACGGATTCCACTGTGCCATCCGTGCTCGCATGGCGGCGCACGCCTTCGAGCACCGCGGAGCGCGCGCCCTGCACGGCGGCGTTCAGCGCCGTGACGTTCAGGCCGTCGTTGCCTGCGGTGCGCTGCGCCCGCAGTCGCAGCTTGCCGCCTTCGCCGCCGCTCAGGTCCAGCGTGCCGCCGGCCAGGTGCAGCTGGCCGTCGACCGCTTCCAGGTCGATGCGGCTGCTGCCCAGGCCATCGATGGCGTCGGTGGCATGGGCCGCCAGCACCGCGCCAGGCTGCATCGTCAGCCCTGCCCCGCCGACCAGACGGATGCTGCCGCCGTAGGCCGCGTGGGCCTCGACGCGCGCCGTGCTATCAACAGAGATCACGCCGCGGTCGGTGATGACTTCGAAGTCGGCCACCCGGGTGGTCCCCGCGATCGTGAGGTCGCCCTGGCGGACGCGGAACTGGCGCGAGCGGCTGAAGCCCGCATCGTTGAGCGTTCGCGCCAGCGCGCCGAAATCGTCCAGCCGATCGATGGCCAGCGCGAAGTTGCCACCGTTGCCGCCGGCACCGGCCTGCGCTTGCACAGTGCCACCGAAGTGGACCCGTCCACCGGCCGATGCATCCACCGTCAGGCGGCCGGCGTCGCCACCGTGTGGATGGGCGGACAGGTCCAGCAGGCTGCCCGGAGCCAGGTCGATCAGGCCGCCTCGCGTCGCGAGGCTGATCTGGCCGGCATCCACGTACTGGGCCGCGTCGAAGAAGACTTTTTCCAGGCCGCCCGCGTGCAGGCGGCCCTGCTCTGCAACCGTCAGGTTGCCCGTGCCGGCATCGACCGCAATGCTGCCGCCCAGCGCCAGCACCGGCAGCGCCACGGTCACGCCCTGGCCCGACAGGTTGAGGCGCGCGCCCAGGCTGGCGCGGCCCAGTGACGCCATCTCTTGCGCATCCAGCTGCGCGTCCTGCTGCAACACCAGTTGGCCCTGCGTTCGCAGGGCCTGGTCGGCGCCGGACACCCCTTGCAGCACCGGCGTGCGCAGCGTCAGCGCCGCCGTCCCGGCGTCCAGGCTCCCGGTGCCTTCGCCGGCGATGCGCCGGCTGGCCGACAGCAGCACCTGGTCGAAGCCGGACATCGTCTTGTCGCCCGCGCCCAGCACCAGTTCGCCAGCCGACAGTTCCAGACGACCACTGCCTGTGCCCGCGCTGCCGAGCGACGCGCCCGTGTTCTGCAGCGTCAGGTGGGAGGCCTGCACCTGCACGGCATCGGCGCCATGACCGCGCAAGGCTGCGGCGTCGAACACCACCTGCGCCAGGCCGCGCATGTCCAGCGAGCGATAGAAGTCCAGGCTGCCGTAGCTGTGCAGCGTCAATGACTGCGCGCGCGACAGCTGCGCCAGGGCGTCGGTGTCCAGCACCAGGCCGCCGCTGCCGCCGCCGATGCCGATGCGGCTCGCGGCCACCGACAAGGCCTTGCCCGACAACTGCGCGCCGGCGGCCATCTCGGTGTTGTTGGTGGCGTCGAGCAGCAACGCCTCGCCGCCCTGCAGCAGCGCGCCGGCGCCGATGCGCACCTGGCCGCCGACGGTGGTGTCCACGTTCTCGCGCAGTGCCCGCACGGCCTGGCCGCTGCTCACGCGCACCAGCGCACCCCAGTCTTTGGAAGGCGTGACGATGTGGTCGTCGCTGGTGTCGTTCGGCGTGTTGTTGTCGCTCCACACGGCCGCCACCTGCGGCTTGAGCACCAGGTTCGCCTCGTCGCCCGACGCGGCGCCGTGCGCGCGCAGCACGCTGCCCGACTCGATCGACACCGCATTCGCCGCGGCCAGGATCACCTCCGGGCCGCTCAACGCGGTGCCTGCCGTGTTGCGCAGCACCACATCGCTGGCGGCCACGTCCACCTGCAGGCCCCGCACGTTGCCTGTGCGCGTGCCGCCCACCAGCAGGCTGCCCGCGCCGAAGCGCGTCAGGCTGCCGGCATCCACGACCAGGTAACCGTCGGCGCGCAGGTCGCTGCTGTCCTGCCCCGCGCCGACGATGGCGATCTTGGCAGCGGCAATGTCCACCAGGCTGCCGCGCCCGCCCGCATCGGGTTGCGCGCGCAGTTCGCCGTCCAGCGTCAGCGCGCGGTCGGCCTTGAACACCACGGCGCCGCCATCGCGCGCCAGGCGCGGGGTCACGACGTCCTGCCCTGTGAGGCGGTATTGCGTCAGCTTGAACGCATCCGACGAGAAGAAGGCGTTGCCCCGCGCTTCGTTGTATTCACTGACCTTGCGCACCAGGCTGGCGGGCAGCACGCGCCAGCCCGAGGCCGTGGCATCGCGCGCGCCGCTGATCGTGTTCTGTTCCCGCCCGGCCACGATCGTCGAACCGTCACGCAGGCTGACCACCTCGCCACGGGACGCGGCCCACGCCGGCAAGGCCTGGCCCGTGCTCTGCACCGCGAAGGCGCCGGGCAGCAGCGCATAGCGCGCCGGCAGGAGCGTGTACCAGCCGGCCCCCAGGCCGCCGCCGGCCAGCCAGACCTTCTGGCCCGCCGCACCGCCCGCCACGGGCGAGAGGCCCTGGTAGCCCGGCAGCACGGCGTACATGCCGGGCAGCGTCAGCACGTCGTGCGAACCGCCCGAGCCGGGCACGTGCTCCCACGCATGCAGGTCGCCGCCGCCCGCGATGTCCACCACCGCGCCCGCGGCCATGGCCACATCCGGTGCTTGCAGGAGCACGCGCTTTTCCGGCAGGGACGATAGGTAGCGGTTTTCGTCCAGGGAACTGGCATCGCCGGCATTGGCGCGATTGCGGCCCTGCGGGTTGGCCGGGTCCAGCCAGTACTCGGCGTTGCGCAAGCTGCCGTAGAGCACGTCCAGGCCCGCGCCGGACACCGAGGTCAGGCTGTTCGTGCCCAGCGTCAGGCGCTCGCCGGCATTCAGCGCGATCTGCCCGAAGGGCGCGCGCAGCACGCCGTCCTGCTCGATGACAGGCGCGTTCAGCGTCAGGCTGCCGCCGGCCGACAGAGGCGCCGCGGCGCTCCCGTTGCCGCGCACGGTGATGGCCTGGTCCGAGTTGATACGCGCCGTGACGGCGGTGGCCGGGTAGACCTGCGCGGCCTTGATCTCCAGCGCGCCCCCCACGTCGAGCGTGGCCCGCAGCTGGGGGTCGTCGTAGTCGGTGCCGCCTTCGCTGTAGGCCCCCGCCACGAAGCGCAGGTCGCCGGTTTGCAGCACCGTGCGTTCGAAGCCGCGCAGCTTGACGTCGACGGGCGACGCGGACTCGCCCTTCGCCCCCCTGCCTGCGATGTCGATGGCCTGGGTGGCCGACAGGAACAGTTCGCCCGCATTGCGGGGCGTGGCGCCGACCGCACCCACCGCACCTGTCAGTGGGTTCAGTTGCAGATGGTGGGCGTGCAAACGCACCACGCCGCCCAGCCCGTCGCTCTGGATGACCGGGGCGGTGATGCCCAGGCGGCCGGCGACGCTCAGGTCGACGCCGCCGGTCAGCTGCACGCCCACTTGCGTGGAGCGCAGGTCGACCGCCGACAAGCCCGTGTCCTGCAGCGCCTTCGCCGATACGTGCAGGGTGCCATCGGAGGTGGCGATGTTGCCGATATTGATCTTGTGGCTCAGCGCCGTTCCGGTGCCGCTCCAGAAATACTTGTTGAGCAGTTCGACCACCCGCTTGTCGATGGTCGCGTCGTGCTCCCACGGCGCCCTGTCGGCGCCCGGTCCCGCGGCAAGCGCCGCGCCCGCGTCGAGGACGAGCCCCTTGCTGCTGGACACCGACGTCGGCAGCGTGGTGTTGATCGCGGTGCGCATGGCGCTGCTCATCTTGACGTCGCCGGCGTACTCGTCGCGCACGTCGAGGTTGCCGCTGGTGCCGATGATCCGCGCGTACTTTTCGCCGTTGAACGTGTACGTGCCGGTGGGGCTCTTGTAGTAGAGGAAGGAGCCGATGTCCGGCGCCACCAGGTCCCCGGACGCACGCCCGGCCTCGCTGGTGTCCGTGATGGACAACGAGCCGCCCGCCGCCTGGGCATTGCCGCCGTGGGCGCGCAGCCTGGCATTCATGGCACCGCCGGCCGCGGCCTCCATCACGACCGCGCCGCCGTCGCTGCCCAGTTCCTGGTCCACGCGCCGCAGGGCGCCGAGCGCCCCCGTGCCGCGGTCCCAATACGCCACCGTGCCCCGCGCGCCCGACACGTCGATCAGCGCACCCGCCTGCGCATCCAGCGTGCCGGCGCTCAGCGTGACCGTGCCGCCCGGCAGCACCTTGCCCTGGGGCAGGCGCATGGCCGGGTCGTGGAAGATCTGCGCCACGCCGGGCAGCAGCAACTCGGCCCCGTCGGCCAGCGTCAAGGTGTTCTTGGCGCGGATGCTCAGCTTGCCGGCCGGCGCCTGCAGGCGGCCCGCCACCCGCACGGAGGCCTGCCCGGACCCGTCCGCGTCCAGCGAGATCGCGCCGCCGGGTTCTGTCTGGATGCTGGCGTTCGCGTCGATGCGGATGCCGCCGCCGGTCGCGCCGGTCGCCAGCGACAGGCCACCGGGCGCGCGCGCGGCGCGGTGCTGTTCGCTCAGTTCGTCCAACGCTTTGGGGGCCAGCACCTCGCCCAATGCACTGCCGCTGGGCAGCGTGCGCAGCGTCGATACCGCGGCGGGCATGTCCCAGCTCGTGGGCTGAATGTGCACCTGTGCGCCTTCCGCGACCACGACGTCCCCGCCGAGCGAACGGATGCCGATCGTGCCGAAGCCGCGCTCGGCATACAGGGTCTGCGGCAGGTGCAGCGGCTTGGCGGCGCCCGATGCCTTCCCGCCCGTGGCGTCGGCCACGGGCGCGGCGCCGCCCACCTGCACGTCGCCGATCGCCGTGAGCGTGAGCCGGGACGCATCGCCCCCCGCCCAGCCGCGCAGGTCCAGCGTCTCGAGCGCCGTGTTGTCGAAGGCCGTCAGGCTGATGGCCCCGCCGTTGCCGGCCTTCACCTTGCCGGCCTTGCCGCCCGCCGTGGCACCGGACAGCCAGCCGCCGCCGGACACGTCCAGCGCCGCGCCGGCGGCCACCTCCACGTTGCCGTACACCGTGCCCAGGCCCTCTTTCATCGGGGTCCCCAGTGCGATCGAGCCGCCGTGGATGGCGCGGCCCAGCGTGACGCCGCTGCCGGTGTCGTTGACCCACTGGCCCGCGACGCTCAGCAGGCTGTTCGCCCCCAGGCGCAGCACGCTGTCCGCCTTGCCGCCGGCGCTCAGGGCAATGGCGCCGCCCGGGGCGATGAGCTTGCCCTGGATGTCGAAGTTGCCGGGGATGCCCTGGCCGTCGTAGACCGCGGCCGTGAAGCGCGCCCCCGGCTGCAGAGTCACCACCGCGCTGTCTTCCAGCACGAAGCCGGTGTTGAGGTTCAACTCGATGGCGCCCAGGCCCGAATGGCTCAGCCCCGCGGCGGACAGCCAGGTGGTGCGGCCCACACCCGCGCCCGCGCCGGGGGCTTGCCCTTCCGGCTCGGTCAGGAAGGCGTCCTTGCCCAGCGGGCTGTCGATGCTGAAACCCGCCGGCAGCAACGCGGGCTTGTCGCTGATGACGACCTGGCCCAGGGTCCACATGCCCTCCTGCGCCCGGTTGGAACCCACCGTGAGGCGGCCGGCCCGAGGCAGCTCGGCCACTTCCTGCACCCGGTCGCCGGGCTGCACCGAGCCCCTGAACTCGCCCTCCAGGATGAAGGCGCTGCCGGCACGGATGTCGATCGAACCGGCATTGCGGCCTTCCTCGTAGCCCGGTTCCCAGCGCCGCCCCGACAGCATCGGATTGACATAGGTCTGCGTGACGCCCCAGCGCGCATGCGCGTGCAGGTACTGGCCCGCGATGCCCGTGTAGGTCATGTCCGCCGGCGCGGACGACATCGTGTAGGTGCGCCCGTCCGCGCCGCGCAGCAGGGTTTCCGTGTTCCAGCCGTCGCTGTAGCGCACCGAGCCGCCCGACACATCCAGGATGGAACCGGGCCGCGTGATCACCGAGCCGTTGGACTGGATGGTGATGTCGCCGCCTCGCGCCGCCAGCTCGGACAGGCCCACCAGGCCGTTGCCCACCCAGCCCGTCACGTCCGCCAGCGGGGTGCCGACCCAGACGCCCTTGAGCGCCTTGCCGGACTCGTCGGTGACCCATTCGACACCCGCCATGAGCCCCTTGAAGGTGCCCGACCTGCGGCGATCCACGATGACCTTGCGGCCGTACAGCCAGGTGTTCGCCTGCAGGTGGGAGTCGCGCAGTTCGTTGATGCGCAGTTCGGCCTCGACGAAGTTGCTGGCCATGTCCACCGGCATCTGCATCAGTCCCGCGGTGCTGACGGTGGCGTGTTCACCGATGAGGATGCGGCTGCCGTCGCCCACCTGGGTGTTGCGCTGCAGGGCCGCGGGGTTGGCCTGGGCCTGGATGTCGATGTGGCCTGCGGCGGCGGTGACCTGCGCACGGGTCTGCACGTCGATCGTCTTGCCGTAAAGCTCGATGCGCCCGGGCTGGTAGCGGTTGGCCAGCGAGCCGCTTTCGATCCGCGTGGTGTCCTGCCAGTCGTTGACGACCTGGGTGATGCTGTCCGGCCCCAGGGTCAGCGTACCGCCCGACCAGGCCGTCAGGCGCGGGACGTCGGCCGCCAGGTTGATGTCGATGTTGTGCACGCCCTGGCCCCAGGCGCGCAGGCGAATGGAGCCCGTGCGGTTGTTCAGCGCGGTGCTGGCTTGCAGGATGCCGCCCTGGTTGATCTCGCGCGACACCATGGTGATGTCGCCGTGGTCGGCCTGGATGATGCCGGTGTTGTGCACGCTGTAGCCGACCTGGGCCGCGCGCTGCTCCATCAGCGGCAGGATGTCGGACACGATGCGCCCGATGAGATAGGGCTGGAAGGCGGGCGCCGTCTGCGGGTTGATCAGGAACTTGGCCGGAAAGAGCCAGGGCCGCACCGACGAAGTGACGGCATCGAAGCCGCGCACGGTGGGGCTGATTTCCTTGGCTTCCAGCCAGACGTTCTCGCCGGCGCCCAGCAGCGTCTGGCCACTCGGCGTGCGGATGCTGCCCGCATTGCTGACCTTGGGCGCGAACATCAGCACGTGGCCGCCCTGGCCCGTGATCTGCGCACCGGCCAGCACCTTGACGTCGCCCGGCGGCTTGCCCGGATCGAAGGCCGGGCCCATGTCGGCGAACTGCACGTTCGAATCGGCCGGCATCTGCTTGGAGTTCTCGCCGAAGGTGGGAATGCCGACGCCCACTTCGAGGCCGCTCCAGTAACCGGGGTCACCCGATTTCGCGCCCAGGCGCGTGTTGAGACCAACCTTGAACTGTTCGTCGCTGAGCTTCAGGCTGGAGGCGACCAGGTTGCGCACGTTGACCTGGCTGCTGCCGGTGAACAGGATGCCGTTGCGATTGATGAGGTAGACGCTGCCCTCGGCCTCGATGCGGCCGGCGATCTGACTGGGTCGGCCGCTGGGGTCGTTGATGCGGTTGAGCGCGATCCACTCGTTGGCGCCGGTCTTGGCGTGGGTGCCTGCACGCTGGTCGAACTTCACCGTCGTGTTCTTCCCGACGTTGAAGGTCTCCCAGTTCAGGATGGCCTTGTCGGCGGTCTGCTCGATGGTGACCGTGGTCCTGCCGTTGGCTGCGGCCTGCACGGGGTCCCTGGCGTTGAGCCAGCCGGCGGTCAGCGAATTCGTGTCGACCTTCAGGCCGCCTTCGGTAAGACCGTCTGGCGCGGAGTCGCCGCTGGCCAGCGCCTCGGCCCGCTTCTGCGTCTGCTGCGCCTGCTGCGCGGCGATCGCGCGCGCGGCCAGGTTCAGGTTGGTGATGGACGTCTGCAGCTGCTGGCTCGCCGCCGACGACGGCTGCGTCGGGTGGATCAGGCTGGACGCCGGCGCACCGTTCGGCAGCTTGCCCGTGGCGATCGCGCCCGCCTGCGCCGCGCCCTTGTCGGCGAACCACGCCGGACTGAACGCCCGCTGGGCGTGCGCACTGCCGAGGACCCCACCGGCAGCCAGCGCCACCGCGATGGCCCGCGCGAGGGGCGCCATCCTGAAAACCTGCTGCGCCGCGCGCGCCGGTCGCTTCTTTTCGTTGCACCCACTGATGGTCATTTCTCATTCCCGCCGAAGTAAAGCCTGTGCCGAAGGGGCTGCGCGCGTCGCGCAGGCCAACCCCATTCAAGAAGCCCCTGCGATGGCGATCGAAAGCCAACGCGACAGGAGCCGTCAGTTTCTTGACGGGACGGAAACGTCGAATTCCAGAAGAATATTTTTGGCCTCGTTGCGGGCGCGCGCGTGTCGCTGCGGCCTCGGTCCGGAAAGTCCTTGCAGATCAACGACGGGCGCGCGCCGGACCTCGGCAAAGTCACGAAAGCTTCACAGTGGCTGCGCACGCCAACCATGGGAAGCCGCGACATCGAGACAGGGTCGCCACCCAATCCCGGGGGATCCACCTCTAGTGTGGTGTCCCGCAAATAGCTGCGCAAAATGAAATCGATGCGTTTCGCGTCAGGGCAAGGCGCAAACCGCAGCGATACCCGTAGGTATCGCGAGGATTTGCAACGCCGCCCTGGCGTGAAAGG
>Ga0209676_1000341_pt1 | contig 88749 bp, 77 predicted proteins | sample AraplaCvi_mLB_r2_FD_184282 | JGI IMG/M metagenome (GOLD analysis project Ga0209676, IMG submission 184282) | Arabidopsis root microbial communities from North Carolina, USA - plate scrape MF_Cvi_mLB_r2 (SPAdes) (version 2) | ecosystem: Host-associated > Plants > Roots > Endosphere | place: USA...
TTTTCCTTCTCCAGAAAAAATTGCATCTTTAACAATCGAAGAATTAAGGGATTTGCAGCTCAGCGTTCGAAAAGCTGAATATATGATCGGAATCGCAAAAGCCTGGAGTGAAGGAACTTTGAGGCATGAAGAATATAGAGACCTACCATCTGAAGAAATTGGAAAAGAGCTACTTAAACTAAAAGGAGTCGGACCATGGACGATCGAAAACTTTCTCCTATTTGGTTTAGGAAGAAAAGACATTTTTCCAGTTGGAGATGTAGGTATTCAAATAGCACTTCAAAAACTGTTAAATTTAGATGAAAAACCTTCTAAAGAGATAATGGAATATGTAAAAGAGCAAGCTTCACCGTATGGAAGCTATGCAGCACTGTATCTTTGGAAGAGCATAGAATAATGGAGTTGTAAACAATGAGTAATCAATTAACAAATATATTAGAGGTTGGACAAAGCTTCCCAATTACAATTAAACGGATTGGTATTAATGGGGAAGGTGTTGGATATTTCAAGCGACAAGTTGTTTTCATCAAAGGTGCTTTACCAGGTGAAGAAGTAGTTGCTGAAGTAACAAATGTACGAAATGGTTTTGCAGAGGGTAAAATTCAAAGAATACGAAAAGCATCAGCTGATCGAGTAGAACCGACTTGTAAAATTTATGATAAATGCGGTGGATGTCAAATTCAGCATGCTTCATATGAAGGTCAGCTTGGATATAAAAAAGACATCGTCGTTCAAGCGATGGAAAAGTACGCGAAGGATTTATTAGAAAAAACACCAATTAGAGAAACAATTGGGATGGATCATCCATGGAATTACCGTAACAAAAGTCAGCTTCAAACTGGACTGGAAAAAAACAAAATCATTGCTGGTTTGTATTCTCAAAACTCGCATAATGTTGTAGACATCGGCCATTGCCCAATTCAACATGAAGATTTAAATAAAGTAACTGGTAAAGTGAAGAAAATCTTAACGCGATTAAATATTCCGGTTTATAATGAACGAAAAAATAAAGGTGTAATACGTACAATTGTAGCTAGAGTTGGCTTACGTACTGGTCAAATTCAATTAGTTTTGGTTACTGGCGCAAAGGAATTTCCTCAAAAAGCTGAATTAATTAGTGAAATTAAAAAGAGAATGCCTGAAGTAACAAGCTTAATGCAAAATATTAACAATCAAATGACTTCAGTTATTTTTGGGCGTGAAACTGTTTATTTAGCAGGAGAAGAAGTCATCGAAGAAAAACTTGGTGATCTATCATTCGAACTATCAGCTAGAGCATTTTTCCAGTTGAATCCAGAACAAACTGTAAAACTATACGATGAAGTGAAAAAAGCAGCGGCTTTAACCGGATCAGAAAAAGTAGTAGACGCTTATTGTGGTGTAGGAACAATTGGACTATGGTTAGCAAAAGACGCAAAAGAAATTCGTGGAATGGATATCACAAAAGAAGCCATCATTGATGCGAAACAAAATGCCTTAAGCCACGGCTTTACAAATACGCATTACGAAGCTGGACATGCAGAACAAGTTTTACCGAAATGGTTAAGAGAAGGATGGAAACCAGATGTAATCATAACTGATCCACCTAGAACTGGCTGTGATGAAGAATTTTTAAAGACGGTATTAAAGATACAACCTAAGAAACTCGTTTACGTATCATGTAATCCTTCAACATTAGCTAGAGATTTAAAGGTGTTAAGTTCAGCTTATGAAGTGAAATATTTACAGCCTGTTGATATGTTTCCGCACACTAGTCATGTAGAATGTGTAGCTCAACTTGTTTTAAAGTAAGGCAGCAAGCCCTTATGGGCGCTGCCTTTTATTTCATTAATAAAGAATCTAGAAAATGATACTGTACCACTAATATTAGTAATAATGTGATTAACTAAAACGGTCAGCAACTTATGTTGGATCTTACGTTTTAAAACGTATGGGGAATGAAAGTGGAGGAAACACTTTCATTAATTGTCAATCGATACACAACTAATTAATCAGTAAATAATAATTAAAAGCATAAATTTCTTACTTTATTACTTTTGGAATAAGGGGATAACTTGGTATCCCAAAATGAGAGGATTTGAATGTAAATATGAGTAATAATTTTTGGCGTGATTTACCACGACCTTTTTTTGTACTGGCGCCAATGGAAGATGTAACGGATGTTGTTTTTCGACATGTAGTGAGTGAAGCAGCCAGACCTGATGTGTTTTTTACAGAGTTTACAAACAGTGAGAGTTATTGCCACCCAGAGGGGAAACAAAGCGTGCGCGGACGTTTGACTTTTACAGAAGATGAACAACCAATGGTAGCCCATATTTGGGGAGATAAGCCTGAATTTTTTAAGCAAATGAGTATTGGTATGGCGGAACTTGGATTTCGAGGATTGGATATCAATATGGGCTGTCCTGTACCTAATGTGGCACAGCATGGGAAGGGAAGCGGCCTGATTCGTCGTCCTGAACTTGCTGCTGAATTAATACAAGCAGCAAAAGCAGGTGGATTGCCTGTAAGTGTAAAGACAAGGCTTGGTTTCAGTGAAGTAGACGAATGGCGCGACTGGTTAACTCACATATTGAAACAAGACATTGCCAATCTTTCCATTCATCTGCGTACAAGAGATGAAATGAGCAAAGTGGATGCTCACTGGGAACTAATCCCTGAGATAAAGAAACTTCGTGACCAAGTGGCACCAAATACACTCTTGACGATCAATGGGGATATTCCTGACCGTCAAACTGGCTTAAAGCTTGCTGAACAATATGGTATAGATGGGGTTATGATTGGACGTGGTATTTTCCATAATCCTTTTGCCTTTGAAAAGGAGCCAAAGGATCATAGTAGTAAGGAATTGCTTGATCTCTTAAGATTGCATCTAGATCTACATGATAAATATTCAAGTTTGGTACAGCGTTCGTTCAAGGCTCTTCATCGCTTTTTTAAGATATATGTCCGTGGATTTCGAGGGGCAAGTGAACTAAGAAATCAATTAATGAACACAGAGTCAACTGACGAAGTGCGTGCAATGTTGGATCAATTTGAGTCAAAGAATCTTGATGGCATAGAAGAACAGTAAGTAGAAATGGGCAATGAATCGATTTAAGATTCATTGCCCATTTTTCTTGTCTGTTAATGTTCTATTTTTCTTGTCTGTTAATGTTCTATTTATTTTATTGAGCTAAAATATGCGAAATTAGTTTTTCAGAAGAATAGGATAAGCCTTTAGTTTACGAGTAAATTGCCCATATAATAGGTGTGATTAAGTAGAACTTAAAATATTCTTAATAATGATTAAATATATTTCAGTCCGTAAAGTATGTAAAATATATATTGTTACTTAAAAAATGTTTGGCTAGGGGGACAATAGTGTTATCGGATGTGGTCATTAATCAACTAAATAGACATAATATTGTTATTTTTGTAGAGAATTCACTATTTGTTTCGGGGATTCAAACAATTTTGGAAATAAATCATCTACATGCTCAAAAGATTAATGTGGATGAACAGTGGTATAAGCAGGATCTTTATAACTCACTTTTGATTGGTCAAGTACCTTCGGATGAAATGGAAAAGAAAGTTCAAAAACTAATGCTTATTGATGCATCGACAAAAATAATCATTATAAAAAATTCAATTAAATTTGAAGAGATAGAACGTTTTATTCATATAGGTATAAAAGGTATTAGCTTAAGTGATGTAGACGAAAAATATCTTGTTCACCTTGTGAAACGAGTTAAAGAAGGTCATATTATGATTGATGGTCGTTTTACAACTGAATTTTTTAAACAATATAGGCATTTTAAGGAGCTTAGTACTCAATTTAGTCCACCTGACGATACGTATTTAAAGGAATTATTAACAAATAGAGAGTTAGAAATTTTACATTTGCTTGTTAAAGGCTATTCAAATATACAAATTGGTGAAAATTTATTTATTTCAAATAAAACTGTAAAAAACCATGTAGCTAATATTTTACAGAAGTTAGAAGTCAATGATCGATTAAATGCTGTGATTAAAGTATTGAAAAACAAATGGATTGGATTGAAATAAAAGCCTCGAATAATGAAACGAGCTGACTGTGACTCTAGGACCACTTATTTATAAGTGGTCTTTTTATTATGTAAGCACATGTTTTGATAAACGAAAGATGACGCAAATTTAAGTAGAACCTTACAGAAAGAACAAAGGCGAGGATAGGATAAATATTGTTATTTAATTTAGATTGAGTACTTAATAGAACAACTTCATCTATTAATATACGTAATTAAGTGAGTGAATTGGCGACCAATAGTTTTTAAAGCACTACACACGAATCCCTCCAGCATTCTCGGTGCTACTAATCATAGTAAAGACATATTAAGTACGCGGACTATTAATTTAAAAAAAGAACAGCAGCCCAATTGGGCTGCCTTTTTTAATGAATGATATTAGCGTTTAAAAAATCCTTATGGTTAGTTGAATCATTTTAAGAAACTACCCCTAATTCTTTAAGAATATCTTCCAGTGTTTTTTCATTTACTTGCTTAACTGGAGTTGGTGTATTGTTCAAATATGGATTTACTTTAAGATAGTTTTTTTGCACAAACTGAATATCTGTCGCATCAACTGTTCCATCCCAGTTAATATCTGCAGAACGAGTATTGGTTCCCCATGCTTTTTGAATCTCCAGTGCATCTTTGATATCAATCACCTGGTCTTGATTCGCATCTCCCGCAACTGCATTTTTAATAAAGTAATTACTAATAAGGATTTTTTCTTGACCATAGAGTTTACCTTTGTATTCAAAGCCGGACATCATAGGAAGATTGACCTTAAAGTGTCCTGGTAACGAAAATTCCCATGACCATAAATCGCCAGTAAGTGGTAATTTGGAGATAGCAAAGCGATTGACATCCTTAACTAAAGTTGGGGTAATATCAAATACGTTTCCATTTGATTGAGTTAATTTAATGGATGCACCTGAATTTGGCCAGTCAACATTTTTATACTTATTCGTAGTGCCTGGAAGTAAAAATCCTTCGGCAGTAAGAGGTCCTTCTAGTTCAGAGAATGAAGATACTAACCCCCAAGTATAACCAGCTTTAATTAAATTACTAGTTCCTTCCGTATTTGTAATAGAGACAGTAGGATCTAGTTTTGCAGAAGTAGTAAAAGCAGTATCTTTCACTTTTAAAGTAAGATCGACGGCAGCCACTTTGTCATTTATTTGAGTCGTTGATGGCAGATCCAATTGTACAGTTGGAGTACTTGAATTCGTCAGAGTTACTTTTGCTTCTCCGTATTGACTTAACTCTGCAGTTGGTTTGGCATCGACAATCTCAAAGTTTTTATCTAGATTAGCGAAAGTCCAACTTGCTGATGATAGTGAAGAAATATTATCTAATTTTAGAGTTGCTTTCACTGTATCACCCATCGTTACTTCATTGATGGGGCTAGTGATATAAGCGTTTGGTGTTCCTTCTTTGATAAAATAATATGTTTTTGCTACGGGACTATTTACTCCAATATCTCTTCCTTTTACAGTAAAACTTAAAGCAGGTATTTCTGGATGCATTACAATGTCTTCAGAAAACTTCCCATCTTTATCCATATCAACAAACATTGCAATTGAATTGTTTAAACTATATTGCAAAGTAGTATCCGATAAATCTACTTCCATCCCAGCATCTTGCATTTCCTTCACCTGTGGATCAGAAATTTGCATTGAAAATGGGTAGACTTCTTGTTCAGGTTTGTATTCGTGAAATGGCGATTCTTTATCTAAAGAAGTAGTCACCTCGGGTTGTTCGATATCCACATAAGTATCTACATAGTCGATAAAAGTTTTACCTGTCACACTATTCGAAATCAGCTTTAACTTGTAATAACCTGGTTTTGCGTTTTCGGCAATAGCAGAAATCGGATGATCTGGATCACCTGTAAATGGATAATAACTGCCAAGAATAGCAAGGATGTTAATAATATGCGTATTTGTGTTCTTGTTAGATAGATCCAATGATGTAGCAAAACCAAGATCTTTACCGGTTTTTCCATCTTGCCAAACGATGTCCATTTTTTTCATGGGTGTTTTCATATTAAAAGTTAGTGTAGGTGAAACACTACCTGAAGCCATTCCCATCGGTTCTGTTTGAGAAATTCTATATTCTAGAGTAGTAGAGGCTTTATTAATCGCAAACCCATAAAAACCTTCCGCTATTGTTTTAACACTAAATGGAATACGATATTGCTCGTTTTTATCTTTTTGGTTTGTTAGGATAATATAACCAGTGTAGACGCCTTCTTTTGCTGTCTTAGGTAGAGTGAGTGCTACATTTACATTTTTAGTTTCATTTTTCTTAACTTGAATCACCGGATTAATAGCTAATTTTACGCCATTTGTCGTTGGATCTGAACCGCCTTTTATTAATTGAAAATGAACATTTGCGATAAAGGTTTTATTTTCTTTTTCAAAGTTTTGCAATGTAACTGGTTTATTAATCGAATGATCTTCGCCTGTATAAAGTTCACCAAAGCTGAGGCCGCCCGTTTGTTCTTCTATGGTAATCATTTCTTCCCCATAAGGAATAAGCGTTTCATCTTGAACTTGAACTTTCATACCAGGATGAATTGCTTCGTAAGGGTCAACTCGTCCTGCGCCTTGTTCATAAGTAAGATAGTCTCCATTTAGCGGTTCAGATGTATTCATCAAAAGAGTTTTGATATCACTTGGCTGTAGGTTTGGATTTGCTTGCAACATTAATGCCGATATACCTGCTACATGTGGTGTTGCCATTGATGTACCATTTTTTCGGGCATATGCGCCAGAGTAATCATTAGGTGTTTCTGGGTTGGTAAGATAAGCAGGTTCAGTGGAGAGAATACTCACACCTGGTGCAACTACTTCTGGTTTTACATCAAAAGTTTTTAATGTCGGACCACGAGAACTAAAATCAGCTAGCTTATCTCCCTCTGTTTTGGAAACAGTTACATCCGTAAAGGTAAACTTGTTATTACCTGCAGCTACTTTCGACTTTAAGACCTGTCCATCTTGTTTCGTTACAGAGAAAGTAGGAATAAAACCACTTGCCTCGCCAAGATATGCTCCTACATGACCTTCTACATTGTTAGTAAGTAAAACTGCTTTAGCCCCATATTTTTTTGCAAATTTAATTTTATCAACTAGTGCATAGGTACCACGTTCAACCAATGCGATTTTACCTGTCACATCTTTATTTACGTAGTCAGCATCTCCACCTAAACCAACATCAACCATTTCAAGGCTTTTACCTTTGAATGTTGTGAGATCATCAGAAAAACTTCTTGCCATTGTTTGTAGTTCAATTGAAGATTCAGATGCAATGTTTCCCTTTAAAGTGGTAATTGGCATGGAAATATCACTGGCACCAACAGTAAGTGCTAATGCCGCTGCACCTGGAGATCCTACCGAATAGAATCCTGGTCCAGAGTTTCCAGCTGCGACCACTGTTGTTACACCACTTAAAACGGCATAGTTAATCGCTGTACTAGTTGGAAAGTATGGATCATTTAGAGCAGCGCCTAATGAAAGATTCATAACATCCATACCTGCTACTACTGCTTGATCAATTGCAGCAATAATATTCGAGGAGATGCCAGAACCGTAAGGACCTAGAACACGGTATACATAAAGGTCCGCGTCTGGAGCTATTCCTTTAACGGAAATATCACTATTACCTTTTGCCTGTGAAGCGATTGTACCAGATACATGTGTACCATGATCTGTGTAATAGGCAGAACCGTTAGCAGCAAATTCAGCTAATCCTGATTTTTTCCAATCTTCATAGGTTGTTTCCATCGGATCATTGTCATTATTTACAAAGTCATATCCACCTTTATAAGCATCTTTGAGATCAGGATGATTGTAGTCAATACCAGTATCGATGACAGCTACTTTGACACCCTCACCAGTAATGCCTTCTTTATGTAACTTGTCCACACCTAAAAATGAAACAGGGTCACCAGTCACAGTAGACTCCGTTTTTTCCGATTTACCGGTTTTTCCTTCAGATTCCGCAATAGCAGGTGGCTCAATCGTAAATGTAGTATCCTTGTAAATTGCTTGTACAACATCTGACTGCATGAGTGATTCAACCTGATTTGCCGGTATCGTCATGGAAACTCCATTATAGGAATTTTTGAAGGAATGCTTGATTTGATAAGGCGCATCTACAATATTTAAACCCTTTCCAGTAGATGGAGCCGATCGTTGTATACTTTTATTTGCAGGGAGTATTTGTTTGAGATCATTTTTGAATGTGGTATGCTCTTGATCGACTTTGCTTTGTGCTACATCTCTTGTTAATGATTTTCCATCCAAAGCAGCATCAAGAACAGCTACTTGTTCTGGTTTCGATTTAAACTGAACGATAACAGAAATCTCTTTGTCTTCTTTTAACTCTTTTTCATCAAACCCTAGAAGTCCATATTGCTCCTTTGCTTCAGATTTGTGTAGAGCTGCCCGTTGTTCATCCGTTAGTGAAGCTAGAATTTTTTCAGCATTACTTTGTGTACTGCTTTGTGTTTTGGCAGCTACATTTGTCATGCCAGAGTGGGTGGACGGGAGAATGAGTCCTAAAGAAAGTACAAGGGGTGTTGATTTTTTTACTGTTTGGCTAAGCCATCGATGGTTTTTCTTTTTCATAGTTTTCCTCTTTTCAAATTTTAATTAAAAAGTTCCGAAAAAAATTATTTCTTAATTTTCGAAAAATTTCTATGATAATAATGTTAATAACTAGGTTAGTAGATTACAAAGGGGGTTTCCACGAGGACTATTAACCTATTATTCTCTTGGGAAATGTTTTAAAGTGATGTTGTACCGCCTCATATTTATAAAATAGGTTAGAAAAGTAACAATCTGTTTTGGGGTTTTCAGTTTTTAAAAAGGAGATTGTAACGTACTGAGCGAAGGTGTGGTACAGGGTTTTTATATAAAAGGATTAATTATGTAAGATTATTAACAGGAAAATTATAGATTATAATGAACTCTAATATATATAAATTATCAAATAGTAGAATTATCATTGACTAAGAAGTAATAGTACCTATCTATATTGGAGCATGTTTAAGATTGAAATGATTACGTTCAGTATTTTATGAGGTGAAAACAAGGGGAGGACATCATGATACAAGGGAAAATTATTAAATTTTACCGTGAGCTTCAAGGATTAAGGCAAGCAGATTTAGGGAATGAAATATGTTCGAGTACTCATGTAAGTAAGATTGAACGTGGTATTACAGAAGTATCACAAGAAACAATTGAATTATTAGCAAAAAGACTGCGGATTGATATGAAGGAAGAGATTAATACATATTTAAGCTTAGACTTATTATTAAAAGAATGGCATGAATCAATTATTTTAAAACTAAACTCAAAAGCAACAAGCATAAAAACTAAGTTAGAAGGTATTATGCTTCTGAAGATACCTGATTTTTATCGAGCATATACGTTAGTTTTAACTAGATATTATTTATTAATTGGAGAAAGTGCTTATGCTAAATCCTTGATTGAAGAGATGAACAGTTGGGATGAACTTTCGGTATATGATCAAAATATGCTATATCACATTAAAGGAAAATTTTATCTAGATTATCAAAATGAATATTCTTTAGCGATTTCTTATTTAAAGAAAATTAATCTAACTTATTATCATAATCCCGAGTATTATTATGATTTAGCCTGCGCCTATATGTGTATGAACTCCCGTATCCTAGCCTATCACTACGCTAATAAGGCACTTCAATTTTTTAGTAGTAAAAATAGCTTTAATAGAATACTTGAAACAGAAATGCTAATGCTAATTCAAGTTGAGCAAGAAGAAATTTTTGACACAAGGGATTCCGGTTATCCAAGATTAATAGAAATGGCAGATAGCTTAGGTTTAACCGACCAAAAAGCTAAGTTACTTCATAATTATGCTTATCAACAATTTCGCAATGGATGCTATGAAAAGGCATTCGAAAATTATAGTCAATCGTTGATTTTGCGTGATGCTTCACATCCGCATTATATCGTGACATTAGAAGGATATTTAAATGCTGCTACAAAGTTAGGCTTACAATCTCAAACCGAGTTGCTAAAAGTCGCACGGGAAGGACTTTCATTAGCAAAGAGCTTAGATGATACAATGTATTTACATTATTTTCAGTTACATGTATATAAGATTGAAGGATTAAAAGAACAATATTATCATTATTTAGAATCAGTAGCCTATCCTTTTTTTAAGGAAATGGGTTATGGCCTTGCAACTGAGACTTATGAAATTAAGTTGTTTGATTACTATTTAGAAAAGGGAGATGTGGAACGAGCGAATCAGTTCACATTATCAATTGTAAATAGATTCCGCAAAAACAACGAGCTTGTTTAATTCAAATATAAATAATCTATTAAAAGTCTTGTATGAAAATATATAAGACTTTTTTGATATGAAATGAAAAGTAAAATCCCCCTCATAGTTGCTAATAACCCCTTTTGATTAAAGTTATTCGACTTACTTCGATTAATTTTTATCAAAATAATTGTTTTTTTTACCTCATTTTGAAACTAAAGTAGGATATTTCATGAACCCAAAACCCCCATTGCTGCCAATTATCCAAGTTATTATGATAACTTTATAGTGATTTTTCTGAAAATTAAGAAAGGAGTTCGCTTCAATTCACTCACTTGAAATTAATAAGAAAGATGGTGCCATATGAAGAACATAAAACGCATTAAACAAACAGTAATTATTTCGCTAGCCTTAAGTATGATATTTCCTACAGCAAATCAACCTTTTAATACACTGGCAAATGCTGCAGAGATAAATGCTGAAGATGTGCTTTCTTCTCTAACTGCTGAACAAAGAAATGCTTTACATAAGATAGAATTGAATGAACGCTCTGGATTAATCGGTTTTAAACAAGATGAACTAAAAAAAGACAATGAAACTTCTGTAATCGTCCAATTCCAATCAAAACCTTCTAAAGTTGCGTTGATTGATGCTGAAGTTGCTGGTGAAAAACTATCAAAAGAACAAGCAGATGAGCAAGTTGAACATGATCATGAACAGTTTAAAAAAGATATCCAATCCTTTTTTCCTACCTCAAAAAATAGAAAAATAAATCATCAAATCACATCAAATTTTCGCACTGTTTTTAATGGTGTTGCAATAAAATTACCAGCAAGTCAAATTAAGCAGTTGTTATCTTCTAAAGCTGTTAAAGCTATTTATAAGGATGTTGAATACAAAGTAGATCCTATCATCAACAATGCAGAATCTAAAAACACAACTAATAGTGGAAACACTTCGGTTGAAAGTCTTTCTTATTTAAAGATTGATAAATTACATAAAGAAGGAATTACTGGAAAAGGCATAAAAGTGGGGGTACTAGATACCGGAATTGATTATAACCACCCTGATTTAAAGGAAGTATACAAAGGTGGTTACGATATCGTTGATCAAGATAATGATCCAATGGAGACAACCTATAAAGAATGGCAGTCATCTGGTTATCCAGAAATTAATGGATCAACCTATTACACTTCACATGGCACACATGTAGCAGGTACGATAGCTAGTCAAGGTACAAATGAAAAAATTACAGTCGAAGGTATTGCACCAGATGTAGATTTATATTCATACCGCGTACTTGGACCTTATGGATCAGGTTCTTCAGAAGCTGTTATTGAGGGAATTGAAAGAGCAGTCCAAGATGGGATGGATGTCATTAACTTGTCATTAGGGGCAGCGGTAAATGATCCTTATTTTCCAACAAGTACTGCTATAAATTATGCAGTACTAAATGGAGTTACTGCAATCGTAGCTGCGGGGAATGATGGACCGAATGCATATACATTAGGCTCACCTGGATCAGCTGCACTTGCATTGACTGTTGGTGCAAGTGATGTACCAATACAAGAATCTATTTTGAATGGAAAAATAGGAGATGAACAGCCTATTGAATTAATTGGGATGGCACGTCACTATGATGATCAATTTAAAAATCTGGCTAGTAAATCCTATGAAATAGTAGATGTTGGATTGGGATATGCTACCGATTTTGAAGGAAAAGATTTAAATGGAAAAATTGCACTCATAACTCGTGGTGATATTTCATTTGATGAAAAGATAATGAATGCTAAACAAAACGGTGCGATAGGAGCCCTAATTACAAATAATATAGACGGACAAATTGGTGTAAATCTTGGAGAATCTGTTAACTATATACCGTCATTTTCATTAACAAAAGATGATGGTGAAAAAGTTAAATCCTTGTTAGAGTCTGGTAATAATACAATTAATTTCTCAAATTATGCCGAAAAACAAACTTAAGGCGATCATTTAGCTGACTTTAGTTCAAGAGGTCCTGCTAGACAAACTTTTGATATGAAACCTGAAATAACTGCTCCAGGAGTAAGTGTTCTTTCAACTGTTCCTTCTTATATGATTAATCCAGGCAATCAAGATAATTATCAATATGCCTATTCAAGATATTCAGGAACGTCAATGGCTACTCCTTTTACAGCAGGTGTTGCTGCTTTAATGCTTCAAGCGAATCCTAAGTTACAACCTGAAGATATAAAAGCAATTTTGATGAATACAGCTGATCCACTAAATGGAGATTATAGTGTTTTTGAAGTAGGTGCTGGTAGAGTAGATCCTTATCAAGCTATTTATAGCGATCTAAGTCTTAACATAAAGGATCAAACTTATGTACCTGGCGCAGAGCGCTTAATGAGAATAAAAGAATTCACTGGTGGACTTAGCTTTGACAATCACTATGAAAATGGCAGAATTAATGTTTCAAAATCAATTAGAATCGAAAATAATAAAAATGTAAAAAAATCATTTGCGGTATCAATTAGTGAATCAAAAGGTTCAAACAGTATAAAAGATAATGAAGTAGAGCTAAGTATTCCTAATAAAATTGATATTAATGGCAATAGCTCAAAAACAATTAATGTAAAAATGATTGTTCCTAAAGAAGCAAAAAAGGGGATTTACGAAGGCTATATTACATTCACTAATAACGCAAATTCATCAGAAACATATAGAATTCCCTATAGCTTACGAACATCTGATGAAGGGTTTAATAGTATTAAGATATTAAATCCATCTTATTCTCCTGACCAATTAAATCAAGGTGGATGGGATTTTATGCGAGCTCAATGGATTTATACAAGATTTAACTTACAATCTCCTATGAAAAACATGGATATTGTCCTACAAGATGCTAAAACAGGAAAAGATCTTGGACTCGTTGGAACGGTTGATTTAACATATGCATATGACAATGTTGACTATAATTTAATCGCGTTTAATGGACAGTATTATAAATTTACTGGGAACTCAAAACAACCAATCACAGATGAAACAAGTGATATTCAACCAGGGCAATATAAATTGAAATTCATTGGCACTAGTATTTCTGGTAAAGAATTCATAGAAACTGAGGATTTCTTTATTGATTTAGATACACCTTCATTTAAAAGCTCACTTGATGGTGCATCTCCATTTATTGAATATAAACCAGGTCAAAAAACATATCCATTTGAGATTCAGATTCAGGATTCAAAGGTTGAAGAGTTGAAGAACCATGGAATATCTATCGACCAATCATCTAATTGGCTCGTTTATTATTATGGTGAATGGGCTTTCCCTTCTTCACCTATTCCAATGGATGCTGAAGGAAAATATAAAGATGAAATCGTAATTGATGAAAGCTTAAATGTGTTACCTCTTCGTTTCGATGGTTATGATAATGCTGGTAACGGGGAAATTAAACAGTATTATTTTGTGAAAGAAGGTACACCAGTTACTTATGCTAAGAGTGATGTAGTTACGGCAACTGCTGGAGAAACAATTAAAGCTAAAATACATTTAGATAACCTTCAGGATGTTAAAAACGTAACATGGACTTTTGGTGATTATTATGGAATGAAGAGTGTTCAACTAGTTGATGCAAAACTTACTGAGAATTATGCAAGCAAGGCTACAATTGACGTTAATGGTGATGACGTGATCGTCAACTTTAACCAACCTAGTGGTCAATTTAATCACTCTGAAGTTGCAGAGGTCACATTAAAGATTCAAGAGAAAGAATTTTACACGGGTGGTAGCATCAATCCAACAGTAACTGTAACGGATGCTAGTAATACAAACATAGAAGTATTTAACGGTGGATATAGTTTCAAAGTTTTCCCAAAACAATCAAGAGTTAACGGGAGTGTAAGTCCACAAGGATTTTATGAAGGCGATCCTGAAAACGGTGGTTATCCTGGTACACGAGATTGGAATAAGGTTGGAGCAATCGTTAACATTTATGATTCTAAAGGAACAAAATATAATGCCCAAATTGATGCTTATGGAAGATATGATTTTGATAAAATTCCGCTAAGTAAAGATCTATTTACTGTTGAATTTAATGTACCAGGTCACTTTTTAACCAAGGTTAGAACAAATATTGGTTATGAATATAATGGTAAACTATATGCAAAAAATCAATATGTCACTGCACCGGAACTTAAAGCTGGAGACGTAAACCAAGACCAAGTGATCGATATAATGGATGCTTTGGCTATTCAGACAAATTGGGGTACAAGTAAAAGAAGTGCAGATATCAATTTTGACGGTACTGTAGATGCAAATGATATGAAATTTGTTCAGAAAAACTTTTTACAACAAAATAAGTCAGTTGACCAGGCTCCAAAGCCGATTAACAAATACAAAGGAAAATCATTGGAAGATGTATTAAATGAATTAGGAATGTAACTTGGATTTACGAATTAGAACTGTAAAAAATTAAGAGGGTATAAAATTAGAACAGGCAACGTCCTTAATTGGAACGTTGCCTGTTCTGGTTTTTATAGTTTGATACACAAAGCCGCCTAATGGATGCTTTTATTCATAATATTTAACTGTTACATTCTAGCAGACTCTTTTAAAGTTACGTTGTTAGACTGAACTTCAGAAGACTTTTGTTTGCGTTTGATAAAGAATGATAGTAATAAACTCACTATTCCAATTAACAGAATCACAAAGTATGCGTCATTAATTCCTTGGATAGCAGCTTCCATAATCATATGCTGTTGAGTTTCCCCTGGAGCTCCTCCAGCGGAAATTAAGTCTTTAAGATGATCTTTTGTACTATTTGTCATGACAGTTACTAATAGCGCGGTACCTACAGCACCAGCTACTTGTCTTATTGTGTTTGAAATAGCTGTTCCGTGTGCATTTAGGCTTGGTGGCAATTGATTTAAGCCAGCAGTTTGTAAAGGCATTAGGAACATAGCCATCCCGATTCGACGAAGTGTTGACATTAAAATTAGAAAAGTATAACTAGTCGAGTCCGTCAAATCAATAAAGCCATAAGTTGAGACGATAATGATCGCAATACCGATAATGGTAAGCCATTTCGCCCCAAATCGATCGAAGAGCTTACCAACTACGGGACTTAATAAGCCCATTAGAAGTGCTCCAGGGAACATAAGTAAACCAGACTCTAATGCAGTAAAACCACGTACATTTTGAAGATACAGTGGAAGTAACATCATATCTGCATACATCATCATAGTGACACCAATATTTATAATGGTAGTCAAGGTAAACATATTAAATTTAAAAGCACGTAGATCAAGCAGTGGATTTTGAGAAACTAGTTGTCGCCAAGTAAATAGGACCAGTGAAATGATTCCAGCAACTAGTGAAATAACGACCTCATTACTTGACCAACCAGCGTTGCCAGCTTGGCTAAAGCCGTACATTAAAGTACCAAATCCAATTGTTGAAAGAATTACACTAATAAAGTCTACCTTGGATTGGACGGTTTCCGAAACATTTTTCAGATAAATAAAACCACAAAGAATAACAATAATAGTAAACGGAATCATACCATAAAACATTGCTTGCCAAGGGAATGTTTCAAGAACATAACCGGTAAGAGTTGGTCCAATTGCAGGGGCAAAAATAATAGCTAGACCGACCATGCCCATAGCGGATCCTCTCTTCTCAGCTGGGAAGATCGATAAAACAACATTCATGAGTAGTGGCATAATGATACCAGCACCAGCTGCTTGAATTAAACGCCCAGTTAGTAATACTGGAAAATTGGTAGCAATTGCTGAAACAATCGTTCCAACAAGAAAAATAATCATCGAACTTTGGAATAATTGACGAGTGGTAAATCTTTGCATTAAGTATGCTGTGATAGGAATTAATACCCCATTTACCAACATATAACCCGTTGTAAGCCACTGGGCTGTTGAAGCTTTAATGTCAAAATCATTCATTAATTCTGGAATGGCAACACTCATGATTGTTTGATTAAACGTTGCAAGGAAAGCACCTATGATCATAACAAACATGATGGGACCTTTTTTGATAGAGTGGTTAATCGTTGCACTCTTACTCAATTTCATTCATCCTTTCATGTCTATCCTAGATAGATTTAATTTACACTATGTTGTATAATTAACATTGTATAAATGAGATTATAATGACAATTGAACGTGATGACAATCTACAAAAAAAGTTGAAATGTAATTTACTTTACATAAATTAGTTCTCTGTTGTTTATCAGTGGAAAATACGACGTTACATTTTGAAATGTAGCATAGCAATTGTTAAGAAAGGAATGAAGAGATATGATCGAAAATAAAAAGTCTCCCACAGACCCTCGTATACTGCGTACACGACAATTAATTAAAAATGCACTTGTTGAGCTACTTGGCGAAATGGATATAAAAAAAATAACAGTTAATCGATTAGCAGAGCGAGCAACCATCAATCGCGTTACCTTTTATCTTCATTATCGCGATATTCCAGATATGTTGGAAAAGATGGCGGACGATATGATTGAGGAATTTTCAATGGTTATTAAAAATACGCCCGCAGTGGGGCATACATCATCTGGAGAGGGGAATTGGAAAATACTTGAAAATATACTTGAGCATATAGCAAAAAACGGAAATTTCTATAAGATCATTCTTGCCTCAAAGCAAATCCCGATATTTAGAGATCGTCTATTGTCGTTCTTAAAGGACATGATTGTTACGAAGATTGATGAAAGTAAAAGTCACCCATATCTTCTATCCCAAGGTATTAAAGTAGACATTTTGATTTGGTACAATTCCTCAGCTTTAATTGGTACGATTATTTCTTGGCTACAAAATGACATGCCTTATACTCCAGCATTTTTGACCAAGCAATTTTCTTTACTTCACCTTAGGGGACTGAATAGGGAAAGTTAATAAACCTGTAAATGATTCCGTTATTGTTATAGAAACATTAGAAATAGAATAGAAATAATGAAACCAAATCTTAAAGTGATTTGGTTTTTTAGTTTGCTGATCTAATTGGGTTTGTTTATATGTAGTGCTTATCTATCTTGAACTTTTTAAACTTTGATTTTAAAGGAGAAAGGAAATTTATATAAAAACTACTATACAAGGGAGTGTGAATATGAAAAGGTATAAAGTCATTCTAACTGGAATCATCTGTTCTTTAAGTTTATTTGGTTGTGACGATACGGAAACAAAAACTGTAAACACTAAAAATCCAAATGCAGAAGAAATTTTACGACTTGATCGACACGCTGACATATTTCAATGGAAAGAGGTAATTTATCAAACCAATATTGATTGGGTAAATGAACTTAAATTGACAAAGAACAAATCAGTAGGAAAAATTACCTCAGTATCTACAAACGTTACAAATAAATCATTTAAAAATGGAATGGCAAACAACTTACCAATTGGAGCAAAAATATACAGTGCTAAAGAAAGAGAAGATATATTGATTGTTGAATTCAATGGAAGAGTCAGTTATTACTTAGCTCTTGTGGAAGGTTAGAATGTAAAAAGGAATTGTATTAAATAGAAAATAATAGTCTTGTTTTATATATAGTGGGAATATAATACTTTCTTCTTTCTGAATACGGTTTTTCTAATTTTAAAATAGATAGTTTTTCAAGAAGTCAATTGGAACGGAAGGTGCTCGACTCCTGTGGGAGTAGCGGGACAGCTGAGACCCCACAGGCGCATTGCGCCGAGGAGGCTCAGCGCACGCCACACGGAAAGCGAGCATCCTGGAGTGGAAATTGACAAACTTCCTTACCGAAAAGCATTACGTGATCGTTCTTATTGTTTATGCTCAAAAAAGAAAGTTTTAGTCTCTCTAGTGAGATGGATTTTTTTTGCGTAATGATATTCACCTAAAAATAATACAGGGCATACAATAATTGGGCACAGAAACATAGATGTATTTTATAAGAGGAAGTGATTAACATTTATTCATCTGTAAACTCAATTCCAAGAAATATGGGATATTCTTATTCAATCCCTCAATATCAAAGAGTTTATCCGACTCGTCATAATAATAGTGTAAATAACTCAATTAGAGTAACTGGAAAGGGAGAAGTTACTGTAAAGCCTAACCAGTCGTCTCTATTATTAGGTGTTATAGTCGATGATATGAAAGTACAAAATGCCCAACAAAAGAATGCGGTCATTTCTAATCAAATCATTGAAGCATTAAAAAACATAGGGATCAATCAGGAGGATATTGAAACTTCTTCGTATTCAATCGATCGGATCGTTGATTTTCAAGATTCACAAGAAATATTTCGTGGATATCGTGTAAGCCATATTTTCAAGGTTATTGTTAAAGACATCGCTAGTGTAGGAAAAGTGATTGATGTTGCAACAGAAAATGGGGCAAATGTTGTAAGGAATGTATCTTTTGAAGTTTCAGATCCAGAACCTTACTATGTAGAGGCTCTCCAAAAAGCTACTTTAAATGCAAAAAGCAAAGCGGAAAGTATCGCCAAATCACTAGGTTTAACCATCAATAGCGTTCCGGAATGGATAGTTGAAGAAAGTGTTCAATTGCTGAGACCACAATACTCAATGCAAACAGCTGTATTAAGTGCATCGACGACTCCTATTCAGGAAGGTCAAATCAAAATTTCTGCATCAGTTCAAGCGTTGTTTAATTATATAAGTTTCTAGTGGAGATATATTTCACATCTAAACAGCTTGCTAGTTTCAGAATGACTATCTGATTATCGTTTAAAAAAAGAAAAGGGAAACGATGAATGCAGCCACCCAAACCTTTTCTTTTTTATTTTGTTTTTAAATTTATATTTTTAAAAAGAAGGAAACACTTCGAAAAAAAGAGAACTCAATTTGAATATAGAGCGACGTGAAGTAGCTTCTAATAATGTAATGTCGTTACTCGTCTAAAACAAATATGACGTTTCTATTTCTTAATCATAGAAATATTGAAAAGGGCTGATCAGTTAAAAGTGTGGATAAGTATAAGCATAATAGGGGGGAAGAAATGTACAAGAAGCTGGGAATCGCAATTATTCATGGAATGGGGAATCAGAAGCAGGACTTCGCTGATGAAATGATCGTCTTGATTAAGAATAAATTCGCCCAAAAATTAGAATGTATCATATCAGACCCTTCCTCCTATCTAGTATTTCAACCTATACAATGGTCATCTGTCTTTGAGGAAAGGGAGGAGAAATTGTATAAAAATGTGGTTTTGGCCAACGATCTAGATTTTAAAGGACTAAGAAAGTTCACTATACAATATGTAGGGGATGTTATTGCATACCAACAAGTAGAGACTTCTAGACAAAACTATGAAAGAGTACATGAATTAATCGGTAAACATTTAAATATTATCTCAAGTAAAGCTGGAAATGATGTTCCTTTATGCATCATTTCACATAGCTTAGGTTCAGTTATTGCAAGTAATTATTTCTATGATCTGCAATATAAAAGAAATAGTGTATCGTGCATTGTCAATGAATCTTCACCTTTGGAAAAAGGACAAACTTTAACCTTATTTTATTCTTTGGGGACTGCGTTGCCACTTTGGAGTTTGCGATATCATAATTTTAACCGCCCGATCAATATTCCTTCAAGAGAGCTTCAACAATACTATCCTGGTTTGAAGGGTGAGTGGATTAATTTTTATGATAAAGATGATGTGTTAGGATATCCTTTAAGAGACGTCGATCAAACTTATCGTGACGCTGTTACTGAAGATAGACAAGTTAATATTGGTGGACTATTGACTAGTTGGAATCCTTTTTGCCATACAGGATATTTTAAAGATATGGTAGTTATTGAAGAAATTGTAGATGGTTTAGTTCGAACCTGGAAACAGGTTAATAATATGGAGAAGAATTGATTTACTATATAAAACATGCTATTTATCCAAAGATAAAATACTAATTTTGGTGACGGATTCGGGTCAGGGGGAAATTCAATAGTAGATACTTTGGAGATGTCATTCGCATCTCTTTTTTTTGTATTGCTGTTTCATTCTGCATAAGATCTTTCAGGCGTGTTTGAAATGATTGAACCTATTTATCCGACACTTTTATATGAATGTGTTTAGTAAACAACAAATCTACCAAATTTGATTATTGAACAGAAAAGGATACAATTGTAAAATTTGTAATGTAATAAAAAAGGGGTGTCTTTTTTTTTTGCAAAAAAGATGGAAAAATTTGTTCGGAAAATAACTATCATTCCTTTCGCAAGATGTCGATTCTAATAACAATGTGCTTCTTTTTATATAAAAGAAAATTTTCGAGAAGAGCATAAAAAAAGAAAATGAGAAATATCATTATCATGGAATTTACTAGTTTAGTAACGAAAAGTAATAATTAATATGGATTCAGTGAAGGGAGAACCTAAATGAAATTGCATATTGGCGAGTGGATATCATTTCATCAATTACAACATTTCGTACGGATACATGAAAACCTAGGTGTTCTAATCGCTTTTCTGATTCCATTTGTGGATTCTTTTTTGGGAATTATTCCACTTGGAGCAATATGCGCCACTAACGTTAATATTTTTGGGTTTTGGACGGGATTTTTAGCAACTTACGTGGGTAGTGTTTTAGGTACTACTGGAATGTATTTCTTATTAAAAAAGACTGGTGCAAAGTGGATTGACCGCATTATTCCTCAGAAAAAGAAAGAAAATGCTAGGATGGGCTGGTTGAATAATAGTGGATTTGGTCCAGTATTCCTCTGGTTTTGTATCCCATTTTGCCCTTCTTTTATCACTAATATTTTTGCATCCATGTCTAAAATCAGACCGATTTTATATATATCTGGTTTTACTATGGGTAAACTTGTTGCATTGTTGCTCATTAGTTTCATTGGGCAAGATTTACATGATTTCATTGAAGAACCTATGGAAACGATTTTAGTTTTGGTTGCTATTTTAATTCTTTGGTTTGTTGGTAAAAAGGTTGAAAAGAAATTTATGACGCAGCGGGCTAATAGTGAGTAAAATAACAAACGCGGTTTTAATTTAAGAAAAGATGAAAAGACATTGATCCTTGAGCAATGTCTTTTTCAATTGATAAAAAGTGTTCTTTTTTAGTTTTTCCCTAGCTTATGAACCAAGTTACTTGCCGTAAGTATTTATTTTTCACCTATATTTAAAGGTAGTGTGGTAGAACATTTAATTTCTCTTAAAGCTAAACTAGTTTGTATTCTAGTGATGCCAAGTTTGTTTAGTTTTCGGACAAAGCTTTCCAAGCCTTTTCGATCTTTATTGGCGACTTTTAATAAATAGTCATACTCCCCAGTTAATAAGTGGCACTCCAATACTTCGGGCATCGCTTCTAATGTTTTCTCTAGTACCGCTAATTCATCTGCTCGATGAATATTTGTGTTAATAAAAATAAAACAAAGTAAGTCAAAACCAAGCTTTTCTTGATTTAAGATAGCGACTTGTTGTTTTATATATCCTTCACTTTCTAGTCTCTTTACTCTTGCATGTGTAGCAGGTGGCGACAAATTAACATACTTTGCTAGTTCAGTATTACTAGTTTGTGATTCCGTTTGTAGCTTATCCAATATTTTCAAATCCACTTCATCTAACACTTTACTTTGGAAAGTTTCCACCTTCATCAACTCCATTCAATTATTCCGTCATCGGCTCGAATTTTATATGGAAAATTAATTTTATTCAATGATATCATATCTAAACTTTATTTTATTTTGAATTTTTATCATTATCCAAAATAATTAAAGTGTGATGATAAAATTATGTAAAGATTGTAACTAAAAGATTAAGTTTCATTTAGGTTAGATGAATTATAGATAAAGAATTTGAGTGGAGGAATGGGATGTGCCGATATTTTATATGCTTTTGTTATTATTAACTAGTTTAATATGGGGAGGAAATTTTGTAGTTGGAAAAACACTCGTTGGTCATGCTTCTCCTATGACTTTAACAACTTTAAGATGGGCAATTGCCATTTTGTTTCTTTTTCCATTGGTATTGTGGAAAGAAAAGACGTTCTTTCCTCCGCGTAAAGCTATCCTTCCATTAATTATAATGGGAATTACAGGTGTTGCACTTTTTAATCTTTTTCAATTTTGGGCATTGGAAAAGACATCTGCAACTAATGTAGGCTTGATCTCAACCTTAAATGCAATCTCGATCGCCATTTTTTCATCCGTATTTTTAAAAGAGAGATTAAATATATTACAACTATTTTCTATGCTTTTATCTTTTTTAGGAGTAGTACTTGTTCTGACAAAAGGTGATATAAATTTAATATTTTCGTTGAAGTTTAATGTAGGCGATGTGTATATGCTTATCGCAGTGTGTATTTGGGGATTATACTCAGTTTGCAGTAGATGGGCAACTAAAACCGTATCACCGATAATGGCTACTTGTTATTCAGGGGTATTTGGATTGATCATTCTTATTCCTTTTAATCTTACTGAATTCACGATTACAAAAGTTGATACTGCATTTGTTGTATCTATTCTATATACAGGAGTGATCTCGACAGTCCTGTGCATGATTTTTTGGAATATTGGTGTTCAAAAAATCGGTGCAATAACAGCGGGTATTTTTTTAAACTTCAATCCAATTTTCACTGCCATTTTAGCGTTTTTCATATTAGATGAAAAACTGTCCTGGATTCAGGGGATTGGTAGTGTTATCGTAATTATAGGATGTTATTTATTCACATACTTTAAAACTCACAGGATTTTAAAAAATAAAATCGTTTTAAAGGATGCAGTGTCATAAACCCAGATGAGTTATTTTTGGTATTAGAGGGTGTATGATTAATAGATTTTAAGGATAAAGTGACCGCAATTGTAAAGCCTAATGAAACACTATTAATCCCAGCAGGACTTATTCATAGAACAATCGCAAAGCAAAGAGCAGTCATTCTTTGTTTTGAAGATAAGGATGCTGATACAGTAATAGTAGAATAGTTCTTTAACTTACTGGTTATAAATGATTGTAGATTAAGGTAGTAACGGTTACTAAAGGTGATGTCATGATACATACTTACTTAGGTGAATCAATTAGTTTTGAGATCAATTTTAAAAAGCGTAAATCCATCGGGATATATATAGATATTTATGGGAATGTTGAAGTTCGTGCGCCAAAAGGGACAACAGAAGAGAGCGTAATTAAATTAATAGAAGAAAAGTGGGCATGGATTTTAGAAAATTCAAAAGAGATGAAGGACCGTTTCGAAGGACCTCAAAAGAAAGAGTATGAGTATGGTGAAAAGTTTCTTTATTTAGGAAATAGCTATCCAATTCAAATTTTTCAAGACGAAACCAATGGTCAAGACTACGTAAAGTTTGAAGACGGTACGTTACGAATATTTGTGAAGGAACTTGAAGATGAAAAGATTAAGCAAGCACTGAAACGATTTTATTATCAGCAGTGTAAAACATTAGTAGAAAGTGGAATTAAGTATTATCAAAGTAATTTTAAAGTAAAGCCTTCTGCTATTCGTATCACTGATAGTAAAAAAAATTGGGGAACATGTGATTCAAATCGCCAATTAACATTTAATTGGAGGCTTGCAATGGCACCCAAAAATGTGATTGAATATGTAATCGTCCATGAAATGTGCCATATGGTTCATATGAATCACGACAGATCTTTTTGGAGACTTGTGGGTAAAATAATACCAGATTATAAAGAACGTGAATATTGGCTAGCGATCTCAAATTGGAAAATGACTGTTTAGCGCCTATTTACAAAAAAAAAGAAAAGTGAGATAATATAAAAAATTTCGAGGAGGGAAGTAAGTTTATGGAACCAACAAATTGCTAATATTAATTTATTTAAAAATTAATATGAATTTTGTACTGAGTGAAAATTAGCCTGATTAAATAGGTTTATTTGTTATGCTCTTTATGGAATCAAGGCAATTTAGAAGGTAACTTACTTACTAAAATCGAGATTATAATTTTATGGGATATTTCTAATTTGAAATGTCTAATCAGGACCGATATATAAGCATGGTCTATAGTATACGGCATCAGTATGTGCTTTTTTATGCACGTGATTTGCTAAAATACTGTAAAAAATTATATTCAATGAGAATGTTAGACTGTAAGAAGTAATCCTATTCTTATGGTCTTTTTTGCATTGAAAATTAAATAGTAATGAAGTACTTCTTTATCTTGTCCATAAAATGCGTAACAAGATTATGGATGAAAGAAGGAATTTTGTATGTTTGAATTAAAATTAAATGGAATAAAAAAATTTATGGAAGCTACACTTGTTCTTAAAAATATAAGCTTTGAAGCCTACGAAGGAGATAAGATCGGAATCGTAGGGGTAAATGGAAGTGGTAAGAGTACAATTCTGAAATTAATCGCAGGAATTGAACCAATGCATTATTATCCTGGATATCCTCAAACCTCGAGTTATGGATACGATGAAGGATTAATAAACATGTCTAGGGGCGCCACATGTGCTTATCTTGAACAAATGCCGGTTTATCCTCAAGGTTTAAAAGTAATTGATGTATTGAACTTAGCGTTTGAGGAAATTGATTCAATTGAGTTACAAATGCGTGAATTGGAAGAAAAGATGAGGAACTTGGAAGACGTAGCTTTGGAAAAAGCTTTAAAAAAATATAGTGACTTAGTTCAACTGCTTGAGGTTAAGGGCGGATACGAACGAGAAGAAAAATTAAGCAAGGTTTGCACAGGTCTGAAATTCGGAGAAAGCTTTTTAAATAAAAATTTTGATTTATTAAGTGGTGGAGAAAAAACGACAGTAGTGCTTGGGAAGCTCTTAATTAATGTACCTGATATTTTATTACTCGATGAACCAACAAATCATTTGGATATGGATTCAATCGAATGGCTTGAGGGGTATTTAAAGAACTATACTGAACTTCTCATTTTTTTTGATACTAATTATGGTTCAAAATCTGTAAATTAACTCTATTGAGTAGGGAAGAATTGGAATAAAGGATTTACACAATAGGAAAGTCTTTAAAGAAATGTTTATATGAGTAAGAATAAGGAAATAATATAAATAAGAAAAAGACTTACCAAGATGGTAAGTCTTAAAAGAAGAGATATTCTTTTTCTGAGCTAATACATGTATCTACATTAACTGCTAACATTTCGATTAAATAAGGATTTCTAATTGTATAGCGATCATCGTTAATTTCAATATTTGTAGAGTTATCGCTAAAATGTATGGCGGTACATTTTAACAAGATTACATCATCTACTGGAATTCCTTCTTTAATTAACATTGTCATTATATGCAGCTTTAGGAAATGAATTTGCTCTTCATTCATTTTAGTTTAACTACAGCTTCCATTAGATTTCCTACATTTAAATGTTGGTATCGGTTAGTGGAACGTAAATCAACATGTCCTAAAAATTCAGATATATATGCCTGCTTAACTCCTAACACAGTTAGATGGGTTGCTACAGAATGTCTAAGTATATGTGGTGTTACTTTTTTAGTGATATTTGCTTTTTTAGCAATCTTTTTCAAATGATACCTAATATACTCAGCTCCAACAGGTTGAAACTTATTTTTAGGTGAAGTGAAAACATAATCAGACCCATTATGTTTTGTTAAATCAAGAAATTGCTCCAATATTGTAGTAAGTTTAGGGTGTAGAGGTAAAAAAAGATCACGTCCACCTTTAATATAAGGAAAATAAACCTTTTCATTTTGAATATCTACATGCTGCTTTAACAATGTTCTTGCTGGTGATACCCTTGTCCCAGTATAGTAAATAAAATTAAACATTACATACAAATAGTATGAAACTTCTTTTGCAGAATTAAGTAAAGCTTCAACTTCTTCAATTGATAGTACTTGAGGAAGAGGTGTATGTGATTTCGGTTTTTGTATTTTTACTGCTGGATTATCTTTGAAGTTCATCTCATTAACTAGAAATTTAAAAAATGATTTTAAAGTACATAAATGTCTAGCGATAGAGTTTACTTTATACCCTTCAATTTCCTTCAAAAAATCCATGTAATCTTGAATATCTCCAGTATTAATCTCTTCAACTAAAATAAAACCCTCGTATCTTTCATAAACAAACCTACTAAATTTCTCTAAATCTTTTGTATAGCCAGAGATTGTTTCACCAGAATAATTTTTTCTTCTTAAATGCCTTAAAAATTTATCTGACCATACCTTAAAATCAAAATTCCTCTGAAGAAACATTAACGCCACTCCTCAAATATTAAGATACTTCCTTTACATAGCTTTCTAAATAATATTTAATAAGCATATTTAATTGTGGATCAGGTGTAAAAGTTGTATCGTTTATTAAATTTGAATTCTTAAGATAGTATAGTTGATCACGTACAGCAATAGATGGACTAAACCAAGTGTGTTTTTTTAACTTTTGTTTTTCATTTAAGTGAGGAACATCATCAAAATGGACAAAAGTTACATTTGGTTCGCCTATCCATTTGCTAAACAAATCTAGATTTCGATTGTCATTAAAAAGTAAATCTAAGCTAAAAGAATCTTTTGAAATCTGTAATTTGAAATACAACTGTTTTTCTGGGATTTGTAGCATTCCGTTTAACGTTGTTATTTCAACTTCCAAATCATTTTCCTCTAGTGAATACCATTTACTTTTAATGCCAGTGAAGATTTTTTTAACTTCTGATAAATCGAATGGAGTTAATAAACTATAAAAGATGCTCTGTAATTTAGCTTTAGCCTCTTCGATGTAAATTGATCGATGAGGTTCTTTTATTTTTAATATCAATGATATATAGTCTAAAACCTCATTAGGTATGTCATCATCAGTTGAATCATTGTAACTAATGGATACCGTTTGTGATTGTAGCTCCTTTAAATCATTAATTTTAACTCCAAAGAAACTACAATATTTTTGAAGGGTTCCATCTGAAGCACCGCGCTTTCCAGATTCGAGTAAATTAATAAAGGCTGCTGAACAATCTAGTTGGTCGGCTAAGACTGGTGTTGAAAGTCCATGTTCTTTCCTTAAAAGTTTCAATTTGTTTCCAAGGGCATTAATTTGTTGATTAAGCATATAAATCACCTCCTTTTATAGAACTATCATTGACAACATATTGATAACTTACACAGTTCCTACCCCAATAAAACAATTAAAACTTATTTTTTGTAGGTAACTAGTGTAAAAGGATAGGTATAATCATAGATTAGTTTGTTAAAACTAATAAAAAAACAAGGTTATGCAGACCTTGTTTACTTTAAATAACTATTTATTTTTATGTAATTGATAATAAGTTTTTAGATGGTAGTTTTGGAATGATAGTATATTGAATGATTTGAAGTTGTCAGTAAGTATTTCAAATTGTTCTTTAAAACTTATTATGGGATTTAGCCAAACATATATTATGTTCATGTTTGGATATATATCTAATGTTTTCTCCAAAAATATTACAGTTGCTGAACCTAGGACTTTTTCAATAATATCAGTTGACGCAAGAGTGATGGTGGGAGTTGTTAATATGACTCCTATTTTATTATTTATTTTATATTCACCTATATTGTCATAAATATGAAATTTATGAAATTTATAATTTGTAAAATTTGATTTAGAAGGCTGAAGATACCATTCATTTTGGAGTTCTCTAAGCTTAATTTGAAAATGTTCAGAGGTAATTTTAAGTGTATTATCACGTTTAGAGCTTATTTTATCACTCAAAACTTTTTCCAATAAGTGTATTGGAGTATTTTTTAATTTTTCTACAATCATTTCATCGTTATCAGCTTTTAAAGGTTGATCAATTTCAGCTTTTAAAGGTTCATCAATTTTTGTAGATTCGTTTTCTGGGGTGGTTGTATTTGAAGATTTTACTTGTTTCTTTAAGGATAGTAGCTCTCCCAAAGGAAATGAAAACAAGTTAGAAATTTTATTAAGTGTTGAATCTGGAATTGGATTGTGGCCAGTTTCATAGTTGCTAATTGTTTTACAACTTTTTCCTAATTGTTTACCAAACTCATCCTGATTAAGGGATGCATTTTTTCTGATTTCTCTAACCTTTTTTCCTAACTCATTCACAGGTTCTTTTGAATTTTCTCTCATCATTTCCATCTCTCCTTATTAGTAAACTATTAAAAAGTATTAACACTAATAAGAGAATGGATACATTTTTTTCTTGGATATTTACTAGATTATTAGACTAATTATAATTAGAAGACCTATATTTAAATTAACTTAAAAAGACCGATATAAAATAGCAATAAACTATTAAAAATAACAAAGTAATACTGATTAATACACTAAGGATTTTTGCAATTTATTTGTATATTATTTAATTTCTATGCAATTGAAATTAGTAATACTGTTTTCTTAAAATTGGCTACCATAAAACCGATAAATATATCGATATACAACTTTCATTAAAATTAATAAAAATACGGTGACAAAAAATAAAGGAGCTTTGGTATGTCAATATTTGACTTGTTTAGAAGAAAGAAAAAAGAAGTAACTCCGACTAAAACAACGGCTAAAAATATAAAAAAAGCAGATGATAAAAAGGCTTCAAGAATAGGAGAATTAGGAGAATATAAAATAGATATACAACTAGATCAGCTACCAAAAGAAAATAAATATTTAAGTGATATACTTGTCCCAAATCAAAAAGCTAAATCAGGATATTCACAAATTGACCATGTTGTAATTACGCATTATGGAATATTCGTTATTGAAACTAAAAATTATCAAGGTACAATTTATGGGGGTAAGGATAGAAATACCTGGCTAGTCAATGGAAAATTTAAGATGATGAACCCATTTTCACAGAACTTTGGACATATACAATCATTAAAGTCTTTAATTGATAAAAAATTTGAAGATAATTTTATATCTATCGTCTCTTTTACAAAAAGATGTACATTAAAAATAGATTCAGATTTTAGAAAAATACATTCAAATGAATTATTAATCTACGATATTGAGTTATCCGATTATATAAGTAGGAAGCTATCAGTTTTAAAAATAACTCATGAGTCACAAATTATAACTGAAGCAGAAATCAGTGAGATCTATAATGAATTCTCAAATGCTAATATCACTGATCCTCAGGTTCGAAAAGAACATATTACAGCCCTAAAAGAGAATTCAATAAAAAGTGTTGATGAACCTAATAGAAAACAGACTTATTCATGCGTAGTTTGTAAGAAACAAGTATCTGAAAAGGTAGCAACTTTTTGTTTAACGAATAAAAGATTTAATAGTGAAGTTTATTGTTATGATCATCAAAAAATAATTTAATGATTAAAAATTTCGACAGGAGATGCTGTAATATGGAATCACGAAAAAAAAGAAAAGATGGAGTATATACAATAGTAGCGGGTCCGATTATATTAATAGGATTATATTTTTTCTTTAATTCAAATTCAACTAATTACTGGATATTAGGTGGTATAATATTGGTCGGTGTAATCATGGGAAGCATAGCAAGTTCATATGTCCCTGATTTGAGATATAAAAAAAACAGAAATAAAAATCCATATAGTGGCCTTCCATTAAAAAAAAGAACTAGAAGAAAATTTTAAGTTATTTGGATAAAAATTAAAAAATGGAAGCTACCTTTCTCTTTAAATTGGATTTCATTAAACACATAAAATGTCTGTAGCTTATTATCTAGGAAAAGATCAAGATATGTTAAACTACCAGAAATGACTTTACGCATTAGAGAAGGATGATAAAATTAAATTTAAAACTAAAAAACGAAAATTGAGCAGCTTCGCGATGCCACTCTATTTTCGTTTTTAGAACGTTTATATTTAGAATAAAATAGTTAGTTAAATTCAACAAACTCCAATAATGGAGTTTGTTGAATCCATTATTAGTATGTGCAATGGAGTAAGAAAAATAGCATAGCTTATGGATATAAGTGAAAAAAATTATTACTGTTTAAACTTGTTTTATAGCACATCTTAGCTCTGCATTTCATTATTCTCAAAAACATTATTCATGTTTTCAAAAATATCTATCTCTAAGATACCTAATTTTTTATCTCTAAAACTTACTTCAGCTTTTTCAATAAAATCATAGGATGAGAAAAGCTCGATAACACTATTAATTGACCTAAAAGTATTTAAATTTCTAACAACATCCTTAATTGTGTTTTGGTATAATTCCCTTTTAGGGTGGTTTTCTTGGAGTTCTAAAACTTTCAAGGGAATATTAATATTAACCTCTTTGATAGGGTATGCATCTAATAATTCATTCATCATAATATTCATTTCTTCGTTCGAAACCTGATTAACATCACATGAGATTACAAAAGTTTTATACTCTTTCTCTATTTGCTCTTTTAAAGCCCGTACATGATCAGCGTTTGGTTCGACAGTGTTTAAAACTACAATAAATGGCTTTTCCAGTAGTTTAATATCACGAAGAATATCTTTTTCTGCATCAATATACGAAAATCTTGGGAATTCACCAATAGATCCATCGGTAATTACTACAAAACTATAGTGGCACAAAGTATTGATTGCCATTTGCAATTGAATTGCAATGGCTGTGGTTACATTTACTGGACTTTTATAGCCTTCAACATAAACCCTATCACTTTTTAAACCCTTTATTCCATGAATTTTATAACCTACACATTCGAGAAACTGAAGAGTCAGCTCTTTATCTTCAAAATTTAACTTAACTGGTTTTTTAGGAACGAAGGCAGTTTGAATAGTACAAATATTCTTTCCGCTTTCAACTATTGGTAAAATATTTTCATCTAATTTATCTCTTAATAGAAATGAACTTAACTTTTTAATAAATAAAGATTTTCCACTCCTTGTAGGCCCGACTATTCCAAAGGTAATGACACCATCATTTAAGGAAATTAATTCTTCTGGTAATAGGTGTGTCAATTATTTCCCCCCTTTTTTATTCTTAGTGAAAAAAGATAATTATAGAATGAGTTTTTTCTTTAAATAAAGTATTTATTTTAACGTTACTTTAGAACTAGGGATAATAATTTCTTAATATTATATAAACTTTTTATTATTAATAAATTGAATGGTTATCGGAACTTTTAGTAAGAGATAATTGATCGAAAGTACTTTAAATCATTATAGAATTTAAAGTGTGATAAATAGTAATTAAGCATACAAAAGTTGGATTGGCAGAAGCAATCCAACTTTTGTAAAACAATAATCTTTATCTATGAATCTAATAAGTTTTATTTCTTTGAAAAAGCATCTATTGCAGTTTCAAAAATGTTTATGAAACCATATTTGAGAAATACTTGGAAATTTGTAAAAAGATAAGTCCAATAGCACCGCAAAAAAATAAGATTTTACCTTTTTTAGTACGTTCAAATTCACTCCAATTTCTTATTACCTTTGATAAACCATAAAAAATAGAAATCCAACAGAAAATTAGAGTTAGTGCACTTAATAACATATAAGTTTTTTCCATAAGATCCATCCTCTCTTGTCTATAATACATTTTATGCTTGTATAATAGGTAATATGAGCTGGTGAAAGCCATGCTTATGACAAATATTATAATCTAACAAAATATATGATTGGCTAAATTGATCATATGGCCTAAATATGGTATGAATTTTATTTCTATAACTATGTTTTTTTCGAAAATTATGATAAGGAAACGAATTTATTAAAACAAGGTCTAAAAAAAGCCATTTCCCTCTACTTCAACATTATTTTTCGGACTGAAAAGTAACAAGTTTTAATCTTTAACCCTCTTGAAGTTCCATTAAAAGATTACCGAGAATGGGGTGAGTATCCTTAAGAGTATAGTTTTCAAAGGAAAAATTTAAAGTTCTTTTGCATTACCACCCCACCACACCAATAAAGCAAAATTTCTTCTGTATGCATAGGTAGGACAACTTACTCATATTAATTAATATTACAGATAGAAAGGTGTGTTTCCATGGAAGAATTTGATAATATAATCAAACGGAATATAGAACCACAAATTAGTAATATATTAAAACCATTAATAATTACTTCTATTGCTTCATTTATTTTGTTTCACTGGTTTGCTATTGCTAGATACCCATTTATAGTTACCATATTCCTAATTGCTTGCCTCGTACTTTTAATTAGAGCTACCAATACTGAATTGAGATATATAAAATACACACTATATTTATCAGCAGGTGTGTGTTTATTTTTCCCCTTTGTCCATATACATGTTTTTAATGAGCTTATACGTATATCTATTATTTTAATAGGAATATTTGCCTTTTTACATTTCACCATTATTGCTAAAAATTCTGTTCGATTAGGGCTAATCTGGCTTTTCTCTGCTCCGATAATAATAGGCATGTTTTCAACCTTTGTACTAGACGCTTCTGATAATATTTCATTAGCAATCATATTGTTATCATCTATTTGCTCTTGGCTTTATTTAGCAACTAATGGCAATATTAATCCAATGAAATACCTATTTTTAGGTACAATTTTAATATCAATACTCTTATTTATGATTTCTTTCATTGTTATAAAATATTATTCACTAAGTCATTTTTTCAATAGAATAATAAACAAATACTCTATACCAATTAAAGAAAATGATTTAGAGAGTTTCGCTCAGTTATTTTCTGCAATTATTATCGCATCCTTCTTCTTCTTAGGCCTTATTTGTCTTTCAATCGTCATATTTAGAAAACGCAAAGAAGGCAAATTTTAATAAATTTAAAAAATCCTTCATATCGAAGGATTTTTTAAATTTATTAATAGATTATTAATTATCCTTTTCTCTTGAAGAGGAAAGGAAGGAACATTTTAATGTCGAAATATATATAGATAAATGAAATGTGGAGGCGATTTATATCGAGATTTTTAGGTATCAAGGTCAAGAGGAAGACCATTATACAAATATATTAATGAGTATTTTATCAATAGATAACTACAGTTTAACTGAAAATTTTTTAAAAGCTCTTATCCCTCAAGAGACTATTGATTTTCAATTTGAAAATTTACATATTTCTACTCGATCAAAATATTGCCCTCATGATCATAAAGAATATGAATATATAATAGGCATTGCTCCATTTCAAAAAGCAATTAAACAACGTAATGAATTTGAACATAATACAGGGTCAATACCTGATGCTTGGATTTGCGGTAAGAATTTTAACCTTTTATTTGAATTTAAAATAAGGGGCACTTTAGATGAATCGCAAATTGCTGCACATCAAAAACTTTTATCAAAAGAAAACAAAGTAATAGAGTTAAGTTGGACAAATGTGTTAGATGCATTAACAAAAGTACATAACGATAAAAATCCGGTTCAAAGTTATTTAATTAAGCAATTTCTTGTAGTTTCTAATAACTTTAAATCAAAACGAAAATCTTCCGGTATGCCTACTCAAATTATAGGCGCTAAAGTTAACCCTAATGAAATATACTTTATAATTACAGGGAGCAAAAATATTAAAGAACCATATGTTGTTGAACTTGTAATCGATGGAAAAAAAGAGGAAATAAAAAGTGATCTGAAAGGTATACAAGAAGCTAGAAGATGGATTGCTCATTATGTAATTGACAATAAAAACAATAAAAACAATTTACCTATTAAATTTGATGGGATGAATTCTGAGATTACTGATCTTTGTGTTGTTCCAGGTAGAAAAAAAAATAAATGGAATCAATGGAGATTAGGATCATTTCTTAATTTGTAAAATAAATATGTTGTAAAACTTGTTACTTTTCTCTCCGATAAATAATGTTGAAGTGGGTGTGAATTTTTTTGAAATTGGTTGGACTCTAATGGAGAGGAGTTAGGAATCATTTAGCACTTAAATTTGTAAGGTCTGATTAACAAATATGATTAATTAGTTATTAAAAGGATTTTTTAATTAGATTCAAAATATAATTTAATTAGGTATTGCATCAAAGATCGGAGGTGTTATATATGAACAAAAAAAATAAAGCCGTTATTACAGGGACGGTAGTATTATTAAGTCTTATAGTAACAATCCCTGTAACATTTGCTGATGTATACGTTCGTGGTTACTTTAGAAAAGACGGTACATATGTAGCACCACATTATCGTTCAGATCCGGACGGAAACTTTGGAAATAATTGGTCTACACTAGGTAATATCAATCCATATACTGGTGAAATCGGAACTAAAGTTACTGAGAGTTATAGTAATTACTATACTCCAAGTTATCGTACATACGATTCATATTCCTACTCAGACTTTTTCGATGGTGATAATTCAATTGATTGGTATGAGGAATACTTAAACAAATTGGAAGATGATCAACCAAATTATTTTCAACCTTCACCGACTCTAATACTATCCTCTGAGCAACCCGATGACTCAGTGGAAAATGATGAACCATTTACTGACCAAGAAAAGCGAGAATTTAAAGCTTCTAGAAAAAAAGAGATGGAAGAATTTCAGAAAATGGTAGAACAAACAAAGATCCAGTTATCAAAAAATAAAGCTGGTACAAATAATATTCCAATAAATGTAGATGAAGTATCAAAATTACCTTTATCAACAATAAAAGAAATGGATGCGGTGTTAGCATCTGAAAACACTAAAAAAGAGAATAAGAACGTTGTGAATGAAACTGAAGAAACTAGTATTGTGGTTAAAGTAGTTTCATCTTGCAAGAAATTTATATATGATCTTTTCAATTAAAAGTCCAAAATAAGATTTGGGCTTTTAAATTTTGGCTATTAAATACAAATGCAATTATATTTGACTTAATTAATTATCAAAACATTGAAATTGAAGGGTGACTAAAAGTATGTCATTAGTATATACAGGGTGGTTGATTGATTGTCTTGCTGCTATATTCATAGCGATAATAATCGGCTACCTTATTAGCATAAAATTCAAAACTAAAAGGAAACTAATCATTACTTTATTCGTATTACTAGCAATCATCTTACCTACTATTAATCTATACAAAAATCTAAAAAAAGAAGAAAGTACTCAAGCAGCAAAGGTAACACCAACTAAAACGACCGCTACGAAAAAAAATAAACAGAAAAAGTATACCAAAACTGACCTTGAAAACTTTTTTGATCAGATTGTAAAGAAATCAAATGATAGTATTTTTGATGTTGGTTATGTTCAACAAGGTGACGTTATTGAAGTAGATGTTCAACTTTCTAAAACTGGTTGGGTACCATTAAACGATGCAGATAAGAAGAAAATGGTATCTGATCTAGGCAAAGGATTTGAATTAGTTATAAAAAACAGTGAATTATATACGGCCGATAGCCATATATATGTATTTTTTTATGGTGTACATAGTAATGATGAAATAGCAAATTACGAAGATAATCGAGTTACGATCATACAAACTAAAACAGATAATATCAAAGCAAAACAAGGGAATACAGTCACAAATGATTTCCGAAGCTTAATGGTAGCTGGACTAATTCTACTGATATATGTGGTAATGGGTATTATTTGGACCTTACATTTACAAATAAAAATACAGCTAATGTATTCCTATCGGCTACTATGTTTGGTACCGAAGATGTTAACTGTTCAAATGTGCGTCCAGATAGTTCAAGTGAAGCTGCAATGTTGTCGTTTGATCAAAATGGTGTAGGTTCTTTTATATTTACTGATGGACGAGATGGGGAAACAATGGTTGAAGCCACTTTAAAACTTAATGAAGATAAAGTAACCTTAATAACAAAACATTTGAATACACCAGAATTCGGTGATTCATATTTTTTTGACGATCAAAGTATTGAATTAATGTATCATAGTAACGTGAATAACTAGTAAAATTATATAGTGTTGTAATGCGTCTGTTAAAATTTATATGATTATTTTGATCTGAAAGAAGGCTGTCTAAATAGATAGTCTTTGAGAATACTAATTTAACTAAAACATGCGTTAGTTGAATAAGAAACTAACCAAACAGAAATGTAATTTAATCATTCTTCCCCATGATAGTTTTATTGATGAGAATGGTTTAAATTCTTTAATTACTTTTTATTTCTGTGATAAGGTTTCTTTCATATTCTAGTTGCATTTTTCACTACATAAAGCAAATAAACCACATTTCCTTTAACTTGGGTACAGACTAATTCCTCACTACAATCATTGGAGCACTTGTCTTTACTAATTCGATTAAAATCGACAACTAAGGTAGTAAAAAAGTTGGAATTTTTTTCTGAATCCATTAATTGAATAAAATAAATAGTATTTTAATTGGAGTGAAAAAAAAGGGTAAGTTTCCAATTCGAAGTTTTATAGCATTGATTCTATTACTTGCAATAATGGATATGCCAATTTGGTATTACCAAATTGAAAGAATAATTATATGCATATGTGCAGTGGTATTAATTATGAAACATGTAAAATCAATAGGATGGAAAGGAACTAGTCCATTTGTTTACCTTGGTGTAATTATGTTATTTAATCCTTTTCAACAAATGAACTTTTCGCATCAAATTTGGCATGTAATTGATATAGTTTTCATGGCGTTTTTAGCATACTCATATTATGAAATTAAACTTTTATTTGCTGTAATTAAGGAAGAAAATAAACTTAAGCGATATGAGGATGGAATTAGTGACTACTTATCAGATTTGGAAGTTCAAGCATATGGCGAAACTTTTCGAATTAGTGACATAGATAAGTCGTCTACAAGAAAAGAACAAGTTAACTATATCAAGAAGCAATATTATGAGGAAATTTTTCAAAAGGAAGCAAAGTTCTACTCTATTATTAATATTAATTTTTGGTTAAGTTTTTTAAAAAATATTTTTGCTGGATTATTCATAACTGCGAGTATTGGTGGATTTCTTTTTATTGGCATATGGTTCTTACTGGATTATATAAACATTAAAGTAAATGAAAGTGAAATGGGATTTATATTTCTTTATTTTTCGCTCGCTTTAATTTTAGTAGTTTCTTTAATAAGAGCGTCATCAAAGAGCAGTAAAGTAAATAAATTAAATGAAGGTAAGAAAAAAGTACCTTCTTTGTATGATTTTTTAGAAGAACACAATAAAAAATACCCTATTTGGAAAAATGAATACATGAAAGTAAAGGAAGAAATCATGAGATAATCTTTGAATAATAGCATTCTCTCTTTAAACAAAATAAAACCACTAATGCAAAAAAGCATTAGCGGTTTTATTTTACTTTTTATTTGCTGATATTATCTTTGTGTAATTCCACAATAAATGATAGAAACCTTTTTTATGAGATTTATTAAAAATTATTTTTTATTGGTAGGTTTATGTATTAAAATTGAAAACCAATCTAAATTTGATAATAATTTAATATCTCCAATTATCAATCAACAACGCCCCATTTTTAATAATCTCTGAATAATTAGCTTCAGAAAATATCTCTTCAAGTAATTTTGAACTCAACTTATCATTTAAACCAATTGTACCGCCTGAAAATTTATGTTTTAATTCTTTATTTAAATCACTTAGACTGTTAATTGTGCCATTAGATTGACCTACTAAAAATAGTAAATAATAGTTGAAAATTGCTTTGAAATTTGTTTGTTTTGGATTTAATTTGAATTCATTATCCATAAATTTAATTTGGTCTTTAACAAATCGCTTAATTGAACGAGTAGTTAAAGGAGAAGTATTAACAATTTCTTGAATATTATTTAATAAAATATTCGATATTGTTTTATTTGGAACACTAGAGCATTGAAGTTTATTCTGGATAAAGTGGTAATTTACACTTAAAAATAATAAATATTTTAAAGGTACGTGATGTTTACCTTTCTCATTAACTCCAAAACCGCCTAATTCCAGTAATTTGTTAATTAGTTCTTGTTGAAATTTATAAAATGTTCCATACTTAAACTCCACTCTATCTGAATCAAGATCAAACTCATTAAAAATGATATCATATTTACAATGTCCGTTAATTTCATCGCAGATTTTTATATTGTAAATGGCAATTCCAAATAAACTTACTAAAACATTAACTGATTGATCTTTATTTATATATGAAATAATTGTATGACTACCAAATTCAGCGGTCTTTTTTATTTCATCGTACAATTCCTCATTGTGTACTATACTTACAAAGTCATTTCCAACACCATTGGTAATAAAGTTTATTATTGGCTCGAATTCAGCTTTCTTACCATTTACCTCATTATGTAAACAAAACCACTCGAATGCAATTTTTGCTACAAGCCTATAAATAGATTCACTGAAGTATATTGAAGTATCTAAATTAATACGTTGTTCCATTTGGTTATTAATATCAATAGGAGTAATATTATTTTCAGTTGCTCCACTTATCTTCAATAACTCATCAACAGGTCCAATTAAATACTTACCATCAGTACTACGCATAATTTTATTGTTAAAAACATCACTTTCATTTACAATTTTTGTACTATAGTCAATTCCATCAATATTTATTTGAAGTGGATACATTGCGTGAGTTTTACTTTTTTTAGATTTTACATCTAAAATATTTGTGATAAATGCTAGTTTTTTTATGACCTCATCTTCGAATAAATCACTAAATTTATTATTATGTTCTACCCTACAAACATTTGGATTGATAATTTTTGCATTCGTTAATGCATCAGGAATTATATCAGATTTCGATAAATCATTCGAATTTCCACAGTAAATACAATGTCTCTCCATATTATTACTCCTTAACTTATGAAAATATATAACTACTCTTTTTTTATTTCCAGTTATTATTAAACTCTTTGATTAATTCATGATGTTTGTTTAAATAATTGGTCTCATTTTTGATTTAATAACGCTGTCTTGCTGATTGTATTAGGAAAATTAATAATCTAATTTTACTTTCACAGAGCAATTAAAGGAAAATAAAAACCACTAATGCACAAAAATTTCACTAGTCGTTAATTTAATCATTGTTAATTTAATCATTATTAAACTATTACATTCAGTAAAGACCTTTTTTATCCAATTATACGAATTATCGCTTGGACCTACTAATATGACAGTACTTAAAATTGATTACATGTTTATCATTATTTGATTTGACAAGTCACGTCGTAACTATTATCAGGTCTTGGTTTAAAGTTAAAATTTTGTATTTTATCCCTAGAATATCCCAATCCATTAACTAAATTAAAAAATTGTTTTTCTATAATTTCTGCCTCAGCTTTCTTAGTCAGCGTAGAATTTAACTTGAATGTCGAACTGATTTGATTTGTGGTGAAATATAAGCTAGTGAATGTACCGCAACTTATTTTGTCCGATGCTAAAACAAGAATAAACATTCCAAAGGTCAAAAGGGTAACTCCATCATTTATAGCATCAGATGAATTTTTTATTTCCGTAGGAGTATACCAACCAAGTATCACTATAACAAATATACATAATACGGGAATTATCCAGTTTAAAGCATTTTCTGTTAAGGTAAAAAAAACAAATTTAGAGTTTGGGAACACCTTAATAAATACTTCTTTTGTAGAAAAAAATAATGGAATCATTTGGGCAACTGCAGTTGTATAAAAATAGCCTTGTTCAAAATGATTTATTATTAACCAAGTAATTAACCCTAAAAATAATGAAGCCACTGTAAAAATGAAAAGTTTAAAAACTACTATTTTAGAATTACCACTCTTTTTAAACTGACCCAAATTTAATTGGAGAACGAGTATTGGAATTAGTAAAAACATTGATAAAGGAATTTGAAACAACTGCCAATCAGTAGCCTTTTGAACTTCATCATTTTGAGGAAAGGTAATTATTAAATTTATAGCTCCAAAAATTATAAAGAAAGTTCCGAGTAAACCCAAAACAACTGTTTTTTTGTTGAAAATTATTTTTTCAAACATATAAAATCCTCCCTTAAATAAAACAATATTTTCATGTCTTGTATTTCGAATAATGTTAATAAAATGTAAATGACTTTAAGATATTTAAAATATAAAAACCACTAATGTATTTAGGACATATACCTTAGTGGTTGAAATAAAATATTACTTCTAATATCTAAACTTCCGATCTCACAAATTGCTTTAACTCCATAATTAATTCTCTTCTAAATTGTTCCATTGGAAAATCATTTTTTAGTCTATCAACATCATACATTACCATTCCATTAATATATTTTGCTGAAATTGGATATTTAATTTCCTCCATATTCGAAATATTAATACAGGCAACCAAATGAAATATAGAATTTCGATTACCATTTTGTCCATCTTCATCATATCTGAATTCAATTTCAAAATTAATTTGTGCCATTAAAAAACTCCTATTAACTTACTTTAATCTTATAGTACCACTTAATGGTAAAATTTTCTTATAAAATATTAATGTATTATAATAAATGCCACTATTTAAGTATTAGTGGTCAACAGAGTAAAGCAAATGGCAAGCAAAATCATCAAAACTTTCCTATCGTGCTCCTTTTAATAATACAAATTCCCTGCTAAGAATTTTTTAAGCGGGTTATTTAAATATTACAAATCATTTTTACATTTCAATCAAATATTTTTTTTGAGGAATATTCATAGAAACTTCTAAAATAGGTTTAAACATACCTCCATGTTCAATAGTCCTATAACTAATCAGCGGTAAAACTAGACCCGTTAACTTCGTTTTTACAGAATATTTTTTATTTGGGAATTCATCAAAATAATTTCTTGTTACTTCTTCTCCTAGTATAGAATGGATGAAAAATGTTGACTCATTCCAAAATTCTTCTTCATTATTAGAATCAATATATTCAAATGTAGAGAGCATTACAAAGAAAAACATAAAAAATGATCGTTTAGCTGGGTTTATCAGCAGGGATTTAGTAAATGCTAAAGCAGAGAGTTGAGGGCTTCCAGCATCTATTAACGGTATACCTTGTTTGTATAGAGAACGGGCAGTAAATCGGATAAAATTAAATAATTCCCATTTTTCTACACTTTCTTTTGAATTCCAACTTGGAAAAGCAGATGCCATTTCATACAAGTAGTTTGCATTAAAATTATTGTCTAAAACGATTGGAATCAATGGGTTTCCATGAGCAGAAGCATTTCTAATAAATGCTAATTCTAAGAAAGATTCTTTCACTAAATAAAGGTATTTATATTTTTCATGCGTTTTTTTGTTGGACAAATCTATTTTTTCTAAAATTTGATTCAACACTTCACCCAGCTCATTTAGTGATAAAGTTTCCAAAAAAAGAGGAATTGGGCAATCACTAACCACAATATCATTTGGATCATTTTCACTTTTCTTTAAACATAATGTGCTGAATTCAGGTTTAAACATAAATTCTGATTTCACAAATTTAAACTGTCTATCAACTATTGATTTGGTTTTACCATTACCTTTTAAAACTCTATAGATAGTTGTGGTAGATATCTGCAACTCATTAAAAATATAGATAAGAGTATCTTTCATTTGAGATTCTATATACAAAATCCATTTTAGAAAAAATTCTTTTGCTTGTTTATCATATTTGATTAAAGAATTTAAATTTTCTTGTGAGATATCATGATCATTCCCTGCCATTTTCTTAAAAAGATATGTATAGTGATCAACTGTAATTATTTTCTCAAATTTATGTTTAGATAATTTCCAACTTTTGATTTCTAGGTCAACTATATTTTCCAGATTATAGGCAACATAGACCTTGGACTTTCTAATTTCAATATTTTTCATTTGATATTTTATAGTTTCAGTCATTTGAAATACACCATCAGTTAACATATCCGGGAGAATTAAAAAATGCACAGTGACTTCATGATCATCTATGACACTTTTTATAATCCCATAATTTTTATAGATATCAACAATATTCCCTTCATATTTTTTTCCCATTTAAGCACCTCCAATTGCTTGAGTTAATATTTCAATTAAAGCTCAACATACTAAGTTTACAACATTCATTGGAAAATTCCCCCAAAAAATACTCCCTGGAGGGAAACCTCCAGGGGCGGTGAGGATCATGTAATACGATTATCTCACGAATACTCGCTTATTCGCAGGATTTCATGCACCTTGATATTTTGTAATGATAGAAAATGGGATGCAAGGTCCATTAAAAGCTTCGTGGACGCATAGTGAAATAGAGGAGTCTATTTTCGGTTCATATTTTACTATTATTATGTGCTAAGGGAGTTTAAGTGTTTTTCTTTATAATTTTCAAATAACAATGAAATATGTTACTACACAATCTGGCCAGATTGCTGAAAACCAACCATTCTCCAAATCTCTTTAAATAAAGTAAATTTTTTCAATAAATTAAACATATTTGTTGGGCAGTATCTGTTTACTATGCAACTGCGATTTGCTTATTAAACTATACTGCAAAAAGTTGAATAACAATCTACTAGTTTTTTGTTTATAATCTACAACATATATAATAGAAGCAACACGATTATCGAAATATTTTGTATCAATAATAAAACAAAAGGAGTATCTGCAATTAACGGTGGAGAATTATTAGTTAAGTTCAACAAAGCGGTTGACGAAACAACTGCTCAAGATACAAATTCTTATACTTTAACTGGTACATCAAAAACAGTTACTGGTGCTACTCTTCAAGAAGATGGTAAATCAGTAGTGTTAACATTAAGTACAGCAGTTGCTAGCACAACTTCTGAAACTTTTGGTGTTACTGTTAAAGGTGTAGCATTAGATGGTTCTAGCACAACTTTCCCAATTTTCTCAGGAACAGTAACAGTAGCTGATACTACTTCTGCAACTGTAACAGGAGTTACTTCTGCGACATCTGGAGCAACAGCTTCATCAATTACAGTAAACTTCTCTGAACCTGTACAAAACGGATACATCATTATTGATGGTGGAGTTACTAAATATTCTGTAACTGCTGGAACATCAACAACAATTTCTAGTTTATCTCTAGATGCAACTAAACAACATAAAGTTGAAGTTGTTAACTTACAAGATGCAGCAGGAAATGTAGCTGCTTACCAATCTAAAGACTTTGCTATTACTCAAGATGCTGCTTTACCAGTAATTTCTTCAGTATCAGCATTTAACGATAATCAAATTTTAGTAACATTCAGCAAAAAAATGAAAAAAGATGTTTCTGGTAACCTAGTTGATGCTGCTGGCGCTGCTGTAGCTTCTTCTTTCAAAGTTAAAGATGAAACATTAACAGATTTAAATGCTGTAGCTTCTGTAGTAGCACAATCAGGAGATACTACAGGTACTAAATTTGTTCTTACTTTCAACCCAACAGCAGGAACTTTCTATGCTAATTCAACTACAAGAAACTTAACAGTTGTAGTAGCTAATAATGTACTTGTTGATACACTAGGAAATAAACTTGCAGGAACTACTAAAACAGTATCGCTTGTTAAGGATGCAACTGCTCCAACTGTAACTGGTTCTACAGTTAAGAAGGATGCTAATGGAGTTCCAGTTTCATTTACATTAAACTTTAGCGAAGCTATTACGCTTGGTACTGGTGTTGCAACTGTAGTAGATGAATCAGGTTTACTTCAATCAGCTGCTGTAGGCGCTCCAGCTTTAGGTGCTGATGGAAAATCTCTAGTTTACTCAGTAACTGGTTTATCAGGAAAAATTTCTGTTAGCATTCCAAGTGGATCTGCAAAAGATACTGCATTAACTCCAAATTCAAGTGCAGCTTTCAGTGGACTTGTTGATCTAGGTACATTACCAGCTTCTTCTGGTAAATTTACAATTGACCCAGCTAAGATTGTTGTAAGTGGAAAAGTAATTAAAGTTGTATATCCAACAGCTGTTAAAGGTGGCCTTGTAACTGGTTCTGCAACTGATATTGCTAACTACTCATTAGGTGGAGCTTCATTACCAGCGGGTACAACAATTACACTAAATGCAGCTTCTGAAACTGTTGGTGTAACAGCTTATGCTGCACAACAAGTTGCAACAATTACATTACCTGCTGGAAGTATTGCAGCTGATACAAATTCTGCAATTTTCCGAGTTAACAATGTTGTAGCTACAAATGGTACAACTGCAAATCCATTATTAACTACACTTTCAATTAATGATAATACAGCTCCTGTGTTACAATCAGCTCGTTTAGTATCTACAAATGGTACTACTACAGCGGTTTATGAATTAACATATAGCGAAGCTATGAACCAAGGATTAGATGGAACAAACGACGTGTTTGATGAGTTAGTATTTAAAAAGTCTGGTTCTGCTATCGGTACAGCTGCTGTAGCTAATAAAGTTGCTGGATTTAATAATAAAGTTCTTGTAACTGTAACTGGCGCAATTGCTTCTTCAGATACAATTACTATTACTACTAAAGCTACTGCTGCACCTGGCGTTGCAGACCTTGTAGATAACTCTACTGGTGTTAACGTTGAAGCAGTTGGTACAACAGTAACAGCTAACTAATTTAAAAAATTAATAAATTTTTTAAAAAAGCTCTGTGGAGAGAAATCTCTACAGAGCTTTTTGCTTTTATTTGGCAATATTTGGTTAGAATTTATTTAAACTTCGCTGATATTAATTTTTGCTGTTACAGATGCTGAATAAGTAATTCATAATTTTATATTTTTCAGGTATACATATTTTTATTGCTTCTTTGGAATACTAATTTTGGTTTATTTATAAATAAATCGTATTACTAATCTAGTTAAGTTAAAGAATTGTAACTTATTAACTTATAAAAAAAGAGGTGTGATTGTATAGTATGCCAGTTAAAGGTATTAGTTATTGTAGAAAATCTATAACAGTTAAAGAAGCACATTTAAACCAAAGTGTGAGTTATCAGCAATCAACAATTGAAGAGTATGCAAAAAGAAATAAGATAGAAATTGTTAAATCATATAATGATATTGGTTACTCAGGTAAAACAAGTGACAGACCAGATTTACAAGAGATGTTAATGGATTTGAAAACTAGAAAGATCGATGTTTTATTACTATATTCAATTGATCGCTTAGGTCGAGATTTGGTTGTAAATATTGAAATAATGCTTGAGATACTGAGTCATGTTAAAAGTGTTGTTTCAATATCAGAAGGCTTAAGTAGTGACTCCGAGAATTTCAAACTCATATTTTTAATGTTCACTGGGATGGCTCAAACGAATCGAGAAAATTTACTTAATAGATTAAACGATGGTAGAAAATCAAAGGTATTAGAGAGGAAATCTTATGACGGTATTTATCCACTTGGATATGTACTAGGTCCCGATGAAAGAATTGTTCCGGCAACATTTAAAAATACAAATGACATTCAAAAACAAAATGAATTATTTGTCCTACAATTTATATATTATTCTTATTTATTTGGTGATTCATTAAGAGGAATTGCTAAAAAACTAAATGAAAAATTTGGTTTCACAAGAAAAGATAAAAAGTGGGATTATAAATCTGTTAAGTATATCTTAGAAAATAGGATATACTCCGGAGTTCTTTGCGGAACACTTGGAAAAATTGAACATTATTATATAAATGATGCGAATATTGAACCCATTATTGATCCATTGCTGCATGAACTAATTTTGAAAAAACTAAGTTTAGAGACTAGCGGACGAAAAAACAAAACACAAACAAAATTCCCATTTTACATTGTTTGTGATCAGTGTGTTCAAAATTTGAAGCAAAACAAAGAACATTTTTATTGTCAGTTTTGCAATAAAAAGATAGAATACTCTACTTTACATGATGTTGTACAAAACGAATTAAAAAATATTATAGGGCCTAATTATGAAAACAAAGATGTATATGAACAGCTTTGTTTCCGATTAAAGTTAAAAGAAAAAAAACTTGAAGAAATGATAAGTGTCCTAAGTTTAAGGAAAGAAAAGATAATCAGAAATGAAACTGATTATAACAAAACTGTTAAAGATGAGTTAATAGAATGTAACACTAAGAAAACAATAGAATATCAGAAAGAAAAATATGTTGTAAGTAATATATTTAACTATGTTAACAGCCTAAACAATCGAGTTAAGAAAAATGTAACTGAAATCACAAAACTAATGAACTTACCCTATTTAATAATATGTAATTTTGAAAAGGAAGTAATTAATGTACTATTTCACTCTGCACTGTTTTTAAAAGGAACTGGTGACCGGTTATGAGCAAGGTAAGAGTTGCTGTTGGATATGCTAGATCATCGGGAATGGTTAACCCAAAATCCAGTATTCCAAATCAAATTTCAATGATCGAAAAATATTGTAAGCAACATAGTATCTATTTAAAAACGATTTTTGTAGATGAATGCAAATCGGGTACAAAAGTTAGTGGAAGAACTGAATATATAAAAATGAAGGAATGTATTCAAGATGATTCAAATATTGATATGGTGATTGTGTCCTTTTCAGATCGATTAGCAAGAGAGGCATACGAGTTTATTATTACAATGGATGAGATAACTAGATTAGGAATTGAATTTATTAGTATAGGAGAAAGCCTAAGTAGTAAATCACTCTCCCCTATTCACACTGTTATGTTAGGCATTCAAGCAGAAACAGAGAATAAGCAAAGGCAGATGCGTATCAGAGGGTCAATGATTGAAAAAATGAAAGAAGGTATTTATCCATACAAAAAGGCACCATTTGGTTATGATAAAAATTCTATTGGAAGATTAATAATAAATACAAAAGAATCTGACTTGGTTAAGGACATATTTAATAGCTATTCTGTAGGGAAAAGTATTAAGGACATTGTATTAAGTTTGAGAGGTAATAAAGTATTAGATAAGATTGGTATTAAGGTCGACTACAACTTTGTTAAAAACTTACTCGTAAACAAAATTTACACAGGTAATATTTTTAAAAAAATAACTATTGAAAACGAAGTAATCTATGAAAGGCTATCAATTATAAGTCATCCTCAAATAATAAGTGACAATCTTTTTTCTAACGTTAATCAAATAATTCATAGTAAGAAAAAAATTACACGTAAGAAACATTTTCATTTATTATCAGGAATTTTTATCTGTCCATTATGTGAAAAAAATTTAAATGGGCAAAAAAAGGATAATAAATATATCTGTTCAAAATGCAGTTATAAAATTAAAATTCCATACTTGGATAATCTTTTTTATACATATCTAATTGAGGAAGAAAGAGATAACCAACAATGTGAACCACATCTAAACGATTATGAAAAGATAAATAATAAAATTAGGCAAATCCAACAAAAATATGCTACTGCATCAATTACCGAAGAAAACTATAAGAGAAAGTTGAAAGAACTTCAAGATGAATTCAATGGCTTAGTAAAGAATACCGATCGCACTACACAGTTTAAAAAAAAGAAATCATTAGTTAGTATGATTGAAAATAATGAGTTGGAAAATTTGAAACAGGAATTAAAAGCACGTAATGCTATGTTCACTTTGAGTGTTGATGGGAGAATAATTAAGATAAATTAAAAGGCAATGAACTGGAAACAGTTCATTGCCTTTTTTTTATTTGTAATAAGAAGTTTAGTTCTTATTCTTGTCTTCAAGAATAAGAAAAGGTATGAAAAAATGTAATAGAAGGTAAAATAGAAGAAAAGAGAATCCGACAATTCTCTTTTCCAGATTGGCTATTCTTACTCTGTAAAGACTTTCTTTTCTATCTCCTTACGAATACTTTCTTCAAGAGATTCCCTGTGAAGAAATTCTATTTGTTCTGCTGGAGGTAAATTTAGAAATCTAATTAGCCAATCTTTTTTAGGTAAATCAAATGGATCTAAATTTGATTCATTCATCATTTATCACCCCCTTAAGGACGATTATTGCCATAGATAAGGGGTTTTTAAACATTCATATGTTTAAAAAAATGAGAAGTTGAGTATAAAGGAATCGTACTAATTGTTTCGCATGATCGATATTTTCTTGATAATGTTGTAAATAAAATTGTAGAAGTCGAAGACATGGAATCCAGTTCCTATAAGGGGAATTATTCATCCTTTGTTAGTCAAAAAGAGGAAAATATGAGGATTCAATTTGAGCATTTTAGAGAACAACAAAAAAAGATTAACGCCATGGAAAAGACTGTAACTGATTTAAGAGACTGGGCTATGAGAGCTGATAATAACAAGTTCTTTAAAAGAGCTGCAAGTATCCAAAAGAAACTCGATAAAATCGACAGAATTGACAAACCGGTGTTTGAAAAGAAAAATATGAAATTAGATTTTAAAGCAACGGAACGATCTGGAAAAGAGACAATTAAAGCAATAGGGTTATCAAAAAGCTATGAAGATAAAGTCATCTTTAAGGATACAAATTTAATGGTTCAATTTGGTGAAAGAGTTGGACTCATCGGATCAAATGGAAGTGGAAAAACAACATTTTTACGGATGCTTTTAGGTGAAGAACAACCTGACACTGGTGTTGTGGAGTTAGGTGCGAACGTGAAGGTGGCATATTTACCACAGAAGATAACGTTTAAAAATGAAGACTTCACTGTACTTGAATGCTTTCGAGAAGATATTTCAATTGTCGAAGGTAAAGCAAGAGAGTATCTATCAAAATTCATGTTCTTTAAGAAAACCGTCTTCAAGAAAGTAAAGAATTTATCTGGCGGTGAAAGAATTAGGTTAAAGCTTGCAATGCTGCTTTTTCAGGATATAAATTTACTAATACTTGATGAACCTACTAATCACCTGGATATAAAATCAATCGAAACATTTGAAGAAGCACTTGAAGATTTTGAAGGAACGATATTTTTTATTTCACATGATCGCTATTTTATTAACAAAATCGGAGACCGAGTGATAGCTGTTGAGAGCAATACTTTTAAGAGCTATCTTGGAAACTACGATGATTATAGAAATGAAAAGGAACAATTAATACAGCAGGTACAAGAGACAAAAGAGTCACAAAAAAATAACGAAAAAAACAAGAAACCCATAGTTCATCATAAACCATTTAAAAATGAAGTATTCGAGGCTAAAACTTTAGCTAAGATTGAAAGCCTTGAAACGAAAATTAAAGAGTTAGATTTAGCTTTGTTAGCTGAGCAAATGGATTATGAAGAGCTTAATAAGCTTTTTTGTAGAAGACAAGATTTAAATAATGAATTAGATTCAATTATGGACTTGTGGTTGAATAGTCATGTGAATGAAAGTTAAAATGTAGGATTTAATTAAAATGAATATAGTAAGAAGCGAAGCCTAGAGGGAAGGTTCCTCTAGGTTTTTTCTTGATTATTAATCAATATGAAAATCTTATATGAAAAAATAATTGTTTCAAATTGAAACAATTATTTTTATGTTTATGCGGTAAATTATATATTCCTAGAAAAAATTAAAATTTTATTGATGAATTCGTATTCATGAGAGCTTGAGATGTGTTATATTGATACGTATAATAAATTTCCTGACAGAAAAATTAAGATTTTTTCTGTCCGTTTTTAACATTGAATAAGCGAGAGAACATCATTCTGGTGATCTCTTTTTTCTTTGATTAATAGTTATATAGAAAGAAGTGGAGAAGTTGAAAAAGCAACATATTTATCTCATCCTATTTTGTATTATGGTAGTATGGGGATTAAATGTTATAGCCACAAAGATTTTAGTGGCAAATTTTATGCCAGTTACGATGACAGCATTTCGTGTTTTTACAGCTGGAATGAGTGTCTTTATTATTCTATTTTTATTTAAAAAAGTTCGTAAACTGACAAAAAAGGAGTTTAAATACGTCTTTTTTGCAATGTTGCTTAATGTTGTCGCACATCATTATTTTTTATCGATTGGGCTATCTCAAACTTCAGCCTCTAATGGAGGTCTTATTCTTGGAATGGGTCCACTTTTAACAGCATTATTATCTGTTTTCTTTTTGGGTAGTGTTTTGACTTTCGTAAGGATTTTAGGTATGGTTTTTGGATTTGCTGGTGTTGCATTTATTGTTTTACAAAGCGGTGGAGGCTTTCATGGTGTATCTCACGGAGATTTCTATGTATTCTTAGCAATTTTGGCTCAAGCTGCAAGCTTCGTTTTAATTAAAAAGGTTTCTAGTACATTGGACCCACGCTTAATGACAGGTTATATGCTTGTGATGGGATCAATTATTTTATTTGGAATCAGTCAAATTGTTGAACCGAATGGAATGGCAAGCATGCTCCATCATTCAACTGGAATATGGGCAGTTTTCTTCTCGTCTGCAATCATTGCAACAGCGATAGGTCATATGCTTTATAACTATGCACTTGGTGAAGTTGGAACGACTGAAGCTTCTGTCTTTATAAACTTAAATCCGTTCTTTTCATTAATTGGTGCAGCGCTCTTTTTAGGAGAGAAAATTGTGTTAACACAAATCATTGGATTTGGTTTAATTTTGATTGGCGTTGTGTTTGGTTCAGGAGCATTCGAAGAAATTTCACGTAAAATAAAAAGAGATCAACAGTTGCATGTTTAAAAGGATGAAAATAAATTAACAGTAAAAGAGAAATCATTTTATGATTTCTTTTTTTTGTTTTTTAGTTATTTTTACTTATTGATTTTTATGAAATAGGTTAGTGAAGCAAAAAAAAAATATTTTGAATTTGTCCTAATATTTTGAAAAGTGAATATATATTAATTGAGATTAATTTCAAAAGAGAGAGGGGTCATTTAAAACCTAGTTATCTTACTAGGAATAGAAAGAGAATGATAATTTGGCTACTTTTTGAAAGCGTTTTCCAGAATGTGAGAAAGGGGGGATTGAATGAACATATTATTATGTTGTGCAGCTGGGATGTCAACGAGTTTATTGGTTACCAAAATGGAGGCTGCTGCTAAATTAGAGGGAATTGAAGCTAAAATTTGGGCGGTTAGTGCAAATGAAGTGAAAAATCACCTTGATGATGCGGATGTCCTACTTGTAGGGCCACAAGTTCGTTACCTACTTCCTCAATTAAAAAAGACCGGTGAGGAAAAAGGAATTCCAGTAGATGCCATTAATCCCGTTCATTATGGGATGTGTAATGGTGCGGAGGTTTTAAAATTTGCAAAGAATCTAATAGGTTCATAATTCAATATAGGGGTGATTAGTGTGGCCAAATTTACGCAAATGTTAGAAGAGAAGGTAATGCCAGTTGCTGGCAAAATTGCGGGTCAAAAACACTTACAAGCTTTACGTGATGGACTAATTTTAACGATGCCTCTCATTATTGTTGGATCTATTTTCTTAATTTTAGGTTTTATTCCAATAGATAGCTATCCACAATTTATGGCAGATACATTTGGTGCTGACTGGTTAACGAAATTACTTTATCCAGTAAATGCTACGTTTGATATTATGGCTCTAATTGCAGGTTTCGGGATTGCTTACCGACTCGCGGAACATTATAAGGTAGATCCGTTAAATGCAGGTGCAGTTTCAGTTGCAGCTTTCATTCTTTCAACTCCTTATTTTACATTGTTTACGCCAGAGGGAGCAGATGCTGCAATTCATGTTGGTGGCGTATTACCGATGGCCTTTTTAGGTAGTAAAGGATTGTTCGTTGCCATTATTATTGCCTTATTTTCAACTGAAATTTATCGCTGGGTTATCCAGAAAAATATTGTTATTAAAATGCCAGATGGTGTACCACCAAGTGTAAGTAAATCATTTGTGGCGTTATTTCCAGCATTTTTAGTCATCCTTGTTGTATGGGTTATTCGATTACTGATTGAAAAAACTTCATTCGAAACTTTACACAATGTCGTTGGAAAGCTTTTACAAGAGCCATTAGGAGCTCTAGGTGGGACTTTAGTTGGTGGATTAATTGCTGTTCTGTTAATTCAACTTTTATGGTCAACTGGTTTACACGGTGCAAGTATCGTAGGTGGAGTTATGGGGCCGATTTGGTTAGCAGCAACTGATGCAAACCGTTTAGCTCTACAAGCTGGTAAAGAAATGCCAGAAGTTATTACTCAACAGTTTATTGATATCTTTATTTATATGGGCGGATCTGGCGCAACATTTGCATTTGCTATCATGATGTTACTATTTGCTCGAAGTCAGCATGCTAAGCAATTAGGTAGGCTATCAATTGGACCAGGTATCTTCAATATTAATGAACCAATTACCTTTGGTGCTCCTGTTGTAATGAATCCACTGTTATTAATCCCATTTATTTTAGCACCATTGGCATTAGTTGTTACAACTTATATCGGAATGACCACAGGCTTTGCGCCAAAAACTTCAGGAATTGCTATTCCATGGACTACTCCTCCTATTATTGGTGGATACCTTGCAACTGGTGGTAACTGGAGAGGTGCTGCAATGCAATTAATTAACCTTGCTGTTACATTTGCAATCTACTACCCATTCTTTAAAATGTGGGATAAACAAAACTTTGAATCAGAAAAATCAGCAGCTAACTAAAAATAAAATACAGGAGCTTGCCCTATGGCAAGCTCTAGGTGTTTAAACAAAATAAAATTTTCAGACTGAATGAAATCGCTTGTCTTTCTAGTCGCGAAGATAGATGAGGCAGGGCAACGTTCAAGCTAGAAAACGAGCGTTTTTCACCGGTCTGGGAGAGTGCACTTTGGCATGTTATGAATCTTTTAATCTAATAGAAGGCGGGAGTTCAGGTGACAAAAGAAGAGTTGTACAACCTTTCCTTTCAATTAATACTGCATAGTGGTAATGCTAGAAGCTTTGCAATGGAAGCTATTTATGATGCAAAGGATTTACATTTCGAATTGGCTCAGGAAAAGCTTTCAGAGGCCGATCGTGAATTTAGTCAAGCACATCATTTTCAGACCCAGCTTATTCAAGCTGAAGCTGGAGGAGAGGATTTCGACATTCCAATTATTCTAATCCATGCACAAGATCATTTAATGACAGCAATGACTTTAAAAGATTTAGCAAGAGAAATAGTTGATCTTCGTAAGGATATGAATGGTCAATCATAAGGAGGTTACATAATGAGTAAATCAATTAAAATCACGACGATTGGTGGAGGGTCAAGTTATACACCAGAGCTTGTAGAAGGTTTTATTAAACGTTATGATGAACTACCATTACGTGAGCTTTGGCTTGTTGATGTAGAGGAAGGTAGAGAAAAGCTAGAAATTGTAGGTGATTTGGCTAAACGTATGTTTCAAAAAGCGGGGCTACCTGTAGAGGTTCATTTAACGTTAGATCGAAGAGCCGCATTAAAAGATGCAGACTTTGTAACAACTCAATTCCGGGTTGGCTTACTTGAAGCAAGGGCTAAAGACGAAAGAATTCCTTTGAAATATGGTGTCCTTGGTCAAGAAACAAATGGCCCAGGAGGTTTGTTTAAAGGTCTTCGGACGATTCCAGTTATTTTAGATATCGTTAAGGATATGAAAGAGCTTTGTCCAGATGCATGGCTAGTTAACTTTACAAATCCTGCAGGCATGGTGACTGAAGCTGTACTGCGTTATACAGATCACCATAAAGTAGTTGGATTATGTAATGTTCCAATTGGTATGGAAATGGGAATTGCAAAGCTTTTAGACGTAGAACATTCACGTGTTCGTATTGATTTTGCCGGGTTAAATCATATGGTTTATGGATTAGATGTGTATGTAGATGGAGTGAGTGTAAAAGACAAAGTAATCGATTACTTAACTCATCCTGAAAATTCAAGCTTTGTTAAGAATATTCAAGGATATGGTTGGGAGCCAGAATTTATCAGTGCATTAGGCGTTCTACCATGTCCATACCATAATTATTATTATAAAACGCGGGAAATGGTTGCAAAGGATCTTAAGAGTGCTGAAACTGATGGCACACGTGCTGAAGTCGTTAAGAAATTGGAAGATGATTTATTTGAACTTTACAAGGATCCGAATCTTTCAATTAAGCCACCGCAACTTGAAAAACGTGGAGGAGCTTATTATAGTGATGCTGCAGTTCGATTGATTTCATCAATTTATAATGATAAAGGTGATATTCAGCCAGTTAATACAAAAAATAATGGTTCGATTGCGAGCATTCCAAATGATTCAGCAGTAGAAGTTAGCTGTGTCATAACGAAAGATGGACCAAAGCCAATTGTTATGGGAGATTTACCAGTTGCTGTCCGTGGACTTGTTCAACAAATTAAATCGTTCGAACGAGTTGCTTGTGAAGCAGCCGTTGAAGGGGATTACAACAAGGCAATCCTTGCGTTAACAATTAACCCACTAGTTGCTTCAGATAAAGTTGCAAAACAAATTGTTGATGAAATGTTAGAAGCACATAAAGCACATTTACCTCAATTTTTTAATGAGGTGAAAACTCGATGATTAAACTAATTGTAAATGCTGATGACTTTGGTTATTCAAAAGGTATTAATTATGGGATTATTGAAGCTCATAGAAATGGAATCGTAAACTCTACGACGATGATGATGAATATGCCAGGTGTAAGTCATGCTGTAGATTTAGCGAAAGAGAATCCTAATCTGAAAGTTGGAATTCATTTAGTTCTCACTTGTGGAAGGCCACTATTAACAGATGTACCGACTCTTGTAGATCAAAACGGATTCTTCAAAAAAAATCGAGACATACTTGAATCAAATATATCACTTGAAGAACTTGAAAGAGAATGGACAGCACAGGTTGAAAAATTTTTAGAATCAGGGCTGACATTGACGCATATCGATAGTCATCACCATGTTCATACTGTACCTAAATTTTTACCTATTGTTCAAAAACTATCAAAAAAGTATAACCTAAGTGTAAGAAGAGTATCAGATCATGCAATAGAAGGTGTACCGCCATTTAGTGATGTATTTCTTCATGAATTCTATGGTGAAGGTGCGACTTATGACTATTTCGAGAAAATAGTAACACAAGTCCAAGATGGGCAGACTGTCGAAGTTATGTGCCATCCAGGGTATCTTGACCACGAGGTATTAAATAACTCTTCATATGCAAAAGATAGGGTTACAGAGGTTGAAATTCTAACTTCTATTAGTCTTCCAAACCAATTTGTTTTAGCGTAATCTACAAAAATATGAAAAGTACCTATAAGTATAGACAATAGTAAAAGAAGCATTTAGTTCATGTTTCTTTTGCTATTTTTTTGTTATAAGACTGCATTTAAGCTTGAAAAAAATAAAACCAGCCCCTTTAAAAGAGCTGGTTTCTGTGACTTTAGACAGTAGCTGATTTATTTGTTTCTTTACTATTACGTTGTTTTTTTGATTTTCTAAAATGTAATAATTCATATACTACTGGAATGACAATTAACGTTAATAGAGTTGAGACTGTAAGCCCACCAACAACAACTACTGCTAAACTTTGAGATACGAGACTGCCAGTTTCTGCTTTTTTAAATAATAGTGGAAGCATCGCACACACAGTTGCGACTGCAGTCATTACGATTGGTTTCATACGTGTAATCGCCGCATCTATGATTGCTTCTCTTAAAATCATGTGTTTTTCTTTTTGTTTTACGCGATCTAATAATACAATCGCATTTGTAACAACAATACCGATTAGCATAAGTGCACCTAATAGGGCTGTTGGTTCTACTGCAATTCGACTAATAACTAGACCAAGAACAGCGCCAATAGCAGCTAGTGGTAATGAGCACATAATAGCAATAGGGGCACGGAATGTTTTAAATGTAATAATCATAATTAGGAATACTAAACCAATCGAAACAAGCATGATCATATATAAATCTGAGAAGTCTTCTGATTGCTGAGCAAGTGCTCCTCCAATATAAATGTTCACATCATCTGGAATATCCATTCCTTTTGCTTTTTTATCTCCAAAAATAACTTTGTTTATATTTAGATTAATTTCTGATAGTTTATTAGGCTTCACTTCAGCTGTTACACTTAAATAAGTATCGCCATCTTTATGAAATAGATTAGTAGGTTTTTCCTCTTCTTTTAAAGTAGCTATCGATGATACGGGAACCATACCTGTTTTCGTCATGACTGGGATATTATTAATATCATTCTTTGATTTTGGTTCTAAAATTGGTTCAAGAAAAACGTTCGTCGATTTGTCATTAATCGAAACAGTTCCTAGTGGTGTACGATTTAGCATAGCAAATAGTTGCCCAGATAATTGCTCGACATTACCTTTAGTAGGATCGACATCTAATGAATAGACAGTTTTTTTGTCTTCTTGATTTGTTGTTACTTTCTCAACACCATTTATATCTACTAGTTTCGTTTTTATTTCACTTGCTGTTTTTTCTAGAGCGTTTAGATCATTTCCAACAATATCTATTGTAACTTGTGTTTTAGCACCGCCAAACATAGTAGTTGCTGCGGCAAGTAATTCTGCATCAGAATATCCATTCTTTTGAGCATTGATTTTTTTTACGATCTGATCGGTGTCCTTTTTATCTTTTAAAGTAATATAGTAAATTGCTTGGGTAGGAGAGCGGACATCTCCATATTTTGCAGCATCTTCATTACTACCTAATTGTGTGAAAACGCCTTTTACTTCTTTTTGATCTAAGATGAACTTCTCTAGTTTAAGTGTATTTTCTTTTACAGTTTCTACTGGTGTATCGCTAGGATAAGTTAATGTTGTTTGTACAAAGTCTGCAGAAGAGTTATCTGTAGCACCTTTAGGCATTACAAAATAAGTACCGATCGATCCTACGAATAATAGTAATGAGACTACGATTACGACCCATTTATGATTTAACGACCAAGTAAGTAATTTTTTATATCGAACAGATGGCTTATGTTCCGGTAATTTAGCATTTTTTAGAAAGAACGCACCTAATAATGGAACAACAGTCAGTGCAACAAGTAATGAAGCTAATAATGAGTAAGTGATTGTTAAGGCGAATGGCAGTACAAAATCTTCAAGACCAGTGCTAATGATTCCAATTGGTAAAAATACTGCAACAGTCGTTAAAGTAGATGCTGTTATCGCGATTCCAACTTCTTTCGTAGCATCAATGATCATGTCTACTGAGAAACTTTCCTTTTGCATTCTTCTAAAAATATTTTCAATAACAACGATACTATCATCAACTAGTCGGCCAACTGCTACGGCTACACCGCCTAATGTTAATACATTTAATGTGATTCCAGATTGTGATAGTAAAAATAATGTTAAACATAATGAAAGAGGTATAGATACAATTGTAATCAGTGTAGAACGAATATTTCTTAAGAAGATCATGATGACTATCGTTGCAAACAATGCACCTAGTAATACTTCTTTAATCATTGCATGTACTGATGTTTTTACCATATCTGCAGTTGCAATCATAACTGAAGAATGTAAGTTATTATATTTCTTATTTAATTCTTTTGTCGCTTCTCTTACTTCCTTCGTAATACTTACTGCGTTTGAATGGCTATCTTTAGTTACAATTAACAATAATCCGTCCTGACCATCGACTCTTGTAATATTCTGTTCAGGCTTTTTTATTTCTACATTGGCGATTTCACTTAATTTTACATTCTCACCAACTGCAAGATTTTTTAATTTGTCGAGTTGATCAATTTTTCCAACAACATTTATATTACTAGTTTTTTCATTAATAATTTTTTCTCCAACGGATATCGTTGAATTTTGTCCACGAAGAATACCCATAACACTTTCTAATGATACTTTCTTCTGTGCCATTTTAGCATTATCAATTTTTACAGAAACAAATGATTTTTCTGTTCCGTAAGTTTGTACATTTGCTACACCTTTAATGTCTTTAAACAATGGAATTAATTTTTTATTTGCAAAATCGATATTATTTGGAGTTAATCCATCGTCAAACGTTACAGAGACGTCAGCGATCGGAATCATAGAAGTATTTAGTTGAACGATTGTCGGTTTACTTACACCTTGAGGTAAATTAATGTTACTTAAAGATTCTTGAACTTCTTGTTTTGCGTCTTTCATGATTGTACCTGATTCGAAATACAAATCAATTTTTGAAAAACCGTTACTAGTACTTGAGTAAATATGTTTCTTGCCTTTTACTCCAGTCACTGCGTTCTCAATTGGAGTTGTTACTTGTTCTTCCATTGTTTTTGAGTCAGTACCTTGCCCCATTACAATGACTGACACAACTGGTTGGTCTGCAGCTGGTAAAAATTCCATTGGAAGTTTGGCGTAGCTTAAGATACCAACTAGTAAAATGAGAACTGATAAAAAAGTTATGGCCGCTTTATTGTTAAAGGCCCATTTTGTAAACCAAGACATGGAAAGCATCCCCCTTTTTTGGTAAAAATAACCAGTAGCACAAGGTGAATCGTAACACACTAATTTTAAAAACAAAATACATTTTAGTTTGAATTTACAAAATATTTACGGGCAAAAATCGACATCTACATAAATTTTTTTTGTTGCTATTCTGGTTTAATTATTTTTTAATGGCACCATTTATCAATCTACCTTACATCAATTTTGTTATTGTTTTCTTTTACAAAACACAGTTTCTGTTTTAAGGTATTAGTTATAAAAATAAAAAGGAGTGAGGATGATTGGGATTTGCAGTAGGATTAATGTCTGGAACTTCGCTAGATGGGATCGATGCAGCTTTAGTAGAATTAAAAGGTAGTGGTCTTGAGACAGAAGTAAGACTGATAGATTTTATGACAATCTCCATTGAACAAAGTTTATTAAGAGAAATTGAAGATGCCATAACCTTGAAATCTTCAAATGCACAGCATTTATGTAGTTTAAATTTTAAGCTAGGGTACGCATTTGCAAATGCTGTTAAACAAATTTGTGTTAAAAATCAGTTTTCATTAAAAGAATTAGATTTTATCGGATCACATGGTCAAACAATTTATCATCAACCTGAATTAGAAGGACACTTTATTCAATCTACTCTACAGTTAGGGGAACCAGCGGTCATTGCCTATGAAACAAGTACAAAGGTCGTTTCAAATTTCCGTGTAATGGATATGGCAGCAGGTGGGTATGGAGCACCTTTAGTTCCGTATTCTGAGTTGTTACTTTACCAAAACAAATCTAAGTCACGTTTACTTCAAAATATTGGTGGTATTGGGAATGTGACAGTTATACCTAAAAATGCAACAGTTGATCAATTGGTAGCTTTTGATACTGGACCAGGCAATATGATCATTGATGAAATTTGTAAGCGTTTTTTTAATGTTCCCTACGACGCAAATGGTGATTTGGCTGCGAAAGGTACAGTACATGAGAGATTGCTAGAAAGATGTATGAGTATACCTTATATTTTGGCTCCTATACCTAAAACTACTGGTAGAGAGTTATTCGGATCACAATTTGTAGATCAAATATTGGCAGAATATAAAGAGGTTTCAACATATGATTTAGTGGCTACGATGACAATGTTTACAGCTAAATCAATCGCAGAAAACTATAAACAATTTATATTTCCAAAGCAGTCTATTGATGAGGTCATTGTTAGTGGTGGAGGTAGCCATAATAAAACATTATTGCGAATGCTTCAAGATTTATTAGGAAACGATTGTAAAGTATGTACTCAAGAAGATATTGGATATTCTTCAGATGCGAAGGAAGCAATTGCTTTTGCGATATTAGCGAATGAAACATTGCATGGAATTCCAAGTAATGTACCTAGTGCAACTAAAGCGGGGAGATCCGTGATACTTGGAAATATAACACCTGTACCTTATTAAAGAAGCAACTCATGAAAGAACATATAGGAGGAAATATTGTGAAAAAATTAGGTGTTTCAATTTATCCCGAACATTCAACGGTTGAAAAAGATAAAGCTTATATTAAGTTGGCTCATAAATATGGCTTTAAACGAATTTTTACTTGTTTATTATCAGTTGATGGTGATCAAGACCAAATCATGAAAGAATTTAAAGAAATTATTGATTATTCAAATAGTCTTGAAATGGAAGTAATGGTTGATATAGCGCCACGAGTATTTGGTAAATTAGGTATTTCTTATAATGACCTATCCTTTTTTGCGGAGTTAGGCGCATATGGAATTCGATTAGATCTAGGATTTACAGGAAACGAAGAATCAATTATGACATATAATCCTTATGGACTAAAAATCGAAATTAATATGAGTAATGCAACAAAATATCTTGAAAACATATTAGCGTATAAACCAAATCAAATAAATTTAATTGGATCACATAATTTTTATCCACATCGCTACGCAGGATTAAGTTATCAGCATTTTGTAAAATGTAGCGAAGAGTTTAAAAAACATGGTATCCGTACAGCGGCATTTATTAACTCACAAGCAGCAACTTATGGTCCATGGCCAGTTTCAGAAGGACTTTGCTCATTAGAAATGCATCGTAATTTATCAGTTGTAACGCAGGCAAAACATTTATTTTACTCTAATTTAATTGATGATGTCATTATTGCTAACGCATATGCTTCAGAAGAAGAATTTAAACAGCTTGCTGATTTGAATAATGATGGAAAAGACTTGTTTACTATGAGTATTAACCTATATGATACGATTACACCTTTAGAGAAAAAAATCGTTTTAGACGAATTTCATTTTTATCGTGGAGATGTGTCAGATTATTTAATTCGTTCAACTCAATCACGCGTTAAATATAAGTCAGAAGAGTTTAAACCCACTTATACGCCTAATATTCGTAGAGGAGATATATTAATTGAAAATGAACTTTACGGTCAATATAAAGGTGAGTTACAAATAGCACTTCAAGATATGGAAAACTCAGGTAAAACAAATGTTGTTGGTCGAATTGCAGAAGAAGAAATTTTCTTATTGGATTTCTTACATCCTTGGAGCAAGTTTCAATTTAAAGAAATCAGGCTTTAATTGGATGATGATTAAAACTGTCTAGTAAAAAAACTTGAAATAAAATTTTAGAATGGATATTTTTTTAAAAACTTTTTAAAATTTTATTTCAGTTTTTGAACTATTAGATTGAAATTTTATTTTAAGCAGAATATAATAAGGTAATAGAAAACGTTTTCAATATTTTGTCATTTTTATAGTTTTACAATCTAGATCTAGGAGGAATGAAAAAGATGAAAGTATTATTTGTATGTGCAGGCGGAATGTCTAGTGCAATCGTTGTAAACGCTTTAAAAAAAGAGGGCGAAAAAAATGGTTTAAACTTGGAAGTTTTAGCTGTTGGTACACAAGAGTTCGCTTCAGAAGTACAAAATGGATGGGATGTTGCTATGGTGGCACCACAAGTAAGACATCGTTTTGATAACTTTAAAGCTTCTGCAGATGAAGCAAATGTACCTTGCTCGGTAATTCCACCTCAAGCTTATAGCCCACTTGGTGGTCCAACACTCTTAAAATTAGTTCAAGAATTAGTTAAATAAGGTAATCATAATTTACTAGATTAAGGAGAAGTGAGAATGGATAAGTTTGTTGCATTTTTAGAAAACAATCTATCAACACCTATGGCAAAACTATCTGAACAAAAGCATTTACGTGCGATTCGTGATGGTGTAGTTTCTGCGTTACCGTTTATCATCTTTGGGAGCTTATTCTTAATTATCGCATTCCCTCCAGTGCCAGCTGACTCTGCAATTGCTGAATGGGCAGCAAAACATATTGCAGAAATACTAATTCCATACCGCTTAACAATGTACATAATGACCTTATATATAACTTTTGGTATTGGATATAGCTTATCTCAAAGTTATAAGTTAGACCCACTTTCTGGTGCACTATTAGCAGGTGGAGCGTTTTTATTCACAACTGGCGTTAAAATGGTTGAAGAAGTAGGATTTGTTTTACCTATGGCTAATATGGGTGGTCATGGACTTTTCGTTGGTATGATCACGTCTATTTTTGCGGTCGAAGTATTACGACTATGTAAAACGAAAAATATTACGATTAAAATGCCGGATTCAGTTCCAAGTTCAGTAGCACGTTCTTTTGAAGCACTTATTCCTGTAACAGTTGTTTTAACAGTAATGACTTTGATTACGGTTGTATTCCAAGTTGATACTCACTCACTAGTAGATAAAGCAGTTGCTCCGCTTATTAAAGCTGGGGACTCATTACCAGGTGTATTAATTCCTGTATTTTTAATTACATTCTTCTGGTCATTTGGTATTCATGGTGTGTCTGTAGTTGGTGCAGTAGCACGTCCAGTTTGGGAAGTTTATTTAGCAAACAACTCTGCAGCTGTAGCAGCTGGTAAAATTGGATCTCAGTTACCACACGTAGCTCCTGAAACTTTCTTCCAATGGTTCATCTGGATTGGTGGTTCAGGTGCAACTTTAGGATTAGTGATTGCCATGTTAATTGCTGGGAAATCTAGCTATTCTAAGGCATTAGGAAGAACAGCCATTGTACCAAGTATTTTTAACATTAATGAACCTGTAATTTTCGGTATGCCGATTGTTTTAAATCCTGTATTAATCATTCCGTTTATGATTACACCATTAATCGGTGCAACGATTGCTTACGTTGCAACTACTGCAGGTTTAGTTAATCCAACCTATGTAATGGTTCCTTGGACGCTACCAGCGCCGATTGGAGCTTACTTATCAACAGGTGGAGACTGGAGGGCAGTTGTTTTAGTAATCATCAACATTACATTATCAATTGTGATCTACTTACCATTCTTTAAAATGTACGATAAAAAATTATTAGCTCAAGAAAATACGGTTGAAGTATCTAATGGTGCAAATATTCCATCATAAAATCATAGTAAAGGGAGTTTGGGACAGATGCTCCAAACTTCCTTTATTTCACATTAAGAAAGTATAAATTGGCAGCGAAGAAGAATCAGTCGACGTAGAAGCCAATTATAGGAATCAAGTATAAGTGCAACTATTCCTCTGTCTTCGCCTAAAATGCTTGCCAGTCGGCGAGTTTTCTTTATTTACTAGAATTTAAGAAAGAGGTTGAATCATGGATACAACAAAAAAATTCCATTTTTTTAGCTATAAGAGTGCTTTTCTATTTTTTATCTTTATTCTTGCTTTTAATCTTATCTTTAATCCTGTTTTTCAACTAATTGGGATGACGAAGGAATTTGCCCTTTTTATCACAAATAGTTTGGGGCTAAGCATTGGTTTAACAACTATTATTGTGTTCATTGAAGGTAAGTTTAAGAATAAGAAACAATCGTTTACATTATTTTTTTCATTACTAGTTTTCTGTACAATAACTTGTTACATCGTTGTATTTAACTCTTGATAAAATATTTTTTATAAAAGAAGGTGTACTTACTATGAATAAACGTAATGGACTAAAAATTGTAACAATTGGTGGAGGTTCTAGTTATACACCAGAATTGGTTGAAGGCTTTATTAAGCGATACGAGGAATGTCCAATCAGTGAATTGTGGTTAGTCGATATTGAAGAAGGAAAAGAGAAATTAGAAATAGTTGGGAACCTGGCAAAGCGAATGGTCGAAAAAGCCGGCGTTCCAATGGAAATTCATTTAACTTTAAACCGAAAAGAAGCATTAAAAAATGCCGATTTTGTAACAACACAAATGAGAGTTGGTCAGTTAAACGCTCGTATTAAAGACGAAAAAATACCTCTAATGCATGGCATGATCGGTCAAGAAACAAATGGTGCAGGTGGTTTATTTAAAGGGTTAAGAACAATACCAGTACTATTAGAGATTGCAGAAGAAATGCAAAATCTTTGTCCGAATGCGTGGTTAATTAACTTCACGAATCCTGCTGGGATGGTTACAGAAGCATTGCTTCGTTACAGTAACCATAAAAAAGTGGTTGGCGTATGCAATGTTCCAATCAATATGCATATGACAATTGCCAAACTTTTAGATGTGGACCTAGACCGAGTTCATATAGACTTTGCAGGATTAAATCATATGGTTTATGGACTTCATGTATATGTAGATGGACAAGAAGTAACGAATAAGGTATTAGAATACCTTGCAAATCCTGAAATTCAAATGACAATGAAAAATATTGCTCCATTACCTTGGCAAAAGGAGTTTTTACTTTCTTTAGGTGTGTTACCGTGCCCATATCATAGGTATTACTATAAAACTCAACAAATACTAAATGAAGAATTAGAAGCATTTAAAACAGGTACAACTCGAGCAGAAGTAGTAAAGAGACTTGAAGATGAGTTATTTGATTTATATAAAGACGAAAATCTTTCAATTAAACCGCCTCAGCTAGAAAAACGAGGTGGGGCTTATTATAGCGATGCAGCATGTAGCTTAATTTCATCAATCTATAATGATAAAAAGGATATTCAAGTATTAAATGTCCGAAACAATGGATCGATTCAAGGAATACCAAATGAATCTGCAGTTGAAGTAAGTTGTGTTGTAACAAAACAAGGACCAATTCCAATTTCGATAGGGGAATTGCCACCTGAAATAAACGGACTTGTACAACAAATTAAATCCTTTGAACGAGTTGGTGCAGAAGCTGCGGTAACTGGATCGTATGAAAAAGCTTTATTAGCGCTAACAATAAATCCTTTAGTTCCAAGTGATGAAGCTGCAAAGATGGTATTAGATGAATTATTACAAGCACATAAAGCGTATTTACCAAATTTTTTTTAAAGGACTATTTTTTAAAAGAAAAACAACTTAGTTAAGAATAGGAGAATGAACATGAATAATGAACAAGAAATTTTTGAAATTATCTCACATGGTGGAAATGCAAGATCGTTAGCATACGAGGCTCTTGAAGCAGCTGAAAAAAATGATTTTGAAGAAGCAGATCGTTTAATCAAAGAATCACACGAGGAAATTGGTTATGCACATAAAACTCAAACAACTTTAATTCAAGCTGAGTTAAATGGTGAACCTTGTGAAAAATCTTTATTAATGATCCATGCTCAAGATCACTTGATGACAGCAATGAGCGAGCAAAAATTAATTGAACATATTATTCGTTTACATAAAAAATTAGCAGAGAAGAATTAGTTTGTAAGTTTCTATTTAAACGAAAATACGTAGATTGCTATTCATAGTGATTAATATAATAGGTTAACTTCTACGTTAGGAGGCAGCTATGAAGAAATACATAATTAGTCTTGATGGTGGAGGAACAAAATCAGAGGCAATTGCTTATGAGCTAGACGGCACGATCATTGGTCAAGGCTATTCTGGATTTAGCAATATATTAATAAATGAACAAGATGCGATAAAGCATATTATCGAAGCAATTGAAAATTGTCTATGTAACTTAGAAAAAAAGGACTGCTTATTTCTATTTTTGGGATTAGCTGGGTATGGCGGAGTTAAAGATCGGAAGCATGTAGAAAAAGCATTGTATGATAGATTTCATATTCCATTCAAAATAGTGAATGATGCACAAATCGCTCATGCGGCTTTATTGGATGGTAAAGATGGTGTTTTAACAATTGCTGGAACAGGGTCAGTCAGTCTAGGGTCGAATCTAAACCGCTTCGTGACTACTGGGGGTTGGGGACATTTATTAGGAGATGAAGGAAGCGGTTATTGGATTTCAATGGAGGTTTTCAAAAAAATTACTCGTGAATTTGATGAGGGCTTACCACTTAGTAACTTATCTCGAAAACTCTTAAACCGTTTAAAATTAAACGAAATTGATGAGATAAAACGATATATTTATTATGAAACAAAAGGTGTGATTGCTTCAAACGTTCCTTTTATTGTAGAAGAAGCTGTGATGGGTGATTTGTTTGCAAAAGAAGTATTGGAAAGAGCAGGTCAATTATTAGCAAATATAACTCTCCAAGCTTTAAAGAATTTAAGTCTTCATTCATCGCCAAGAGTTGCTATCAAAGGAAGTATACTACAGCAAGTTTCATTTGTTCAAAATGCATTCGTTGATGCAATTCGCGAAAAGCATCCTACAGTAGAATTTTGTATGAAAGACATTTCTTCTACTTATGGGGGCTATTTATTAGCGTTGAAGGAGATTCAGAAACGGAGCTTAAATTTATAGTGAAATGACTGACGTAATATTCAGTAGTGGATAGAGGGTGCAAAAATGTTAGAACATTTAACAACTGAAAATCGAAATAATCGTACAGAAAACTTAGACCAGCTTTCAATTGAACAGTTTTTAACGATAATGAATGAAGAAGATCAGAAGGTAGCTTTAGCAGTAAATGAACAAATACCGGCAATATCAAATGTTGTTCAAATTGTCATAGACTCAATGCGGGTAGGTGGACGCTTAATTTATGTTGGTGCTGGAACAAGTGGTCGAATTGGATTGTTGGATGCAGTAGAGTGTCCTCCTACATTTGGCACAAATCCAAGTGAAGTAATTGGATTAATTGCTGGAGGAGATTCTGCATTTATTAAAGCAGTGGAAGGCGCAGAAGATAATGAAGTTTTAGGAAAAGAAGATTTAACGAAACAATCTCTTACAAAAAATGATGTTGTGATAGGAATTGCTGCATCAGGTAGGACGCCTTATGTAATTGGTGCTCTACGGTATGCAAATGAAGTAGGGGTAAATACTGTAGCGATTGCATGTAATAAAAACTCAGAAATCGGAAAAGTAGCAAAGTATAAAATTGAAGTGGATAATGGCCCTGAAGTTTTAACTGGCTCTACAAGACTTAAAGCAGGTACTTCTCAAAAATTGATTTGTAATATGATTTCAACAGCTTCCATGGTTGGAATTGGAAAAGTTTATAAAAACCTTATGGTTGATTTGCAATTAACAAACTTAAAATTAATTGATCGAGCAAAGCGTATTATTATAGAAGCAACTGGATGCGACTACGACACGGCAAGTAAGTATTTAATAGAATCTAAAAATGAAACGAAAGTAGCGATTGTTATGATTTTAACTGGTATGAATTATGATGATGCTATCAATAGTTTACGTAATGCGGAAGGGTTTATTAGTAAAATAGTATAAGACTATGGAGCGGAAAGTGACAATCTAGCAATTATTCTTGCTAGTATGTCACTTTTTATATTAAGGAGATATGATCGTTAAAATAATGTAAGTTTCATTAAGTCGATCTTCAAGGAAAATGCACTGTTATCGGCAACTCATTATGCTTTATGATATAATTATGAATCTAAATAATTACCAAATAGACTAGTTAAAGGTTTTACCGTTTTTAATTGTGAGATATATCTTATAAAAAACACTATTTACTATGTAGAGAGAGTTGAGTTTGATTAAATGAATGCATTAAATGGCGGATTAATCATGTTAAAGGAAATGTTACATAAACTACCTCCATCTGAGCGAAGAGCTGCTAATTATATTTTAGAAAATCCAGATAAATCCATACAATTTACAGTGTTTGAGCTTGCAGAAAAAAGCCAAACGAGTACCTCTGCTATTATAAGATTATGTCGTTCTATCGGGGTTAAAGGTTTTCAAGAATTGAAGCTTCGAATCGCAGGAGATATTATCACAACAAAAGAAACGGGATCTAGAGATATCCATTCAGGTGAATCGATTAGTACAATCATCCAAAAGATGACAAACAATAGTATTCAATCAATAAAGGATACAAGCGATATATTAAATGTAAGTGAATTAGAAGAAGCTGTATTAGCCTTAAGTAAGGCTAGGAATATTTATTTCTTTGGTGTAGGTGGCTCAATGGTTGTGGCACTTGATGCACAACAAAAGTTTTTACGTATTAAAAAATATACCTCTGCTTTTGCTGACCTTCATCTATTGGCTGTCCAAATTGCTAATCATGAAGAAAATGATGTATTAGTAGGGATATCATTTTCAGGAGAAACAACTGAGGTGCAAAAAGCATTTAGACTAGCAAAAGAAAATGGTGTGAATACAATTAGTATTACTGGATTCGGTTCAAACTCTGTATCTAATTTAGCGAATATTAAATTGTTTAATTCACCAAACAAAGAAGCAACTTTTAGAAGTGGTGCTACTTCTTCAAGAATGGCTCAATTACATGTCATAGATATATTATTTATGGCCGTTGCTACTCAGGAATATGATAAAACAATTCAATATGTTGACCAAACTCGAACGGCTATTAATTCATTACAAAGCAAACAATAAAAAAACTCCTTTATAGTTTCAGTAACTATAAAGGAGTTTTTTTATTGTTGATCATCATATTGTGCTGCTTGTAAAAGTAAATCAACTATATGAACGACTTCAGTTCTATGAGCCTGTTGCTCTCTTTCGACACCAAGCTTCATTTGAAGTAAGCAACCTGGGTTTGCTGTAACAATTGTAGTTGCTTGTGAATGTTTAACTTGTTCCATCTTATAGTCTAGAATCTGCATAGACATTACCGACTCAACAATATTATAAATTCCAGCTGATCCACAGCAACGGTCTGCATCCTTCATCTCATGATAAATAATATTTTCAATCGATTGTAAAAGAATTCTTGGAGCAGAAGCGGTTTTCATCACATTTCTTAAATGACAAGAATCTTGGTAAGTAATAATTTGAGTAGGCAGCTTTAATTTTACTTTTTTATGAAAATCTACTTCTACTAAAATTTGAGATATATCTTTTAATTTATTTTTAAATGATTGTGCGCGGTTCTTCCACATTGGATCATCTTTTAAAAGGTGATCATAATCAATAAGAAATCCACCACAACCACCTGCATTTGTAATGATGTAGTCTACTTCAAGGTTTTCAAAAGCTGCAATATTTTTTTTAGCCATTTCCTTAGCAATGTCTTTTTCACCACTATGTCCATGTAATGCACCACAGCATGCTTGGTCATTTGGAATGACAATCTCACAGCCCGCTAACTGTAAAAGCTTCATAGTGGCATTATTTGTTTCCAAGAACATAGTATCCATTAAACAACCTGAGAAAAATGCTACGCGGCTAATTTTAGATTGTATAGCTGGCAAATAATCAGGGCGTGATTTCATTTGTTTCATTGAAGGAACAGTTGGTAATACTTTTTCCATTGCTGATAAGTTATTAGGGATTAGCTTCATAACACCTGATTTTCTAGCAATTTTTTGTAATCCTGTTCGCTGATATAAACCAAGAAGTCCAACTGCTAATCTCATGCGATTTTGGTGAGGAAATAAATCTTTGAAAACAAACTTACGAACAACACGAGTAGGAAGAGAATGTTTTTTGTGTTGTGCAATGATATCTCTTGCTTCTTCTAGTAAATGACCGTATTTTACGCCAGACGGACAAACAGGCTCACAAGCGCGACATCCAAGACAAAGTTCTAGTGTACGTTCAACATCTTCATCAGGTTCGATTAAACCATCAGTTACTGCCTTCATTAGTGCAATACGACCTCTAGGAGAATGTGATTCTTTTTGTCCCGATTCAATATAAGTTGGACAGCTTGGTAAACAAAATCCACATCTCATACAGTTTAATAACTCATCTTCATTCATTCTTACTTTAAATTGTTCTTGAAGTTTTTGCTGTTCTTGTAGTGTTGTCATTTTGACACCACCATTCGTTTTCTAGAATCTTTTGCAAATACTTTTCCGGGATTCATAATATTATGTGGATCTAATGCTGTTTTAACAGCTAGCATAGCATGAATACCTTCTTTTCCCAATTTTAATTCGAGATAGGGTGCTTTTACGATTCCTACGCCATGCTCTCCAGTAATAGTTCCACCTAATTCAATTGCTTTTTCAAAAATTTCAGCAAATGCCATTTCAACTCTTTCCATTTCTTCATGATCTCGAGCGTCAGTCGGGCAGGTAGGATGTAGATTTCCGTCACCAGCATGGCCAAATGTACAAATTTTAACTTCATACTTTTGCGCGATTTCATTTATTGCTAGAACCATTTCAGCAATTTTTGATCGAGGTACGGTTGCATCCTCTAAAATAGTTGTTGGTCTTAATTGAGCAAGTGCCGAAAGTGCTGAGCGTCGAGCTGTTCTTAAGGCAATTGCTTCGGCTTCAGTTTTTGCCACACTCACTGAGATACATTTTTCTTTCTCACAAATGTTCTTTATCAGTTCTATGTCCCTGTTAACAACTTCTTGTGGTCCATCTTGTTCAATTAATAGAACTGCTTTCACGTCAGTGGGTAAGCCAATCTGAGCAAAATTTTCTACAACCTCTAAAGTAGGTTGGTCCATAAATTCTAGTGATGTAGGAATAATTTTACTAGAAATAATCTTTGATACAGTTCTAGCAGCATCTTCTAAACTGTCGTAAAGAGCTAGCATTGTTTTTTTCGTTTCAGGCATAGGAATTAATTTTAAAGTAGCTTCAGTAATAATCCCAAGTGTACCTTCAGAACCAACAAATAAACGAGTAAAATCATAACCAGCTACATCTTTAGCGAGCTTTCCACCAGTTCTAATGATATCTCCATTTGCTAAAACAATTTCAAGCGCAATGACATAATCTCTTGTTACACCGTACTTTAGGCCACGTAGTCCACCTGAATTCTCATTAATATTTCCACCAATTGTAGAAATTTTCATTGAGCTTGGATCTGGTGGATAAAACAATCCTTTTTCTTCTATTGTATTGATCATATCAAGTGTAATCACGCCTGGTTGAACGGTAATCGTTAAATTTTCTTCATCGATTTCAAGTATCTTATTTAAATGCTTAAATAATAGAACGATTCCACCATTGGTTGGACATGTGCCACCACAAAGGTTTGTACCAGAACCTCTAGGAACAATTGGAATTTTGTTTTCGTTACAGATTTTAATAATTTCCGATACTTCTTTTGTCGAACGAGGACTGATGATTGCATCCGGCAAGGATTGAAGATTCGGTGTTGCGTCATAGGAATAAACAAGTCTTTCCATTTTAGAATCATCAAAGTTTGCTTCACCTACAATTGCAATTAGCCTTTGAGCAATTTCTTTTGACACCATAAATATTCCCTCCCTATTATCTTATCTAAAGTATAAATAGAAATAGGTCGTATTTACTATGGAGAATTCTATAGAAAAAACACCTGTTATAGGTGTTTTTTTGTAGAATCATCCAATAGGTTAATTCCGATATAAAATTTGCTTAAATCATGGATTTCTCTTGGGTTTAAGTTGGTTAATTCAGTAATCTTATTCAGACGATAAAGAAGTGTATTGATATGAATATGCAATGATTGTGCAGTGTTTTTTAATGATTGATTATGTTTAATGTATTCTTCAATTGTAATAAAAAGTTCTTTTTCGTTAATTATAGGTGCAATCGTTCTTTCAATAAAAGTACTTTTCGTTTCGTTTGATAGATCTTGCAGAATCAAATCAATTGTGAGATCTTCATCAAATACAATTGAATTCGTTTTACTGGATACTTTTAGCGCTCGAACTGCTTGATGATATGATTTACTCAATTGTTTAGGTTGGGTTGGTTGACCTACACCAGTCGCAATTTTTAAGTGTAAGCGACTTTGTACGTAATTCAGGATAGTTTCGACAAGCTTAAGATTTTGCGATTTTGTATAAGATTGCTCAACTCTACATAATACAACTAGACGATTATTTCCCCAGCGAATAAATAATTCATCACTTTGTCTGTTGTTCCAATCGAAAATAATTTGCCTTGTATCTGAAAGCTTACTTTGATGCTCCCATTCAAAAATAAGTATTTGTCTTTGAAGAGTTAAATCAATATTAAGCATTTGTGCACGCTCATAAAAAGAATCATCCCATTCATCTTGCTGGATCCAATCAAATACGAATGCTTCAAGCCCTCGTTGTGTGAGTTCGATTTGATCAGTATAATAATTTTCACTAATTAGTAGTTCGGTCATTCGTCTCAACATTTCTCCAAAAGGGGAAATTACATCTGGCTCACCAGTTATTCCAATTACACCTATGATTTCATTTTGAAAGAAGACAGGTAGATTGATTCCAGCCTTTACACCTTTTAATCGTTTTTCATCTTCAGTTGTGATGATAAAAGTTGTTCCTTGCTTAATGGCAATCAATGCTCCCTCGTGAAAAGTACCTGCGCGAGCTTGATCTGTACTTGCAATAATAACTCCATTAGTATTGATTATAATGATATCCTCATGGATTAGTTTTTTAACTTCATTAATTATTTTTGTAGCTAATTCATCTAAGATCATGATGTTTGTCTCCTGTCACGATAGTTAGTGTAATTATAAATAAAATGTATGTAAAATAAAACATTTCTTTAACAAGAAAAATAGCTTAATCATAAGCTTGTGTTTACATCTCAGATACATATATTTGGAATACTACAGTGAATCTTCAACGCTTTTTTCAAGCTCAATGAATATTCTCGCAATCTAGTTTCTTCTAATTAAATATACTTTTCTCACTCAATATTAAATTTTCCATATTTCCACATTTTAGATGATTATATAGCACACTTACTTGACATGTGATAATGTAATATCATCTACCAAAGTATGAAATGTAACAGAGATGGGGTGTGTAGTATTTCTATGATAAAACGATTTTTTAAATATTATATTCCACACAAAAAACTATTTTATATAGACTTTTTTTGTGCGGTACTTGTTGGATTAATGGAACTTGGTTTTCCTCTTGCTGTCTCGTGGTTTATTGATCAGCTTCTACCTGAGGGGAATTGGAGTTTAATCATTGCGGTAAGTGTTGGACTTCTAGCACTCTATTTAATTAGTTCGGGAATGCAATTTGTTGTTAACTATTGGGGACATAAGTTAGGGATTAATATTGAGACTGACATGCGTAGAGAGTTGTTTAATCATGTACAGCGTCAGTCATTCCGTTTCTTTGATAATACAAAAACTGGACATATTATGAGCCGAATTACGAATGACTTAATGGATATCGGAGAATTAGCGCATCATGGACCTGAAGATTTATTCATTGCAATCATGACGTTTATCGGTGCATTTTGGATTATGCTTGCAATTAATATGAAATTAGCACTAGTAGCCATCATAATTGTACCGTTTCTTGTATGGTTGATTTCATATTCGAATATGAAAATGAATGCTTCTTGGAGTCAAATGTATGGAAATATTGCAAATGTAAATTCCCAAGTGGAAGATAGTGTTTCAGGGGTTAGAGTTGTCCAATCATTTACAAATGAACAATACGAAATGAAGCGTTTCAACAAAAATAATCAATTTTTCCGTAAAACTAAATTGAGAGCTTATAAAGTAATGAGCTGGAATCTGTTAGGAATATATGTTTCAACTCGACTGATGACGCTTGCCATCTTAGTTTTTGGAGCATGGCTTAGCTTTACAGGAATATTATCTTATGGTGAGTTAGTTGCCTTCATACTGTATTTAAACATCTTATTTAAGCCAATTGATAAAATCAGTGCACTTCTTGAGCTATATCCAAAAGGAATGGCCGGGTTTAAGCGATTTACAGAACTAATGGATTCAGAACCAGATATTGAAGATGTACCAGATGCAATCGAAGTTTCTTCATTAAAAGGAGATATTCGTTTCCAAAATGTTACTTTTGGTTATGAAAACAAACGCACGATCTTAAATGATATGTCTTTTTCGATTGAAGCTGGGAAAACAGTTGCTTTTGTTGGTCCATCTGGAGCAGGTAAAACAACAATTTGTTCATTAATTCCACGTTTCTATGATGTATTAGAAGGATCAATTTCAATTGATGGAATCGATCTTCGTGAAATGACAAAGAAATCACTGCGTTCAAATATTGGTATTGTTCAACAAGATGTTTTCTTATTTACAGGTACTTTGAGAGAAAATATTGCATATGGAAAATTAGGAGCTTCTCAGGAAGAAATAGAAGAAGCAGCTAGAAAAGCTCATCTGACAGATTTAATTGCTTCATTACCAGATGGGTATGAAACGCAAATAGGTGAAAGAGGATTAAAGCTTTCTGGTGGTCAAAAGCAAAGGTTGGCGATTGCTAGAATGTTCTTAAAAAATCCGCCAATTTTAATATTAGATGAAGCTACTTCAGCACTTGATACTGAAACAGAAGCAATTATACAAGAAGCTTTAAATGATCTAGCAAAAGATCGAACAACTCTTATAATTGCACACCGTTTAGGTACGATTAAAAAAGCTGATCGTATTCTTGTCATAACTGATGAAGGAATTGCAGAAGATGGTACGCATAAAGAGCTACTTTCTCAAGAGAATGGGATTTTTGCTAAGCTGCATGCACATCAGCATTGATTATGATATTTTAGTTAAACTAACAAAAAAGTCGATTTCCAATTATGGAAATCGGCTTTTTTCATTGAGAATGTACTTAAATCATACATTCCTCATTCATTATTCATATAATTCTGTTTCTCCAAGTAATCTAAAACCGTCTTCGAAAATTGATGATGAGATACTTGTGTATATTTAGCAATTGTATAAATTTGAGATAAATTCTTTAACCCTAATTTTTCCGTCATTTCCTTTAGCTTAGGGATGTCCATGTAGCGTTTCCAGCCCTTTTCATCTCTGTCTTTGTAAATTTCAAGGATTTCTTCATTTGAATAATCATGGTACTGTTCATAATGAACTAACCCATGACGCGGAAGTCGATCACGCAATGGAGGATTTTCTTTTGGATAACCTAAGGAATAGCCCACAATTGGCACGACATTTGGCGGTAAATTAAGAATTTCGCCAATCTGATTACAATTTGCGAGTGTAGAGCCCATATAACAAAGACCTAGTCCAGCATTCTCTGCCGCCAAAGCACAGTTTTGTGCTACTAAAGTTGCATCAATGGCACCAATCATAAAACTCATAAAATTATCAAAATGTACTGGTGCATCATTCAGTGTAAGCCATTTTCTCATTCGATTAAAATCTGCACAAAAAGTTAAAAGTATGGGAGCATCAATAACCATTGATTGATCCATATGAGCGGTATATAATTTTTTCTTTAGTTCTTTGTCTTTCGTGACAATAATGGAATAAGATTGCATATTGCCACTAGAAGAAGCGCGAATACCAGCATCTAATATTTGTTCCAACAGTTCTTGACTGACATCCTTATCCTCATATTCTCGTATAGATTTGTGCCCGTGTAAAACATCGTTTAATTCCAAAACTATCGCTCCCTATATAAAAGGTTTATTAGAAATAGGCTCTGTTAAAAAAAGAATGTTGATTTCCATTCCAGGTACTTCGCTTTCCATGGGGCGTGACCCTGAGCCTCCTTGGCGAGCCTCCGGGGTCTCAAGTTTCCCGCATCTCCCATAGGAGTCTACGCACCTTCCATTCCAATTACTCTTGAACCAGCTATTCTTTTTTCATACTTTTAATGTATTTATCTAAAATCAACAATTAATATTAACAGAGCCTAGAAATAAAAAGAAAATCATATCCAAAGGATCGAGTAAGACTCTCTTATTTCGTTTTATTCTGAATAGTCAAATTATAGTGTAAAACTATCATAAAATCCATTTTTGTTGTAAGTTATTCTCATTTTATTAGTAGATTAATGAATAAAAGATAGTTTACTAAAGTTCCTTTTTTAATAAGATGAGCTAACCTAAAGCATGGAAACCAATGGCTGCATTTTTTGTCCGAATAGATTAACCTATTCAATTAAAAGTAAATTTTTCCTACCTAAAAAGTTTTATTTTATTAGAAAAGTAAATAAAACCGATATTTCGGTCATAGAAATAACACAACTTGTTTCATAAAGTTTACAACTTTACCTTATTTGTTTATCGTTTCGAAACATTTAAAAACTACTCTTATTAAGAAATAGAGCAATTTATGAATGATAAATGGGGTAGATAATAATGTGTGGATTCATTGGGATTTTATCTTCAAGTAGGAATGATAAAATTAATAGAAAATCAATTAAAGAATATAATAGAATAATTAATCATAGAGGACCAGATGATGAAGGATATTATCATGACGAATATTTATCACTCGGATTTAAGCGATTAAGTATTATAGACATCGAAAACGGTCACCAACCATTAAATTCCTTAGATCAAAGATATTGGATTGTTTTTAATGGAGAAATTTATAACCATAAACAGTTAAAGAAAGAACTTGAAAAATTGGGATATCAATTTGAAACGAACTCTGATACTGAGGTACTTTTGTATGGATTTATAGAATGGAAAGAAGAAGTGTTACAAAAACTTCGAGGAATGTTCTCATTCTTAATATGGGATTCTATTACACAAACCTTATTTGGAGCACGAGATCCATTTGGAATTAAACCTCTCTACTACTATGAAACAGAAAATGACATTATATTCTCCTCTGAAAATAAAGTTATTGATAGAGTAGTAGAGGATTTGAATGGAAACTTATTAAAAATAGATGAAATTGCATTACAGCATTATTTATCATTTCAATATGTTCCAGAACCAAATACAATTTATTCCGAAGTTAAGAAAATTGAACCTGGTACTTATTTCATAAAAAAACTGCATCAAGAAATAATGATAAAACCTTATTGGAAACCATCCTTTGCTCCAGCTGTTCATTCCAAGGAAGTTTTGATCAAAGAGATTAGGGATGTGCTAATAGATTCTGTAGCTATGCACATGAGAAGTGATGTTCCTGTAGGTGCATTTTTGTCGGGGGGGATTGATTCAACTGCAACCGTTGCAATTGCTCGTCAAATAAATCCTAAACTTAAAACATTCTCTGTAGGATTTGAGAATAAAGGTTTCAGTGAAATCGATGTTGCAAAAGAGTCAGCATTAGCGTTAGATGTTGAAAATATTCATCGGTTTATTTCTCCAAAAGAATATATCGAAGAATTACCAAAAATCATTTGGCATTTAGATGATCCCATAGCGGACCCAGCAGCAATCCCACTGTATTTTGTAGCTAAGGAAGCTAGAAAGCATGTAACTGTTGTACTTTCTGGCGAAGGGGCAGATGAATTATTTGGTGGCTATAATATATATAAAGAACCCAATTCTTTAAAAATGTTTGAATATCTCCCTACTAACTTAAAACGTGGGCTAAAATATTTGTCCACTATTATGCCAATTGGAATGAGAGGAAAGAGCTTTATAGAAAGAGGATGCATCCCTTTGGAAGAAAGATATATTGGGAATGCAAAAATATTTGAAGAAAATGAAAAGAAGAAAATCTATTTAAAACATGACAGCTCAGTGAAATACAGTTCAATATTAGCAGATTACTATAACTTAGTTAAGAAGGAACCACTCGTAAACCAAATGCAATTTATTGATATGCATACTTGGCTAAGAGGAGATATATTAGTAAAAGCCGATAAAATGACAATGGCAAACTCAATCGAACTACGAGTTCCATTTTTAGATACTGAAGTATTTAAAGTTGCCTCTAAAATACCTGTCTCTTTAAAGATTTCCAATGGCACAACAAAGTATTTATTTAGAGAAGCAATGCGAGGAATTGTTCCTAATCATGTCATCGATCGAAAAAAACTAGGATTTCCTGTTCCAATCAGTCAATGGCTAAAAAACGAATTGTATGACTGGGCAATTAACCTTATTCATGAAAGTCAAACAGAATACTTATTTGATAAATTTTATATCATGACTTTATTAGAAGAGCATTGTCTAAATAAAAAAGATAATAGTAGAAAAATATGGACTGTATTACAATTCATGCTATGGCATCAAGTATTTATTGAAAAGAAATTTACTTTTGAAGAAAAGAAGAAGGAAGTTAAATATAGTCAAATGGCATAAAAAAGATTCGATATAAGCACGAGTAAAGTATGAAACTTATGATTAAGGTAAACTAAGGATTCTTATTAAACTTTGCATTTGATATGTAAAATCGATGGACTGCTTCGGCAGTCCTTTTTGATTTTAACAGATAGGATAATGGAAGAAGTTCTGTGGACTTTTTTATATCTTACCTATTTGTTAAAGGTTATTACTCTCTACTAGTAAGGATTTTAAAAAGTTCTGATGAACTCATCTTGTCTAATTGAACATATTTACTTTGGGCATCTATGACAAGCTCTACTTTATCTTTATTAGGACTAATCCAAAGCTCATATAAAACTGCTTTTCTCTGAGTATCTGGATTTTTTAACTGAAAAATAAATCTGTAATCGGCGATGCGTGCCATATCAACTTTTGCATTTTCCCAATCAGCTTTACCTAATATTTCTTTTACCTTTTTAACTTTTTCATTATTCTTTACAACTTTAAATTCTACATAATGATTTTCTTCAACAATGCGTTTTTCAACAATTATATTTTGTTCTTTAATTCCCGTTTGGTTTGAACAACCCGTTATAAAAGTAGAGATGATGACAATTAACGTAATTAAATATTTCAAATTGATCCCCCCTATATATGAAGACATTGTTATAATGGAAATGACAATTTTTTCCTTTTATCTAAGCGTATCACAAAGAGCTATACATTTGGGGAGTAAATGTTAATGTAAACTCGGTGGAAGATTAATATATTATGTAGAACACAGTCTAAACGCAGGATGTTTTATAATCACCATTTTTTATTTCTAAGAGTAAAGTAAAGAAAAGTTTAAAGATTGGGGCTTTTTATAATGAGATTAGATCTGTTTATTACGTTTATTCTATTCGGTGCTTATACAAGCTTACTCTCAGAGATTGTAGCTGAATTCTTCAATTATTCACATATACTGATGTATGGACTCTCTGGAGGGATTATCGCTGGTTTCATTTTTCTAATGCTAAAAAATATACCTGGGATATCCCGTAAGACAATGAATATGAAATTAGCCTTAGTAATCATAATGTTTAACGGTGGTTTTTTTGGGATTTTAGGGAAATATCTTGGTCTATAAAAATACTTGTTTGTACATAATAGCCCTATCACATACTTATCTAGTATGTGGTTTTTTAGTTTCATATTTAGTAACATAAAAACGAATTGTGAGTTTAGTATAATATGAAATATTGATAATGGATCAGATGTGAAAAATGAGGAAGTAGTATAAAAATAATAAAATACAGTATTACAATATAGAAATTACAAAATTAGTGGAGATTTTTTTCTGTATTTTATGTAATGAACTTATGAAAATGAGGACAAATAAAATATGCGGATAGTGCTAGTTTTTTTATTAGCAACTATAGGTTGCACCTTGATGCGCCTATAACTATCTTTACTTTTGCTATGCACTCCTTCAATACTGGAAATAAGGAAAGGTGATGAATAAAATGATTTTTAGCGAACGATTAAAAAAGGAACGGGAAAAAAGAGGTTGGTCACAAACTGATCTTGCTAAAAAAATTCATGTTAGTCGTCAATCAGTTTCAAAATGGGAAACTGGTAAGAACTATCCGAGTATCGAAGTTATTATTGATTTGAGTGATCTATTCAGTATTACGATAGATGAAATGTTGAGGAGTGACGATGAATTGAAAGAAAAAGTAATTCGAGATAGTAAGAAATTGGCGTATCCGAAATGGAAAATGTTCTTTGATAATGTAGTCCTAATAGGGACATTATTATTAGTAGCGAAACTAATTATTATAGGATTAAATCATTTTTTTGACACAAATATAATCATTCCAGATGGCTTACCAAAATTTCTATCTAATTTTTTACCATTAGCTTTAATGGTGATTGGGAGCATTGGTTCGGAACAGTTAAAAAATAAATATGTTGATTAAGGGTAGCTAAGGCTATCCTTTTTTAGTTTGGAAAGGATACTGTTTGGAAAAGAGGTTTTTCAGTTCAGTTCAGTTCAAAAACGATGGCATTTTAGCACAATTAGATTAGGGAATGTATTATACTATAATTTTGAAGATAAAATTGGACGAATGAGGTCAAGAAAATGAAAAAAATTAGTATTGTAATTATATTAGGAATCATAGGTGTATCGTGTTTTTTCTTATTCTCAGGTAATGAAGGATTTAGCCTTAAGATTGTAAATCATACGAACAAAAAAATCACTGGACTAATTCTAACTACTCCTAAGGGAGATATTAAAATTCCTAAAATATTACAAGATGAAGTATATAAATTAAAAGTTATGCCAAGTAGTGATGGTTCGGGCTCAATATATCTACAATATAAAGTTGAAGAGGGAGGAGCACAGACTATTGGTATTAATGGGCTAACGAATAAGAAATACCATGGTAAGGCTGAGATAGTTTTTAAAACAATTGATGAGAGTGGAACAATATCAGTAGAAAGCTCTTCTTCGATCAGTAACTACAATTTCTTTGACTAATATTTGCGTTAATTTAAACATTGAGAACAGCTTTTGCTGTTCTTTTTCTATATTAAGTAAAAATCTCATGCTCTTCTAAATAATGCCCAGAAATATGGTAAAGTTAAAGTAATTATTAGAAAATTTTTGTTATCTTAGGAGTAATGAATTGTGAAAAGAATATTTTCAATATGGTTAGCACTTAGTTTTTTAATTGGCGTATTTGGGATTTTTAAAACTTATAATATCGTAAGCCTCGAAACTGATTTTCCTTTGTTTATGGATGTTTCATTAATAATTTTTTTTATACCAAGTATTTCACTGGTTATGAGCACGCTTATTTTAATACTTTTTAATTTGATTAAGTCCAAACTTGTTTTTGTTTCATTGAGTTTAGTTATGGTATTAGCTGTAGTCATTTATTCCTTTTCATTTTTTAGAGGAATATACGGATCTGTTGGATTATTAATTGTGAACTCTGAGTTTATCTTATTAATCACATTACATTTCTATATCTCTACAATTCCAAAACTATTGAATTTGAAAAATATTGAAAAGATATAAGTGGATTTCATTTTTTATGTAATTAACGCATGTTTTAGTTGAAGAGTAAATGCATTCTTAAATGGAATAGGAGTAAAGATATGTTTCTAATAAAACAAGAACCTCTAGATATTGAGGATCCCCAGTTTGTATTCTTTAATGATGAAAAAAATACCATTGAATCTTTAGAAGGATTAAATAATCGTATATCAAACATAGAATATATAAATCGCTATGTATTAACGGTCGAAGATGGTATGGAGTTAGTTCTGGATTTTACAAGTAACGGAGAGTATATCTATTTTATTTATGATTATAGTAGAGAAAACACTGTTAAAGGTAATTTCAGAATCATTTTTGGTGATCCTGAAAATGATGAAAGTGGATGGGAAAAACTAAATAATGAGGGGTTATGGGTCCGAGTATATCATATCGATAGTGAATCTTTCCAATTTTATTCCTCAGAGGAACTTTGCATAGTTTTTTCAAATCCAAATAAACTAACAAATGATGAAATTTTAAAATTTTTAAATAAGATAGATACGAAAAAAGGAATCCCTTCTATTGATTATATAAACGATGTCAATAATATGAGTTTTGTAGCTCATACAACATGGTGGAATCAGTTTAATAGAATAGAAAACAATGATCTGTATGTATTTATTTTATATACATTAAAGAAACTGAGCAAAAGGTACACATGTCCTTGTTGTGGCTATAAAACGTTAAGAGAGCTTAATAATTATGAAACTTGTCCTGTATGTAAGTGGATGGATGATGACATTCAATCGTATGATCCTGAAATTTGTGGAGCAAATAAAGAATCTTTAAGAGAAGCTCAAATAAATTTTAAAGAAATAGGAAGAGCGTCTAAAACTTTTTTTCACTCAGAAAGCGAACCAACTACTAATTATGAAAAAGATATAAATTGGAAGCCTCTAACCGAGAAATAATTATAATGTACAACTAACACAAGTTGAAGAATAAAGAGTTGCTACGGTAACTCTTTATTTTTATTCATACTATTTCTTTAAATTTTCTCTTTACTTTACTCTCATCTCTTTGATACAATTGCATTCCGTCTGAAAATTCGGTGTTCTATTTAAGTAGGGAGGTTAGGAAAAATGGAAACACAAGCATATGAAGAAGAACTTCAGCAGTTAAACACAATTATGAACGAAATTGACCGGCAGTTAACTAAGCTTGAAGGTGTCCCTATTTATACAGGGAGTGATGTAACAGAACAAGTATTAGAAGGGATACGAGAAACAAATCGAAGAAACCTTCGGATAGCCATAAATGAGCCATACTTTGGGCGAATGGATTTTCAAGAAGAAGGCAAGGAATCCGTTCCACTTTATATTGGAAAAATTGGTGTATCTGACATAGCGACCGAGGATCCAATGGTTATTGATTGGCGTGCACCTGTTGCTAGTATGTTTTACTCATTTACAGGAGGAGACGATCTAGCATATTACGACTCTCCTGAAGGGATCATTGAAGGCTTAATTTATCTTAAGCGCAATATTGTAATCCGCAAAAAAAATCTCCAGCGCGTTGTAGATACATATATAAAAGGCAGCCAAAATGAATCCGTTACTGATGATTTTCTACTATATCGATTAAGCGAAAACAAGGATAATCGTTTAAAGGATATTGTTTCAACAATTCAATCCGAACAAAATGATATTATTCGTTCATCGAAAAACACTCCATTAATCATTCAAGGAGTTGCCGGAAGCGGAAAAACAACCGTTGCCCTGCATCGTCTTGCTTACCTAATTTATCAATATCGTGAAACGATACGTGCAGAAAAAATGATTATATTTGCACCAAATAATATGTTCCTCAATTACATTTCTAACGTGCTTCCTGAGCTGGGAGTAGGTGGTATTCAACAAACAACATTTACAGACTGGGCTTTAGCTATATTAGACTATGAAGTGGCTGCCAAAGATTCTTCAGAGAATCTGGATAAATGGTTCTCTACTGGTGTCGACCGTCCTAAAATAAACGAAAATACACCTGGTAAGTGGAAAGGCTCAATTCATTTTAAAGACTACATTGATCGTTGCATAGAAAGATATGAAGCATCAGCTGTTCCTGACAGAGATTTTGAACCATGGGACAAAATAAAAATCGAAAAAGAAACACTTCATCAATGGTTTAGTTACGAATACAAGCATTATCCATTGGCTAAACGAAGAGAACGTATTGTAGCGCGGATAAAAAAATGGATTGATGGTGAGCTAAAGAATATTGAAGAAACGAACATTAAAAAAGATCGAAAGAAAAAAGCAACTCAGTATCTAACTTCCTATATGAAGCAATGGCCTAAGCATACGGCTCTTTCATTCTATAAATCCCTATTTGTACTAACCGACAAATCAACACTGGCAGACAGTATTCCGGCAGAGATTATGAAGACGACTGCAATGAACTGCAAAAAGAAAGAGGTAGACCTAGAGGATCTCGCTCCGCTTGTCTATATTCACAACCGTCTGTATGGCATCGAGGCCCAGTACAAATATCATCATGTCATTATTGATGAAGCGCAGGATTTTTCACCTTTTCAAATTGGATTATTAAAGCAGATGGCACAAGGGAACTCATTTACCATCTTGGGAGACTTATCGCAAGCCATTCATGAGTATCAGGGTATCAAAAGCTGGGACGAATTCTTAGAGATTTTCAACCATGATCAAGTTAAATATTACGAATTAAGCAGGAGCTATCGTTCTACAATGGAAATCATTCACTTTGCTAATGAAATTATTTCAAAAGCAGAAATCCCTGTTAGTTTAGCTAATCCTGTATTTAGGAGCGGCGAAAAAGTAAAAATGATCCAAGTAGAAGATACGAACCGGATCAATTTGATTATCAAAACCATCGAGCAACTTCAACATAATAAAATGGATACAATTGCGATCATTGGTCGTACAGAAAAAGAGTGTGCACTGTTACATGACGCACTGACAGAAGCAGGTATGTCTGCTACCTTTATTCACTCAAAACAACGGAAATATGAGGGGGGCATTTCAGTAGTTCCGGTATACCTTGCGAAAGGACTTGAATTTGATGCTGTATTACTTATGGATGTAAACGAACAGCATTACGAAGCCACAAATCAAGATGCAAAGCTACTCTATGTTGGATGTACACGTGCTTTACACGAGTTATGGGTGCTATATTCTGGGCGTAAATCTCCACTAATTGAGGACATTGATGTGCAGCTATTTACGAGTATGATTTAATTACAAAGATCCTCTGGTTGGACACATTTATTAGACATACCTTTTCAAAAAAAGAGTCACATTGAGTGGCTTTTTTTTTCATGTTAAATAGTTTCGCTTTTTGTCCAGACTGAGGAATGAGTTAAACTAGATCGTTAGAAAATGCAGGATGTTTAATAGTAATCTAGAATCTTCATATATGATGTCATGAATGTTTTCAAAATTATAAGTGTGTAAGGAGGGGATTACTTTGAATCGAATTGACCTGCTTATAAACGTACTAGATTCAACGTATGATAAGGAAAGTTGGTATGCTCCACTGAAAAATGCCATTGAAGGAATTACTGCAGAACAAGCCACCTGGAAACCGAACGGAGAAGCCACTAAAACTATATGGGAAAACGTTAATCATCTCATTTATTACAAAGAGAGACTAGTGGCGAACATGGAAGGCCGTGAATGGCCTCATAATCTCGATGGTGATCAAACATTTTATCTCACAGATCAATCAAAGGAAGAACAAGATTGGAAGAAAGTCGTTGATCGTGTTGAAATAGCTCACAATAGTTTAAGAGATTTACTAAGTAAAACTTCTATTGAAGAGCTCGACAAAAATTCTCTTGAAAGCAAACTACTGGATATATTTCTTCATGATGCTTACCATACGGGGCAAATTATTCAAATTAGAAAAATGCAAGGTTTATGGCCGTCTCATCGTTGATCAACCGAGAATCAATGTAAATCATTTATAATCCGAAAATTTCTTTTATACATAGTAGAAAAAGGCATTGCTTATGGGCAATGCCTTTTTCTCAAAATGATTATCTAATGAAATATTTTTTCCGCCTAAACCGAATGGGCAAGTAGCCTAGTTTCTGTTTTAAATAAATCAAAGTGTAAGATCTAAATCCCATCTTTCTTCAATTATAAATGTATCTTTCCACTCATCATTAGGTTTTTCTTCAGTTAATGTAAATTGATACTTTTTATAGAGATGGCGAGCTGCTTCTAATGTGCTAACTGTCCATAAAAATACATGATCATACTTCTGTTCCCTACAAAAGCCAAGGGCTGTCTCAATTAGATTTTTCCCAATTCCCATTCCTTGATAGTTTTCATCTAGAATAAACCATCTAAGTTGTGCAATTTGATCACTGAATTTAGTAATCGCAATTGATCCTACGATTTCCCCGTTTACTTCAGCGACCCATAATTCTCCACCATCATTATTTATGAGGAAATCTGTTAAGCCCTTCATCACGTAATATTCAAAGATTTTTCCAAATTGATATGTTGGTGACGTATATATTTTTCCGTGTAGATAAGCAATGTAACCAACATCCCCAGGTGAAAAAGGACGAATACTGACTTTAGGTTTGATAGAGCTACTTTCTGTGAAAATCGTTTCAATTGTTTCCATAGAAGTAACTAGTTTAGTAATGCTATGCTCAGATATGTTTTTGATCATTGTGTCTACACCACTGTTTGCATTTTGAACTAAGTCATTATAAATATTAATTCCATGCTCGGTTAAATAAAGACTATATTGACGCTTGTCTTTAGTAGATTGCTTTTTAATCATGATTTTTTCATCTTCAAATCGTTGAATAATACGGCTCAAATACCCGCGGTCAATCCCTAAGTTTTCTTGGATTTCCGTTGCAGTACAACCGTTTCTATAATGAATTTCTGTTATGACCCGAGCTTCTGTTAAAGGAAAAGGTTTATGATAAATCTTCTGGTCAATCTTACCTAATAGATTTGCATAAAATCTGTTAAACTTACGAATTTTCTCTACAAAATGAATAGACCCCACAGATAATCTCCTTAATATTTTGAATTTTGTACCAATTATCTATAATATAATACGATTAGTTGACAAAGTCAACTAACTAAATATGTATCTATCTCACTTTTAAAACTCAAAATCGATTATAAACATTTATATGGAAGTTTATGGTATTTAATAAAATGACTATTTTATTGGGTGTGGAGAGTTCTAGATGAATATGAATGTTATTATTAATGAACTACCTGTATTAAAATCAGAAAAAATCGTATTAAGTAAAATCGAAGTTGACCATTTTGAAGCATTATTTGCAATTTATGATAATGAAGCAGTTTTTAAGTACTGTGGTATTATTCCAAAGCATAATAAGGCAACTATAAAAAAAATGATTGAACATTTCGAGCGTGATTTCGGAAAGAAAAAGAGAGTTAAGTGGGGAATATTTACAAACGATGAGTTAGTTGGAATCATTGAAGCTTTTTGATTTAAACAAAAAGTGAATATGGTGACAATAGGATATTATTTAGCTGAAGAATATTGGGGCTGTGGAATTGCAACAGAAGCGGTAAGTGTACTATTGGCATTTTTATTTAATGAAGGAAACGTAAACAGAATTCAGGCAGAAGTAATGCCACAAAATGAACTATCTAAAAAAGTTTTACTGAAAAATGGATTTTTAAAAGAGGGTACACTTAGACAAACAACAATATGGTCAGGAAAAGGAATAGTAGATTTAGAAATATACAGTATCTTAAAAGAGGAATATCTTAAATAAGTAGAGTTAAATAGAAGAATTTTATCCTAATTATAAACAAGATCTCAAGATGCAAATTGAGGTCTTTTTTTGTATTGTTTTTTTTATATTCCACCGAAAAATCAAAAGCTTTATAAGGTAATTACATAAATTGGTAATGTTTTGAAAAAAATACTTTTACATAGACTCATAATTTTAAGGAGGATAAAATGCGGAAACAATTTTTTTTAAAAGGTCCGTTGATTTATTTCATTATTTTCGTTTTGTTTTTTTTAGACAATGATCAAATCGTAAAGGTAAGTGCTTTTTCAAATCAAGTGATCCAAATGGGCGCAGTTGGTGAAGACGTAATTGAACTTCAATCACGACTAAAATATAACGGCTATTATACAAGTAAAGTAGATGGTGTTTTTGGTTATAACACATACTGGGCTCTAAGAAACTTTCAAAATAACTTTGGACTACCAGTAGATGGGATTGCTGGTGCGAAGACAAAGGCAATGCTAGTGAAAGCAACAAAATATGAAAAAACTGGTACGAGTGCTGGTTCAAACGTACCAAGTGGGTATTCACAAAATGATATCCAGTTAATGGCAAATGCAGTGTATGGGGAATCTCGAGGTGAGCCATATATTGGGCAAGTTGCAGTGGCCGCGGTTATATTAAACCGAGTTGGAAATTCAGCTTTCCCTAACACAGTATCAGGTGTAATTTTTGAACCAGGTGCGTTCACTGCAGTAGCAGACGGTCAAATCTATTTAACGCCAAATGAAACTGCTAAGAAAGCTGTATTAGATGCAGTAAATGGATGGGATCCAAGTGATAATGCACTTTATTACTTTAATCCTAAAACTGCAACAAGTGCTTGGATTTGGAGTCGCCCACAAATTAAAACAATCGGTAATCATATTTTTTGTAGATAGGAGGTAGGTTCTATGTTGAAAGGAATATTAATTGGTGTGCTATCAATTGGTCTAATTGGAACAGCTTTTTGGGGTTATTCAGAGCACAATGAAAAAAGAGCCGTTAAGATTCAGGCAGAAAATAATTATCAACGAGCATTTCATGAACTAACTTATGAAGTAGATTTACTTCATGATAAGATTGGTGACACTTTAGCAATGAAGTCAAAAACATCATTGTCTCCTGCATTAGTAGAAGTTTGGGGTCTCACATCACAAGCGCATTCAAATGTAGGACAACTTCCTTTAAGATTATTACCTATTAATAAAACAGAAGAGTTTTTAAGTAATATTGGTGATTTTAGTTATCGGACTGCTGTTCGTGACCTTGATAAGGAGCCATTAAGTGAAAAAGAGTATGATACACTTCAAAGGCTATACGAAAATTCTGCTGAAATTCAAGGTGAGTTAAGAAAAGTACAGCATTTGGTCTTTGAAGATAAATTAAGATGGATGGATGTAGAGCTGGCATACGCAAAAGAACAAAATCCAAAAAATAATGTCATAATTGACGGATTTAAATCAGTAGAAAGTAGCGTTGCTTCGTACTCGGATGCAAATATGGACCCGGCTCTTACAAATTTCAAAGTGAATCGCAATAATCTTGCGAATGTAAAAGGTGAAAATATTACGAAAAGCCAAGCTAAAGAAATTGCAAGGAAGTTTCTTGAATTGAATGGTTCGGAGAAAATAAAAGTTAGTCGTACCGGAGAAAAGCTAAAGGATCATTATTATAGTTTAGAAATTACTGATCCAAAACAGAAAAATGAAATTTATATGGATATTACGGAAAAAGGTGGCTATCCACTTTGGGTGATTAGTAATCGTGAAATAGGAAAGCAAAAAATTGATTTAAATAAAGCTTCTATAAATGGATTGAAGTTTTTAGAGAGAAATAAATATCCAAATATGGAGCTTTTCCAAAGTTCACAGTATGACACAATCGGTGTTTTTACGTATGTTTCAAATATTAATGGTGTTAGAATCTATCCGGAATTAATTACAATGAAGATTGCGTTAGATGATGGAAGTATTGTTGGATTTTCAGCTAAAAACTATTTAGCAGCGTACACGAAAAGAAATATTCCAGAACCTAAAATTTCGATTGAGGAAGCACGTAAAAGCGTGAATTCTAATATGAAAATAATGGAGGAAAGAAAAGCCATCATATTAAACAAGTTAAACCAAGAAATACTTTGTTATGAATTTGTTGGTATAAGAGGTAACGACACCTACCAAGTCTTTATTAATGCAAACACAGCTGTTGAGGAACAAATTAAAAAACTAAATAATGTCATAGAAAATTTTGATTAATAAGATAGAAAAACCTTAGAACTTAACTAAGGTTTTTCTTTTTTTAGGCTCTATTAATATTAATTGTTGATTTTAGCTAAATATATTAAGAGTATGAAAAAAGAATAGCCGGTTCGAGAGTAATTGGAATGGAAGGTGCGAAGACTCCTATGGGAGATGCGGGAAACTTGAGACCCCGGAGGCTCAGGGTCGTCACGCCCCATGGAAAGCGAAGTA
>Ga0209676_1000343_pt1 | contig 88398 bp, 75 predicted proteins | sample AraplaCvi_mLB_r2_FD_184282 | JGI IMG/M metagenome (GOLD analysis project Ga0209676, IMG submission 184282) | Arabidopsis root microbial communities from North Carolina, USA - plate scrape MF_Cvi_mLB_r2 (SPAdes) (version 2) | ecosystem: Host-associated > Plants > Roots > Endosphere | place: USA...
TATGGAAACGTGTAAGACATGTAGGTCAGGCTTGGCTTTTTATCCTGAGCACCTTGCACCTTAAAGCTGCAAGACCCAGGGCCGCCGCCCACATGTCCCTTCATCGACAATCACAATTTCAAAGAGCTCACCGACAAGAAACGGCGGACAGTTGTCGTTCCCCGCTATTTCTATCGGGGGACATCTGTCCGTATCTGTTGGCGACCGGCTGGTGTGTGGCGTTTGGCGCCGCGCCCCGTCCGGTGAACAGGCCTCTAGGCCCCTCCTCGATTCGCGTCAACAACCTTTTTGCAATTTTGTTTCAAAAGTTGCTCGGCGCCCCGGAAAAGGCGCTGACCAGGCGGCCAAAATGGGGACGAAACCGCGGAAAACAAGGGCTCCGGTCCCGACAGAGAAAATGCCGGCGCGGAGTGCCGCCGGCGATCCGCCGCCGGAAACCCGCAAGAGCGCGCGCGGATTCTCGCGCAGACTCGTCATCGCGCATCGATTCCGCCCGGCTTCTATCGGTTGGAATCGCGAATTTGGGTCTCTGGTGATCGCGGAAACGGCGATTCCAACTCCGGACGCCACCTGGCCGTCTCGGATTCGCATGCATCGCGTGGATTGATTCGGTCGATCGGCTGGCGAATCAGCCCGCCCACCGCGCCGGCAACGCGGGTCACGCGCCGATTTCGACGATTCGTTGCGCCGAATCGCCGTCCGTGACCGTGCAGCCCCGGTTATAGGCCCCGATGGCATCCGCAGGTTCGTGCGTTTTTGTCTCCGCCCCGCCGGCGGGCCGAAGCCTATGACGCTATATAGTCGCGCATCGCCGCGGCCTCGGCCTCGATGCGGTCGATCCGATATTTGACGAGGTCGCCGATCGACACGAATCCGACGAGACGACCGCCGTCGACAACGGGAAGATGGCGAATGCGCTTTTGCGTCATCTGCGACAGCGCACCGATCACCGCCATGTTCGAATCGCAGGTCACCGGCGATTTGGTCATCACCTCGTCCAGACTGCGGTCGAGCGCGTCGGGGCCATAGGAGGACATGAGGCGGACAATGTCGCGTTCGGAGAATATGCCGACCACCGCGTCGCCCTCGAGGATCGGGACTGCGCCGATCCGATTCTGCGCCAGCAGGTCGACCACCATCCGCACCGTGTCGTCCGGCCGCGCCGAGATCACCGCCCCGGTCCGGTCCCGCAGAATCGCTCCGATCGTCATAGCTGCCGCTCCCATATTCGGTTCTGTTGCGCGGGCGAGCCTATCATGATTCGCCTGGCGAACGAAACGCTCCGCCCCGTCGCGATGGCGCTTGGCCCGGGCCGCCGCTTGGTTCATGGAGTCGCGCATGGTCAAACGCTCCCCTCTCGACAATCGCGACACGTCGAACGTCGCGTGGTCCCGCTATCGCCGGCTGATGAAGGGCATGGCGCTCGTGTCGCTGCTTGCCGTCGTCGGCGCGCTCGGCTGGCTGCGTATCACGATGGGCGACGCACTGACGATCCATATGATCATCGCGACCGCGGCGGGCGTCGGCCTGTCGGTCATGCTCGGCGCGGCGCTGATGGGACTCGTCTTCCTGTCGAGCGGCAGCGGCCATGACGAATCGATCGAAGACCCCTTTGAAGACGACCCGGATATGAATCATGACCGATAAGGACAAGCCAGACTGCCCGCGCGACCCGATCCTGCGCGTCGTCCCCCGCCCCGCCGACATCAATGCCAACGGCCATATCTTCGGCGGCTGGGTTCTCTCCCAGATGGACATCGCCGGCGGCATTGTCGCCGGGCGCGAGGCGCAGGGTGCGGTCGCGACCGTTGCGATCGACACGATGGAATTCATCGCGCCGATCCTGCTGCGCGACATCATCTCCATATATGCGCATATCGAACGCCGCGGCCGCACGTCGATGGGTATCAGAATCGAAGTGATCGCAACGCGCGATGGCGGCCGCACCGAGGAACGCGTGACCGAGGGGCTGTTCACCTTCGTCGCGCTCGACGAGAATCACCGGCCGCGCGCGCTGCCGCCCGTCGCCTAGCCGCCTTTCATCTTCTGGCGGAAAGTCTGCACGAGGCTGTCGTTCGCAGGAACGCGCACGCGCCAGACCCAGCTCGACCCGCGTCGCTCCCATCCCTCGGGCGCGGGATCGAGCGCGAACGGGATCAGCATCTCGACCTCGGCATCGAAAGGCCGGGCGTTGGTCAGCGTCACCTGCCATAGTCTGAAATCCGGATCGGGATCGTTCCGGACCACGGTCATATATTGCACCGCCGGACTTGACCCGAGGTCGTAATCGACGCGTTCGTCCTTGGCCTTGTCGCCGATCTTCGCCTCACCGACCAGCAGGCGCCGGCCACCCATCGTTTCGAACACCGCCACGGCCCCGGCAGGCAATGCCACGCCCAGCCCCTCGGTCTCGCGATTCTGCACGCGCAATTGCATGGACAGTGACTGCAGCCGGTTGGCCATGAAATCATACAGGGTCGCCGCATAAAGCTGTTCGACCGCAACCTTGTCCTTCGCGAGCAAGGCCACCTGCTTCTGCGCCTTCGCCGACACATCGACGCGGAAAGGGATGCGATAGAATTTGAGATCGCCGAGATCCTCGGCCGGCGGCGGCGGCGGTGCCGGCGGCGGCGGCGGGGGCGGGGGCGGGGGCGCCAGGGCATAGGCGCGCCGGTCGCGACGACTCGCGGTGACGATCACCTCGGCGGCGGCAGCTTCGTCATATTGCTGCTCGAACTCGATGATCGGCGGCAGCTCCCACAGCGGATGCGTGCTCGTGATATCCATCGGCCAGCATTTGAGCACCAGCGATCCCGGCGTGCTGCGCGGCAGCGGCGGGCTGTACATCTTGTTCAGCCGGCCTGCGATCACGTTGAGCTGCGCACGGGGAAAGCTCGTCACCCCGCCGTTCGCGACGGTGATCCACCCGGTGAGCCCGAGCGTCTTTCCGTCGGCGCCGCGGTCGGCGACATAATTGGCGGCCCAGTCGAACCCCTCCGCCAGATAGAGCAGCTGCACCTTCACCGTCCGCGCCGTCCTGCTTTCGACGAGAATCGACAGCGTCGGCTTCGCCGACAGATCCCTGGGCACGCGGGAATAAAGCATCCGTTCGGGCAAGCCCGAGCAGGCGAGCGCCTCGACCCCGGCCGCGGTCTGAACGATCACCCCGCCATTCGGGCCCGACTGGATCACGGCTTCCTGTTCGACGACCTTTCCGGTCGCGAGGCTGGTGCGCCGCAGGGTGACGCTGCGCTTGAGATAGGCGTCGACAAGCCCCGCGGGCGATAGCAGCCGCGCATCGCGATTCTTTTCGATCACGCCATCGGGCAGCCCGCTGACCACCGCGGTTTCGGGGAGCAACCCCTCGGCGACGCCTTCGAATCGCAGCACCGATGTGCCGGCAGGCAGGGTGACGGTCCGCGTTTCGGTGATGAAGGCAAAGCCCTGCGGCCAGTTCGGGTCGATCGCCCCGCCGCCGCGTCCCGGCGCGCGATAGACGGTGACCGCGGCATCGTCGATCTTCGCCGATACGACGACCGGCGACGATGTTTGCGCAAGCACGGCAGCCGGCGCCGCCTGCGCCGCCGCCCATAGCAACAGGGACCAGGCCCGCATCGCGCGGATCTCAGTAGCGCGAATCGAATGTGACGGTGACGTCGACCTTCCCGTTGGCGGGCACCGGCACCTGCCATTCGACGCGGTCGGCCGAAATACGTTCGCCCTTCAGGCTTTCGTCGCTGATCCGGACATCGCCATAGAGCCCGTCCTGCGCGAGCTGCACCGTCACCGGTGCCGGCCGCGCGTTGCTGACGGTATATTTCATCTTCGTCACCCAGCGCGAATCGCCCTTGCGCGTGCGCGACACGACGGTCGGCTGGACCTTCACGTCGAACGCGTCGCCGGTGCGCAGCGACATCGCCGAACCCATCGGCGTATGATCGATCCGATTCTCGCCGATGAATTGCGGATCGCCGCGCGCGTCGCGCATATAGACGCGAATCGTGCCCGCGGGCAGCTGGTCGCCGAGCCCGCCCTGCCGCGAGGTCGAAAAACGCAGCACGCTCGCGGTGCTCACCGGATCGTTGCTGCTGCCGAGCCAGCGATTGACATATTCATAGGTCGATTTCGCGGGAGCGCCCTTCACGTCGAGGAAGCTCACCTGTTTCTGCTGCGCGTTGGCGATCGTCGTCCGCTGCGCGAGCGGATAGAGATAATAGTCGCCGAGCCGCTCGCGATCGTTCGATTCGGTGCCGGCCGAATCCATCGTGCCCGTCATCTGGCGGAAACCGCCGCCCCCGCCCGGATTGCCCGCGACGAGCAGGGTGCGCGCATTGCTGAAGGTCGTGCCCGTGCTGTTGGTCAGCGTCACCCAGCCCTGGATATCCATCGCCCCCTTCGCCGCATCGAACAGTGCGACATAATCGGCCGTCCAGCCGAGATTCGGGGTGAGATAGGACAGCCGCGCGGGGACGGTGCCCGCGCTCGCGGCCTCGACCGTTACCGACAGCGTCGGACGCGCGCGGAGATTCGGCGGCAGGCGGTCGAACACGGCGCGTACGGGAAGGCCGTCGTCGCGCAGCACCTCGATCCGTTCGCCGACCTGGAGCACGATGCCGCCGTTCGCGGCGAGCACCTTCGCACGTTCGGACCGTTCGGCGCCCGTCGCGGGGTTGGTACGGATAAGCGTGATCGACTGGCCCACCGCCTTGTCCATCAGCTTGTCGGGGGTCAGCAGGTCGAAATCGAAATTCTGCTCGACGATCCCGATGCCCGGACCCGACAGCGTCACCGTTTCGGGCCGGATGCGTGCCGACACGTCGGGGAATTCGATGCGGCTGCGCCCGGCGGCGACGCTGAGCTGGCGGTCGTCCTGCACGAGCGACTGACCGTTGTTGTAGATGGTGACCGCGACGTCGCCCTGCGCATTCGCCGGCGCGCCATCCTGCGCGAGAGCCGGAAAAGCCGATCCGCCGGCAAGCAGCGGCAGACAGGCCAGTGCCAAGACGCGCATAAAAAACCTCCCCGCGAGTATGTCCCGCAGGGAGGCTATGTCATGCGAATCGGAAAAACCAGTGCGAAATCGCCGGCTTATTCGGCCGCTTCGACCCCGGTATCGCGCGGCGCCAGCGTCTTGCGCGTCCGGCGCGGCTTGGCCGCGGGCGCGGCTTCGGCTTCGGCGCCTTCGTCGCTGCGCTCGGTCCGGCCGATCGCCGGCGGCAGCACCGCGGTATCGATGCCGGCGCTGTCATTGCCGGATTCGGTCGTGCGCGTCCGGCGCGGGCCACGGCGCGGCTTGGGCGCGGGCGCCGCTTCCTCGGCGGTTTCGCCTTCGCCGGCTTCGTCGTTCTTCACGCTGCCCGCGCGATCCTCGTCGCGCTCGCGGCGGCCGCGGTCACCGCGGTCGTTGCGATCGCCACGATCGCGCGGCTGGCGATTGCCGCGATTGTCGTCATCGTCGCGGCGGTCGCGCTCGCGGCCTTCGCGGCCATTATTGTCGCGGCCACCGTTATCGCGGTCGTCGCCGCGTTCGCTCTCGCCGTCGTTTTCGAAGCCGCTGTCGTCATGGCCGTCGAAATCCTCGACGCCGCGAATCTCGCGTCCACGATCATGGCTGCGCTCCTGCCCGTTCGCCGCGGCCTTTTCTTCCTGTCGGGCGCGGAAGTCGCTCACGACGCGGAAATAATGGTCGGCGAACTGCAGATAATATTCGGTCTGGACCCGGTCACCCGCAAGCTGCGCGTCGCGCGCGAGGTTGCGGTATTTCTCGATCATCTGGGCGCCGTTGCCGCGCGCCCGGCTGTCGATGCGGTTGGCCTGGTCGACGCCACCGCGACCGCCCGATTGCGAGCGGTTGTTGTTGTTGCTGTTGTTATTGCGGCCGCGACGGCGACCGCTCTGGCGGTTGTTCATGTTCAACTGAGACATCCTGTCGATAAGCTAATAAGCTACGCCAACCCCTTTTGGCCGATCGCGCCATATGCGCGTCGCGCCCGCGCATCAAAGCGCGGATCTTGCCCTTTACCGCTTGCGCCGGACCCATGGTCCCGCACCAGCATCGTAAGTGGGAAGCAGACCAGCCGGACCGATCAAGGTACCCGTGCCGGGTCTGTAAGCCGCCCCTATCGTGCTTTGCGGCGGAAACCAAGCGAATTCTTGTGCGGGTGTCAGGCGCGGGTCAGCAAAAGCGCCCTGTCGCGACCGCCGAGATCCTGTCTGCAGGCGACCGAAAACCCCGCCGCTTCGGCGAGCTTGCGAACCAAGATATGTTGCGTGTGGCCGATTTCAAGGACCGCGACGCCGCCGGGCGCCAATATCCGCGGCAAATCGGGGATGATGCGGCGATAATCGTCGAGCCCGTCGGCCCCGGCGAACAGCGCCCCCGGGGGTTCATGATCGGCGACGTCGGGCATCAATTCCTCGCTATTCGCGATATAGGGCGGGTTGCACAGGATGAGGTCGAAATCGCCTGCAACCTCGGCCGCCCAGTCGCTTTCGCGAAAAACCGCACGATCTGCCATCCCCAGCGCCTCGGCATTTTCGCCGGCCAGCGCGAGCGCCGCCTGCGATGCGTCGACGCCCAGCCCGGCCGCCTCGGGAAGCTCGGACAGCAACGAAAGAAGCAGCGTTCCCGGTCCCGTCCCGAGGTCAAGCAGCCGGCATGGCGCCTCCTTGTCGGCGATCCATGAAAGCGCCGCCTCGATCAGCGTCTCGCTGTCGGGCCGAGGGATCAGCGCACCGGGGCCGACCTTCAGCCGGATCGTCCAGAAATCGCGATAGCCGACGATATAGGCTACAGGCTCGTGCCCGATCCGTCGTTCGATCAGCGCGCCGAAGCCGCCGGGAACGGTAAAACGCGCCGGATCGAGCAGCAGCGCCTGCCGCTCGACGCCCAGCGCATGCGCCATCAGCAGTTCGGCGTCGAGCCGCGGCGTGTCCGACACGCCTTCGAGCCGCTGCGCCGCTTCGCGCAGCGCGGACGAAACGTCAGTCACCCAGCCCCGCCAGCCGCTGCGCCTGATCCTCGGCGATCAGCGCATCGATCAGCTCGTCCATCGCCCCCTCGATGATCTCGGGCAGGCGGTGGAGCGTCAGGTTGATGCGGTGATCGGTCACGCGTCCCTGCGGGAAATTATAGGTGCGGATGCGTTCGGAGCGGTCGCCCGACCCGACCATCGACTTGCGCGCCGACGCCTCGGCGCTGTGGATCTTCTCGCGCTCGAGATCGTAGAGCCGCGCGCGCAGCACCTGCATCGCCTTGGCGCGGTTCTTGTGCTGGCTGCGCTGGTCCTGCTGGATTACGACGAGCCCGGTCGGAATATGCGTGATGCGGATCGCCGAATCGGTCGTATTGACGTGCTGCCCGCCCGCACCCGACGCGCGATAGATGTCGATCTTGAGGTCGCTGTCGTTGATCGCGACGTCGACCTCCTCGGCTTCGGGCAGCACCGCGACGGTCGCAGCGCTGGTGTGGATACGTCCCTGGCTCTCGGTCGCGGGGACGCGCTGCACGCGGTGGACGCCGCTTTCGAACTTCAGCTTCGCGAACACGCCCTGCCCCGTGACCGATGCGACGACTTCCTTGTAGCCGCCGACCTCGGCCTCGTTCGCCGAGATGACCTCGACCTTCCAGCCCTGCCCGTCGGCGTAGCGGCTGTACATGCGCAAGAGGTCGCCTGCGAACAGCGCCGCCTCGTCGCCGCCGGTGCCGGCGCGGATTTCGAGCATCGCGGCGCGCTCGTCGGCCACGTCTTTCGGCAAGAGCTTGATCGCAAGATCGTGCTCGGCGGCGGGCAGCGCCTCCTCGACCGCGGCGATTTCCTCGGCGGCCATCGCCTTCATCTCGGGATCGGCGAGCATTTCGTTCAGCGACACGAGTTCGCCGCGCAGCCGCGTCACTTCGCTTGCGGCCTTGGCGACGGGTTCGAGCTCGGCGAACTCCTTCGACGCCGCAACGAAATCGGCCGGCGCCATGTCGCCCGTCGCCATGCGCGCCTGCAGCGCGGCATGGCGCTCGATGATCGCGTCGATCTGTTTGGAGGAAACCTGTGCCATCAGAGCGCGCGGACGACCGCCTCGGTCTGCTTCGCACGGTCGCTGTCGCCGCGAACGTTGACATGGAGCGCACCATCGCGCCTGCCGATCGAGATCAGCGCATGCGCCGGAATCTTCGCCGCCTTGTCGAAGCGCTTGCGCGGCGATCCGCTCGCGACGATTTCGGTCGCGAAGCCACCGACACGCAGCGCCGTCAGTGCCCTCATCGCGAACGCCAGCTCGCCGTCGTCCTCGACCGCAATGACCGCATCGAGCCGGTTGTCGATGACATCGTCGGCAAGCAGCATCGCCAGCCGCTCGATCCCCGCCGCCCAGCCGACCGCCGGGGTCGGCGGGCCACCGAGATTCTCGATCAGCCCGTCGTAGCGCCCGCCGCCGAGCACCGTGCCCTGCGCGCCCAGACGGTCGGTGACGAATTCGAACGCGGTGTGGCGATAATAGTCGAGCCCGCGCACGAGCCGCGCGTTGCGCACCCACGCGACTCCCGCCGCATCGAGGCCTGCGGTCACCGCGGCGAAGAAATCCCGCGCCTCGCTGGTCAGAAACGCATCGATGTCGGGCGCGCTGTCGGCGACCGGGCGATCCTTCGGATCCTTGCTGTCGAGGATGCGCAGCGGGTTCTTGTCGAGCCGCGTGAGGCTGTCTTCGGACAGGCTGCCGCGATGCGCCTCGAAATGCTCGACCAGCGCCGCGCGCCACGCGTCGCGGCTCGCGGCGTCGCCGAGCGTGTTGAGCGTGAGCGTCACGCCTTCGGCAATCCCGAGTTCTTTCAGAAGCTGGTCGGCGAACACCAGCAGTTCGGCGTCGGCGAGCGGGCTGTCGCTGCCCAGCACTTCGGCGTCGAGCTGGTGAAACTGGCGATAGCGCCCCTTTTGCGGGCGCTCGTACCGGAACAGCGGGCCATGCGTCGCGACCTTCAACGGCGCAAACTGCTGCCAGCCGTTGGTGATATAGGCGCGCGCGATACCGGCGGTGAATTCGGGGCGCAGCGTGATCGACTCGCCACCGCGGTCCTCGAACGAATACATTTCCTTCGACACGACGTCGGTCGTCTCGCCAAGGCTGCGCGCGAACACCGCGGTCGGCTCGATCACCGGCACCTCGACGCGCCTGAAGCCATAGACGCGGCGCACCCGCTCGAAGGTGTCGACGACATGCGCGAACCGGTCGGCGAAATCGCCGAGCATGTCCTGGGTGCCGCGCACAGCCTGCGGCGTCGGGATTTTCGCGCTTTTGTCCTTGCTCATGGCCGCGGCGTCTAATGGTTTTTCATCGAAAGGCAAAGTGCGCTTGCAGAGCCATCGCTGGACCTCGCCCGCATTTGACGGCAGAGGTGCTCCCCATGAAAAAAGCACTGTTCGTCGCAGCGGCGGCCCTCGCCGCACCCACCATCCTTTCTCCCGCCATCGCCCAGGACGGCAACAGCCGCCCCCAGCCGGTCGTCCAGCCCCTGACCATCCCGCTGCCCGCCGACAGACCCTGGCCCGGAACGATGCAGCTGAAGGTCGATGCGACCGACTTTGCCCGCGGCATTTTTCATGTCCGTCAGACGATTCCCGTCGCAAAGGCGGGCAAGCTGACCCTGCTCTATCCCGAATGGCTACCCGGCAAGCATGCGCCGCGCGGCGCGATCGCCGAGATGGCGGGTTTCCGGCCCAGCGCTGGCGGCAAGCCGCTGAGCTGGACGCGTCAGCCGACCGATGTCCATGCCTTCGACGTCGACGTGCCCGCGGGTGTGAAGAGCATCGAGGTGGCCTTCGATTTCCTGTCGCCGACGCGGACGAGCGAGGGCCGCGTCGTGGTCACCCCGACCATGATGAACCTGCAGTGGGAACAGGTCAGCCTGTATCCCGCGGGCTATTTCACCCGGAATATTCCGGTGCAGCTCGAAGTGACGCTGCCCGAAGGCTGGACCGGCGCGTCGGCGCTCGACGGGCTCAAGGTATCGGGCAATCGCTACAGCTTCGCGCCGACCAATTACGAGGTGCTCGTCGACAGCCCGATGTTCGCGGGCAAATATTTCCGCAAATGGGACCTCGGCAACCGGGTGACGCTGAACGTCGTCGCCGACGAGGCGAAATATCTGGAGGCGAGCCCCGACCATATCGCGCGCCACGCGGCGCTGGTGTCGGAGGCGGTCGCGCTGTTCGGCGTCCGTCATTTCGACCGCTATGAATTCCTGCTCGCGCTCAGCGACGAGCTCGGCGGCATCGGGCTCGAACATCATCGCAGCAGCGAAAACAGTCGCAATCCCGACTATTTCACCAAATGGGACGACAATGACAGCGAGCGCGGACTTCTGCCGCACGAGCTGACCCACAGCTGGAACGGCAAGTACCGCCGCCCCGACAGGATGTGGACCCCCGACTTCCGCACCCCGATGCAGGACAATCTGCTCTGGGTGTACGAAGGCCAGACGAGCTTCTGGGATCTCGTACTCGCCGGCCGGTCGGGGATGCAGTCGAAGGAGATGGTGCTCGCCGAATGGGCGACCAATGCGGCCAATTACAGCGTCCAGCCCGGCCGGACATGGCGTTCGGTCGAGGACACGACGCTCGACCCGATCATCGCTGCGCGCAAGCCCAAGCCCTTCGCGAGCTGGTCGCGGGGCGAGGATTATTACAATGAGGGATCGCTGATGTGGCTCGACGCCGACATGCTGATCCGTACCGCGACGAACAACGGCAGGAGCCTCGACGATTTCGCACGCGCCTTCTTCGGCGGGCGCGAGGGCGACTGGGGCCAGGACACCTATGACTTCGACGATGTCGTCGCGGCGCTCAATGCCGTTCACCCCCATGACTGGACGAGCTTTCTGCGCGAACATATGCAGGCGAGCGGCCAGCCCGCGCCGGTCGGCGGGATCGAGCGCGCGGGATATCGGCTCGTGTGGCGCGACGCGCCGAACGTGTATGACCGCGACCGCATGACGCAGGCGAAGAATGCCGACCTCACCCATTCGCTCGGCATGACGATCGACAAGGACGGCATTGCAACCGCCATCCTGTGGGACGGCCCCGCCTTCAGGGCCGACATCGTCAACGGGACAAAGATCGTCGCGGTCGACGGGCTCAGCTACAGCCGCGAGCGGATCGAAGCCGCGATCCGCGCCGCGACCGACGGCAAGACGCCGGTGCGCCTGCTCGTCGAGCGCGGCGGGCGCTATCGCAATGTCGACATCGACTATCGCGGCGGGCTGCGCTGGCCGCACCTCGAAAAAAGCGGGAGTGGCCCCGACTGGTTCGATCGGCTATTGGCGCCGCGCCGCCAACTGTAAAAGATTCGGCGGAGAACAGAATAAGGACTGAATTCTCCCATGCGCATCGACCTGATTCCCGCCGGCGACAGCCCGCCCGACAGCCTCAACGTCCTGATCGAAGTGCCGATCGGCGGCGAGCCGGTGAAATATGAATTCGACAAGGCCTCGGGCGCGCTGTTCGTCGACCGTTTCCTGCACACCCCGATGCGCTATCCCGCCAATTACGGCTTCGTCCCCCACACGCTGGGCGAGGACGGCGATCCGCTCGACGCACTCGTCGTCGCGCGTTCGCCGATCGTCGCCGGCGCGGTGGTGAAGTGCCGCCCGATCGGCGTGCTTTTGATGGAAGACGATGCCGGCGGCGACGAGAAACTGTTGTGCGTGCCCGTCAACAAGACCTTCCCCTATTATGCGGATGTCGCGAGCTACACCGACATGCCGCCGATCGTGCTCCAGCAGATCGAGCATTTCTTCACCCACTACAAGGATCTCGAACCCGGCAAATGGGCGAAGCTCAACGGCTGGGGCGACGTCAACGAAGCGAAGCGCATCATCGTCGAGTGCATCGAGCGCGCGAAGAAGATCGGCTTCTAATCCCCGATCGCGGGCGCCGGGCGTTCGTCCGGCGCCCCGACGATCTTCACATCCTGCCGCGGATAGGGAATATGGATTCCCGCCTCCCCGAAACGGTCCCAGATGCCGAGAAACACCTCGCCCTGAATGTTGCCGAGCCCCGCCTCGGGGTCCGAGATCCAGTAGCGCAGTTCATGCTCGACCGCGCGTTCGCCGAACGCGGTGATCCACACGACCGGCTCGGGCTCGTTCAATATGCGCGGATTTTCCTGCGCGGTTTCGACCATCAGCCGCTGCGCCAGCCGGAGGTCGCAGTCGTAGCCGACCGGCACGCGCATCCGCACGCGCACCTCAGGGCTCGCGTAGCTCCAGTTCTCGACCGGCTGCGTCATCAGGAGTTCGTTGGGGATCAGATGCTTCTTGCCGTCGCGGGTGATGACATTGACCGCGCGTACGCCGATCTTCGCGACGCGGCCGACATTGGGTACGCCGCCTGGCAACGCCGATCCGCCCATCGAACTGCCGTCGCCGACGACGACGATATCACCCGGCTTGATCGAGCGGTCCATCAGCAGGATGATCCCCGCGATCAGATTGCCGACGGTCTTCTGCAGCCCGAAACCGATCGCGAGGCCCGCGGCGCCCGAAAAGACCGCAAGCGCGGTCAGATCGATGCCGAGCAGATCGATGCCGAAGAGCAGCGCAAAAACGAAGAGCGCGATCGCGATCAGCTTTTCGGCGAGCAGCCGCTGCGTCGAATCGATGTGCGTGTTCCGGCGAAGCAGCCATTTGATCGAGCGCAGGACGATCCGCACCGCGAGATACAGCAGCACTGCGACGATGATCGTCGAGAACAACCCATAGAGTGACAACCGATACGCGCCGACGTCGATGCCAATCGCCTTCAGCGCCTCGATCGTCCGGACGACGCCTTCGGGCAGCCCGTCCATCGCGGTCATCCGGCCATCGCGGCGAGGCCGCGTTCAAGGTCGGCGATCAGGTCGGCGGGATCCTCGAGACCGATCGACAGGCGCACGAGCGGGTCGGGATCGGTCCAGCGGGTCGCGGTGCGAATCGATTGCGGATCGCTCGGCACGACCAGGCTTTCATAGCCGCCCCAGCTGAACCCGATGCCGAAATGGCGGAGCGAATCGATGAAGCGCGTGCGCGCCGCCTCGTCGACGCCCTTCAGCGTGAAGCCGAACAGCCCGCTTGCGCCCGCGAAGTCGCGCGACCAGATCGCATGGCCGGCGTCGCCCGGAAGCGCCGGGTGAAGCACGCGGCCGACTTCGGTGCGCGCCGCGAGCCAGTTCGCGACCGCGAGACCGTTCTCGCCCTGCCGCTGCATCCGCACGTCGAGCGTACGGAGGCCGCGCAGCATCAGCGCGCAATCGTCGGGCGAGACCGCCTGGCCGAGCTGGTACGCCGCACTGCGGAGCTTCGGCCACACCGCGCGCGTCGCCGTCAGCGAACCCATCATCGCATCGCTGTGGCCGCCGACATATTTGGTGAGGCTCATCATCGTCACGTCGATGCCGTGCGCCAGCGCGGGGAAGAGCAGGGGCGTCGCCCAGGTGTTGTCGAGCATCGTCAGCACGCCGCGCTCGCGCGCCACAGCGGTGATCGCGGGAATATCCTGCACCTCGAAGGTCAGGCTGCCGGGTGATTCGAGAAAGATCAGCCTTGTTTCGGGGCGGATCAGCGCACCAATCCCCTCGCCGACCAGCGGATCGTAATAGGTGGTTTCGACCCCGAGACGCGCGAGCATGCCGTTGCAAAAGGCACGCGTCGGTTCATAGGCGCTGTCGACCATCAGCAGATGGTCTCCGGGCGACAGGAGCGCGAGCAGTCCCGCCGAATTGGCCGCGACGCCGGACGGATAGAGCAAGGTGCCCTCGGCACCCGGCTCCATCTGCGTCAGCGCATCGGCAAGCGCCCACACCGTGGGCGTCCCGCGGCGGCCGTAATAGAGCTTGTCGTGCGTAGCATGCCCACGCGCCTTGAGGTCGGCAATATTGTCGTAGAGGATCGTCGAGGCGCGCCATACCGGCGGATTGACGACACCGCCGCCGAGCCGCGGGTCGCCGGTCCATTCGGAACGCCGTCCGCCCTGCACCAGTCGGGTCGCAGGGCGGAGGCTGTCGTTATCGCGGTTGTCCATCCCCGCTTGTTAGCGGAGCACCGGCCAAAATCCACCCTTGTGCAAGATGATATCGGCCGGCCGCACCCTCAGGCCGCGCCGGTCGCCTTGGGCGTCGCGGGATCGGCACCCCATTCGATCCAGCTGCCGTCGTACACCGCGACATCTTCCTTGCCGAGCAGGTGTGCACCGAACGCAACGACGGTCGCGGTCATCCCGCTGCCGCAGGTCGTGACGAGCGGCTTGTCGAGATCGACCCCGGCGGCATCGAAGGCCGCCTTGAGTGCGTCGCCCTGTTTCCAGGTGCCGTCGGCGTTGAACAGCTGGCCGTGCGGCAGGCTGCGCGAATTGGGGATATGGCCGGGCGCCAGACCCGGGCGCGGGTCGCGCTCTTCGCCGGTGAAGCGCGCCGCCGGGCGCGCATCGACGACCTGTTCGGCGCCGCTGTCGACGTTCGCGAGCATCTGTTCCCTGGTGCGCACCGCCTTTGCGTCGCGCCACACGGTGAAATGGCGATGGCGCAGCGTCTGCTTGCCCATCTCGAGCGCGCGGCCTTCGGCCTTCCATTTGGCGAGACCGCCGTCGAGCAGCGCGACGTCGTGCGCGCCGAACAGCTTCAGCAGCCACCATGCGCGCGCCGCGCTCTTCAGCGGGCTGTCGTCATAGAGCACGATGCGGCTGCCGTCGCCGAGGCCGAGCGACTGCATGCGGCTTGCGAATTTTTCAGCCGGCGGCGCCATATTCTCGATCGCGCTCGCCGAATCGGTGAGTTCGGCAAGATCCATGAACACCGCGCCGGGGATATGACCCGCCTCATATTCGGCGCGTGCGTCGCGCCCCTCGTCGGCAAGGAATTTCGTCGCATCGACGACCCGCAGGTCCGATGCCCCCAGTTCGCGTTCCAGCCAGTCGGTTGAGACCAAGGCGTCCATGTCATGCTCCTGTTGCGACCGGGCGGGAACCTTGTTTTCCTGTCCCTCGCCGGCCATCCTGCTGTGGCTTCTCATCTTTCCGGGGAATAGTCAGCCTATGCCCCCACCTGCGCTTTTTCAAGCACGGTCCGTCCTGCCCCAGCCGATGCTGCACCGCAACAGAAAAGCAGTGCCATTTTGAAGCGGACTATTGGCTGCGCCTGATCGCGGTCGCGCGGGCAGCGGGTCGGTCCACCACATAGGAAGCGCGGTCGAGCGGCAGCGGCGCGAGCTTTTCGCTGCCGCTCGCACCCTGTTCGCGGCCGATGACGAAGCTGCCGGCATTCTGGCCGAACGCCTCGCCCTCGCCGTCCCAATGATAGGTGACGTCGAAGGCGATCACGGGCACAAGCATCGGCTTGCCGCCGATCATCAGGGGCTCGATCGCAGCGCGCGGCAGCATGACCTCGGTCGACAGTTCCTCGCCCGCGCCGACCGCCAGCGCCATGTCGTCGCGCAGGACGCTGCCGCCCGCGCCGTCGAAGAAGCGGGCGAGCACGGGTTCGGTCATCGCCGAGCCCTGATTGAGCGCGATGCGGACCATCAGCCCGGTCGCGGGCACATTCCCCTGGTTGAGCAGGTTGAGCGCAAAACCGACCGCGACATGGTCGGGGGCGAAGCGGATACCGCGAATGTCGAGCGCCATGCCGACCACGGCGCGCTGTTCAGCGGCGGCGCGGGTGACGAGCGGATGGGCGGCCGCAGGAGCCGGTCGGGAAACCGGCGCCGGTGCCGGAGACGGCGCGGGAGTCGGACGCGGGGCAACCGGAACCGCAGGCTTCGGCGGGGAGGCGGCCGCCCGCGTCGCGGGCCGCGGGGAGGCGGCACGCGGCGCCTCGTCGACCTCATCGACCGCCGGACCGGCCGGCACGGCACGGCGGCGCCAATACCAGAAAGCGGCGCCGGCGGCAGCCAGCGCGGCGAGCGCCCAGGCCCAGACCGGAGTCCCCGTCGGCGCGCTCGCCGGTGCGGCGGCGACCGGCGACTCGTCGGCGGCGGCCGCCGGCGTATCGGCGGGCGCGGCGACGGGCGATGCCGTCGTATCGAGCGGTGCCAGCGCCGGATTGCCGGTCGCCGCCGGTTGTGCCGGGTTCGTGGTTTCAGGCTGCGCCAGGCGCGGCGCGGCGGTTGCGGGCGATTCGCGGCGCGCGGCGGCCGGCGGCGGAGTCGCGGTTGCCGGCTGCGTCGGGGTCACGCGCGGCGGCGCCACGGGCTGCGACGGCGTCGGCGTCGGGGCGGGCGCGGGGTTCGGCTGGCCGCGCCGTTCGCCCGGCGCGACCGGCGGCAGGCCATTGTCCGACGGACCCTGCACGCCCGGGGCACGATTGTCTTCGGGTGCCGGAGGCAGGCGGAAATCGAGCGGGCGGGATGGCGTCGTCGTGTCCTGCGCGGCCACGGGCACGCCTGCGGCCAGCATCGCCGCTGCCAGCGCAAACGCTGCCGCCTGTTGTCGCCCGAAGTTACGCACCGTCATCTTGTCCGCGATCCCACACTACCCATATGCCGCCCGCGCCGCTGAATTGGCGCTGAACTTTGCGGTCGACCTGTTCCGGAAAACATTGGCCCGGATGACATCGGCCGCGCTGCGCACTAGAGCCTTTCCATGACCGATTCCAGCCCTACCCCGCTCGCGCCGAAACATCTCGGCCAGTCCAGCGAACTTCCTGCCTCGCCCGAGGCCGCGGTTCTCGACTATGTGGCCAATCCGCGCGCCGGCGACCTCTATCTCGTCCGCTTTGCCGCGCCCGAGTTCACCTCGCTCTGCCCCGTGACCGGCCAGCCCGATTTCGCGCATCTCGTGATCGACTATGCGCCCGGCGAGACGATCGTCGAATCGAAGAGCCTCAAGCTCTTCCTCGGCTCCTTCCGCAACCATGCGGGCTTTCACGAGGATTGCACCGTCGGCATCGGCCGCCGGCTGTTCGACGAGATGCGGCCCAGGTGGCTGCGTATCGGCGGCTACTGGTATCCGCGCGGCGGCATTCCGATCGACGTCTTCTGGCAATCGGGCGCGCCGCCCGAGGGGCTCTGGCTCCCCGACCAAGGCGTTGCGCCCTATCGCGGCCGCGGGTGAATCCGCCGCGTCTCAATTCTCCGGACGCGGGACGAGATCCATCGTCTGGTCGGCCTTCAGCGCATAGCTGTACCAGAACCATTTGCTGTTGGGGTCCTGCGTTTCCTTCTTGAACGCCGCGATCAGACGCTTGCCGTCGGTCTTGACGTAGATCGCGCCGTCGACGCTGATATTGGGCAGGCCCAGCGTATCGACGTCGGCGTTCATCGCCTTCGCGAGCGTCTCGCACGCCGCCTTGCGCCCGGCGTCGGACAAGGGCGCGCCATTTTCGTCCGTCTCGGGGCCACCGACCGCGAGCAGGTCGATATTGCGCTTGAGTCGCCTGACCAGCGCGGCATCCTCGACCTCGCGTGTCGAGCGTTGCAGCTCGGTCGACAGCAGCACGGGCGCCGCCCCGCGCCCCGCCTTGCCGAGCCGGCCGAGCAGGTCGGGCCGCGGATGCACATAATTCACATCGTCGTCGCCCGACGAAATCACGAAGGCGGCGGGGTTCACAGCGCTCAGAAACTCGTCGGTGACGTCCGAAGCGCCGTGATGGCACGCCTTCATCACGTCCGACCGGAAACGGACGCGCGCGGCGGCGACCATCGCGTCGCGCCCCGCCGGGTCGGCAGGCCATGAGCCAAGCCCGGCGTAACGGGTCAGCAGGAACTGCTCCGATTCGGTATTGAGGTCGCCGCCGAACAGGATCGAGAATTCGCCGAAACGCAGCCGCAGGATCACCGAATGGCCGTTCTTGGTCTTGGCGGCATCGCCGAAGGTCCTGAGCCGCAGCTTGCCGGCGCCATCGCGCTCGACCCAGGGGCCGAGGACCTCGATCGTATAGCCGTCGCGGTCGCCCGGCGCGAAGCCGGGCATCCAGCGCGCGCCTTGCGCGAAACTGCCATGTTCGGTCGACAGCATCGCGAAGCTGCCGACATTGCCCTTTTCGATCGCGGTCGCGATCAGCTTCGCAAAGGCGCGGCCCGACGGGTTCGCCACCGGGTCATAAATGGCACGCGCCGCGGCGTCGCTTTCGACGATCTGCGCGAGATAGCGGATCCCGTCGGCGTCGGGTGCGGTCACGCCGCCCATCCCCTCGAGTTCCTCGCCCGTCGGCAATTCCAGCGCGCCATTGTGATAGAGATGCTCGAAGCTGATGTCCTTGGTCGACAGGATACTGCGAAACCCGCCGTAATGGTCGAGATCGGCATGGCTGATCACCGCGGCGTGGAAGGCCATGCCGGCGCGATAGGTACCGAAACGCGCGTCCAGAAAATCACGCATCGCCTGCCCTTTGCCCGCGTCGACGATGATCACGCGCTCCTGCTGCCCGGGCGGCAAGGCCGGATCGGTTGCGCGTTCGGGCGTGATCAGGATCGACCCGTCGCCGATGCCGACGTCGAGAAAGATCATTTCGAGCGGACGGCGGTCGGCGACCTCGCGCGCGCGAATCTTCAGCAAGCGCCGCTTGGCTTCGTCTTTCCAAGCCCATCGGATCCAGCGCCACTCGCCGGTCTGCGGCATGTCGGGCGCCAGCGTCAGCCAGTCGCCCCAGAGCACCTCGCGGACCTTTTTGCCATTCGCGTCGCGCAGGAATGTCTTTTCATACGAACCCGTGCCGTCTTCCCCACCCGGCAAGGCAACGAAAACATGTTCCATGACCGGTCCTCCCGCATCATTGCCGGGCCCGTCTATCATGGCAGCTGCTACAATCATTGGACGCTTGCGCCGAAAATCGGCCGGCGACCGAATTCATCTTTCCGTCACAGTTTGTTGACACTAGTGTCAACGATATGCGTAGCGCCGCCCTGCCCCACGACCATGATATCAAGGTCGGTCCCGACGTGATCGATTTCATGGGTCATGTGAACAACGCCCATTATCTGAGCTGGGTGCAGGAAGCCGTGCTGGCGCACTGGCGCAAGATCGCGCCGCCGGAGGCGGTCGCGGCGCATCTGTGGGTCGCGCTGAAGCACGAGATCACCTATCGGCGTCCCGCCTTTCTCGACGATCAGGTCATCGCGACGGTGATCCTCGAAAAGGTGCAGGGCGCGCGCGCCTTTTACGAGACGGTCATCAAGCGCGGCGAGGATGTGCTCGCCGAGGTCAAGTCGAGCTGGTGCTGCATCGACGCCGAAACGCTGCGCCCCGCACGGCTCGCGAGCGAAGTCGTCGCGCGTTTCTTTCCGGGCGACAAGAACTGAGCCGAAAGGAAGCTGTCGGACGTGAAAAGGCCCTCTCCTTGCGGGAGAGGGCCTTTTTCGTCCAATAGCCGGACGAAGCCCGCCGGGCGGGATCGTTCGGCGGCGCGGCGAATTACGGGCTGACCGGCGCGTCGTCGCCGTCGTCGTCGACAACCAGCCAGATACCGCCGGCGATGATCGCCAGCCCGAGCACGATCGCAATCCAGCTCGCGCCTTCGAGTTCGTTCTGACCCTCGGTGACGGAGACCGCGCGGGCGGCGTCCAGTGCGGGCGCGGCCGACGCAGCGACCGGCGCAAGGACCATCGACGTCGCGGCGAATGAGACCGCGACCCTTTTCAAGAGATTCATCGCAAACTCCTTTTTTAGCGGAGTTTCAAACGCTGCTGGGCGGCGTTGGTTCCATTGCGGCCCCCGCGCCGGACCGGGGCTAGGCCACCTCGAAGCGGAGCGGCAGCCGCTTCAGTCCGCCGACGAATACCGATTCGACACGCGCCGGCTCGCCTGCGAGCTCCAGACTCTTCAGCCGTGGCAGCAATTCCTCCATCAGGATCCGCATCTCCAGGCGCGCGAGATGCTGGCCGAGGCAGACATGCGCGCCGAAGCCGAAAGCGATCTGCTGATTTTTCTCGCGATCGGGGTCGAAGGTGAAAGGATCGCCGAATATGCCCTCGTCGCGGTTGCCCGAGACATAGTTCAGCATCAGCCAGTCGCCCTCGCGAATCGTCTGCCCGCCGATCTCGACGTCTTGCCTGGCGCTGCGCATGAAATGCTGGACCGGCGTCGTCCAGCGGATCGCTTCCTCGATCAGTCCCGCCTTGTCGCTCGCCGCATCGCGGAAGCGTTCGAACAGCGCGGGATTTTTGGCGAGTTCCATGATGGCCCCCGCGGTCGAGGCGCTCGTCGTGTCGTGGCCGGCGGTCGCGATGATCATATAATAGCCCGCGAGCTCGCGATCGGGGATCTGTTCGCCGCCGACCATGGCATTCGCGATGACCGTCGCGATGTCCTCGCGCGGGTTGGCGCGGCGGTCGGCCGTCAGCGCGCCGAAATAATTTTCGAAATCGGCGATGACATAGTTCAGCATCGCGATCGCCTGTTCGGCCGAGGTGATCGCCTCGCGGCTGCGATTCAGTTCGGGATCGGTCGGGCCGAAGAGCTGCTGCGTCAGCATCAGCATCCGCGGCTCGTCCTCGGGCGGGACCCCCAATATGTCCATGATGACGCGAAGCGGATAATGCGCGGCGACGTCGCGCGCGAAATCGGTCTCGCCGCCCGCTTCCAGCATATGGTCGACCGTCTCGCGCGCAAGCTGGCGGATACGGTCTTCGACGATCTTCAGATTCTTCGGCATGAACCAGCTTTGCGTCAGCAGCCGGTATTTCATGTGATCGGGCGCATCCATCTGCACCAGCGAGCGGATCAGGTGCCCGTCATTGTTCGGCGTCGCCGCGCGCGCGAGCGCCTCGCCATCGCGGTTGGTCAGCACGGTCGGGCGGATGCCGTTCGCGAAACGCTGCGGATCGCGGCTGATCGCCATGATGTCGGCGTGCCGCGTCACGAGCCAGAACGGGTCGTGATCGGGATTCTCCGCCACCGCCAGCGGCGCATTGGCGCGCGCCCACGCAAGCTGTTCGTGCAGCGGGTCCCATTGGCCATAGGCGACGGGGTCGACGACGGCGGCGGCTACCTCTCCGGGCAATATAGGTTTTGTCATGCAACGAAGCTGCCGCAATTCGGCGTCCGAGTCGAGCCGTCAGAAACGGCAGTTCAGACCGCCGTCGCGGGATCAGGCAGCGCCGCCTGCCACTCGGCGCGCGCGCGGCGGATCATCGCCTTCAGCGCGTTGGCCTGCCCGGCCCAGGCGGCGGCGCATCCGGTTGTCCAGACCGCGCCCGCCGCCTTGCCCAGCTCGTCGACCGTCATGTCGATGAAGGCGTCATACTCGCCGATCGGCAACGGGCCATAGGCGCGGTGCGTGTGGACGAGTTCGGTGACGAGCGGCCACACCCAGCTTTCGCCCTTCGCCAGCCCGAGCATCATCGCCAGCGTCTCGTCGGTCATCCGTACCGACGAGGCGTCGACGACCATGAAGCTCGCACGCCGCCCCGGAAAGGCGGCGAAGAATCGCTCGAACAGCGCGTGGCGGATGTCGACGCCGGCGTCGGCGACGGCGGCGAGGCTCGCCTCCATCGCCGCGACGTCACGGTCCGTCACCGCCCCTCTCTGTTCGCCACTCCTGCGAGGGCTGGGATGACGTAAAGGAGCGTGAGGCCGCTCACTTGAACAGGCTGCCCAATATGCCGCGCATGAGCTGCCCGCCGAACTTGCCCGCGACCTGCCGGCCGAGGCTCGTCGCCGCCGAGCGCGCCGCCGACTGGACCATCTTTTCCGCCATCGAGGGCTTCGCCGCTTCGCGCGCCGCCGCCTTTTCGAGCCGGATGCGCTCGCGCTCCTCGGCCGCCTTGCGCTTCGCTTCTTCCTTCGCGGCAATCGCCGCCTGCTTGTCGGCCTCGACCTGCGCCTTGGCCTCGACCGCTGCCGCCTGCGCCTGTTCGGCCTTCACCGCGAGCAGTTCCTCGGCGCTTTCGCGGTCGACCGCCTCGTCATATTTGCCCTCGACCGGCGAGATCGACCGGATGATCGCGCGCTCCTTGGCGTCGAGCGGGCCGGCGCGCGAGCAGGGCGGCTTGATCAGCGTGCGTTCGACCGGCGACGGCGCGCCGTCGGCCATCAGCAACGAGACAAGCGCCTCGCCGACCTTCAATTCGGTGATCTCGCGCGCGACATCGACCTTGGGGTTGGGGCGGAAGGTTTCGGCGGCCGCCTTCACCGCCTTCTGGTCGCGCGGGGTGAAGGCGCGCAGCGCATGCTGGACGCGATTGCCGAGCTGGCCCGCGACATCCTCGGGAATATCGATGGGGTTCTGGGTGACGAAATAGACGCCGACGCCCTTCGAGCGGATCAGGCGCACGACCTGCTCGATCTTCTCGGCGAGCGCGGGCGGCGCGTCGTCGAAGAGCAGATGCGCCTCGTCGAAGAAGAAGACGAGCTTCGGCTTGTCGGGATCACCCACTTCGGGAAGCGTCTCGAACATCTCGCTCAAAAGCCAGAGCAGGAAGGTCGCATAGAGCTTCGGGCTCGCCATCAGCTTGTCGGCGGCGAGGATGTTCACATAGCCGCGGCCATTCTCGTCGGTGCGGATCATGTCGTTGATGTCGAGCGCGGGCTCGCCGAAGAAATGATCGCCGCCCTGGCTTTCGAGCGTCAGCAGCTGGCGCTGGATCGTGCCGACTGTGGCTTTCGACACATTGCCATATTTTGTGGTGAGCTCGTCGGCATTTTCGGCGCACCAAGCGAGCATCGCCTGCAGGTCGCCGAGGTCGAGCAGCAGCAGATTCTGTTCGTCGGCGACGCGGAAGGCAATCGCGAGCACGCCTTCCTGCACTTCGTTGAGCCCCATCAGCCGCGCGAGGAGCAGCGGCCCCATTTCCGAAATCGTCGTGCGAATGGGATGGCCCTGTTCGCCGAACAAATCCCAGAAGATGACCGGATTGTCGCGATAGGCCCATTCGCTGTCGCCGATCTCGGCGGCGCGCGCGGCGAAAATCTCGTGCATCTTCGACGTCGGGCTGCCCGCCATCGCCATGCCGGCAAGGTCGCCCTTCACATCGGCGACGAACACCGGGACGCCGACGGCCGAAAAGCCCTCGGCGAGCCCCTGCAGCGTCACGGTCTTGCCGGTGCCGGTCGCACCGGCGATCAGCCCGTGGCGGTTCGCGCGCTTGAGCACGAGCGACTGGCGCGGGCCGTCCGCCGCGCCGCCTCCGCCCAGGCCGATATAGATTTCGCTTGCCGTGCTGCCGTCGCTCACCCGTTATCCTCCACTTGATACATCGGGGGGGGAGGTTAGAGCGGCGGCGCAACGCTGCCAAGCATCATCCCATGACGAAGGCGTTGAGCTTGTTGCCGTCGGGATCGCGGAAATAGCCGGCGTAAAATCCTTCGCCGCGCGGTCCCGGAGAGCCTTCGCAGGTGCCGCCGTTCGCGAGCGCGATTTCATGGAGGCGGTGGACCTGCTCCTTGTCCTTCGCCTGCAGCGCGACCATCACGCCATTGCCGACGGTCGCCTCGTTGCCGTCGAACGGCTTGGTCAGGCCGATACCCGCCGCGCCATCGGGTTTGCCCCACGCGATGAAGGTTTCATATTCCATCATCCGCGGCGTTTCGAGTTCTGCGGCGATCGCGTCATAGAAGGCGGCCGCCTTCGCCAGATCCTTCGTTCCCAGCGTCACATAGCCAATCATCATCATTCTCCCGACTCGATATTATGGGAACATAATATGAACATTGGCGATGGCGCGCAAATGAAAAGGGCGCCGGACCCGAAGGTCGCGGCGCCCCTGTCCCGGCCGGAAAGGCCGAAGCTTATTTCACGCGAACCGCGACAAAAGCCGACGGGCCACCACGACGCAGGATTTCGAGCAGCACCGCATCGCGGCCCGCCTTCTTCGCGTCGGCGATCGCCTTGGCGAGCGCCTCGGCCGTCGTCACCGGCGTCCGGTTCACACTGAGGATCACGTCGCCGCGGCGCAGGCCCTTGCGGCCGGCGTCGCTGTTTGCCGAGGCTGCGCCGATCACAAGGCCCTTGGTCGCCGCATCGACGCCCACCGCGCGCGCGATATCGGACGTCACGACCTGCACCGCCAGACCGAGTTCGTCCTGGATCGCCTTGTCGGCGGCGCCGGTCGGATCCTCGGGCTCGGTCTGCTCGGCTTCGGGGTCGAAGTTCGAACCGGCCAGCTCTTCCTCGGGCGGCCGCGTACCGACGAGGGTCTGGATCGTCATCGCCTTGCCGTCGCGGATGATTTCGAGCGGGATGCGCGTGCCGGGCTTGGTGTTCGAGACGATGTAGGAGAGGGTCTGTTGCGGCGTGACATCCTTGCCGTTGACCTTGGTCACGACGTCGCCGCGCTTCAGCCCGGCCTTTTCGCCGGCCTGTCCGGGTTCGACGCGCTGGATGAATTCGCCGCGGTCCTTGGGCAGGCCGAGCGCCGCCGCAAGATCCTCATCGACCGGCGCGATGCCGATGCCGAGATAGCCGCGCTGGACCTTTTCGCCCGCGCGCAGCGCGTTGATCACCGGGATCGCCGCATCGGCGGGAATCGCGAAGTTGACGCCGATGTTCGCACCGACGGGCGAGATCAGCATATTGTTGATACCGACGACATTGCCCTGGAGATCGAACAGCGGACCGCCCGAGTTACCGCGGTTGATCGCGGTATCGGTCTGGATGTAGCGGTCATAGGCGCCGCCCTGCCCGATATTGCGCTGGACCGCCGAGATGATGCCCGCGGTCACCGTCGAGCCGAGGCCAAGCGGGTTGCCGATCGCGACGACCCAGTCGCCGACACGCGCGGTGCTGCTGTCGGCGAATTTGACGAAGGGCAGGCCGCTCGCGTCGATCTTGAGCAGCGCAAGGTCGGACGCGACGTCGCGGCCGACGATCGTCGCCTTATATTCCTTCTGGTTGGTCAGCGTCACCGTGACCTGATTGACGGCTTCGCCGCGCGGGCCGCCCGAGATCACATGGTTGTTGGTGACGATATAGCCGTCGGCCGAGATCAGGAAACCCGAGCCGCCGCCCTGCTGTTCCTGCGTGATCGGCTCGCGCGTGCCGGCGAAGGGGTTCAGCCGGACGCCGAGCGTGACTTCCTGCTTGGTCGAGATGTTGACCACCGCGGGCTGAAGCTGCTCGACGAGATCGGCGAAGCTTTCGGGCGCCCCGGCACGCGGCACGGCCTTGGCGATTTCGCTCTTCTCATTCTGTGCCACCTGCGCGCCGACGGGAGACTGGGTGACCAGCGCCAGCGCGGTGCCACCCGCCAGCAAGGCCGAAGTGATGCCATAAACATAACGCACGATCGGAAATCCTTTTCTCTTGCGAAAACTCAACTGCCCCGGCTGCGGCGGTCTGCGGCGGGCCGGCTGAACGGCGATTGAACATGAACGGGCCCGAAAGGTTCCGTTCAGCGTGCCGTCCGGCCGCCGCGACCGCTTCAGTTGCCGCGGAAACGCTTCAGATATTCATTGTCCGCCGACATGACGATCGACGTCGCGCCCTGGTTGTTTTCACCGAGGAAGGTCTGCCGATAGCTCTGCATCGCGCGGTAGAAATCATAGAATTCGGGATCCTTGCCGAAGCTCGCGGCATAGATGCGCGCGGCTTCGCCGTCGGCGCCGCCGCGGATCACCTGCGCCTCGCGCTGGCCCTCCGCCCGGATGGCCGTCGCCTCCTGCTGGCGCGCCGAGCGCATGCGGTTGTAGGCGGCGACCAGCGTCGCGCCTTCGGGCAGGTCGGCGCGCTTGATCCGGACGTCGATGATCTCGGCGCCATATTTGTTCGCCTCGCGATTGAGCGCGATCTGGATATTGTCCATCACCGCGCCGCGCTCGGGCGACAGCAGCGTCGCGAAGGTCCGCTTGCCAAGCTCGTTGCGCAGCGACGAGCCGAGGATCGTCGCGAGCTGCTGCTGCAACCGGTCCTCGGTGCGGATCGCGGTGTACATACGCACCGGATTGGTGATGCGGAAGCGCGCGAAGGCGTCGACCTGCAGCCGCTGCTGGTCGGTCGACAGCACCTGCTGGCGTTCCATGTTGATGCCGAGGACGCGCTTGTCGATCAGCTGGACCGAATCGGCGAACGGCATCGTGACAAGCACGCCCGCGCCCGACCGGCCGAATTGCTCGCCCTTCCTGTAGGCGTTCTTCGTCCCGTAAATCTCGCCGACGCGCAGGATCACCGCCTGACGGTCCTCGGGAACGATCGTCACCGTCATCATCAGCACGACGAGCACCGCGACGATGCCGACGAGCAGGCGCACGGGGCTGCGGAAAAGGGCGTCGAACATCATTCGCCTCCCTTCGTCGCGGCTTCGGGCGCCTTCAGCCGCTTCTGGACTTCGTTGAGCGGCAGATAGGGTGTCACCCCGCGCGCCTCGACAATCGTCTTGTCGACGTTCGACAACACGGCCTCCATCGTTTCATAATAAAGGCGCTGGCGGGTCACGCCTGGCGCCAGCTTGTACTGTTCATAGATCTTGTCGAACGCCGCGGTGTCGCCCCGCGCGCGCTCGAGAATCTGGCGCTCGTAGGCGCGAGCAAGGTTGATCGCCGATTCGCGTTCCTGCTGCGCGGCGGTCACTTCCTTGAACGCCTCGTCGACCTCGCTCGGCGGGTCGGCCTGGCGGATCGCGATGCCCTGGATCGCAACGCCGGCGCGATATTCGTTGAGCAGCGCCTGCATGCGCTGCTGCACCTGCCGCTCGATCTCGACACGCCCGGGGCCGATCGCCTGGACGAGGTTGAAATTGGCGACCGTCGCGCGCATCGCGCTTTCGGCGACCTCGCGGATCGTCCCTTCGGGATCGGCGAGCTGGAAGAAGAAAAGCTCGGGATCGCGCACCGACCAGCGGACCTCATAGGCGATATCGACGATGCTCTGGTCGCGCGTCAGCACGAAATTCTCGTCGGTCGCATTGGGCGAGCCGATCGCCATCGTGCGTATCGCACGGACGTCTTCCATCCGGATACGCTCGATCGGCGCCGGCCACGTGAATTTCACGCCGGGACCGACCGTCCGCGAATAGCTGCCGAGACGCGTGACGACGCCTTCCTTTTCCGGCGGGACGATATGGAAGGACGAGAAGAGCGCCCAGACGACCACGACGGCGAGGATGGCCCATTTCCAGAGCTTTGCCGAATCGCCGAAACTGAACTGGCCGCCGCCGCCCGAACCGCCGCCCCCGAAACCGCCGCGCCCCTTGCGCAGCAGCTCGTCGAGCGCCGAGGGACCGCGCGGTTTCTGTCCGCGCCGCTGGTCGGCCGGATCGGGCGTGACCCAGGGATTGCGTGGGCCGGGACGCTTGCCGTCACCCTTGCCGTCGTCGTCGCCCTTGCCGGGGCCGCCGCCCCAGGGGCTGTTGGCCATCTGGCTGATCTGGTGGAAAAATCGCCGCAATCCCCCCGGACCGCGGCCAGCCATGCTGCCGTCGTTTTCGTTGCTCATGCTGCTTTTATAGGGGCGACGGGCGCGATTAACAGGGGGTGCGCGCGAAAATGGCTGGCAAACGCGCCGATCATGCCTATCTGGCGCGGACATGACCGAACATAGCGCCGATATCGCCCGTCTGACCGCCGCCGCCGCCGAGCTCAGCGGAGGGCGCGCGTCGGGGTTGCGGTTGCTCGACGATTCGGGATTGCTCGCGGTCGTGCTCGACGTGTCGGGCCTCGCGGTCGAGGATCGCAAGCCGCTCGAGGACAAGCTCCGCGCCGGGCTTCTTGCCGAAGCGGGCGTGCGCGAGGTCCGGATCGCGATGACCGCCGAGAAAAAGGCGATGACGATCATCGCGGTGGGCAGCGGCAAGGGCGGGGTCGGTAAATCGACGCTCGCCGCGAACCTCGCGGTCGCGCTCCGCCGGCTGGGGGTGAAGGTCGGGCTGGTCGACGCCGATATCTATGGTCCGTCGCAGCCGAGATTGATGGACAGCGAGAATGTGAAGCCCGAGGCGCGCGGATCGAAGCTCGCGCCCGTCGAGAGCGCCTATGGCGTGCCGATGCTTTCGACCGGGCAGATCGCCCAGCCCGGACAGGCGATCGCGTGGCGCGGGCCGATGGCGGGGCGCGCGCTCGAACAGCTCGTCGATGCGAGCTGGGGCGATATCGACACGCTCGTCGTCGACCTGCCGCCGGGCACCGGCGACGTCCAGCTGACGATGATCCAGAAACACAAGCCGGCGGGCGCGGTGATCGTCTCGACCCCGCAGGACCTCGCGCTGATGGACGCGACGCGCGCGATCAACCTGTTCGAACAGGCCGACGTTCCTATCATCGGCCTCGTCGAGAATATGGCGGGTTACGCCTGCCCGCATTGCGGCGAAGTCAGCGATCCGTTCGGCAGCGGCGGCGCCGAAGCCGCGGCGAAGGTCATGAACCTCGATTTCCTCGGCCGCGTGCCGCTGTCGATGGGTATCCGCCTCGCGAGCGACGGCGGCGTGCCGCCCGCCGCGGGAACCGATCCCGCGGGCGAACCATTCCACGCGATAGCGGCGAAGGTCGCCGACTGGCTCAAGGCACGAAAGGGCAAATGATGGCGATCAACGACGAGGGCGAAATTCGCGAACTGCTCGGCCAGCCGCGGCGTATCGCGGTCGTCGGCGCCTCGCCCAACCCGTCGCGCCCGTCGAACGGGGTGCTCGCCTTCCTCGTCGCGCAGGGTCATGACGTGATCGCGGTGAACCCGGGCCATGCCGGCAAGACGATCCACGGCGCGCCCGTCGTCGCAACGCTTGCCGATGTCGAACCACCAGCCGAAATCGTCGACATCTTTCGCAACAGCGCGGATGCCGGCGCCGCGGTCGACGAGGCGATCGTTCATGGCGCGAAGGCGGTGTGGCTGCAGATCGGCGTGATCGACGATGCCGCCGCGAAGAGGGCGGTCGCCGCGGGACTGACCGTGGTCATGGACTGCTGTCCCAAGATCGAGATCCCGCGGCTCGGCCTGCTGAGGTGAAGGCCGCCCTGCCGCTGCTCGCCGCAACGATGTTCGCGGGATGCGCGACGACGCCGGTCGCTACGGACCCGCAGGATGATTTTTTCGCCGCGCTCTCGGCGCGCTGCGGCAAGGCTTATGCCGGCAAGCTCGCGAGCGATCAAACGGCCGACGCCGACATGCGCGGCAAGGCGATGGTGATGCATATCCGCCATTGCACCGCCGACCGCATCGAAATCCCCTTCCACATCGACGGGCTCGGTCCCGATGGCGGCTGGGACCGTTCGCGGACATGGATCGTCAGCCGGACGCCGGCGGGTCTTCGCCTCAAGCACGACCATCGCCACGCCGACGGCAGGCCCGACGCTGTCACCCTCTATGGCGGAGATACGGCCGATGGCGGGACGGCAACGCGCCAGACCTTCCCCGTCGATGCCGAATCGGTCGCGATGTTCACGGCGACCGGTCGCGGCGTTTCGAACACCAACATCTGGTCGATCGAAACGACTGCTGCCGGCTTCACCTATGGCCTCGACCGGCAGGGACGCCATTTCCGCGTCGCCTTCGACTATGCCAAGCCGGTGACGCCGCCACCCGCGCCCTGGGGTTGGTAAGGAACCGATTCGCCCGCCGTGCGCTCAAACGCATCGAACGGGAGAAATATATGCGTACCCAGATCCTTGTGCTGCTCCCGCTGCTTGCGCTCGGCGCGTGCAGCGAAAAGGCCCCCGACCCGCGCGGCGTCGGGCACGATGAAACGCTGCTTTCGGTATCGGCGACCGGCCGCACCGAAACCCGGCCCGACGAGGCGCGCTTCACTGCCGGGGTCAGTACGATCGCCGCCTCGGCCGAAGCTGCAACGCAGCGCAACAATGAAACGATGACCAAAGTGACCGAAGCGCTGAAAGCCTTCGGTGTCGCGGGCAAGGATCTCCAGACGCGCCAGCTGACGGTGAACCGGATCGACTGGGGCGCCAACAAGGGCAAGTTCGAAGCCGTCAATCAGGTCGAGGTGCGGATGCGCGCGGTCGACAAGGCGGGCGAAGCCGTTGCCGCGACCACGCAGGCGGGCGCCAATGTCCTGTCGGGCCCGACGCTGCGCGTGTCGGATCAGGAAGCCGCGACCAAATCGGCCTATGCCGCCGCCTACCGCGCCGCCCGCGCGCGCGCCGATGCCTATGCCGGCGCGGCGGGGCTCAGGATCGACCGCGTGCTGACGATCCGCGACGGCGGCGACACTTCCCCGCCGATGCCATATTATGAGATGGACGCCGCGGCCAACCGGGCCGTCGCGCAATCTGCCGCGCCGCCCTTCAACCCAGGCGTCAGCGAATCGCAGGTTTCGGTACGCGTCGACTTCGCCTTGTCGGAGAAATAGCGGCGCCGATTCCCGCGCGCCGAAAGCCTTTGCCTCACCGACTCGCGCCGACTATCAGCAGCGGGCATGGCCGGCATTCGCGACACAGTGGGGAAGAACCGATCGCGCGTCCCGCACGTCAGCCGCCGGTCGCTGCTCGTCGGCGCGACCGCTGCGGGCGGGCTGGCGATCGCGTGGAGCCTCTGGCCGCGCGACTATCGGCCCAATCTGACCGCCGCGCCCGACGAGCATGTTTTCAACGCGTTCCTCAAGATCGGCGACGACGGCCATATCAGCGCGATCGTCCCGCAATGCGAGATGGGTCAGGGCGTCACGACGCTGCTGCCGCAGATCATGGCCGACGAACTCGGCGCCGACTGGCGGACGATCGCGGTCGAAACCGCGCCGATCAACCCGCTCTATACCAATACGCTGGTCGTCGACGAGGATAGCGCGGTCTTCACGCCGCGGTCGGGCGTTCCCGATTTCGTGTCCGACGTGCGCAGCTGGGCGCGCCGCGAATGGGCGGTGCGCCATGCGGTGATGCTGACCGCGAACAGTTCGTCGGTGCGGATGTTCGAGGCCCCGTGCCGTGCCGCCGCCGCGCAGGCGCGCGGGCTGCTCATGATGGCGGCGGCGCAGCGCTGGGACGCCGACTGGGAAGAATGCGATACGCAGGACGGCTTCGTCGTCCACGGCAAGAAAAGACTACGCTTCGGCGACGTCGCGGCGGCGGCGGCGTTGCTCGAACCTCCCGCCGAGCCGGTCTATCGCGCCTCGAGCGCCGACCCGCTCTATGGCAAGGAACTGACGCGGCTCGACTTGCCGGCCAAGGTCGACGGCTCGGCCAATTATGCCGGCGACATCCGCCTGCCCGACATGGTCTTCGCCGCGATCCGGCAGGGCCCGCTCGGCGCGACGCGGCTCAAGGGCATCGACCGCAAGCAGGGGTTCGCCTCGCCGGGCCTGCTGCACGTCGTCACCCACGAACGGTGGGTCGCGACGGTCGCGCGCAACTGGTGGGCGGCGAACCGCGCGCTCGACCGCTTCGCGCCGGTGTTCGAGACCGAAGGCGCACCGATATCGACCGCGCGGATCGACAAGACGCTGAAAGCGGCACTGAAGGACGACGGCTATCGCATCGCAAGCGCGGGCGACGTCGCCGGGGCGATGGAGGGGCGCAAGACGATCGCCGCCGAATATGCCGTCGCGCCCGCACTCCACGCACCCATCGAAACGCGCAGCGCGACCGCCGCACCGGACGGGAACGGGCTGCGCGTCTGGGTCGCGACGCAAGCGCCGACGCAATGCCGCGACGCCATCGCGCGAGCGACCGGGCTAGCGCCGGCGAACGTCACGCTGTTCCCGATGATGGCGGGCGGATCGTTCGACGCCTGCCTCGATCACAATGTCGCGGTGCAGGCGGCGATCATCGCGCGCGAGGTCGGGCGCCCGGTCCAGCTCGCCTGGTCGCGCGCCGAAGAGATCATGCGCCTGCCGCCCCGCGCACCGGCGCGCGCGAAGCTGACCGCAACGCTCAACGCGGCGGGCGGGATCGACGCGCTGGTGTCGCGCATCGCGGTGCCCGCGACCAATCACGAGGTGCGCGACCGCCTGTTCGAAAACAGCCCCTGCGACGTCGCGCAGCGCGCGGCGGCGGGCCGCGCCGATGCCGCGGCGGTCGAGGGAGCGACGAGCGGCTATGCGATCCCGCACCATGCCGTCGACCATTGCCCCGCCGACATCGGCCTGCCGACCGGGCGCTGGCGCGGCAATGCCGACAGCTACACGGCCTTCTTCACCGAATGTTTCGTCGACGAGATGGCGGCGCGCGCCGGATCCGACGCGCTGTCCTATCGCATGGCGATGCTGGGCGATGCGCCACTTCTCGCGCGCTGCCTGCTCACCGCGACCAGCCTCGGCGGCTGGGAAGGCGGGCTGCCGGGTTCCGCACAGGGGCTCGCCTGCCATTCGATGCGCGGCAGCCATATCGCGCTGATGGCGACTGCGCGGCCAAGCGAGAATGGATTGCAGGTCGAACAATTGGTCGCGGTCGTCGACGCCGGGCGCCTCGTCAATCCGGCGATCGCGCGCCAGCAGATCGAGGGGGGGCTGATTTTCGGCCTCGCCGCGGCGGTCGGCGCGACGACCGATTATGCAGGCGGCGTCGCGACCGCACGCAAGCTCGGCCAACTCGGCCTCCCTCGCCTCTCGCAGACTCCGCAGATACTGGTCGAATTCGTCGAAAGCGACCGCGAGCCCGGCGGGCTCGGCGAGATCGGCGTGCCGGTCGTCGCGCCCGCGATCGCCAATGCGATGTTCGCCGCGACCGGCCGCCGCATCCGCCGCATTCCCCTGTCGGCGCAGCCGTTATGACAAGCGCCGGCGCACCCGCTGTGAGCGCGTCGCCGAAAATCGGCGTGCTGCCGGTCAACCTCGGCACCCCCGATGCGCCCGATGCGCGATCGGTGCGGCGCTATCTGGCCGAATTCCTCTCGGACCGGCGCGTCGTCGAAATCCCGCAATGGTTGTGGCAGCCGATCCTGCGCGGAATCATCCTGCCGACGCGGCCCAAAAAGTCGGCGCACGCCTATGCGCAGGTGTGGACCGACGAAGGATCGCCGCTCGCCGCCATCACCCGCCGTCAGGCGGAGGCATTGCAGGCGGCATTCGGCGAACCGGTCCGCGTCGTCCATGCGATGCGGTACGGCCGGCCGGCGATCGGCGCGGCGATCGACGCGCTGATCGCTGCGGGGTGCGACCGGATACTCGTGGCGCCGCTCTACCCCCAATATTGTGCCGCAACGACCGCGACCGTGGTCGACGCGGTCGGCGCGCATCTGAAGACGCTGCGGCGCCAGCCCGCCTTGCGCTTCCTGCCGCCCTATCACGACGATGCCGCCTATCTGGGCGCGCTCGAAACTTCGGTACAAGCGGGGCTCGCCGCGCTCGATTTTGTCCCCGACGTCCTGCTCGCGAGCTTTCACGGCATGCCCGAACGCACCCGTACGCTTGGCGACCCCTATCACGACCAGTGCCAGACGACGGCGCGGCTGCTGTCCGAGCGACTCGGCCGACCGGTCGAAGTCGCCTTCCAGTCGCGCTTCGGTCGCGCCAGATGGCTCGAACCCGCAACCGATGCGCGGCTTGAACAATTGGCCCGCGAAGGCCGCAGCGTCGCCGTCTTCGCCCCCGGCTTTTCTGCCGACTGCCTCGAAACGCTCGAAGAGCTGGCGATCCGCGGCAAGGCGCAGTTCGAGCGCGCGGGCGGAAAGCATTTCGCCTGTCTCGCGTGCCTCAACGCCGACGCCCCCGGCACGGCGATGCTCGAGACGCTGGTGCGCCGCGAACTGGCCGGATGGCTCTGATCCCGCCCGCTTACCAACTGTTTAGGTCCCTGCGCTAGATTGATCCGACACGGTGCGGAAAAGCCATGAACCGCGCCATTTTGGAGATACGCCATGAACGAGGTCGAATCGGCGGCATTGATGCTCGCCGGGGTGACGCTGGCCTTATTGGCGATTGTTTTTGCCATATGGTGGTCGCGCCGCCCGCGGCCTGCCCCCGCGGCGCCCCGGCCGCCCCGCGCACCGCGGACGCAAGGCGAAGGCCGATTGCCGAAATTCCCGCGCAAGCCCGCGCCCGCTTTCGAAGATGTGGAAATCTCCCCCGCAAGGCTCGCCCGCATCAGCCGCAACGCCGTATTGGAAGCGCCCGCGGAGACCGGATATCAGCCCGAGCCGGAACCGGCGCCGGTGTTCGAACCCGGCGCCGTCGAAACCGGGCTCGAGGCGATGGCAGCCGAAGTCGAGCAGGCAGCCCACCGGATCGGGACGATCGGGGCCGAAGCCGTGTCGCTTCGCCTTGTCCCCCAGATTCCGCTGCGCGACGCAATATCGACCAACAGCTGGCTGGGCGGCCGTCCGCGGCTGTCCGCGGGCATGGCGTGGCCGCAGATCGACGACCAGCCTGCCGACTTCCTCGCACAAATCGATTGCGCCGCACTGCCCGGTGACCTGTGGGGCGGGCTCGGGCCGCGTAGCGGCGCGCTCGCCTTTTTCATCCATCGCCGCAAACCCGACGTGCGTCTCTTCCATGTGCGCGAACCCGGCCCACCGATCGCTCCGCCCTTCACGCTCAACGACCCCCAGGGCTGGTTCGGACCGCAGGGCGATCTCTCCGCCGACGATCTCGCGCCTTTTGCGATCCGTGCCTTTCCCGAATGGCCTGTCGATCTGATCGCGGTCCGCGCCGATGGCACGGACCCGCGCGACGATGACGAAGCCGGCGAAACCGGCAGGCAGCTTTTCGAGCACGGCTATGACATTGCGGACCCGGCCTTCCACCCTTTCGACTGGGGCAGCATGACGGCGATGGTGGCGCTCCTCGAAATGCGGCTCGACATGCTCGCGGGGGATGAAACCCCGGGGGCCGCATTCGGGGACGGCGGCGCAGCGGAACAATGCGCCGCGATCAACCGCAACGCCCGCGAGCGCGCGAAGGAAATCATCGGCATCGTCCACGACAGCGCGGCGCGCGACGATTTCTCGCCCGGCGATGTCACCGCGGTGATGGCGGCGCTGTACGCGATCCGCTGGGCCAAGGCCGTCAGCATCGTCGACCCCGAAACCGGTGCCGAGCGGATCGGGACGATCACGCTGCCGCTGACGACGCACCGGCCCGACGCGAATCTGTGGGTCCATGATTATCAGACGATCCTGTTCGACCGCGCCAAACATGCCTGGTGCGCCAATCCCGACAATCTGTCGGCCCCGGCGCGCGCCTTTTACGAGCCCTGGTGGCGGGGCCTCGCCGCGCACGAAATGGCGGCGATGGGTCACGAGCCCTTTCGCCACATCCACGACTTCGACGAGCATCGCGACATTGTTCTGCTCGAATTGCCGAGCAGCGGGCTGATGAGCCGCAGGTTCGGGAATGGCGACAATCTGGTCGTCACGATCGACAGGGCCGACCTTGCGATCGGCGACTTTTCAAAGCTGCGAGTCCAGCTGGGCGGCTAGCCCTCCGGATAGCTTTGCGATTGACGTTCCGGTAAACTTGCGGCCGCCTGCGGCGCGGCCTAATCATGATGCCATAACTCTGTGGGAGAGCTTGATTTATGGCACGCATCGCAATCGTCACCGGCGGCAGCCGCGGCATCGGGGAAGCGATTTCGCTGAAACTGAAGGAGCAAGGCGTCACCGTCGTCGCCAACTATGCCGGCAACGACGAGAAGGCGCGCGAATTCACCGAGCGTACCGGCATCAGGGCGATGAAGTGGGATGTCGGCGATCATCAGGCATGCCTCGACAGCTGTGCGCAGATCGCAGCCGAAGTCGGCCCGATCGACATCGTCGTCAACAACGCCGGCATCACCCGCGACGGCACCCTTGCCCGGATGAGCTACGACGACTGGGACGATGTGATGCGCGTCAACCTCGGCGGCTGCTTCAACATGGCGAAAGCGACCTTCGGCGGCATGGTCGAGCGCGGCTGGGGCCGCATCGTCAACATCGGATCGATCAACGGGCAGGCGGGCCAGTACGGCCAGGTCAATTATGCTGCGGCGAAATCGGGCATCCATGGCTTCACCAAGGCGCTCGCGCAGGAAGGCGCAAAAAAAGGCGTCACCGTGAACGCGATCGCGCCGGGCTATATCGACACCGACATGGTCGCCGCAGTCCCCGCTCCGGTGCTCGAAAAGATCGTGGCGAAAATCCCGGTTGGACGCCTCGGCCAAGCCGACGAGATCGCACGCGGCGTCGCCTTTCTGTGCAGCGAGGATGCGGGCTTCGTGACCGGCTCGACGATGAGCATCAACGGCGGCCAGCATATGTACTGACGGGCCGAGGGTGCCAGCAATGCCGTTCGCGTCAGCGAACGGCGAGCTGGCAACCGGTGGCGAAGCCACGGCCCGGCCCGGTCAGCGGGGCGGCGATCCGGTAGATCGCCGAACCCGTCTGACCGCGGGCACCGGCTTTGCCGGTGCCAACAACGCCGCACCTATTCGATCGTAACCCCGACCACGCGCCACTCGTCGCCCTCACGCACCAGCGACAGCGTTTCGATCGCGCCCGGCTTGTTCGTATAATCGGTGCGGAACTTGACCATCTGATAGCCGTAGGGCGGTGCGGGTACATGTTCCTCGCTGAGCAGCACGCGCGATTTCACCGCTCCCAGCGGCCCCTGCACCTGGCTCGCCACCCGGCGCCAGGTCTCGACCGTATTGAGCGCCTTGAACGACTGCCCCGTCGCCTCCCAGCTCGCGTTCCAGTCGCCCTTCTCGACCAGCGCAAGCCATGCGCGCGCGGTGGCCGCCGCAGCGCTTTCCGCGTGAACGGTGGCGGGAGCCGCGGCGGGCGTATCGGCGCTCCCGGACATCGAAGCGAAAGCGAGCAAGGCAAGACTGAACGACATGAACAAACCTCCGGCAATCCAGCCGGTGCGGCGCGATATGCGGCGCGTCTCGGCGGGTGCCGCCATCTCTTCCATGCCGGGCGCCGCCGCGACTTCCCCCAAAGCCTTGTCCCCCGATATTTCGGGGGTCCGCCCCTCGATCTCGCGCAATTGCCGCGCCGCCTCGCGGCTGCTGGAAACCGACATCTTGCGCCGCGCGTCGCGCAGCCGTTCGTTGATCGTGTGGACCGATAATCCCAGATGCCGCGCCATCGATTTCGCGTCATGCCCATCGACCAGCAGGCGTAATGTCTCTTTTTCTTTTTCGGTGAGCGCCTGAAGTCCTGTCATCAGCCTGCCTGCTTTATGCCGGATCGGCCGGTCCGTTTACGGAACCCCCGAATGGCCTGCCACCCCAAATTAATCGTACCTCGATGTGGGACGGCGCAAGGCGCGGCTCGGCCTTGCTGTCGCGAATCAACCCGCTACACCCTGAGCATGACCGACACACCGCTCGCCACCGCCCAGTACGACCTTGCCCGCGCCTACGCCGGCGGCGCGCCCGGCGTGCTCGTTTCGGGCCTCGTCTGGCTGGTCGCCGGCGCGGTGTGGCACCTGTACGGCACGACGGCCGCCTTCGCCGCGCTGTTCTTCGGCGGCATGGCGATCCACCCGCTCGGCGTGCTGATCGAGCGCGTGGCGTTCAAAGCGCCCAAGGCGACGATCGGCAAACCACTCGAAACGCTGGCCATCGAGGCCACGATCGCGTTGTTCGTCGGCGTGCTCATCGCATGGGTGCTGCTCGTGCGAGCCCCCGATCTCGCAATTCCCGCCTTCGCCGCGATAGTCGGCACGCGCTATTTCCTGTTTCGGACGATGTATGGCGAGATCGCCTATTGGGCGCTCGGCGGCGCCTTTCTGCTGATCGCGGCGCCGACGCTGTTCGGCTTTGCCTGGCCGGTCAATATCGGCTTCCTCATCGGCATCGTCGAACTGATATTCGCCGCGCTGATCCTGCGACGCTGGCGCCGCCGGGCGTGAGCGCGCCGCTCCACCCCCCGGTCAAGCGTTCGGTGACGATCGCGGGCCATCCGACCTCGATCAGCCTCGAACCCATGTTCTGGGACGCGCTCGAAGCCGAAGCCGCGCGGCGGGCGCTCCCCGTCAACGCGCTCGTCGCGCGGATCGATGTCGAACGGATGGAAGCCGACGCCCCGCCGAACCTGACCTCGGCGATCCGGCAATGGCTTTGGCGGGAGCGGCGCGGTCAGATCGCGCCGTAGATCGCCGATCCGAACGCCGCGCCCTTGTCGGGTGCGTGATGGAGGAACAGCGACGGCTCGATCAGTTCAAGCTCCATGATGTGCAGCATCCCGGCCGCGTCGCCGACCATATCGACACGCGCATAGACCAGGGGCGCCGGAGTCGCCGCCAAAGCCGCAGCCGCGAGGGCCTGCGCGGCATCGCTCGCATCCCATGGCGTTTCGTGCCCGCCAAACTGCTCCTGCACGCGAAAATCGCCCGACGCGGGGCGCTTGATGATCGCGTGGCTGAACTTGCCGCCGAAAAAGAAGAGCGAATATTCGCCTTCGGTCAGGATGCCGGGCATCAGCGGCTGGACGAGCCGGCGCTGCCCCAAGGCATCGTCGGGAATCGGGGCGCCGGGCAAGATGCGATGCGTCCCGTCGGCGCCGCCGGAGATCGCCGGTTTGATCACGACTTCGTCGGTCATCAATTCGGCCATCGCTTCGGCAAGGCCGGCATCGTCGAGTTCGGCGACTTCGACCGTCGGCACCACCGCGACGCCCTTTGCGCCGAGTTCGCCCAGATAGGCCTTGTCGCTGTTCCACCGCAGCACCGGCACCGGATTGACCACCGGCAGCCCGTCAGCCTCAAGCCGGTCGAGCAACCTATACCAGGCAGTCACGTCGCGCTGATAGCCCCACGCAAAGAGCGGAAGCACCAGATCGTGCCCCGACAGGTCGCCGGGATCGGTCCACACGCGCTGCTCGACGACCAGCCCGGCCGCGGTCAGCGCCGCCGCCTTGCGGGCAAAGGCGGGCTGCCACTTTTCATAATAGTCAGGCGTCGGGACGAGGATCGCGACGCGGGGCTGAAAAGGCATTACCTCCCCAGCAATCCGCGTGCCTGTCCGGCGATATGCGACAGCATCGCGCCGTTCGGATTCGGGATCATCCGCGCGCGGTCGACCGTCGCGCGGAACTGCTCGACCCGCGGGGCATGATCGGCGAGCCATTTGGTCACCGCCGCGTCGAGGTCGCCCTTCGGCAGGCCCGCGAGGAAGGTCAGCCGCATCTGCTGGAAATCGCGCGCGAGGCTGTTGACCAGCAGGCGTTCCCACGGATCGGCGGGGCTCATATGCGCCGCCAGCGTCTGCGCCCAGTCGAGGCCCAGCGCCTCGCCGAGATGGGTGAAGGCGTGCGTCACCGCGACCTCGTCGTCGCCGCGTCGTTCGGCGAGGTCGACGATGCCGATCGCACCATCGGTCTTGAACAGCCGCACGACCGACGCGGTCAGTGTCTCGGGGGCTCCCGCGTCGAGCAGTTGCTGCTCCAGCATGTCCCACTGGCGCTTGACCGAGGGGCTGAGCAGCGCGTCAACCCCCGTGGTCAGACGGTCGACGCCGGGTTCGAGCCGCGCGACGACCGGGCCCGGCTGCGACAGCGTCTGCGTGACCCGCAGCAGGTCGGCCATTTGCGAGGTCATTGCCGACGACGCCTGCGCGAAGAGCGACAGGCGAACATTCTCGTCGATCTTCGCATCGTCGAGCGCGTTCCAGATCGCCGGCATGTCGAGCAGCCGCTCGACTGCGACGAACGCCGCGGCGATATCGCCGAGCGCGCAGCCTTCCTCTTCGACCAGTTCGAAGGGATGGACGATGCCCATGCGGTTGATGATGCGGTTCGCGATCTTCGTCGCGATGATCTCGCGGCGCAGCTGGTGGTCGGCGATCGCGGCCGCAAAATCGCGCTGCATCTCGTCGGGGAAGGCCGCGGCCAGATCGCTGCCAAGCGCCGGATCGTCGGGCAGGTCGCTATGCTCGATCGCATCCTGCAGCGCGAGCTTCGCGGTCGAAAGCAGCACGGCGAGCTCGGGACGCGTCAGCCCGCGCCCTTCGGCCGCGCGGCGGAGCAGTTCGTCGTTCGCGGCGAGCCCCTCGACCTTGCGGTCGAGCCGGCCCGCGGCCTCGAACGTCTCCATGATCCGCACCAGCGACGGCACTGCCGCCGAGCCGCCCTTTTCGGCGATCGACAGTGCGAGCGCCTGCAGCCGGTTATCCTCGAGCACCAGCTCCGACACATTGTCGGTCATGCGCACGAGCAGCGCGTCGCGATCTTCCTGCGAAAGACGCCCTTCGGCCATTTCGCGGTTGAGCGCGATCTTGATGTTGACCTCGTTATCCGAGCAGTCGACGCCGGCCGAATTGTCGATGAAGTCGGTGTTGATGCGCCCGCCCTTCGCCGCGAAGGCGATGCGCGCGGCCTGCGTCGTACCGAGGTTCGCGCCTTCGCCGACCGCCTTGACGCGCAGATCCTCGGCATCGACGCGGAGCGCGTCGTTTGCGGGATCGCCGACTTCGGCATTATTCTGGGCCGCCGCCTTCACATAGGTGCCGATACCGCCGAACCACAGCAGATCGACCGGCGCCTTGAGGATCGCCGAGATCAGCGAGCCGGGGTCGATTTCGCTGACCGACAGGCCGAGCATCGCCTGCACTTCGGGGGTCAGCGTTATGCTCTTCTGGCTGCGCGGGAAGATGCCGCCGCCCTTCGAGATCAGCTTCTCGTTGTAATCCGCCCAGCTCGACCGCGGCAGATTGAACATCCGCTCGCGCTCCTTCCAGCTCTTCGCCGGATCGGGATTCGGATCGAGGAAGATGTGGCGATGGTCGAACGCCGCGACGAGCTGGATCGCCTTCGATAGCAGCATGCCGTTGCCGAACACGTCGCCCGACATGTCGCCGCAGCCGGCGACGCGGATCGTGTCGGTCTGCACGTCGACGCCCATCTCGGCAAAATGGCGCCGGACCGAAAGCCACGCACCCTTGGCGGTGATTCCCATCGCCTTGTGGTCGTAACCCTTCGAACCGCCGCTCGCGAACGCATCGCCGAGCCAGAAGTCGCGTTCCATCGCGAGCGCATTGGCGACGTCGGAGAAGGTCGCGGTGCCCTTGTCGGCGGCGACGACGAAATAGGGATCGTCACCGTCGTGGATCACGACGCCCTTCGGGTGCACGACCTTGCCGCCGACCAGATTGTCGGTGATCGACAAGAGCGAACGGATGAAGATGCGATAGCATTCGGTGCCTTCGGCGAACCAAGCATCGCGGTCGAGCGAAACGTCCGGCAGCGCCTTCGGATAGAAGCCGCCCTTCGCGCCGGTCGGCACGATGACGGCGTTCTTGACGCGCTGCGCCTTCATCAGCCCGAGGATTTCGGTGCGGAAGTCGTCGCGGCGATCGGACCAGCGCAGCCCCCCGCGCGCCACCGGACCGGCGCGCAGGTGGATGCCCTCGACGCGCGGCGAATAGACCCAGACTTCGCGCCACGGCAGCGGCTTGGGCAGCCCGGGAACGAGGCTCGAATCGATCTTGAACGCCAGCGCTTCCTCGGCAGCGGGCGCGAAGGCGTTGGTACGCAGCGTCGCGCCGATCACCGCATGGAACAGGCGGAGGATACGGTCCTCGTCGATCGACTTGATGTCGGCGAAATCCGCGAGGATTTCGGCGGCGAGCGCGTCGGCCCGCTTCGCGTCGCGCGCCTTGGGATCGTGGAGCGCGCGGAAGCGTTCGATCAGCGCCGCGGTCAGCTTCGGCGCATGACGCAGCGCGCTGACCACCGTGTCCATGCCATAGGCGGAGCCACCCTGACGCAGGTAGCGGAACCAGGCACGCAGCCAGACGATCGCGCGCGGGTCGGTCTGGTTGGTGAGCACCAGTTCGTTGAACGCGTCATTTTCGGCGCGCCCGTCGAGCACCGCCGCAATCGCCCCCTCGATCGTCTCGGCATAGGGAAGCAGCGCCAGTTCGTCGACATTGGCCGGCAGGCGCAGCGAGAAATCGTGGATCACGAGCGGCGTTTCGTCGCCATCCTCGCTGCCGGGCGCGCGGGCCGAACCGAGCGTCGTCGGGATTTCCTCGAGCACCTCGAACCCGAAATGTTCGAGCGCCGGAACGACGTCGGAGAGCGCGAGCGGACCGACCGCGCTATAGACCTTGAGCCGCAGCCGGTCGTCGCCGTCGAGGCTCTTGCGCGCGAGGCGCACGCTGCGCGGATTCGCCGCGTCAAGATCGCGCAGGCGAAGGATGTCGCGCGCGGCTTCTTCGGGGTTGTAGAGGTTGCGGTAGTTGGGCGGGAAGGTCGGCGCAAAGCGCGCCGCAAGCGCCGCTGCGCGGCCCGGATCGCCGCGCTTTGCCAGCGCCGCCTCGACCTCGGGCTGCCAGCCGCGCACCATCTGTTCGAGCTGCGCGCCCAGCGCCACGGCATCGGGCACGACCCCGCCGCTGCGCAGGTCGAGCGTATAGCGCAGCAAGGCTGCACCGCCGTCTTCGAGCACCATTGTCCAGTTGATGACTCCGGCCTTGGCCTCGCGCACGAGCAGCGCCTCGACCGCGATGCGGCGGCCGGTCGACACTTCGTCGCGCGGCAACCAGACGAAGGCGAACAGATGGCGGCCGAGCGCGCTCCGCACCGTCACCACCTTCGGCCGCGGCCGGTCGGTGATCGACATTGACGTCAGCACCAGCTCCTCGAGCGACGCCGCGTCGAACGCGATCAGCAGGTCGTGCGGCAGCGCGGTGAGCGCATGGGCGAGCGCCTTGCCCGCATGGCCCGTCGGATCGAAGCCGAATTTCGCCATCAGCGCGTCGAGTTGCGCGCGCAGCACCGGCACCTTCGCCGGCGGCGCCGACAGCGCGGCGCTGGTCCAGAGCCCGGCGTGGATCGACAGGCGTTCGACCTTCTTGCCCTTGAGCTCGGGCACGATGACGAGGTCGAGCAGCACGCGGCGATGCACCGCCGACAGGCGGTTCGACTTGATCAGCAGCGGCGCAGTGCCGCCCCCCGATTTTTCCTGGGCGTCGAACCATGCGAAGGCCGCTTCGAGCGCGGCGGGCGACAGCAGCTGGCCGTCGGCGCTTTCGCTGATGCCGAGCGGCTCCTGCACCGCGCCGCTGCGCGTGCGCCATTCGTGGCCGAGCTGGGTCATCGCCCCGCCCTCGAACCAGCGGAGCAGTTCGGCGGCTTCGCCCTCGACGCGCATCGCGGCGTCGGCGAGCATCGCGGCGCGCATCGCGCGCCAGTCGCGCACCGCGGCGCGAACGTCGCGCAGCGCGGCTTCGAGCGCGTCGAGCAGGCGCCGGCGCGCCCGCGCGTCGCCGCGTTCGAGCTCCATATAGATGACCGACTCGCGCGCCGGGCCTTCGCCGGCTTCCTGCAGATGTCCCTTGGCATCGCGCGTCACGGTGACGACGGGATGGAGGATGCAGTGGACGGCAAGGCCCTGCGCGGCAACGATCTGCGATGTCGAATCGACGAGGAAGGGCATGTCGTCGTTGATGATGACGAGCCGCATGCGGCGGTCGGTGCCGTCGGCAGCGATCGGTTCGAGCAGCAGCGACGGCGTTTCGGCGATGCGATCGAGCGCGGCACGCGCGGCGAACTGGCTCGCCTCGGTCAGCGCGGCCTTGTCCATATCGTCGCCCTCGCCCGGCAGCGCGCTGCCGGCGAGCGCGGCCAGATAGGCAGCGGCGACTTTCGGAGGAATTTTGACGGTGGAGGGGGTCGGCGTGTCCGTTTCCGGCGTGTCGGACGAATTTTGAGGCATAAAGTGCAGCATCCCGAACCAAAAGAGAGGGATCCCAGCCGACGATCGGCGGGGGTCCGTTCGCTGCCGCCCCCTATGCGCCTCTGGCGCGCGCGGCTCAAGGCCTCGTTCGCCCACTCGCGTAAAAATATTTCAATTTTGGGATTGTCTGTTGCGTGAACGCTCTCGGCTGTCGGGTTCAGGCGCCGGGCGTGATCGGAACCGCCTTCTTCGCAAGCTTCGCGACCAGCGCCGGATCGTCCGCCGCCTTGGCGACGATCCCGATATGCCCGCCCGGCATCGCGCGCGCGATCAGCACGACGAATTCGGCGTCGCCGGCCTCATGTTCGAGGATCAGCGCGGGGTGCGCGCGGCGCAGCGCCTCGAGCTTCTCATCCGGCCGTTCGCCGGCGACTTCGGGTTTGCGGCGCGCACGCGCGTCCTTGACCAGCCCCTTGAGCCCGCCCGGATAGCGATCGAGATAGCCGGCGAGCTCGCCGCGGCCGACGCCCTCGTCCCTGGCGTGACCGAGTACGCAGGCATATTCGGCCAGCCGCGTCTTGTCATAGGCCGCGCCGAAAACCAGTTTGACGATCGGCGTCATCGGGGCGCGGTCCTGCACCGCGAGCCCCGCATCGTCGAGCATCTCGGAAAAGGCTTCGGGCTGCTCCCCGGCCGCCAGCGCGAAGTCCCACGCCTTGCCGACCGCCTGATAGAGCGCACCGCGGCTGCGGCTGTCGGCGGCGAGGGCGCGTTCGGCGGTCTCGCGCGCGAGCGCCAGCCAGTCGGCGAGCTCGGCATCCTGCCCCGGATCGGCGGGCACCTCGTCGTCGTTCGCCGGATCGTCCGCGTCGGCGAACGGGTCGGCACCGCCGTTCAGCGCAGCAAAGCCGGGAACGGCGTCGGCGACATCGTCGTCGAGATGCTCCGAGTCGGGGCCGTCGGCCCAGACCGGCACCGGTGCGGTCAGCGGCGCTGCGCTGCGCAGCGCCTGCTCGACCGAAAGCTGCAGTTCCTCGGCCTGATCGGCGGGAACGGCTTCCTTCCAGTTGATCACGCCCATGATGAAGTCGATCGTGTCGTCGTCGGACGAGAAGGGCAGCAAGATGCCGCGGTACATGATCGTCACGCCGCGGTCGCTCTCGAACTCGGCCTCGAAGCCGATCGGCGCGCGGTTCGCAATGATCTGCAGATAATGGTCGGTCAGCCGCGACAGCAGCGAGCGACCGGGGATCTGGCTGATGTAATGGACATCCTCGTCGATCTGCGATTCGTCGCGCAGCCGCTCGCCGAGGAAAGCGATACCGGGGTTCTCGATCCCCTGGGTGAAATCGAGGAGCACCGACCAGGCTCCGAAATCGGCGCTTTCGAGGTCGAGATCCTCGACCGAGGGATAGGTGCGATCGGCGAGCAGCGAAGCCCAGTAATTATAGGCCCGCACCTGCATCCGCCGTTCGTCGACGCCGACGGGCGGGGGTGGGTCGATCGCCCCGTCATCCTGGTCGTGGCTGCCCGAAAGCAGGCCGCGCATGCTGTCCATCATTTGTCCCCAGTCGCAAACATCGGTAAATCTTATGCACCGGGACTGGTAAAAGCGGCGTAAACGATGGCGGGGACCGCCCGCCGCGCTGCGCGACGCCGCCGTCTTCTATTCGAACGTCGCGCGAACTTCCCCGGCAGCGCCGCCGGGATCCTGCAGATGCGGATAGTGGCCGACACCCGCGAGCGGCCGGAACGCGACGCCGATGCGCTGCGCCAGCTCGGCGCCCATCGCCTGATCGATGAAGACGTCCTTTTCGCCCCACATGACCTTCACCGGAGTCTTCAGCCGCGCGAGATTCGCCTCGAATTCATTCTGGTCGCGGCCAAAGTGCGAATAATAATGATAGAAGGCATCGGCCGAGGTCATCGCGCCGTGGCTCCAGCCGCGGAGCCTGTCTTGCTTGTATGCGGCGGGCAGCTCGAACTGGACCTCGGGCGCGAGACCCCGCCGTGTCGAATGCTCGAGAATCTCGTCGCGGCCGGCGTTGAACTGGGCGCGCATCTCTTCGGCCGTTTCGGGCGATTTCAGCTTCTGCAGCCGCTCCTGCATATGCTGCGGCCGGTCGAAGGGCGCGAAATCACCGACGATAATGGTCTTCGCGATGGCCGGATCGTCGAGCGCCGCGAGCAGCGCGGGGAGCGCGCCGATATCGGTCGCGTAGATCGTCAGCTTCGACCGGTCGATGCCGGTTTCGCGGATATAGGCCTTCAGGATGCGCGCGTAATCGCGCGGCGCATAGGCGAACCTGTCCGCCGCGGGCCGCGACGACCGACCATAGCCGGGCCAGTCGAAGGCGCGAACCTCATAGTCGCCGGCGAGCGCCGCCGCCATGCCCTGCCAGACGTGGATTGTTTCGGGGAAGCCGTGGAGCAGCAGCACGACACCCTTCGGCTCGGAGTTCGGGACGACCATCTGGCGGAGCGTGATGTCGGGGTCGACTTCGACGAAGCCGATCTCGGCCTTGGCCGGTTCCCCCGCCAGCGCCGGCGCCGAGGCGGCCGCGAGGGCGGCGGCGAGCGAAGCGCGAACGATCCTGTTCATGCCGCCGCCCCTTCGCGAACCCGGTAGCGCGGCGCAGGGCTGCTCGTCGAAAGCTCGGTCGCCATCGCCTGTCGCGCCGCCTCGAAAAGGTCCCAGCGGCTTTCGTCGTGGAGGCCGGGGATCGTGACAAATTCCTCGCACGCAAGCCCCGCGAGCGCGGCATCGACCATGTCGTGGGCGCGCATCACGATCTCGCCGGGCAGATGCTCGACCGGCGTGCCGGCGATGCTCCAGAAATCGGTCGCGGTCGCGCCCGGCAGCACGACCTGCACCTGGACCCCGCTGCCCGCGAGTTCGTGGCGGAGGTTCTGGCTGTAGGCGAGCACGAAGGCCTTGGTCCCGCCGTAAACGCCATTCAGCAACTCGGGCGCGACCGCAACGATCGACGCGATGTTGACGATCGTGCCGCGTCCGCGCCCGGCAAAGGCGGGCACCGCGGCATGGCTCAGCCGCATCAGCGCATTGACGTTGAGCGACACCATTGCGCTCATCGCGTCGACATCGGCCTCGAGCGTCTGCGCGGTCGACCCGATACCCGCATTGTTGACCAGCATGGTGATGCCCGCATCGTGCGCGAGTCGCTCTTCGACCCTTCGCAGGTCGCGCGCATCGCCGAGGTCGGCGGCGACGGTTTCGACCGCGCGGCCGGTCTGGTCGCGGATCGCCTTCGCGACCCGCTCGAGCTTGCCGGCGCTCCGCGCGACGAGGATCAGGTCATAACCCCGACGCGCGAGGCGATCGGCATAGATCGCGCCGATTCCGCCCGACGCGCCGGTGATGAGGGCGGTGCCCTTTGCTTCGTTCATGATGCTTCCTTTCCGGATGAATGGGAATGGAAGCGATCTAGTCCGCGGGCCGGAGCGCCAGTAGCCGGTCAATCCGGGAGCCTGCCTCTCATCCACCGGAAGGCTCAACCGGGCGCGAACCCCTCGCAGGCGGCGCGCAGCCGCGGCGCGGCCCAGTCGATGAAGCTGCGCACCTTCAAGGGCAGCAAGCCCTGGCGCGGATAGACGATATGCACAGGACGCGGTGGATCGGGATGATCGGTCAGGACCGGTACGAGCATCCCCGAAGCGATTTCGTCGGTGAGCTGATAATCGAAAAGCCGCGCAACTCCTGCGCCTGCGAGCGCGGCGGCGAGATTGCTCGCTGCCGTGTTGACCGCGACGCGCGGGCGCGGCGTTATCACCCGCTCTGCGCCGTCGACGGCAAAGGTCCAGAAGACCGGTTTGGGCCCGAAGGATATGCCGTCATGCCCCGCGAGCTCGTCCGGATGCTGCGGCGTGCCACGCTGTTCGAGATAGGCGGGGCTCGCGCAGGTGATCAGGCGGAACTCGCCCGCCTTCACGGCAAAGAGGCCGCTGTCGGCAAGATGGCCGAGGCGAATTGCGACATCGACATGCTCCTCGACCATCGGGACGATGCGGTCCGACGTAACGAGCTTCAGCGTGACTTCGGGAAATTCCTCGATGAAGGCGAGCGCGATCGGTACGACATGGCGCGCACCGAATTCGACCGGCATGGTGATCGTCAGTTCGCCGCGCGGCGCCTGATATTCGCCCGACGCGCGCCGCTCGGCCTCTTCGACGTCGGCGACGATCCGCCGTGCCGCCTCGACATAGTCGCGCCCCGCGTCGGTGAGCAGGATGTTGCGGCTCGTCCGCACGAGCAGATTGGTGCCGAGATGCCGCTCGAGGTCGGCGACCTTGCGGCTGACGCTGGGCAGCGGCGCACCGAGCTTGCGGCTACCCGCCGAGAGGCTCCCCGCGTCGACCACCGCCAGGATGACCCGCATTGCATCGAGACGATCCATCCGCCCTCCGTTTCGCTCTCTCCTTTTAGCCGCCAACGCGTGCGCGACAAAGCGCCGCGACGATTGTCCGGCAAAAGCCGCACGAGCGAGTCATTTCGGTCAATAATTCCCTTATTATGCATGGTATTCAATTTGAAATATGCCATACATTACATATCAAATCCATAATTATATATTATATTACAATATATTATAACAAATCTTCATTCTTTCGCCCTCCGCGACCATATGCATTTTGCATGGCATCGGACATGCTTTTGTTGGAGTCGAACATGACAAGCGGTGACGTCGGCAACGAAAAACTGCGCTGGATCCTGTGGTCCGGCTGGCACGGCAAATGCCCCGAATGCGGCAAGGGGCATATGTTCCGGTCGTGGCTGAAGCTCGCCGATCGCTGCGAGAATTGCGGACTCGATTTCAGCTTCGCCGCCCCCGACGACGGCCCCGCCTTCTTCTCGCAATGCATCGTCGCCTTTCCGCTGACCTTCGTCATCGTCTGGCTGCAGATCGCCTACAGCCCGCCGCTGTGGATCCACCTCGTCTTTTCGATCCCCGTGATGGTGATCGGCTGCGTCCTCCCGCTCCGCCCGATCAAGGGCTGGCTGGTCGCCTCGCAATATGTGAACAAGGCGCAGGAATCGGGCACCGAACATCTGTGGGCAAAGCTGAATGCGCGTGAAAGGCACGAAGCGGACGAACGGCGTGGCGGCTGACGCGTGGACGCCCGATATCGCGGGCGCTGCGGGCCCCAAATACCGGGCGGTGACGACCGCGATCGCCGCCGCCGTCGCGCGCGGCGAGCTTCGTCACGGCGACCGGCTGCCGCCGCAGCGCGATCTCGCGGCGCGGCTCGGCATCGACCTCACCACCGTCACCAAGGCCTATGATCTTGCCCGCCAGCGCGGGCTGATCGTCGCGCGCGGCCGCGCAGGCAGCTTCATCAGCGACGAGGTGCGGACAGGCGAGGTCGCGACGACAGCGCAAAACGATATCGCGATGAACAGTCCGCCCGTCGCAGCCGAAGCGCGCCTTGCCGAAGCGATGGCCGCGGCGCTCGGCACGCTGGCGCACGGTGGCGGCATCGCCCGCCTCCACTATCAACGCCCGGGCGGCGCGGCCGCAGACCGCGAGAGCGGCGCCGAGCTGCTACGGCGCGTCGGCCTGTCCTCCGACCCCGAGCAGATCGTCGTCACCGCGGGCGCGCAGAACGCGCTCCATGCGATTGCATCGACGATCCTGAAGCCTGGCGATCGTGTCGCATGCGGGCATTACGCCTATCCGGGCTTCCGTGCCGTCGCGCACCGGATCGGCACCATATTCGTTCCGCTTGCCGGGATAACGGTCGCTGCGCTCGAGGCCGCGCACGCCGATGCCCCACTCCGCGCGCTCTATGTGGTCCCGACGAACGACAATCCCACCGCGACGACGATCGCGCTCGAAGACCGCAGAGCCATCGCCGCATGGGCCGAGGGTGCGGGCGTGCAGATCATCGAGGACGACGCCTATGGCCTGCTCCCCGACGCACCGATCCCGGCGATCACGAGCTTCGCGCCCGACATCGGCTGGTACATCGCAAGCATGGCGAAGATCGTCTCGCCCGCGCTGCGCGTCGGGTTCGTCCGCGCACCGGGGGTTGCGGAGGCGATGCAGCTTGCGTCGGCGCAGCACGAAAGCGCGGTGATGGCGCCGCCGCTCAACGCCGCGATGGTCTCGCTGTGGCTCGCCGACGGCGTCTTCGACACGCTGGTCGACGCCGTGCGCAAGGAAGCGGCGTGGCGGCAGAAGCTCGCGCGCACGATCCTCGGCGACGGGCGTCATGTGGCGCATCCGCAGGGCTATCACCTCTGGCTGCCGCTGGCGGACGATATCGGCCCCGACATGCTCGCCGCCGCGCTGGCGCTCGACGGGCTGTCGGCGGTGCCGTCGGACCGGTTCGCGGTCGCGCCCGATGCGCCGAAGGCGATGCGCGTCTCGCTCGGCGGCACGATCGACCGCCGCGCGCTGGCGCGTGCGCTTCACCGCCTCGCGGCGCAGCTCTGGTCGCCCGGCGCCGCCGCGAGCAATATCGTCTAGCTCGACCAGCCGCCCGCGAGCGCGCGGAACAAGGCGATCTGGCGGCGCGAGATCTGTCCGTCCTGTTCGGCGAGCGTCGCCTCGGCCTCGGCGAAGGTGCGTTCGGCGTCGAGCCATTCGAACGAATCGGACGCGCCTTCCTCGCGCTTGGCGCGAACGATCCGCGCCGCGCGTTCGGACTGGTCGCGCGCAGCGCGCAGCGCCTGCCGCTGTTCGAGCGAGCGCGCGTAGGACGAGAGCGCGGTTTCGGTTTCCTCGAGCGCGCGCAGCACTGTGCCGTCGAATTCGGCGAGCGACGCCTGCGTATCGGCCTCCGCCGCCGCAATCCGCGCCCGCGCGGGCTCCTGATTGGGGAAGGCCCAGTTGAGCAAAGGCCCGAGCAGCCAGCGCAGCGGCCCGCCGCCGAATACATCGCCGAAGCCCGAGCCGGTCGAGCCGGCCGATCCGCCGAGCGTGATGCGCGGATAAAGGTCCGCCGTCGCGACGCCGATGCGCGCGGTGTCGGCGGCAAGGCGGCGCTCGGCGGCGCGAATGTCGGGACGGCGCTTGAGCAGCGCCGCCCCATCACCGACCGGGATGGGATCGGTGATTTCGAGGCTGATGTTGCGATCGCCCGCGATGGCGGGGAGCGCAGCGGGCGCGCGACCGGTCAGGGTCGCGAGGCGGAACAAGGCCGCCTGCCGCTCGGCCTCGATAGCCGGAATTTCTGCGGAACGCTGGTCGCGCAGCGTCGTGATGCGTGCAAGGTCGAGCCCTGTCGCCATTCCGACGTCCTTGCGGCGCTGCGTGACCTTCACCTGCTGATCGAGCAGGCCGACAATACGCCGCGCGACGTCGAGCCGCGCCGCACCCGATGCCGCGTCGGCATAGGCCTGTGTCGTGTCGGCGGCGACGATCACGCGCACCGCGTCGGCATTGGCCTCGGCTGCCTCGGTATCGCCGCGCGCGGCCTCGACCGAGCGGCTGACGCGGCCGAACAGGTCGACTTCGTACGAGACGTTGACGCCGACATCGACCGCCCAATCCTCGCGGTCGGCACCGGGCAGGCGCTGTCCCTCGGGACTACGGCCATAATTGGCGCCGGCGCCGATCTGCGCCTGCGGCAGGCGGTCGGCGCGCGCACCGCGCAGCGACGCGCGGGCACGGGCGATATTGGCGACCGCGACGCGAACGTCGGTGTTGTTCGCAAGCGCATCGCCGACGAGCCCGTCGAGCACGGGATCGTCATAGAGCCGCCACCAGTCGCCCGCGACCGGCGCGAGCAAGACCGCGGGGCTGTTCGCCGAGACGAACGGGCCGGTCGCGACGGGCGTCGAAGCCGATTGCGGCGCCTTATAGTCGGGGCCGACGGCGCAGGCGGCGAGCGCAAGCGCCGATGCGGCGGTGAGGATGTTGCGAAGGATCATATTTCTGCTCCTTATTCCGCCGGGACCGGCAGCGCGGTTCCGTGATCGTCCGGACCGCGCCGCGCGCGCCGCTCGGCCGACCAGTGGCTGAGCGCGCGGGCGACGACGTAGAAGGTCGGGGTGAAGATGAGGCCGAACGCCGTCACGCCGAGCATGCCGAAGAAGACGGCGGTGCCGAGCGCCTGGCGGAGCTCCGCCCCCGCCCCGCTCGCGATCAGCAGCGGCACCGCGCCGAGAATGAAGGCGAAGCTGGTCATCAGGATCGGACGCAGACGGTCGCGTGCGGCGCGCACTGCGGCTTCGATCGGCGACAGGCCATCTTCTTCCTCGGCCTGCTTGGCGAATTCGACGATCAGGATCGCGTTCTTCGCCGCAAGCGCGATGAGCACAACGAGCCCGATCTGCGTCAGGACGTTGTTGTCCATGCCGCGCAGGTTCACGCCGACCATCGCCGCAAGCAGACACATGGGCACGATGAAGATGATCGCCAATGGCAGCATCAGGCTTTCATATTGCGCCGCGAGCACGAGGAAGACGAAGACCACCGCGAGCGCGAAGACGATGCCGGCAGTGTTCGCCGCGGCCTTTTGCTGGAAGGCGATGCCCGTCCATTCGGTGCCGTAACCTGCGGGCAGATTGTCGGCCGCGAGCTTTTCCATCGTCGTCAGCGACGCTCCCGACGACGAGCCCGGAGCGGTGTCACCATCGATCTCGACCGCGGGGAAGAGGTTGTAGCGCGTCACGCGATACGGCCCCGTGCGGTCCTCGAAGTTCGCGACCGAACCGATCGGAACCATCGCCCCTGAATCGGACCGCGTCCGCAGGTTCGCAATATCGGCGACGGTCTGGCGATAGGGTGCATCGGCCTGTGCGGTGACGCGATAGGTGCGACCGAGCAGGTTGAAATCGTTGACGAACGCCGAGCCAAGATAGACCTGCAACGCCTCGAACACGCGTTCGGGCGGCACGCCGAGCGCATTCGCCTTCGCGCGGTCGATATCGGCAAAGATGCGCGGGTTCGACGGGTCGAAGAAGGTGAAGACATTGGCGAGGCCCGGGGTCTGGTTCGCCTTGCCGATCAGGTTCGTCGTCTCGTTCGCGAGCGCGGCATAGCCGTTCCCGCCGCGGTCCTGCACGATCATCCGGTAACCGCCCGCCGAGCCGATGCCCTGGATCAGCGGCGGCGGGATGACGACGATCTGCGCGTCGGTGATGTCCGCGGTGTTCGCCCGCGCCTGGTTCATGATATCCTCGAAATTGACGCCGAGCTTCCCGCGTTCCTCGAAAGATTTGAGCGGGAAATAGGCGGCCGCCGAGTTCGGCGCGAGCGTCTGCGACGGGCCGTCGAAGCCGGCGAGCATCACCGAGCCGAGCACGCCCTCGATCGGCAGCACGCGCGCGGCGACCTTCTTCAGCACCGCGTCGGTACGCTCGACCGAAGCACCCGCCGGCAGCTTGGCGACGACGAGGAAATAGCCCTGGTCCTGCGCGGGGATGAAGCCCGTCGGCGTCGCCCAGAACAGCCCCGCGGTCGCGGCAATGAGACCCGCATAGGTGACCATCATCTTCTTCGGCGCACGCACCAGCCGGTCCGTGAGCGCGGCATAGCCGTTGCTGAGCCGCTCGAAAGCCTCGTTGAAGCGTTCACCCGCACGGTGAATATGCGCCATCAGCCATCCGTCGGCCTGCGCAGGCGCGTGTGGCCTCAGCAGGATCGCGGCGAGCGCGGGCGACAGCGTGAGCGAGAGGACGAGCGAGATGATCGTCGCGGTCGAGATGGTGACCGCGAACTGCTGGTAGAAAGCACCCGACAGCCCGGTAAGGAACAGCGTCGGCACGAACACCGCGCAGAGCACGAGCACGATGGCGACCAATGCACCAGACACCTCGTCCATCGATGTCCGCGCCGCTTCGAGCGCGGTCATCCCTTTCTCGAGGTTGCGCTCGACATTTTCGACCACGACGATCGCGTCGTCGACGACGATGCCGATCGCGAGGACGAGCCCGAACAGCGAGAGGTTGTTGAGGCTGTAGCCGAACGCCGCGAGCACCACGAAGGTCCCGATCAAGGACACCGGGATCGCGAGCACCGGGATGATCGCCGCGCGCCATTTCTGGAGGAACACCAGGATCACGATGACGACGAGGAACACCGCCTCGATCAGCGTCTCCATCACCGCGTCGATCGACTGGGCGATGAATTCGGTGGGGTTGTAGATGACCCGATATTCGAGACCCTTGGGGAAATTCTTCGACGAGGACGCCATTTCGGCCTCGACCGCTTCGGCCGCGGCGAGCGCGTTCGAACCGGGGCGCTGGAACACCGCCATGATGACCGTGGGGTCGCCCGAGAGATAGGTGTTGCTGTTATAATCCGACGCGCCGAGTTCGACGCGCGCGACGTCCGACACGCGGACCTGGCGGCCGTCGGCATCGCTGCGGATGACGATGTTCGCGAAATCCTTGGGATCGGTCAGGCGGCCCTGCGTTTCGACGTTGAGCTGGAAATCGCTCCCATTTGCGTAAGGCGGCTGGCCGAGCGTACCCGCGGCGACCTGCACATTCTCACGGCGCAGGGCGGCGACGATCTCGCCCGCGGTGAGGTCGAGCGCGGCGGCACGGCCGGGGTCGATCCACACGCGCATTGCATAGTCGCGCGCACCGAACAGCCGCACGTCGCCGACGCCGTCGATACGGCTCAGACGGTCGCGGAGCTGGGTCAGCGCATAGTTGGAAATATAGGCGCGATCGAGCGACTTGTCGGGCGAGACGAGATTCACGACCATCAGGAAGTCGGGCGAGGTCTTGCGCGTCACGACGCCGAGCCGCTGCACCGTTTCAGGCAGACGCGGGGTCGCGATCGCGACGCGGTTCTGCACCAGCACCTGCGCGGCATCGAGGTCGGTGCCGATCTTGAAGGTCACTGTAATAGTAACGACGCCGTCGCCGGTCGACTGGCTGCTCATATAGAGCATATTGTCGACGCCGTTGATTTCCTGCTCGATCGGCGCCGCCACCGTGTCGGCGACGGTTTCGGCCGACGCGCCCGGATAGGTTGCGGTCACCGTCACCGTCGGCGGGACGATGTCGGGATATTGCGACACGGGCAGGCCGATATAGGCGACCGCGCCAACGATGGTGATGATGACGGCGAGCACGGCAGCGAAGATCGGCCGGTCGATGAAGAAGCGTGATAGGCGCATGGGAGAGCCCCTGTCTGAAAACTACTCTGGTCACCCCTCCCGCCTGCGGGAGGGGCAGCGAGACTTGCGAGCTTTGCTCGCCAGTCGCAGCGGGGTGGGCTGTTGAGACGCAGGAGGCCCACCCCCAGCCCCTCCCGCAAGCGGGAGGGGAGAAGAAGGGTCACCTTGCGAAAGTCGCCTGCGCCGAAACCGGCTCGGTCGTGCCGGCCACCTTGGCTTTCGGCGCCGTCGCGGCGATCTTGCCGGCCTTCGTCACCGCCTTGGTTCCGGGCCGCGCGAACTGATAGCCGTTGATCACGACGCGGTCGGTCGGCGTCAGCCCCGAGCGGATGACGCGCAGGCCATCGACGTCGGGACCGATCTCGACCGGCTTCGCGGCGACCATGCCGTCCTTGCCGACGACATAGACGATCTTGCGCGCCTGATCGGTCTGCACCGCGGCGGCGGGGATCAGCAGCGCACGCGCCGTCTGGCCGGTCGACAGCCGCATGTTGCCGAACATGCCGGGGGTCAGGAACATCTCGGGGTTGCGGAAGCTGGCGCGGGCGCGGATCGTGCCCGAACGCGGGTCGAGCCCATTGTCGGTAAAGTCGAGCTGGCCCTTCCAGCGGTAATCGCTTTCGTCCTGCAAGCGGACTTCGACAGCCGCCCCCTTGTCGCCGCCCTCGCGCTTGGTCTTGAGGAACAGCGCCTCCGAACCCTGGAAGGTGAAATAGACCGGGTCGAGCGCGTTGATCGTCGTGAGCAGCGTCCCGCCGGCGTCGCCCGCCGACACGAGGTTGCCCGCGTCGATCTGGCGGTCCGAGATGCGGCCGCTCAGCGGCGCGCGGACGGTGGTGAATTCGACGTCGAGCGCGCGCGCCGCGGTGCGGGCATCGGCGCCGGCGAGCGCCGCATTGGCCGCGTTGACGCGGGCGCGGAGGCGGTCGATCTCGCTCTGCGACACCGCCTCGATATCGACGAGTCGGCCCGCGCGGTCGAGTTCGAGCCGCGCGAGCGCGAGGTCGCTGCGCGCGCTCGCCGCCGACGCGCGCGCTTCGGCGAGCGCGGCGCGATAGGGGCGCGGGTCGATCGTGAAGAGCGGCTGGCCCTGACGGACGATCTGGCCGTCGGTGAAGTGGATCGCGGTGATCGCGCCCGAGACGCGCGGGCGTACCTCGACCGCCTTCGATGCCTCGAAGCGGCCGATATATTCGTCCCAGAGCGTCACGTCGCGCGCGATCGGCGCCGCGACGGTCAGCACGGGCGCTGGGGCTGCGGCCGCCTGCGGCGCACCGTCGCGCAGCAGCCACCAAGCGCCGATAACGAGTACGAGGAATGCGCCGACCCACGCAGCGCGGCGGCCGCGGCCAGGATGGAGCAGGGTCTTGAGTTCGCGGCGGACCTTCGCGTCGGCGGGGTCGAGCTTTTCGATCGGGGTGTGGACGGTCATGGATATGCCCTCTTCTCTTCGTTCGTTTCGGTTCTCTGCGCCCCCGGGGAGGGGGAGAGGGGGGCGCAGAGAACCGGCGCCGGAAGCGCGTGCCTCCGGCCGGTGTCATGATGGTCCTTGGTGCCAGAGGGCCCTCTTCGAAGAGGACGGCCGCCCTGCCCGCGCCGCGCATCGCCTGCGCTCGCGGGGTCCCTGTCTAAATCTTGCGGACAGGCGCCAACGGGCGCCCGACCGGAACAAGACCCGCTCCCGGGAAAATCATCGCTGGTGAAATTTCCGTCCGCCACATGGCCTTGCCATGCGGCGGACGTCTCGGGGGAGAGCCTTATCTTTGTATACTATATGGTATATAAGTCTTGTTGCGCTGCGTCAATACCATTCTGTACCGGGCAGTAAAAATAATTCTATCAGCGCCCCGGCCACAGCTTCAGGCTGGTTTCGACAAGCCGCTCGAGCTCGGCACGCGTCGCGCCTGCGCCCGCCTGCACCGACATGCCCTGATTGACTGCGGTCAGGAACGCAGCGAGACCTTCGGCATCGGTATCGGGCGGAAAGTCGCCCTCTTCCTTGGCGCGCGCGAAACGTTCGAGCATCGCGCGCTTCGCGACCGCACCGCGTTCCAGAACAGCCTCGCGAATACATTCGGCCTCGGCACCGCACGCGACCGAACTGATCACGCCAAGGCATCCGTTCGGGTTCTCGGGGCAGGTGTACATATCGAGCGCGCCATACATCAGCCGCTCGGCCACTCCGCGCGCGGTCGGCGCATCGAGCGCCGCATGCATATAATCGAGCTTCTCGCGCTCATAGAGGTCGAGCGCCTTGTTGAAGAGCGCTTCCTTGTTGCCGAAGGCGGCGTAGAGGCTGGGCTTGGTGATCCCCATCGCCTCGGTCAGGTCAGCCATCGAGGCGCCTTCATAACCCTTCGACCAGAAGACGCGGAGCGCCGCTGCCAGTGCGGCATCGACGCAGAATTCGCGCGGACGGCCCTTGTGCGGCGTGGCAACGGTGGCGGTTTCGATTTCCATAACGGCTGGTATATAAGTGGTGGATCGCAACTTGTCCAGTGGCGCGCCGATCAGGCGAGCCGCGTATCGATCGGCAGACCGCCCTTCAGCGTCAGCGTCACCGGCGTCCGCTCGGCGATATCGGCGAGCCGTGCCTTCTGCTCCTCGTCGAGCCCTGCGATCGTCAGCACCCGATCGATGCGCAGGCCGTCCTTGTTGGCGAGCCGCAATCCCACCTCGACCGACTCCAGCGGCCATTGCTTCCGGTCGGCATACATGCGCAATGTGATCGCGGTGCACGCGCCGAGCCCCGCGAGCAGGAAGTCATAGGGCGCCGGCCCCATATTCTGCCCGCCCAGCCCAGGCCCCTCGTCGCCGATCAGGTCATGGCCGCTGACGTTGATCTCGGTGCGGTAGCGATCCTTGCCGATGCGGGCGGTTCCATGGGCCATGACGATCCTCTCTGCGGGTGAAGTTGTCCCACTCTATTCCGGGTCCCCGCGAAACGACAAGCCGCTTTCCCGGACAAGAAATGTCAAAACTCGTTGCAAGGCGCGCTAAAGCCATAACGCACCCGCCGTCCTAGCTTTCAACCTCGACAGGGCTCGCAGAAGCCCCGCCAAATCGGGAGAAGGACTATGGCAGCTTTGCCCTTTACGCGCGCCATGCTGGCTGCGCTCGCCGTTTCGACATCGACTCTCGCCATGGCGCAGGATGCGCCGCCGTCGGCTGACGCCAGCGCGACCGACGGCGATATCGTCGTCACCGCCCAGCGCCGCGAGCAGTCGCTGCTCGACGTGCCGCTCGCGGTCACCGCGCTCGGCGGCGACACGCTGGCCGACCGCGGCATCACCAATTCGGCGCAGCTCGGCGACGCGGTCCCGAACCTCCAGATCAACAGCCCCTATGGCGACACGCAGCCGAACTTCTCGCTGCGCGGTATCGGGGTCGCGAACGAATATAACAGCAATCAGGCCTCGCCCGTCGGCGTCTATCTCGACGACGTCTATCTCGCACCGCGCACCAGCCACGGCATGGGCCTCTTCGACCTCGACCGCATCGAAGTGCTGCGCGGGCCGCAGGGCACGCTCTTCGGCCGCAATACCACTGGCGGCGCGATCAACTTCATCACCAGGAAGCCCGACCTGTCGGGCACCAACGGCTATCTGCAGGTCGGCTACGCCAACTTCGACACCTTCACTGCGCAGGGCGCTGCCGAGGCGACGCTCGCCGAGGATGTCGCTGGCCTCCGCCTCGCGGTGAACTACGCGAAGGGCGACGGGCAGATCAAAAATGTCTTCCCCGGCGGACGCGACGCCGCGTCGGTCGACACGCTGCAGGGCCGCGCGGCGCTTCGCGTCAAGCCGGTCGAGACGCTCGATATCGTGCTGCGCGCCTATGCCGGGCGCGATCGCGGAACACAGGCGGCGGTGCACGGGCTCGAACCCTTCCGCACCGGGCTCGGCTTCTTCGAGACGAACGAGAACCGTATCGGCGACAATCGCACCGACGCGTGGGGCTTCTCGGCAAATATCGCGCTCGAACTCAGCGACACGCTCAGCCTGACCTCGATCACCAGCTACGATGGCGGCAAGCAGGACCTCCAGCAGGCCGCCGACGGCGCGCCGATCGACGTGCTCGATATCAACTGGCGCTCGCGTTACCGTCAGTTCAGCCAGGAATTGCGCGCCAATTACGATGGCGACGGGCTGACCTTCGTCGGCGGGCTCTTCTATGGCTGGGACCGCAACATTACCGACAACAGATTCAACCTGCCATTGCCGCCGGCCGGCGGCTTCTTCCAGCATTACCGGCAGGTGCGCAAAAGCTATGCCGTCTTCGGGCAGGCCGATATCGACCTCGCCGGCCGGCTCGTGCTGACATTGGGCGCGCGCTACACCAGGGACAAGTCGCGCTACGACGACGCCTTCGCCTATCTGTTCGTCGGCGGGATCGACGACCCGCAGACGCCGATCGCGACGACGGTGCCGTGCCCGGGGGTCGCGGGCACCTGCCCCTATGACCCCGCCGCCCGCTTCGCACTCGCCGACACGAACAATGCACTCACCGGCCGCGTGGCACTCAGCTACACTTTCGACGACGGCCCGCTCGTCTATGCAAGCTACAACCGCGGCTACCGTGCGGGCGCGGTCAACGGCGGCGGCTACACCTCGTCGAGCGGCATCGGCTATATCGAACCCGAGCGCGTCAACGCCTATGAAATCGGAATCAAGGGCCGCGCCGGGGGACGCCTGCTCACCTATGCCGCCTCGGCCTTCTATTACGACTATTCGAACCAGCAGCTGCAGGACACGCGCGCCGGACCCGTCTCCTTCCTCGTCAACGCGCCCTCGTCCGAAGTCTATGGCTTCGAGGTCGAAACGACGCTGCGCCCGGTCGACGGATTTCGCATCGACGCATCGCTCGGCTGGCTGCATTCCAAATACAAGGAGTTGACGCTGCAGGGCGCCGATCTCTCGGGCAACAGCCTGCCCTTCGCGCCCAAACTCACCGCGCAGCTCGGGTTTGAGTGGGATGTCGTCGACCTCGCGGGCGGCACGATCACTTTCGCGCCGAACATGGCCTATTCGAGCCGGCAATATTTCTCGCCGTTCAACGAGATCAACGCGCCCGGCTCGCCGCAGGTCAACAGCGAATTGCAACAGGGCGCCAATGCCAAGGTCAATGCCTCGCTGAGCTGGTCGAACGACGCGCTGACGGTGCGGGCGTTCGCGAACAATATTTTCGAGCGCAAGACCTACGGCTACGGTCTCGACCTGCGCGGCGCGGGCTTCCCGTACAACTTCCTCGTGCCGAGCGCGCCGCGCACCTATGGCGTCAGCCTGCGTTACAGCTTCTGACGATGACCGACCTCAAGGATCCGGACCTTTATGTCGGCGGCATGCCCTATGCCGAGCTTGCGGCGCTGCGCGCTGCGGGCCCGGTGCACTGGAACCCCGAGAGCGATGGTGCGGGTTTCTGGGCGGTGCTGGGGTTCGACGATATCGTCACCGTGTCGCGGCAGGCCGATCTCTTCTCGTCGGCGCACGAGAATGGCGGGCACCGCATCTTCAACGAGAATGAGGTCGGGCTGACCGGCGCGGGCGAATCGGCGATCGGCATCCCCTTCATCTCGCGCGACCCGCCGACGCACACCCAGTATCGCAAGTTCGTGATGCCCGCGCTGTCGCCCGCAAGGCTCGAAGGGATCGAGACGCGGATCGCCGAACGCGTCGAACGCCTCTTTGCCGATGTACCGCTGAACGAGACGGTGAATATCCTCCCTCTCCTCACCGTGCCGCTGCCCTTGCTCACCCTCGCCGAGCTGCTCGGCGTGCCCGCCGACATGTGGCACGACCTCCATCGCTGGACCGACGCCTTCGTCGGCGAGGACGATCCCGATTTCCGGCAGTCCCCGCAAGCGATGCAGGCGGTGATGGGCGAGTTCATCGGCTTCGCCGCCGCGCTGTTCGACGAGCGGCGCGCGAACCCCGGCCCCGATATCGCCTCGCTGCTCGCGAACACCGAAATCCAAGGGGCACCCGTCCCGCTCGGCGACTTCATCGGCAACCTGATTCTCGCGCTCGTCGGCGGCAACGAGACGACGCGCAATTCGATCAACCACAGCCTGATCGCTTTCGCGAACAATCCCGGTCAGTGGGATGCCATCCGCGCCGACCCCGGCCTGCTGCCGAACGCGGTCAAGGAAATGGTCCGCCACGCGAGCCCCGTAATCCATATGCGCCGCACCGCGACGCGTGACACCGAGCTGGGCGGGCAGACGATCCGCAAGGGCGACAAGGTCGTCGTCTTCTATCCCGCCGGTAACCGCGACCCCGCAATGTTCGCCGACCCCGATGCCTTCGATGTCACGCGCGCGGTCCGCCAGCATCTCGCTTTCGGCGCCGGCACGCATGTCTGCGTCGGATCGCGCCTCGCCGAGATGCAATTGCGACTCGCCTTTGCCCAAATGGCGCGTCATGTTCGGCGGATAGAGATCATGGGAGAGCCGAGCCGCGTACGGTCGAACTTCATCAACGGCTTCAAGCGGCTCGAAGTCAGGCTGGTGGCCTGAAGGGTGACAATGCCACAGGATAGCGTCTGGGATAACAAGGAGATCATCTGCGACGTCCTCGGCCGCGCGCCCGACGTCGAGATGGGATCGTTCGGCGATGGCTGGTCACTCTGCCGCTGGCGCCAGTTCGTCGGCAGCTATACCCTCCCCGCGCTGCCACAGCCGATCTTCACCGTCCATGTCGCGGGCAAGCCGCAGGTCAAGACATGGGATCGCGACGGCTGGACCGAGACGAGCTCGATCCCCGGCTGCGCGACGATCGTCCCCGCGGGCATGCCGACCGGCTGGCTCGTCGACGGCGAACTCGATGTCGTGACCTTGTCGATGTCGTCGGACGTGCTCGCGGGCCAACCGCACGCCGAACAGTTCAACAAGATGCGCTTCGCCTTCGCCGATCCGCTCGGGGTCGCGTTGACCCGCCAGATCTTGTCCGAACTTTACGCGCCGCAGGCCGAGGAACGCACCGCCTATGTCGCGGCGATGGTGGGTGCGCTGAAGGCGCATATCCTCTCGGGCCCGCCCGCGCACGGCAATCCGACCGAAATCCCGGTTTCGGACTTCTCGGCCTACCGCCTCCACAAGATCATGAATGCGGTGCTCGCAAACCCCGCCGAGGAACATAGCCTTGAGGCGATGGCATCGGTCGCCGGCGTCACCCCGTCGCATTTCTGCCGCCTGTTCAAAAAGGCGACAGGCATCTCGCCGCACCAATATGTGATGAAGGCGCGGCTCGACCGCGCGCAGCAGATGCTCGTCCAGACCGACCTCAGCCTCGCCGCCTTGTCCGAGGCGACGGGCTTCACCAGCCAGAGCCATTTCAGCCGCGCCTTCCGCGCCTGGTTCGGCATGACGCCGAGCGACTATCGCCAGCAGGAACGGCGCGGGCTTCACTGAACGGCGCAACGAACACCTCCTATCTCGTCATTCCGGCGAAGGCCGGAATCCCGACGGTGGTGCAAAACGCATAAGAGATCCCGGCCTTCGCCGGGATGACGGAGGTGAGGGATGACAGAAGCACAAGCCGCCGTAGTTCGGGAACCCGGCGGCGATTTCACGATCGAGACGATCGATGTCGAAGCGCCGCGCGCGGGCGAGGTGCGCGTGGCAATCGCGGGCGTCGGCCTCTGCCACACCGACCTCATCTTCCGCGACCAGTTCGCCCCGTTCGCGCTTCCTGGCGTACTCGGGCATGAGGGCGCGGGAGTGATCGAGGCCATCGGCGAGGGCGTCGAGGGTCTCGCGGTCGGCGACGCGGTCGTCGTCGGCTTTTCGAGCTGCGGCGCCTGCCCGCGCTGCGACGAGCATCTGCCGAGCTATTGCCAGAATTTCGTGGCGCTGAACTATGCCGGGATGCGGCTCGACGACGGCTCGACCGCCTATGCGAAAGACGGCGAGCGCGTCACGTCGCACTTCTTCGGCCAGTCCTCCTTCTCCGCGCTCACCGTCACCCGCGCGCGCAACGTCGTGAAGGTCGACACGTCGAACGTCGCGCTCGAATTGCTCGGCCCCTTGGGGTGCGGCTTTCAGACCGGCGCCGGCGGAGTGATGAACTCGCTCGCCTGTCCCGCGGGATCGAGCATCGCGATCTTCGGCGGCGGTCCGGTCGGGCTTGCCGCGGTCATGGGCGCGGTCATCCAGGGCTGCGCCACGATCATCCTTGTCGAACCGGTCGCCGCACGGCGCGACATCGGACAGGAGCTTGGCGCAACGCATGTCATCGACCCCGCGGCGGCCGGCGACCTCACCGAGGCGCTACGCGCCATCGTTCCCGCCGGCCTCGATTTCGCCTTCGACACGAGCGGTGTCGTCCCCGTCATCGAAGCCGGCCTCGCCGCACTCGGCAGCCACGGCGCTATCGGGCTGGTCGGCGTGCCGTCGAAGGCCGACGCCGCGATCAGCGTCAATATCGCCGCGCTGATGACGCCGGGGCACCGCATCATCGGGATCATCGAGGGCGACAGCGATCCGCAGACCTTCATCCCCGAACTGATCGCGCATCATGCCGCCGGACGCTTCCCGTTCGACAAGCTGATCAAGACCTTCCCGCTCGACCGGATCAACGAGGCACTGGCGGCGCAGGCGCGCGGCGAGTGCATCAAGGTCGTGCTGATACCCTGAGGAGAGAGACGATGGATTTCGACCGCGACTATGCGATGCTGATCGGCGGCAAGCTCGAAGGCGGCAGCGCCCGTTTCGATGTGCTGAACCCCGCGACCGAACAGGTGATCGGCAGCGTTCCCGACGCGACGCAGGCCGACCTCGACCGCGCCATCGCCGCCGCGCGCGCCGCCTTTCCGGGCTGGGCCGCGACCCCGATCGCCGAACGCAAGGCGGCGCTGACCGCAATGGGACAGGCGATCATGGCCAACGCCGACGCCTTCATACGCCTGCTCACCGCCGAACAGGGCAAGCCGCACGCCGAGGCCGAGGGCGAGGTGATGGGCGCCGGCTACTGGCTGATGGGTGCTGCCAGCCTCGACCTGCCGGTCACGGTCAACGAGGACAGCGACGAGCGGTACAGCGAGACGCGGCACGTGCCGCTCGGCGTCGTCGGTGCGATCGCACCGTGGAATTTCCCACTGCTGCTCGCGATGTTCAAGGTCGGTCCGGCTTTGCTCGCGGGCAATACGATGGTGCTCAAACCCTCGCCCTTCACCCCGCTCACGACCCTGAAATTCGGCGAGCTGGTCAAGGATATCCTCCCGCCCGGCGTGCTCAACATCGTAACCGGCGGCGACGCGCTCGGCCCATGGATCACGAGCCACGCGGGCTTCGACAAGATCAGCTTCACCGGATCTACCGCGACCGGGCGCCGCGTGATGGAATCGGCGGCGCCGACGCTGAAGCGCGTGACGCTCGAACTCGGCGGCAACGATGCCGCGATCGTCATGCCCGACGTCGATGTCGAGAAGGTCGTCGAGGAGCTCTTCTGGGCCGCCTTCCGCAACAATGGCCAGATCTGCATCGCGACCAAGCGCATGTATGTGCACAAGGACATTTACGAGCCACTGAAGGATGCGCTCGTTGCCTATGCGAAGACGGTGAAGGTCGGCGACGGGTCCGAACAGGGGACGCAGATCGGCCCGATCAACAACGCAGCGCAATACCGCCGCGTGCTCGAGTTGATCGGGGACGCCAGGGACAAGGGTTATAAATTCCTCGTCGGCGGCGAGACCGCCGACGTACCGGGCTATTTCATCCCCGTCACCATCCTCGACAATCCGCCCGAGGACAGCCGCATCGTGCAGGAGGAACAGTTCGGCCCCGTCCTGCCGCTTATCAAATTCGACGATTATGATGACGTCGTCATGCGCGCCAATGCGACCGACTACGGTCTCGGCGGTTCGGTGTGGGGCCGCGACGAGGACAGGGCGTTCGAAATCGCGCAGCGCATCGCGAGCGGCACGGTGTGGGTCAATGAAACCCAGCATCTGTCGCCGACTGCGGCGTTCGGCGGAATGAAGCAGTCGGGCGTCGGAGTCGAAGGAGGCCTCGAGGGACTGCTCGAATATACCAACGCGCAGACCATCGTCCGGCGCAGGAAAGTCGCCGCTTGAACGCCCGGCCGGAAAACCTACATTGGCCTTATCGTCAACAAGCGAAAGGAGGTGGTCGAATGTCTCATTGTCACACGCCGCATGCGGCAGAACTGAGCATGACCTTCCTCGCGGGGGTCCGGCTCTAGGCTGTCCGCGACAGGCACGACAATGGAAGGGCTGCTCCGAAAGGGGCAGCCCTTTGTCTTGTGAGCCAGCCTGAGCTCGGGATATTTGCCGGATTTCGGTGGAGGCCCGAGCCGGAATCGAACCGGCGTATACGGATTTGCAGTCCGCTGCGTCACCACTCCGCCATCGGGCCTCATGCCGATTAGCCGCGTCGGTGCTGGACGGGCCGGGTGTTGGACGGCGCCGCTAGTGAGGGGCTTTCGCCGGCTTGTCAAGGATTCCCCGGAACCTCGCCATCCGACACGCGTTCCGGCGTGCGTTGAGGGTTGGCGGCACCTCCAATGGCAGCTATGCGCGGCGGCAATGCGGCTGCGGGGCTGTATTACTATTGCAATACAGCATTGCTTCGGCTAAAGCTGCCCCGCAAAGGTTCAGGCCCAGGGAATCGGAAAAGGCTGATGGCGACGAAGTTTAGCGAAATCACGGCGGCAGAGATGCGCTCTGCCATGATCGACAGCCAGCTCAGGACGAACGACGTCACCGACCCCGCGGTCGTCGGCGCGATGGCCGCGGTGCCGCGCGAGGCCCATGTGCCTGCCGCATTCGCAAGCGTTGCCTATATGGACCGCGCGATCGCGCTGGGCGCCGGACGCGCCCTCAACGCACCGCTCGTCACGGGCCGGATGCTTGTCGCCGCGGCGATCCGTCCCGGCATGCGTGTGCTGATTGTCGGCAGCGCGACCGGCTATACCGCCGCGCTGCTCACGGCGCTCGGCGCCGAGGTTCACGCCGTCGAGGAACAGGGCGAGCTGATGGCCGCCGCGAAGGCCGCCGCCGCGAACGACAGGATAAATTGGGTCGCTGGCCCGCTCGCGGCCGGCGCGCCCGATGCCGCCCCCTTCGACCGCATCATCGTCGAAGGCGCGGTCGAAACACTGCCCGACGCGCTCGTCATGCAACTCGCCGATGGCGGCCGCCTTGTCGCCGCGCGCCGCGACGGCGCGGTCACCCGACTGGTCGAGGGCGTGAAGGTCGGCGGCACGGTCGCACTGCGCAGCTTTGCCGACATGGACGTCGCGCCGCTCCCCGGCTTTGCCGCACCGGCGGGTTTCCAGTTCTAAAGCCGTATCCCTCCTTGTTTCAGGCTGACACCACGATGATCGATACCGATAAGAAACAGACTCTTCGTCGTGCCCGCTGGCTTGCCGGCCTTGCCGCTGGCGCGCTGATCCTGCCCGTCGCGGCGCAGGCCGAAACATTGCAGGGTGCGCTCGCCAAGGCTTATGAAAACAACCCGACCCTGACCGCCGCGCGCGCCGGCCAGCGCGCGAATGACGAAAATGTCCCGATCCAGAAGAGCTTCGGCCTTCCCGAGATCAACACCCGCGCCGACTACGAAGAAAATATCATCACGCCCGGCAACAGCTTCAACTCGCCGATGCGGTCGGTGACCGGCTCGGGCCAGCTGTCGGTGCCCATCTATCAGGGCGGCGCAGTGCGCAACGCGGTGCGTGCAGCCAAATATCGCGTCGAAGCCGGCCAAGCCGATCTGCGTGCGACCGAGGCGAGCGTGTTTTCGCAGACCGTCGGCGCCTATATGGACGTCATCCGCGACCAGGCGATCGTCCAGCTGAACCAGAAGAATGTGTCGGTCCTTCGTACCAACCTGCAGGCGACAAGCGATCGCTTCGAGATCGGCGACCTGACGCGCACCGACGTCGCCCAGTCGGAAGCGCGGCTCGCGCTCGCCGAAGGCGACCTGCGCACGGCCGAGGCGAACCTGATCTCGAGCCGCGAATCCTATATCCGCCTCGTCGGCGATGCGCCGGTCGACCTGCAGGCGCCGCCCGCATTGCCGAACCTGCCCGCCACGGCCGAAGAAGCGGTCGGCATCGCGCTGAACAACAACCCCGACATCGAGTCGGCGAACCAGCTGGTCAACGCATCGAAGGCCGACATCGGCGCCGCAAAGGCGTCGCGTGCCCCCAAGCTGTCGGCGACGCTGAGCGGAAATTACAATAATTATCTCGGCTCGCTGAACAGCGGCGTCGTCGGCGTCGGCGTGACGCAGGAAACCTCCGCCGCGGCGGCGGGGGTTTCCGTCACGCTGCCGATTTTCACCGGCGGCCGCCGCTCGGCGCAAGTCCGGCAGGCACAGTCGCGCGGCAGCCAGGCGATCGAGCAATATGTCGAAGTCGAGCGCGGCGTGATTGCGCAGACGCGCGGCGCCTATGCCGCGTGGCAGGCGAACGAGCGAATCATTGCCGCAACGCAGCAGGCGGTCAGCGCCAACGCGCTCTCGCTCGAGGGCGTACGCGCCGAAAACAGCGTCGGCACGCGGTCGATCCTCGACATATTGAACGCCGAACAGGAATATCTGAACACGCAGGTCCAGCTCGTCTCGGCGCAGCGCAACTCCTATGTCGCCGCCTTCTCGGTCCTCGCCGCGATGGGCAAGGCCGAAGCCCGCGATCTCGGCATCGAGGGCGGTGCGCTCTACGATCCCGAGGTCAATTACAAGCGCGTGAAGGGCGAGATGTGGGATTGGGCCGACGATCCCGCACCGCAGCAGGTCGCGACCGATACGCGCGCGGTTCCGGCCGCGACCGCGACCGTCCCCGTGGGCCCGCCCTCGCTGCCGCCACAATAAGGCTTGGCAAGATGCGCCCCGAATCGGTAAGAGAAGGGTTAACCATCCGGTAATCGCGATGGTTTAGGGGGCTTGGTATGGGCGATATGTCGCGGGAACCGTCGATGGAAGATATATTGTCGTCGATTCGGCGCGTGATCGCACGCGACGAAACGCCGGGTACGGTGCGCGAGATTCGCGTCCCCGAAGCCGACGATATTCTCGACCTTCAGGACGAGGAAGACCGGGCCGAAGCATCGCCCGTCGCCGAGGAACTCGTCTCCGACGCCAGCGCCGATGCCGCGCGCCAGTCGCTCGAAGCGCTGACCGCTGCCGTCGCGCCCGCGGTGGCTGCGGCAACCGTCACCGCACCGGCGGTTGGCGGCCGCACGATGGAGGATGTCGTCCTCGACGCGCTCCGTCCGATGCTCAAGGAATGGCTCGACGCCAACCTGCCGGCGCTTGTCGAAGCGATGGTGGCCAAGGAAATCAGCCGGATTACCGGCAAGCGGCTTTAAGCTTCTGATCCTCCCCATTGCTGCCCGACGGGCAGTTCAGCCCGAGCGGCCGGCCAGCCGGGGGGCGACAGGGAGTATCTATCTGGCCCAATCCTCCAGCAGATAGCGCGCGATCGCCAGCGGTGGCGGCGCCATGAACGGCGCCCCCATGTCGCCGGCGAGCGCCGCGCGCACTTCGCTGCGATCGACCCACATTGCCGCCTCGATCTCGGTCGTATCGAGCGTCAGCGCGGGATCGCGTGTCACCGCGCGGCACCCGATCATCAGCGACGATGGGAAGGGCCACGGCTGGCTCGCCACATAGGCGACGTCGGAAACGCGGATGCCCGCTTCCTCCCACAATTCGCGTGCCACCGCTTCCTCGAGCGATTCGCCGGGCTCGACGAAACCCGCGAGCGCCGAGAAAAAGCCCGGCGGGAAGCCGCCCTGCCGCCCGACGAGCACGCGCCCGTCGCATTCGGCCAGCATGATGACCACCGGATCGACGCGCGGAAAATGTTCGGCATTACAGCCGCCGCAGCGCCGGCCCCAGCCGCCGCGAAACAGATCGGTCGGCAACCCGCATACGGCGCAGAAACGATGCCGCGCGTGCCAATCAACGAGGCTGCGGGCGCCGCCATAGAGCGCCGCTTCTTCGGTCGACAGCAAGGGCAGCAGCCGCATCACGGTGCGCGACCGCGCGTCTACGCGCGCTCCCGGCGGGGCTTCGCGCACGAAATGCGGGATTCCTGCATCGTCGATCCCGAGCAGCATCGGCGCGCGGTCGTCGGCGGGGTCGAGCGGCTCCCACAGCAGTCCGCCGCCCTCGCCCGATACGAAATCGATTCCGTCGAGCACAAGGCTGCGTGCCCGCGGGTCCGCCGCCGCGGCGGCAAAGGCCTCCGCATTGGTACGCAGCTGGTCGGCGCGGTCGAGGCGTGCGCCGGTAAAACCGAGCGGCAAGGGCATCAGCGCGCGACATCCCGGAAGAAGGTCTCGCCGAATTTCGACTGGAAGGGCACGGCGTCGGACGGCATGATCTGCGTATAGCCCGCCGCGCGATAACCGAGCCCGCGATGGACGAAACCGATCGTCCCCGCAGCGCCGGCCCAGCCGAAAATGCCCGCGCCCCCCGGCGAGGTCGGCAGCGACACCCGCCCGCCGGCGCCAAAGCCCTGTCCGTCGATGAAGGTCCCCTTCCGATCGACGCTGTCGGCAATGAGGTTCGACATCGCGAGCCGCGCGGTTTCGGGTTTCAGCAGGCGCACATCACCCGTCTTGCCCTCGCCCAGCAGCATCGCGAGGAAGCGGTCGTAATCGCGCGCGCTCGACACCAGTCCGCCCCCGCCATACGGAATCGGCGGCGCATCGAGATAGATCGAGCTCGTCGCCGGATCGACCGGCAAAAGCGCGCCGCCCATCGGCGCATAGTTGGTCGTGAAGCGCCCCACATCGCCCGCCGGAACACGAAAGCCCGTGCTCGTCATGCCGAGCGGGTCGAAGATGCGCGCCTTGAGGAAAGCGTCGAAAGCCTGTCCCGACACGACCTCGATCACCCTGCCCATCAGGTCGAGCCCGACCGAATAGCTCCAGCGCGTGCCGGGCTCGTAGACGAGCGGCAACGTCGCCAGCCGGTCGGCGAAGGCCGCGAGGCTCGGCGCGGGCGGCGTATTCGGAAACCCCGGAATCGGCAGGCGGCTCACCTGTCCGCCATAGATGCCCTCGCGGTTATAGGCGTCGCGGATCGGCCCCTTCTGGATGATGCCATAGCCGAGCCCCGCGGTGTGCGTGATCAGCTGGCGCACCGTGATCGGCCCCTTCGCGGGGCGCACATCGGTAATCGACCCGTCGGGCACATTCTGCACCTTCATGTTCGCAAAGGCGGGCAGGACGTCGGCGATCGGCTGGTCGAGCGTCAGCTTGCCATCCTCGATCAGCATCATCGCGGCGATGCCGGTGATCGGCTTGGTCATCGAATAGAGGCGCCAGATCGTATCGGGGCCGACCGGTGTCGCGCGATCCATCGACTGCACGCCGGCGCCGAAAAATGCCGCCTCCGCCTGTCCCTTGCCGATCGCGGCGAGCGTACCCGCAAGTTCGCGGCGGTCGACGAAGCCTTTGATGAACGCATCGGTCGCGGGGTAGAGCGCGCCGCCGTCGACCTTCCACGCGAGCGCCGCGCGCGGCAGCAGCGCGCCCGCGCCGGCCAGCGCCATCCCGCCCATCAGCGCCCGCCGCGAAACCATCATGTTCATGCGTCTCTCTCCAGCATCTTGTCGGTCAGCTTGCGATAGAGCGTCGGCAGCCCCGCGGCGTCAAGCTCCGCAATCGGCCACCACAGGCCTTCCGCTGCGGCATCGGGCGATTCGGGGGGCGATTCGGAAGGGGCTTCGCGGCGCACCAATGTCAGCGTCAGGTCGAAATGGGTGAAGCCATGGTCGACGCTGACGATCCCCGACTCGGCGCGGCGCGCGTCGGTCCACTCGCCCCCGGGCAGGGCGCGCATCCCGCCGAGCATGCCCTTTTCGGGCCTCCGGACGAGCCAGATCGCGCCGTCGCGTTCGATCCAGTGGGCCAGGCCGTGGCGGTGCGGCTTCGCCTTTTTGGGCGGCTTGACGGGCAGTCGCTCGATATCGGGCCCGCCGCGCGCGTGGCAATCGGCGATCACGGGGCAGATCGCGCACGCGGGCGAGCGCGGCGTGCAGATGGTCGCGCCGAGGTCCATCAGCGCCTGCGCGAAATCGCCCGGCCGGTCCGCCGGCACGAGCGGCGCCAGCGCGGCGCGAATCTCGCGCTTCGCCAGCGGCAGCGGCGTCTCGATCAGCCTGTGTCGCGCGATGACGCGTTCGATATTGGCATCGACGACGACCGCCGGACGGCCGAAGGCGATCGCCGCAACCGACGCTGCGGTATAATCGCCGATCCCCGGCAGCGCCCGCAGCCCGGCTTCGCTATCGGGGAAACGCCCGCCATGTCCGGACACCACCGCACGCGCGCAGGCGAGCAGATTGCGCGCGCGGGCATAATAGCCGAGCCCCGCCCACGCCGCCATCACATCGGCGTCGTCCGCCGCTGCGAGGTCGGCGACCGTCGGCCAGCGGTCGGTAAAGCGGGCGAAATATCCCGCGACCGCCGCGACCGTCGTCTGCTGCAGCATCACCTCGGCGACCCAGATGCGGTATGGGTCGGGCACCCCGCCGCTGTTCGGCGCGATGCGCCACGGCAGCACGCGCGCCGACCGGTCGTACCAGCCGAGGAGCCGGTCCGCGAAGTCGCTCTTGATGTCGGAAGTCTGGACGCTCACCCCCCGCCTATGGCATGGCGCCGGCCATGACGAAAGACGCGGAACGGGATGGAAAGGCGAAGGCGAAGAAGGCCAGGCCGGCGGCCAAGGGGGCAAAGGCCCCGGCGCGTCCCTATGAACGCCCGCGCGGCGGCGAGGCACGCGCGATTTCGGACCTCGTCCCCGAAATCGGCCGCACCGCCTTTCGCAAGTTCGGCTTCATCCAGTCGTCGGTCGTCAGCCGCTGGCGCGAGATCGTCGGCGATCGGCTCGCCGACGTCACCCAGCCGGCGATGATCCGCTTTCCGGCCGGCCAGAAAGCGGGCGGCACGCTGCACCTGACGATCAGCGGCGCGCACGCGCCGATGCTCCAGCATGTCGCGCCCGACATCGTCGCGGCGGTCAATCGTTTCTTCGGCTATGCGGCGATCGCCGGCGTGCGCATGACGCACGGACAGGTCACCCCCGCCGCACCCGTTCAGCCGCCCGCAATGCTCAAACCGGTACCCGCCGAACTGGGGGACAGCCTGCGTGACATCGGCGACCCGGAACTGCGCACCGTGCTCGAACGCATGGCCGCGGGGCTGGCGACGCCACCCAAGCTTCCCCGTATCAGTTAGGACCCGTATCATGTCGGCTTTTGACGACCCGCTTCCTGATCGCCGGACGGCGTTGCTCGCGCTCTCGGGCGCCGCGCTGACGCTCATCGCAGCAACCCCGGCCAAGCCCGCCGCCGCATGGTCGCAGGCCGTGACGACCAGCCCGATCGGCGCCTTCCTTGTCGGCAACCCCGCCGCGAAGGTGAAGCTCGTCGAATATTTCAGCTACACCTGCCACGTCTGCGCCGATTTCGCGAAGGCGGGTTCGCTGCCGCTCAAGACCGGCTATGTCGACCGCGGGCTAGTGCTCTTCGAATATCGCAACCTCGTCCGCGATCCCGTCGACATGACCGCCGCGCTGCTCGCCCGCTGCGGCGGACCGAAGGCGTTCGCCGGCAATCATCAGGCGATCTTCGCCGCCTTCCCCGCCTTCATCGCAAAGGTCCAGAAGGCGACCGAGGCGCAACAGAAGAGCTGGTTCGAGGGCACCACGGCGCAGCGCGCGCGCAAGATCGCCGCCGACACGGGCCTCGCCGCATTGATGCGCGCGCGCGGCTACACGCCGGCGCAGATCGACGCCGCGCTCGACAGCGAGGTCGCGCAGGCCGAGCTGACCGGCATGACCAATATCGGCCTCAACGCCGATCGCGTCGAAGGCACGCCCAGCTTCTTCGTCAACGGCCGCAACGCCGGTGTGACCGCCTGGCCCGCGCTCAAATCGAAACTCGACCTTGCGATCAAGGCCGCCTAAAAGTCCCCGCATTCCCGCCTTTGTGGAGAAAGAAAAAAATGAACGCATCGCTTCGTATCGCCCTTCTGTCCTCGCTCGGCGCGCTCGCGCTCGCCGGTTGCGGTGGCGGCGCCGAAGACCCGACCAAGGAGCAGGACGTCGTCGCGAAGGTCGCGCCGCCCGCGGGCAAGACCTGGTCGCAGGTCGTGCGCGTCGACGGCGACGGCGTCGTGATGGGCAACCCCGACGCGCCGATCAAACTGGAAGAATTCGGCGCCTTCACCTGCGGCCATTGCGCAAAATTCGCGCAGGATTCGCACGAGGAACTGAAGCGCGACTTCGTCGACACCGGCCGCGTGTCGTACAAGCTGACCCCCTTCATGCTCCACCCGGTCGACGCGATCGCCGGCGCGATCGTCAAATGCACCACGCCCGACCGCTTCTTCCCGCTCGCCGATGCGACCTTCATCGAGCATGAAGCCTTCATCGCCGGCGCATCGAAGCCGCAGCCGGGGATCGAGGAGGCGATGAAGCTCCCCCCCGCGCAGCGCTTCGGCGCGCTCGCCAAGGGCTGGGGTGTCGACCAATTCTACCAGCAGCGCGGCGTCCCCGCCGCGACGATCCAGCAGTGCCTCGCCAAGGTCGAAAATGTCGAGGCGATCGAAAAGGGCACCAATGCGGGGGTCGAGAAATACCAGATCACCGGCACCCCGACCTTTGTCATCAACGGCCAGGTCGCCGAAGGCATCGCCGCGTGGGGCCCGCTGCGCGACCGCCTGCGCACGATGGGCGCGCGCTGATCCGGAAAATGGGCAAGGGGCAGGCAAATCCTGCCCCTTGCGACTCCCCCCGCCACGCGGCATGACGGCTGCATGGGGGATATGTGACGACAAGGTTGCACCAGCTCCGATTCGATGAACTGCGCGGGGATCTCCCGTGCAGATAAAGCGGCTGCGTCTCACCGGTTTCAAAAGCTTCGTCGAACCCACCGAACTGCGCATCGAGCCCGGGCTGACCGGCGTCGTCGGTCCCAATGGTTGCGGCAAGTCCAACCTGCTCGAGGCGATCCGCTGGGTGATGGGCGAATCGTCGCCGAAGTCGATGCGCGGCGGCGGGATGGAGGATGTCATCTTCGCCGGCACTTCGTCGCGCCCGGCGCGCGACTTTGCCGAGGTCGCGCTTCATTGCGACACCGAAGGCGCGCTCGTCGCCGGCCTCTCCGATTCGAGCGACGGCGACGACCTCGAGGTCATCCGCCGCATCGAGCGCGGCGCGGGGAGCGCCTATCGCGCCAATGGTCGCGACGTCCGCGCCAAGGATGTTGCGCTGATCTTCGCCGACGCTGCGACCGGCGCGCATAGCCCTGCGCTCGTCAGCCAGGGCAAGATCGCCAACGTCATCGCCGCGAAGCCGACCGACCGCCGCGCGATGCTCGAAGAGGCCGCGGGCATCGCCGGGCTGCACGTGCGCCGCAAGGACGCCGAGCAGAAGCTGCGCGCGACCGAAACCAACCTGACCCGCCTCTCCGAAATCGTCGCCGATATGGAGGTCCGCGCCAACGCGCTGCGCCGGCAGGCGCGCGCGGCGGAAAGATACAAGAAGCTCTCCGACGAGATCCGCGTTGCCGAGGGGCGGCTGATCTATGCGCGCTGGCGCGACGCCGCCGCCGCCGCCGATCAGGCGCGCCGCGACGCCGATGCGGCCGAGGCCGCGGTGAAGACCGCGCAGGACGAGCTCGAAGCCATTTCGAAAGCGCAGACCGAGGTCGCGACGCGCGTCGCCGCGGCGCGCAGCGATGCACAGGCGCAGCGCGACGCGCTCGCCGCGACGACGGCGACACAGGTCCGGCTTCAGGGCGAGGAGCGCGCGGCGCTCCAGCGGCTCGAGGATCTGGCGACGCAGCAGCGCCGCATCGCCGACGACCGGACGCACGAGGGCGAACTCGCGCGCGAAGCGCATGCCGCGCTGACCGCACTCGACACCGAAACCGGATCGCTGGCACGGGACATCGCGGCGCACGACGCGGGCAAGGCCGCGCTCGCCGACGCCAATCTCGCCGCGCAGGCGCGCCTCCGCGATGCCGAGGTCGCGCTCGCACAGGCGCGCGCCAGGGCCGCGAGCGAGGCGGCCGACCGGCGCATCGCGGTCTCCGCGCGCGACAGCGCCGATGCCGCCGTGCGCCGCGTTGCGGGCGACAAGGCGCGCGTCGATGCCGAAGTTGCCGCGCTCGGCGACAGCGCCGCGCTCGGCGCAGCCTATGCCGACAGCGTGAAGGCGGCCGAAACCGCCGAAGCCGCGATCAAAACCGCCGAAACCGCATTGCAGGACGCCGAAGCCGACCGCGAAGCGACCGCCGCGGACCTCGCAGGCATCGAAGCGGCGCTCGCCGAAGCGCGCGCCGCGCTCGCCGCGCTCGAAGGCGAGGCTTCGACGCTCGAACGCGCGCTCGCCGCGGCGCGCAGCGACGAGGGCCGCATCCTTGACCAGCTTCGCGTGAAGCCTGGCTACGAAGCCGCGCTCGCCGCCGCACTCGGCGACGACCTCGACGCCGGAACCGACCGCCACGCCCCGCGCAGCTGGGGCGGCGCCGATACGGCGAAGGACGATCCCCCGTTACCCGCCGGCACCAAGCCGCTCGCCGAATATGTAAAGGCTCCCGCCGCGCTCGCGCGCCGCCTCGCGCAGGTCGCGGTGGCCGAAACCGATGGCGGCCAGCCGCTCGCGGTCGGCCAGCGCCTCGTCACATTGGGCGGCGTGATGCGCCGCTGGGACGGCTTCGTCACGCGCGGCGACGGCGCGACCGCGACCGAACGGCTGCAACGCCAGAATCGTCTCGACGAACTCGCCGCGCAGCGCCCGCAGGTCGAACTCGGTGTCCAGGAGCTGCGCGACCGCCGCGATGCCGCCGCCGCCCGGGCGTCCGAACTGACCGAAGCCGCCGCGACGGCACGCAAGGCACTCGCCGGGGCCGACGAAGCCCGCCGCACGGCCCTTCGCGCCGCCGATCAGGCACAGGCCGCGCTCGACCGTCACCGCGACGCCGCGGCGATGTTCGACCGCCGCCTCGCCGAGATTGCCGAGGCAGCACAGGAGGCTGCCGACGCGCTCGCGGCACAGGAAGTCGCGCTCGCCGCGCTTCCCGACGACAGCATCGCGCGCGCCGCACTCGACGCCGAGGACGCCGCGACCGAACGCGCGCGCGCCGACGCCAACGCCGCGCGCGACGCGCTGGTGGCGCACGAGCGCACGCTCGCGAGCCTCAGCGAACGGCAGGCAGTGGTGAGCGCCGAGATCAAGAGCTGGAAAGCGCGCGCGGGCGAGGCGGCACGCCGCGTGACCGAGATGGACAAGCGTGCCGAGGCGCTCGCCGCCGAAGCCGCCAGGCTCACCGACGTTCCGGCAAGGCTCGCCGAACAGCGCATCGCCGCCGAGGCGGAGCAGGCGACGCTGCGCGAGAAGGTCGACGCGGCCGAAGCGCAGGAACGCGCCGCCGAAGCCGCGCTGCGCGAAGCCGAGACCGCCCTCAATGCAATCCGCGAGCGCGTCGCGGCGGCGCGCGAAACCCGCGCGGGCGCGGTTGCACGCTCCGAGAACGCCGAACTCCGCCGTATCGAGATGGGCCGCCTGTCGGGCGAACGCTTCGAATGCCCGCCGCCGCTATTGCCGCAAAAGGCAGGATTCGACGGCGAGAGCGTCGGCGATCCCAATAGTGAATCGGCGCAGCACGACCGGCTTGTCGCCGATCGCGAGCGGCTCGGTCCGGTGAACCTCGTCGCCGCCGACGAACTCGTCGAGCTCGACACCGAGCGCGAGAGGAACGCCGCCGAGATCGAGGAACTGACGCAGGCCGTGAACCGCCTCCGCGGCTCGATCGGCAGCCTCAACCGCGAAGGTCGCGCACGCCTGCTCGCGGCGTTCGAGGCGGTGAATACCCATTTCCAGCGGCTGTTCACGACGCTGTTCAACGGCGGACAGGCGCATCTCGAACTCGTCGACTCCGACGATCCGCTCGAGGCCGGGCTCGAAATCATGGCGCAGCCGCCGGGCAAGCGCCTCGGCACGCTCACCCTGCTCTCGGGCGGCGAGCAGGCGCTGACGGCGGTCGCGCTGATCTTCGGGCTGTTCCTCACCAACCCCGCGCCGATCTGCGTCCTCGACGAGGTCGACGCGCCGCTCGACGACGCCAATATCGAGCGCTTCTGCGACCTGCTCGACCGCATGGCGCGCGAGACGAACACGCGTTATCTGATCGTCACCCACAATGCGGTGACGATGGCGCGCATGCACCGCCTGTTCGGCGTGACGATGATCGAGCGCGGGGTGTCGCGCCTCGTCTCGGTCGATCTCGGCGGCGCCGAGGAACTGCTTGCCGCAGAATAGCCAGGGTCAGGACCCTAGGGCGCGCTGCCCACCACCAGCATCGCCGCGAAGACCAGCAGCCCCGCAAAGCGGTTGCTGCGGAATTTTGCCAGCGCATCCTCGCCGTTCGCCGGATCGAGCGTCACGACCTGCCCCGTCAGATGGACCGCAGCGGGCAGCAGCGCGACGAGCGCCAGCGGATCGGGGCGTACCATCCAGAGCGCGCCGCCCCAGCCGGCGAGCGCAAAGGCGTAGCAGAGCGCGACACCGCCCTTCACATGACGCCCCATCGCGCGCGCGCTCGACTTCACGCCGATCAGCATGTCATCCTCGATATCCTGCAGCGCGTATATGGTGTCGTAACCGATCACCCACGCGATGCAGCCGGCGTAGAGCAAGGGCAGCGCAAGGCCTTCCGCCCCGCCCACCGCGACCCACGCGACGAGCGCCCCCCAGCTGAAGACGAGGCCGAGCCACGCCTGCGGCCACCAGGTGATGCGCTTCATGAACGGATAGCCCGCGACGAGGATCAGGCTCGCGAGCGCGACGATCTGCGCCGGCCGCGGCAATTGCAGCAGCACCAGCAGGCCGACGAGCGAGAGGAGCAAGGTCCACAACAGGGCATTGCGTACCGAAACCGCGCCGCTCGCGACCGGACGCGACGCGGTGCGCGCGACCTTCGCATCGAGGTCGCGATCGACGATGTCGTTATAGACGCAGCCGGCCCCCCGCATCGCGATCGCGCCGAGCAGCATCCACAGAAACAGCGGCCAGTGGCTGAGCGCCCCACCTCCCAGCGCGATCGCCCAGGCACAGGGCCAGTAGAGCAACCACCAGCCGATCGGCCGGTCGAAACGCGCCAGCAGTGCATAGGGCCGCGCGGTAGACGGCAGCAGCGCAACGAAACCGCCAAGCTGGCTATCGGGAGGATGGGTGGCAGTCATCGATGCGCCGGCGATAGCAGCCCCGATGCAGGGAATAAATGCCCGATCGGCGTATCCGTGAATGGGCCGTCAGGTACAGGTGGCCGGAGTGCCGGGTGCCTTGACCCCCGACAGATCGCGCGCTTCGCGGATATTGAACGCGGCGGTGGTGTGGATCGTCTTCGGCCCGAGCAGCTTGCCATAGAGCAGCGGCTGATACTCATATGTGATTTCGACGAACATCACCGCTGTCCCCGCCGCGGCTTTGACTTCGCGGCCGGTCGGCCCCATCCCGGGGAAATTGTTGTCGTTCTTGCCGGTGCCTTCGACGCCGAATGCCGAGGCGACGCGCATGGTACCAAAGCAGCGCTGCCACTTGATCGTCTGCCCGCCGGTCGCATTCTGTTCGAGGCTCGACAGGATGATGCGGCCATTGCTCCGGAGATCGAGACCGGCGGCCTGCCGTTCTGCGCCGCCAAAAACCTCATTGATATCGACCTCGCGAATCTCCGGCTGCGTCAGGTTGCTGCCCGCCGCGATGCGCGCCGCATTGTCCGCGGTGTTGAGCGCGAGCTGGCTGACACGCGTGTTGGTCAGCGTCAGATTCGCAACCTCGAGCCCGCCGAAGCCGACGAGCACGAGGAACGGAATGGCAAAGGCCATTTCGAGCATCACGGCAGCGCGGACGTCCCGCGCGAACCGCAGCGCCGCGATCGTCGCACGGCGTCGGAGGCGGGAAAATGGCGTCACGGGCACTGCTCCGGCGATATGTCGTTCCCGACAGCGAAGGGCTGGTTACGGAGCAGCGTCACAGCGGTAAGGGTCTTGGCTTGCGGCTGTCCCATCATCCTCCACACAGGCAGGACGCGGTTGAATTTCATCGATACCGTATATTGGACGACGTCATCGGCGCCGCCGTTACCCTGCGCACCGCCGTCTTCCCAGCAGTCGTCGGGTGACGGATCCTGGATGCCGTTTCCGTTGGTGTCCTCCCAGCGCAGCGGTTTGATATCGCTGAAGTCGTCGAAGGTGCGCCGGTTGAAGCTCAGGGTGGCATTCTTGAATACCTTCGTCACCTGTGCCGTCACCGCTTGGTCGAGCGCCAACTGATTGATCGAATGCGTTTCGAGCGTTGCGTCGCGCCCGGCCTTGGCGACCGCGCCCTGCAGAACCTGCTGCGCGTACATCTGCCAGCAGAAATCGAATATCCCGAGCAGGACAAGCAGGAACACCGGCGCGGTCAGCGCGAATTCGACCATCGCCGTGCCGCGCTTGTGGCGGCGCAGACGGCGGAAAAGCGCGCGGATCATTGCGACAGCCTCAGCTTGGAAATCTGCCGCGCGATCGCCTGGAACTGCTCGTTGAGCTGTGCGGCGTTGGAGGCTTCGAACGCCTGCCCCGACGATGCGCAGCTGTTCAGATTGGCGTTGCTGCCGACGCCGAACGACACCACCCAGATGGTGACGTTGCGCTGGCGCGCCGCGCGGCACAATTGCACGAAGCGGTTGTTGTGCCGCGCGATGGCATTGTCGTCGCTCGTCGCGCCGATGCGCGGCATCGACCTTTCCTGCCCCTGGTGCGCCATGTTGGCACGCGGCGTATTCATGTCGCCATCGGTCATGAACACGATGTGACGGCTGACCGGCCGCCCGTTGATCGGCGGCGCATTTTCGGTGGCGAAGAGCCCGGTCGGCGAAATCAGCCGCGCGCCCCATGCCATGCCGGCGTCGTGATAGGTATAGCCCTTGGGCTGCAGCGTCGCGATATAGTCGGAAAAGTCGTCGAGGTCGTCCGACGTCATCGTCGTCAGGTTCATCGCTGCGACCGGGCACGCGGCATAATCGCCACCCTTTTCGGCGAAATTCTGGAGATCATTCGATGTTTTGAGCGGGTCTGACTGACTCCGATTGTAGGTGACGTTGGGAAGGAAGAACTTCCACTGGGTATCGGCGTCGCTCGTCGGAACCATGTCGATATTCATGTCATAGGCGTCGGCCGGCGCCGTCTCGGTCGCCGAGAATGGCGTGGTCCCGCGCTCGATGACACAGCCCGTCCAGCTGGTTGTGACGAGCGCGGCCTTGTCGCCGGTGTCGGATTCGATCGTCGATCCTGTCTTCAGCGGACGAGTATCGAAAATGCGGTTGTCATATGTATATTCGTTATCGAACACCTTGGTCGGCGTTTCGGTGATCACCGTCGTGCTGGTGCGCTTGAAGCTCGCGATATAACGCCCCTCGCGGCATTTGTTGTCCGAGTTCTGGAACTGCTTGTATTTGTAATAGCTGTAGGTGCGCTCGACGTCATAAGTCGAAATCCGGTTGCCGTCGGCGTCGACATATTGCTCGGTCAGATTGGCATTGGGTTGTCCCGGTTGCGGCGTCGTATCGGTCGGCAGGCTGCCTTGGCACTTGCCCAGATCCTTGTCGAAAACATCCGCATTGTGGGTGTCCTGGATGTTGCTTTCGTCATAGTCGGTCTGGGTGTAGACGATCTTGGTCTTCGGCGTACGCGACGGTAACGTCACCTCGTCCGCCAGCCAGCTGGAATTCTTCGCTATCAAGAGCCCGCCGACATTAGCGGACGAGCTGTATGGAACGACACCGAAGCGCAACCGGCCGTCGCCGACATCGGCACTCGTCAGCGTATCGAAAAAGTCGATCGCCGCAGCGCGCAGCGCCACGATCTTGGTATCGGTGTCGGTGGAGACGGCTTTGCTTGCCATCGATCCGGTGACGTCGAGCACCATCATCACATCGACGTTCGAGATTTCGAGCTTTGCCGTGCAGGCGGCCGACAGGCGGAAGTCGTCCTTGCCGAAGATGAACATGAGCGCGGTCGGCAGGATTGCCGAGGCACTCCCCTGGACGTCCGACGCGTTGGGGGCCCGGCTCGAGAAGCTGATCCCCGTCGCGCCGTATTTTTCTTCGGGAAAGTTGAAGCTGAACATCTTGGTCGCTTCGGCCTTCGCCGCGTCGGAATAGGTCCCGCTGGCCATCGCGCGCCGTCCGGCGAGCACGCCCGAGTCGCAGGCCTGCTGCAGGCGCAGCTGGGTCATATAGGCGCGGCCGATATCGACCGCCGAACCGACGATGCCGATCACCGGCACGATTGCGGCTGCAGTCAGCATGAAAGCGTTGCCGCCCTGGTCGCGGAGAAGCTTTGTGGCGCCGACGCGCAGTCGGCTCATCCAGGTCCCTCGCATGGTCAAACCCCTCTTCGGCCCATGGCGCCACCCACCCAGATGCGCCACCGGTATGCTCGCACCTAGGGGGGAACTGCTTACCAAAACGCTAATCGGCGTTGGCCGGACCGGCAGGAATCGGTGCTTCTGACCCGGATCGGGACAAGGCGCATCGTCTCGCGGCAAAGGATGCACAAAATATCGCCTTCTGTTATCGGCTTGCCATGCCCGCGACTCCAGCCTGGCCACCCGCCAGCACGCCCCGCCTCTACGTCGATCTGCCGCTCGGGCCGGACGCCGCCCCTGTGATCGACGGGCCTGCGGCGCATTATCTGCTCGGCGTGATGCGGATGAAGGCCGGCGATCCGGTCCTGCTGTTCGACAACAGAAGCGGCGAATGGCTGGCGGTCGTCGCCGATGTCGCGAAACGCTCGCTCACGCTGCGCATCGAACGACAGACGCGCGAACTCGAGCAGGTCCCCGATCTCTGGCTCTGCTTTGCCCCGGTCAAGAAGGCGCGGCTCGACTGGATCATCGAAAAGGCGACCGAACTCGGCGTCGCCCGCCTCCAGCCCGTGATCACCGAACGCACGATCGTCGAGCGCGTCAAGAGCGAACGCCTCGAAGCGCAGATCATCGAGGCGTGCGAGCAGTGCGGACGCACCGCGCTTCCGACGCTCGCCGAACCCGTCAAGCTGCCGCAGCTGCTGAGGGACTGGCCGGCGGAGCGCGCGCTGCTGTTCGCCGACGAGGCGGGCGGCGTGCCTTTCTCCGGCATCGATGCGCCCGCTCCCGCTGCGGTCCTGACCGGTCCCGAGGGCGGCTTCACCGACAGGGAGCGCGAGATGCTGGTCGCTCATTCCGCCGTCCATCGTGTCGCGCTCGGCCCGCGAATCCTGCGCGCCGAGACCGCAGCGATCGCGGCAGTCGGCCTGTGGATGGCGCAGCACGGCGACTGGCGCTGACCATGGCCATTCTGTCCCGTCGCCGAACAGAATGGCCGCCAAGCCACCGATTTTAACCGGATATTAGCCATGCATGTGCCACAGCGGCACCATGCAACGGCGGGACCAGAGCCGATTCTGCTGGCATGGGGGCCAGTGTTTGCAGTCTGTGCGAGCATGTCTCATGCTCGTCTGGCTGGCGTTGGCGCTTGCCTGCAATCCCGCCGCCGCACAGACGACCACCAGCTACAGCAACACCGCGACCGGCACGATCAGCGAGACCGCGACCGCGTGCACCAGCCCGATGGTGCGCAATTTCACCGTTGCGGGCAGCGCGCAGGTCACCGACGTCAATATCGGGGTGCAGTTCACGCACAGCTATCGCGGCGACGTGCGTGCGACCCTCGTGTCGCCGGCCGGCACCGTGGTCGATCTGATCACCAATGTCGGGACGTCGGCCGACAATCTGAACGTCCTGTTCGACGACGGCGCGGCTGCGAGCGTTACGACGCACACAACGAACGACAACACCGCCGCGGCGCCGCCCTATCAGCGCAGCTTCCGTCCCGAGGGGTCGCTCGCGAGCTTCAACGGACAGAATGCGGCAGGCACGTGGCAACTGACCATCTGCGATTCGCTAAACGGCGACAGCGGCAATTTCACGCGCAGCGACCTGACGCTCGCGACGGTGCCGATCACGCCGTCCGCCGACCTGTCGCTGGACAAATCGGTGAGCAACGCATCGCCCGCGTCGGGCACCAGCATCAACTATATATTGAGCGTCACCAATGCGAGCGGCTCGGCGCTGACCGCGACCGGGGTGGCGGTGCAGGACACGCTGCCCGCGGGTTTCGCCTTCACCGGCGCGTCGGGTTTCGGCAGCTACAACAGCACAACCGGGGTGTGGACGGTCGGCAGCATCCCGCCGGGGACGACGCGAACGCTGACGATCACCGGCACCGTCACCGCCACCGCGGGCGCGAGCGTGACCAATATCGCCGAGGTCAGCGCGTCGTCGGCCTTCGACCTCGATTCGACCCCGGGCAACGGCACCGCGGGCGAGGATGATCAGGATACGGCAAGCTTCACCGTCTCGGGATCGCGCGTCGCAGGCACGCCGCCGACGCTCGTCTGCCCGGTCGGCACGACGGTGCACGACTGGGACGCTGTCGCGTGGGCGGCGGGGACGACCAGCGGCAGCTACGCGCTGACCGCGATCGGCACGATGAATTTCAATATCGGGATCAGCGGCGGCGCCTTCCTCAACAACGCCACTTACGGCGGCCAGTCGCCGACGCGGCAGAATGTCGTCACCGGCGGTTTCACCCCGGCGCAGTTTTCGATTTTCGAGATCGCCGATTTCACCGGCCAGGCCGGCGCCATCACGTCGACGATCACGCTGCCGACCGCCGTCCCCGGCGCGCAGTTCCGGATATTCGACATCGATTATGCGGCGGGCCAGTTCGCCGACCGTGTGACCGTATCGGGCAGCTTCAACGGCACGCCGGTGACGCCGACCCTGACCAACGGCGTCAGCAATTATGTCATCGGCAACAGCGCCTATGGCGATGCCACCTCGGCCGACAACAGCGCCAACGGCAATGTCGTCGTGACCTTTTCCGCGCCGGTCGACACCATCGTCGTCACCTATGGGAGTCACAGCCTCGCCCCGGCCGATCCGGGGCAGCAGGGCGCGGCGATCCACGACATCATTTTCTGCCGCCCGACCACCAACCTGACGATCGCGAAGACCAGCAGCGTCGTCCGCGATCCCGTGAACGGGGCGACCGATCCCAAGGCGATCCCCGGTGCAACGATGCGCTATTGCATCGTCGTCACCAACGATGGCAGCGGCACCGCGACCGGCATCAACATCGCCGACGCGCTGCCCGCCAGCACAAGCTTCGTTCCCGGTTCGCTGCGCAGCGGCACAAGCTGCGGCGGCGCGACGACGGCAGAGGACGACAACGCAAGCGGCGGCGATGAGAGCGATCCATTCGGCGCCTCGATCACTGGCACGACGATCGCCGCGACCACAACGACACTGGCGCCCGCGAGCGCGATGGCGGTCGCGTTCGACGTCACGGTCAACTGACGCCCCCGTACCGCGATCGCCCCCGGCGCCCCCCGGCGCCCACGTCGAATAGCGCCGCTTCAACAGCCGATTGCATTCTGTACCGAACCGTATAATGGCGCGATATGAGCACGCGCACCGCCTCCGACAGCAACGATCCCATCGTCGAAAGCCGCGACCAGCTGGCGACTCCCATGATCAAGGGCGAGAAGCCCAAGGATCGCTGGCGGATCGGCACCGAGCACGAGAAATTCGTCTATCGCACCGCCGATCATCGCGCGCCCTCTTATGACGAGCCCGGCGGCATCCACGACCTGCTCATGGCGCTCACCCGCTTCGGCTGGGAACCGGTGATCGAGGGCGGCAAGGTCATCGCTCTCTCGGGAAATGACGGCACGGTCAGCCTCGAACCCGCCGGCCAGCTCGAACTCTCGGGCGCGCCGCTCGAAAATCTCCACCAGACCTGCGCCGAAACCGGCCGGCATCTGAAACAGGTGAAGGAAGTCGGCGCCGAACTCGGGCTCGGTTTCCTCGGGCTCGGCATGTGGCCCGACAAGACGCGCGCCGAACTGCCGATCATGCCCAAGGGCCGCTACAAGATCATGCTCGAGCATATGCCGCGCGTCGGCAGCATGGGGCTCGACATGATGCTGCGCACCTGCACGATCCAGACCAACCTCGATTATTCGTCCGAAGCCGACATGGTGCAGAAGTTCCGCGTTTCGCTCGCGCTCCAGCCACTCGCGACCGCGCTGTTCGCCAGCTCGCCTTTCACCGAAGGCAAGCCCAACGGCTATATGTCGTATCGCAGCCATATCTGGACCGACACCGACCCCGCGCGCACCGGCATGCTGCCCTTCGTTTTCGAGCAGGGCTTCGGCTACGAACGCTATGTCGACTATATGCTCGACGTGCCGATGTATTTCGTCTTCCGCGACGGCAAATATATCGACGCCGCGGGGCAGAGCTTCCGCGACTTCCTCAAGGGCGAGCTGCCGGCATTGCCCGGCGAGAAACCGCGCCTCTCCGACTGGAACGACCATCTCTCCACCGCCTTCCCCGAAGTGCGTTTGAAGAGCTTCCTCGAAATGCGCGGCGCCGACGGCGGCCCGTGGAACCGCATCTGCGCGCTTCCCGCCCTGTGGGTCGGCCTCCTCTACGATCAGGGCGCCCTCGATGCCGCATGGGATATGGTGAAGGGCTGGAGCATCGAGGAACAGCAGACGCTCCGCGACGCGGTCCCGAGCGAGGGGCTCGACGCCCCCGCGCCCGGCGGCGGCACCGTGGGGCAGCTCGCGCACCGCGTCCTCGACATCGCCGCCGCGGGCCTCGCGGCGCGCGGCCAGGTCAATTCGATGGGCGACAACGAGGTCGGCTTCCTCGAACCGCTGCGCCGCATCGCGCAGAGCGGCAAATCGCCTGCGCACGACCTGCTCGACCGCTACGAAGGCCCGTGGGGCGGCGATCTGTCGAAGATTTACGACGAACTCAGCTTTTAGGCACGGCGTCAGCTTCGGGGTGGGAAGCGACCGTTGCCTTCACCCCACTTCGTCATCCCGGGCTTGACCCGGGATCCCGCTTTTGACGCATCCGCAGGCGCCTGATTTCAAGCGGGACCCCGGATCATGTCGGCGATTATCCCCTTGCCATACGTAACGAAACCGCGTAAAACGGTGGCATGAGCAACAAACCGCAAACCATCGCGCAGTTTTTCAAGCGTTTCCCGACCGAGGAAGCCTGCCTCAATCACCTGTTTGATGTTCGTTTCGGACAAGGCTTCGAGTGCCCCAAGTGCGAGCGCGCTTCCAAGTGGTTCCGCATCAAGGCGGAGCGGGCCTATTCGTGCCAGTGGTGCGGCCATCACCTGCACCCGACCGTTGGGACGCCCTTTGAAAAGACCCGCACGTCGCTGCAACTGTGGTTCTATGCGATCTTCCTGTTCACGACGACGCGCAACGGTGTCGCGGCGAAGGAATTGCAGCGCCAGCTTGGCGTTACTTACAAGACAGCGTGGCGCATGGCCGATCTTATTCGCAAGCATATGGGCGATGTGGACGGCGACGAGTTGCTTGGCGGCGCTGGTGAGGTCGTGGAGATCGACGAAACGATTGTCGGCGGTTCGGTCTCCGGCAAGGGCAACGGCTACATGGGCAACAAGTCGGTCGTCGTCGGCATGTTGGAGCGTGACGGCAAGATCGTCACCCGCGTTGTCACGTCGCGCACGAAAGCGGCTATGCGCTCGGTTATCCTAGAGCAAGTCCAGCCCGGATCGACGATTAGCACCGACGAAATGGGCGGCTATAAGGACATTGCCCATTCCGGCTATCGCCACATTCGCGTGAACCACAATCGCGGTCAGTACGCCGACGCCGTTACCGGCGCTTCGGTCAACGGGCTGGAGAGTTTCTTCGCGCAGTTGAAGCGGTCGATCATCGGCACCCACATTCATGTGAGCCGCAAGCACCTCTGGAAATACGCGAAGGAAGCGGAATACCGCTTCAATCGTCGGAGCCAGCCTTCGGCGATGCTGGACGAGCTTCTTTCGACGTTTGGGCCATTGCCTGAACGGCGCGGTTGAACGCGGCTTCGTCGCCCTTCACCTCCGGGTGTTCGGCGATGAATTGGTCCAGCTTTCCGGCGTCGATAGCTTCTCTAAGACTGATTTTATCCGGCAATGCGTTCTTTCCTATCCGGTGTAGCGACCATAATGCCAAAGCTAAACGCCACCCGCAAAAACGCGAAAAACGCCCACACAAAGAAAGAGAACCATACCGCCACAATCCAGAAAGAAAGCGGCTTTTCATAGTCCAGCGGCGGCGAGGCAATCAGCAACGGTAGAGACGATACCGTCAGCGCGAACCCACCGAGACAGGCGCGGCGTGTGTAACCGATAAACTGTTCATAGGTTTGGCCGGGAGTGATCGCCCCGATGAAGCCGTCACGCTTGGTTACGATGAACCCATATATTGCAAAGACGAAACCGCTCTGAATTGAGGACCAATCGAATACCGCTCCAAAGAGATTGGAAACTTGCCACCCATCTGGTGAAAAGCGTTCAGATATTTCTGCGCGGAAGAAGTAGCATAGGGCAAGCGTGATGATGGCTGCCCCAAAAGGAGCATACTTCTCAAACCACGCTTTGTTCCAAAAATCGATTGCCGCAACCTCCTAAAGGAGGTTGAGTCTAGTCCTGAGGGTGTTTCGGCGCAAGACGTAAAACTGGCCGAAGTTATTTTCGGGAAATGACAGGTCAACCTTCACGTTTAGAAGCTCACCAATTAGGTCAATTTCCTCATTAGGAACGCCTTCGCCTCGCTCTAAAACCCCCCGCACGGTTCTGATTTCTCCGGCGCCAGCGTCGTGTTTGCCAACGGCTCTCCGCAGAAAGTCTTTGGCTGCCTCCGTAAGCTGTCCTCGCGTGTGTCCCATGCCGATTTCGATCCTCACGGTGTGAGCGCCATAGGCGTCACGCATGTTGCCTAGATTGGCCCACGTTGCGGCGTCGGGGTCATCGGCATTCGCAACGTCGGGATGGCCCGCGATCCCCACCACCATTTTTCGTAGGGGGCGTTGGTTGAACTCGTCCCAAACGTCCTGCCTCATGCGCGGAGTCACGTCGAACTCAGCTTGGGGTTCGAACTCGTAAATGTAATCGAACACTCGCGACGGCGACAACAGGAAGGGGTTATACTCAATCGCGAGCACACCGTCGGTCGTGCGATACCGGAACGCGATGCCATGCCCGATAGGTTCTTCAAAGGGCAGGTTGTCCGTTCCCGCCGCTGTCATTCGCCCCGGCCTATTCCCTGTTTGGCCTCTAATGAATTGACCAGAGACACAATTACCGTCCGTTTCGAAATTCTCCAGCCGAACCAATATTTCATCAGCCGTAATATGCCGCTCGCGTTCATCGACAGGCAGCCCGGCTATAACATTTAGAATATCGATCAAGGCGGGCCTGTCCGCCCTTGTTCTCGTCACATCGTAGAACCGAAGCGTTACAGTCTTTTCCATTACTACCCCTCCCGTTGCGGGAGAAATAGGCGACGACTTCGAGTCGAGTCAATTACCTATGCGAAGGGGATAATCGCCGATCATGTCCGGGGTGACGGGGATGGGTAGGTCAGCTTCCGGCCGATTTCAAACGTTCCCCTCTTTCCGTTCGTGTCGAGCGAAGTCGAGACACCCATCGAGGAAACGCCTGGCCCGAGGGGCATCTCGACTTCGCTCGATGCGAACGGACACTTTAAGGCGCAACGGCAACTTCCGGCCGAAATAGGACGCCCGTCCTCTTTCCTACAATTCACCCATATGGTTTGTTCTTTTGATTTCCCTAAACCAGAAGGACGAATCGATGGAAGACTCCCCGCACGATCCCGCGTACATCCCCGCCCCCGGCAGCTATCACTGGACGCCGCGGCTCCAGCGCGACTTCCTCGAGGCTTTCGCCACCAACGGGTCGGTGAAGATTTCGGCGGCGAAGGTCGGCATGTCGCCCGCCGCCGTCTATCAGCTGAGGCAGCGGCCCGAGGGCGCGGCG